>JAABUX010008650.1_pt1 | contig 11691 bp, 11 predicted proteins | sample 5561851 | NCBI WGS metagenome assembly JAABUX01 (sample SAMN10711883, study PRJNA513361) | rock metagenome | isolation source: Antarctica rocks | place: Antarctica: Victoria Land, Richard Nunatak red sandstone | collected 2016-01-03 | reverse complement strand
GCCGTGCGAGGCAACGCTGGTCGAGGCCATGGCCCGGCTGCGGGCGCGCGGCCACCGCCCGCTGCCGGTCTGCGCCGGGGGGCGGGTGGTCGGCCTGCTCGACGGCCGCGCCCTCGCGGAGCGCCTAGCGACGGGCGACCTCGACGTGCGGACGGCCCGCGTGCATGACCTCCGCCTGCCGGAGCTGATCTGCGGCTGGGAGGACGAGGACGTGACGGACGCCCTGGCCCTGATGCGGGCGCGGAACCTCGCCGCGTTGCTGGTGCTAGACCGCGAGGGCGGGGTCGTTGGATGGGTGACGGTGGAGGCTCGTAGCGGTCACGGCGGGTGACGGTCCACTGTCGGGGTACGGACGACGGCGCCGGGGGGAGACCGGTCGTAGGCAGCGGCGCTGGCGTGGCACGTTCGCTCGCCACGCTCACATCGCCACGGCGCCGCGTCGGGCACAGGCACAGGACCGGCCGCAACCACCGCCACCAGCGCGCCGCGTCCGGTTGTGTCTCATCCCCTCCGTGCGGCGGATTGCGTGGCCGTCCCCGACTACTCGGGAAAGAACGCATGCCGCGACTACCCCACGCCCCCCCTTGATGCGCCCGTTCGACGTGGGTGGCGCGCGCGTCGCTCGTGGCGAACGCACATCTACAAGAGGGCGCTGAACGTCCCCACGACGTCGGTGATGGTGGCGTCTACGTCGTCCATACCGTAGGCATCCAACCACGCGCGCCCGAACGCCTCGGCCGCCGCCGCGTTCCCGTCTTCCAGCGCGTCGAGCGCATCGATCAGCCCCTCGTTCGTCCCCACGCTGTGCCATGGACCGATGCCACGCGGCCGCCCCCAAGCTGCCGACCACGGCGCGGATCGCCATCGGCATGAGATCTGCTCCTACACATCCCACACCGCACCGACGATCTGCCGCCGTACAAGGGGAAGACATGGCAACCGAGCCGACCGATCAGGTAGGAACCCGCCTCATGTTTGAGAACGATCGCGTGCGCGTCTGGGACTTAGCGCTCGCACCCGGCGCGTCCCTTGCCAAACACATCCACAGGACCGATTATTTCTTCATCGTTGAGTCCGGCAGCCTCGTCCGCTTCGCCGACCCCGACAACCCCGCCGACGCCCACGACATCCAGTTCGTGGACGACCAGGTGACGTGGGTGCCCGTCGGCGACGACGGCCACGTCGACAACCGCCTGACCAACATCGGGACGAAGCGCCACCGCAACTATGTGATCGAACTCAAGCACGGCTAGCGCCGGCTACGCCGCCACCACGACAGGAGGGCCATCATACGTCATATCCGGTGGTCCCATCCCGGCGCGGCCGGCCTGTGCGCGTCGTCTCTCAGGAACGGGTACGCCCGTGCACAGGCCGGTCGCGCCGGGACATGCTATGCTGGGCAGGACCCCCCTATGAAAGGACAGGCATACAATGCAATTCTACAGTCTCCAAACCAAGGCCACCATCGAGGTCCCCGACGAGCAGGTTGAGCGCACCACCATGGCCAACGGCCGCCCCGCCGCCCGCGCCACCATCGAGCGCGACGGCAAGACCCTCAAGCTCTTCAAGTTCCTCCCCAACGATGCCGCCCCGGCGTCTACGGCGGCGACAGCGCCGGCCGCGCCCGCCGCCAAACCGAAGAAGGCCAAAAAGTAGACGTCGTGTAGGCGCTGCTAGCCGTCGCCCCCTCGCCGCCGCTTCGGTGGGCACGTCCTCAACGGGGAGGGGCGGCGCCGCTCGTGTTCATGCGTGCGCCCGATCACACATGCCACCCTCTAAGACCTCGACCTCCGCGACACCAAAGAGACCATACACAGTCTTCATACCGACCACATGCGCCCTTCATGAACGTGTGCGATGCTGGAAATGTAACCCGAGCGGGGCCTGCCTTGACAGTCCGGCGCTAGCGTGGAACGGGGCACCGCGGTAGGGCCGTCCTGGTACCGGCCGCGCCCCGCTCGGGCTATCCTTCCCCGCTCCCGTCGCTATCGTCAGCGGCCACGTCATCCCAGCCCGCCGCATACCACTCGACCAGCCGCGCCGACGCTCGCGCATCCAGTGCCCCGCCCAGCGCCCCTAGCAGCCCGTGTATCCGCCCTCGCCCCGCGTCCCGTCCGGCCCCAGGCAGATCCCACACCGGCATCATCCCGTTTGCCGCCACAGCTACCCGCGCGTCACGGGCGTCGGCCTCCCCCAGGTGGTAGGCCAACGCCAGCGCTACCGCCTCCCCCTCCGTCAGCCCTGGCAGCCGCCGGTAGATGTCACCCGCGTCCACGTCGTTCCCCTCCATCCCTCTGCGTCACATGCCGACTACGACCGCTCCCACCACATCAACGGTGTCGTCGTTATGTCCGGGCACGCATCACTTGGGGAAACTTGGGGGATTCCCCAAGTTTCCCCAAGCCGACGTGGGCAATCCCCAAGCCAGCACGCGAACTCCTCAAGCGCTTCTCTTCTCGCGGCCCGCTGCCTATCTATGGCGCGTCGTCGCGGAGGGTATAGCGCCGATCCGTGGTGGCCCCGTGTGCGTGGAGCAGATCCCGTTCGGCCAGGACCGCACATCGGTCAGCGCCGTTTTACGGTTTAGTTACACCCCGCGTAGCGTGAGCAGGGATGACGCTCAATCTTGACCTAGCGTGACACGTACGACCACGCCTACAGACCAATGCTGTATGCGATGAAGGCGGCCGGTACAGCCCACACATCATCGCTTGCATTTATGGAGAGAATATCGCGCGTCGCCAACACGCCTGTCTTGATGTCGCTGTTGCGGATCGTCAACGCCTCTTGACGCCACGCGCCCGAGACATACTTGCCATCTATCGCCGTCATCCGCACGTTTGTGTCGGGGCACACACCGGCGAAGTCGATTTCGGCACGACTGTTCTTGTAATGCGTCACCCACCCTCCCGCGCGCGCTGTCCCAGGCATGATGTGGTCACACCACGCCATGAGGGCCGTCCCGAGTTGTTGTTCAGTGAGGCGCGTGATGTCGATGGGAGGCTGGCCGAAGCGGATCTCAGGGAGGCGAGCAATCAGCGGATCGTAGAAGTATAGCTTTGCTTGACGACTCTCGTCGGGACGGCCGCGCTTGTCCGCGGCCGGGCAACGCCACACGATAAAGGTATCGATAAGCAGTGCAATGAGGGGATCGAGCGTCTTTCGACCAATGCCGAGTTCCTCGGCCAGACCGATCATAGAGACCGTGCTTGTCACCCGTTTGGCCAGGGCGGTGAGGAGCGCGCGGGCTTGGGGTTCGGGCAGGCCGGCCGTACCCAAGTCGCCGCGCACGACATCGAAAAGCGCGCTGACGGTCGAGCTGTCGATGCTATTGGACCGTTTCCAGTCTCCGACAGCTTGGGGATACCCCCCCACATCGAGGTACGCCTGCCAGGCGGCGACGAGGTCATCGGTGTAGGGCAGGAGGGCGTTCCACGTCGCGCGCGCCACGTCTGAGCGCATTTCGTCAGGCCGTAGCGCCACCCCTACGGGTACATGCAGGCCGAGGCCATGACAGAAATGCGTGAAGTTCATCGGGAGCAAGGCTCGATTAGCGTCGGTGGTATGTCCTCGCCGCCCCGCAAGTGCTTTGATCGCGTCATCGAGCCCGCTGTTAGACGAGCCGGTGAGCACCACGCAGTCGTCACGGAAGCCGGTATTGTCACGAAGATCTTTGATAATCGACCACCACTGGCCCTGCGTGGCGGTAATCTCATCGATGAACCAGTAGCGTCGCGCGTCCGGTGGGAGTGACGTCGTCGCGGTGCGCATGACCCACTCGTAGAGCATCCCGAGCCGATTCGCCGGCCATCCGTCGACGCTGACACGGACCACTTGCAGCGGGTTCAGGCCGGTGGACAGCAGCTGGTGGATTTTGCGTTTCAGCGAGACTGTTTTGCCGACCCGGCGCGGTCCGTAGAGCAGGTAGAGCCCGTCGGCGACGACGGTGCCAAGGGGATCTGGATCATACGCAATGCCTTGCGCCGCTGCGTCGCGCAAGTCGCGGTCCGTCTTTACCCACTGAGGATCGCGCCACCAGGGGCTGTCCCGACGGACGGCACGCGCGACTTCACCTTCGTTGATAGCCATAGTCTCAGTATATCCGCAGGTTTCTGTCCATGATGGTGCAAAAACCCGCAGGTTATTGTCCATAGTGGCACAAAAACACGCGGGTATAGAACGTGAGGAGAATATGCGTGATCTTCGTCAATTAAGTTAGATGTCTAGTACGTCATGGTCAGGCTCTCGACATCGGTGATCTCCGCGGCCTGGCTGATCCCGTACGGCCCCAGCATCCCCGCCCCGAAGATGTCGGCCGCCGTCGCCGCGTGGCCCGCGTCGATCTCGTCGAGCACCAGCCCCATCGTCGCCCCATCCAGGCGCAGCGGCGCGTTGTCATCGACCTGGCGCACCCGCCGGAAGCGCGATCGCTGCTCGTTGGAGACCTGCACCCAGCACTCGCACATCTCCACCGTCAGCCCCTCGTCGCGCAGCCGCTGCACGTTCGCCGCCCGCTGCTGTTCGTCGGCGAGCGCCTTGACGCTGATCCGCAGCCCCGCCGTCGAGCGGTTCACGTCCCGTGCCTCCCCGCCCTCCTTCTGCCACCGCTGGACCGTACGCACGCTGACGCCCAACTCGCCGGCGAGGATGCGGTTGCCCTCCGCGATCTGACTCCGGCCCTCGCCGCCGCCCCGCTCGTGCACCAGCCCCCGGATCACGCCCGCGTCGAGCGCCACGTCGGCCGCCACCAACGCGTCGATCCGCCCCTGCAGCTCGCGCTCTAAGGACGGCATCGTTACTCCCCACCGCCCGCGCCACCGACGGCCGCGATGAGCCGCGTGAGCGCCTTGACGGCCGCTTCCCCCCGCTGCCGCGCCGGGTCGAAGGCCTCGGCCACCGCCGATAGCGGGATCGTCGCGTCGCGCACCTTGAAATCCCCCAGTCCCTCGCCGAGCGTGAGCGTCCCCTTCATGGCCGCCACCGGGTCGGGCTCGTCGCTCACGACGTAGGCACAATCGACGTTGATGGCCACCACCGGCACGCCGGCCGCCTCCAAGAGCCCTAACGCCCGGCTGAGGTTGGCGTTGGCCTGCGCGATGATGGCGTGGCGCCAGTCGGGCCGATAGAGCGGATCGTCGTGTTTGTACCACGTCCCACCCAGCGTCGAGACCGTGACCGCGTAGGTGTATTTGAGCACGTCGAGGGCGAGCCGCGCCGCCGGCGAGGGGTCGGCCTTCAGGGTCGCGCGGGCGTCGCGCAGCCGCTCGTACCAGCCCTCTAACGCGCGCGCGCGGCGTGTCCACACGTACGCCTGGCTGATCGCGACGGTCTGGCCTCGTTCGATGGCCCGCGCCACCGTCGGCGTGCAGTGCCACCGCTCCTCCGCGCCACCGAGCCGTGCCAGCCAGTAGCCCGGCAGCCGCTTGTCGAACGCCACGCCGCTCCCATCGCCCGGATCGCCGTCGGCCCTCCGTTCCTCGACATCGCCCAGGCCTAACTCGACCGAGGACGCCGCCCCCAGCCAGAGGGCGTTCTTGTCGTACGAATGGAGATAGGGCTTGGCGCGCTCCTCGGGCGTGAGGGTGCGCATCCAGGTCAGGTCCCGGACGGTGTTGGTGTCCAGCGCCGGCGGCGGCCAGTCCTCCACCGGGTCGCGCTTGCCCCCGCGCCGCGTGGTCTCGATCAGCAAGTCCAGGCCCGTCTTGCCCGGCGAGCGCACGTAGGTCCGGCCCACCGCGCCGGCGTAGGCGTGCAACGCCGCCAGCAGCGTATCGGCGTCGATGCCCTCGCCCCAGGTCGCGTTGTCGTCGTAGGCCGGCACGACGATGGCCACGCCGGCTCCGGCCACGCCCTTCTTGTCGAGCGCGAGCCAGTGGGACAGGCCCTCGGGCCAGGCGTGCAGCGCGGCGGCGGCCAGGCCGTCGGCGACGAAGGGGTGCGGCAGGTGGCGCGGCCGCCCCCTGGCCCCGCGCAGGCTTTCGGGCAGCCCGGCCGCTTCCACCCAGGCGTCGGTGAGCCAGAGTTGCGCCAGGCCGTGTCGCCGCGCGCCATTGTAGAGATCGCCGACGTGGCGGATCGCGCCCGAGATCGGGACGACGGGCTTATCGCGCAGGTGCAGGCCGTCCACGTCGAGCACGCCGATCGCCGGCACCGCTGCCGTTGTTGTCATGGTGTTTCCTCCTCGACGCTCACGGATGGTCGCTGCGAGCGGCGCCGTCGCCTTCATCCAAAGGGAAAGGTTTCGTCCCCAGGCTCTGGGCGAAGCGCAGCAGGTAGCCATCGGGGTCCATCACGAGGAACTGCCGTTGCCCGACCGCCGTGTTATCCCGTCGGTACCAGCGCTCGTGCGGCTCGACCATGAGCGGGTATCCGTCCGTGCGCAGCGCCTCGACCAACGGAGCGATCCGATCGACACCCATCTCGAAATTGACGCCGCGCCCATAGGGATGCTCCAGCGGCCCTGTCTCCCACGTCCCGTGCGCCTGCTCGATCATCACCTGGCTCCCCTGGTAGGATAGGTAGGCGAACCGATCCTCGGGCCGTTGGTACTCGATGCGGAATCCGAGTACGACGGTATAGAACCGGAGACTAACAGCGAAATTGGACACGCTCAGTTCCGGGACCAACGGATTGTCGGTCATGGCGCCTTCTCCCCTCTCTCTTTGTGGCTCGCGCGCTCCCGCGCCCGCCGCTCCTTGCGCGGACAGCGGCACGGCAGGGCGTGACAATGGCGGCAGCGTTCGACGGTGAGCGTCGCCGGCGTCGCCGGCGACGCTCGCGCCAGCAACGCGGCGGGGACGGCCGCGGCCGGTGGCGGGTGCTCCGTGTCGGCGTTGGCCGCGGCGATTCCCTCGCCCCGGACCTCGAACACGACGCGAAGACCGGGCGCGACACGGCCGAGGGCGCGCTCGATCGGCCCGCGCAGGCGCTTGTCTAACCACTGCTGCGAGAAGCTGTCGGGCACGCCGATACGCAGCAGGTTGCCGTCGAAGCCCTCGACCGTTGTAGGCTCCAACCACCGCTTGTAGTTCTCCGGCGTCATCTCGCCGCGCAACTCGTGTAGCGTGTCACGCCAGGCCGGCTCCATGCCCGGCGCCGGCGGCGCGATCTCCACCGTTTCGACGTCGGGTCGCGCGCCCGGCGCCGGCGTCCCTCCGTCCGCGCCCCGCTCGCGCAGCAGTTCGTCGACTTCATAGCGGATCATGCCGATGGTCAGCGTGGCGAGTCGCTTCTTCTCCGCGAACCGTGCGGCCCCGCGCAGCGCCTCCAAGACCGTCGCCTCGCCCACGCGGCCGATCAGCGCCCACATCTGCCGCGCCAACGCCGGGCGTGGCGCCTCCGGCCCCATCAACTCATGATAGAGCGCCCGCCAGTGTGCGTCGGCCGCCGTCGCCACCGCGTCCTCCGGGCGTTCGACCGTCAGCAGTAGGGCGGTCCCCCGCCGGGCCGCGCGCATCCGCGCCTTCTGCGCCCCGACGTGGTAGATGTTGGGCAGCCCTTGCCCCTGCGGCGCGATGCGCAGGTGCCCGGTCCGCGCCAACTCGCGCAGGTAGGTGTACACCGAGCGCCGCGACGACGCCCCGACATCGTGCGCGATCTCTCCGACGGTGCGCTCGCACCGCCCCGCTGCCGAGGCGTGATGGCAGAGCATGATGTAGGCGCGCTTGGCCCCCTGCGAGAGCCGCGCGTCGTCGAGCACGGCGTTGGGCACGGTGGCATAGCCCACCCCCGCGTCGCCCGCGTGGACCGGGCCGACGGTGAGGTGGTAAACGTTGGCCTGGCCCTGGCCCCCGCGCCGCACCGTCACCAACTCGTCCGCGCGCAAGTCGGCCGTCCGCCGCTTGACCGTGCGCACTGAGCAGCCCAGTTCGGCGGCGAGCTCACGCTGATACGGATGGCAGTCGTTGTCCTCATCCCAGGCATAGGACATGAGGAGGACGTGGGCCAGCCGGTCGTTGTCCAGCGACGCTGCGTCCAGGAACGGGCGCGGCACCTGCGTCCAGCCGGCGCGCGGTGGCCGCTCGCCTAGCGTGGACTGCGCTGATACCACCGGGGCGGTCGTGCGGGCGCTCACCAGGCGTACCCCGCCTGTAGAGACCGCCGCCGCCAGTAGCGATACTCGTACCACTCCTGGGGGGACGCCTCGGCCAGGGCGCGGCGACGGCCCTCGTCACGCCGCGCGCGCACGTCCTCGTCGCACCGATGGCCGGCCAGGTTCGCGCGTGCGCGCTCGAGCGCGCGAGTCAGGAGGTTGTCCTGGGGCAGGGCGGCCGCGATCCGCGCGCGGCTGTTGAGGGCCGTAGTGTGGTCGGCGCGGCCCAGGGCGTGGGCCGTCGCGCTGTTGGTTAGGTGGTAGTCCTCGGCGAGCAGGTAGGCGCAGAGGTGCCGCGCCTGGGCTACAGCGGTCGCGCGGCTTGGCCCCAGGATCGCGTCGGGGGTCACGTCGGTTTCGAGATAGTAGATGTCGGTATAGGCGCGGGCCACGGCCGCGATGAGAGACTGCGCATCGACCGTCCCGGCACCTGTCCACGCGTGGGGTGGGTCAACCTGTTGACAGGCACGCGGGTCCGCGCTATCCTGTCGAGAGAGCATGGGTGTGCTTTGAAGCATAAGCGCCTCCTGTGCAGGCCCGCTACCCGGTTCGGAGCTGGTAACTCCTTCGGGCGACGGCCTCCGTTTTGGTGGCTCTGGTGATTGCTTTACTGGGCAGGTACACCAGCGCCGGTCACTATTAAAATAGGTTAGGGCTGCAAGAGACTCACCGGTTGGTTGCCGGTGGGTCTCTTGCATTGTGGCCGCTTCGACCACGCATCTGTGCTACATGGCGCACTCCTTCATGATGAGCATTGTAGCCCACGGCCTGCCCTACCGCAATGTTTCCTCGCACGCGCGCTTCCTCTCTCTCGATCCCGTCGGTGGTTTTCACGGCAGCGTCGTCCACTTGACCGGCGTCCCCGTCCCTTGCTGAGGGTGCGCCGGTGTCGCGGGGGTCCAGCCCTGCGCCGCGCTCGTCGGTGTGCCCGGCTGCGTCGAGGATGCCGCTGTCGTGGGTGTGTCGGCCTTGAGCTGTTTGGGCTCCTTGGGCGCCTTCGCCTTGGTCGATGCCGACGGCACTACTGGCGTGGCGATCGGTGCCGCTGCGGCCACCATCGCCGGCGCGACGACCGGCGCGGCCCCACCCTCTACCGGGGTCTCGTGGCACTTGACCGGGGCCGATCTTTTCATCAGCCGGCGCAGCCGCCACACGGACCACATTGGTCGCGTGCGTAGGTCCATGGGGCGGGCCTCGCGCATGCTCACCACGACGCGCCGCCGCGAACTGGCCGCCAGGTCGTCGGGGAACAGGAGGGGCACGCCCGTCTCGCTCGCCGAGCGGCTGTCGCGCTCCGGCCGCCGCCCGAACAGGCCGCCCGACGCGGCCGAGTCGCCCTCCCCGCGCGCCAGCACGGTACGGTTGCCGAGCAACCCGCTGGCCCACTGGGCATCCTTGTCGCGCGTCCCGCCCAACCAGGCCAGGATATTGCACGATTCGATGATCGCCTCGGCCCCCTCCGGGCCGTATTCGTCGACGAGTTGCGAGCGCATCTGGAAGCTGATGACGCGGGAAATGCGTGGCTGCCGGCAGATGTTGAACCACTTGGGCGCGTTGGGCACGGCGCCCATGGTCCCGAACTCGTCGAGGAGGTCGCGCACCTCGCGCTCCAGCTTCCCCCCCGACAGCGTGCGCGCGCGGTCCAGCAGGACGGTGAACTTCGTCGTGAACAGCGCCGCGACGAGCGGGCGTAGCGTGTCGTCGCCAGGCGGGATCACGATATAGAGGATGATTGGCCGCCGTCCGCGCCGCCCCAAACGATCGAGGTCGAGCGTACCCTGGCCGCCGACGACGGCCCGGATCGCCGGGTCGGTGAGCGCGGAGAGCCGCGGGGCCAGTCCCGAGGGGATGGAGGAGCGCAGGTCGCGGTGCTGGGCGATTAGCTCCAGGAACTGCGCCGCCGGTCCCGTCTCGGCCCCGCTCGGTCCCTTCTTCAGCGCGGCGATCATCTCCTCGATGGAGGGCTTGAGCAGCAGCTCGCGCAGCTCGTCGAGCGTGCCGGTGGGGCGGCCGGCCGCCGTGGCGACGGCGTGGACGTGCATGATGCCCGCGGCCATGAGCAGGAGGACCGCCTGCTCGAAGTAGGGCTGGGGGTCGGCCGTGTCCTGCGGCCGCGAGTTCTTGAGCCAGGCGCGCGCCCAATCCTCGGCCTGCGCGGGCGTGCGCACGAGGGCCAACGGCGCCCAGGTCACGCTGTTGGCCGGGTCTTTCATGTCGAGGCGGTACACATCGTGGGTCCGCCCGGCGGCGGCAGCCGTCTGCTGCCAGGCGTCGCCCTTGTTGTCCGTGGCGATGTAGTCCACGTCGGGGTCAGGCTCCAACAATTGCGTCTTGAAGAAGGCGTTGGACTTGCCCAGGCCGGTTGGCCCGTCGATAGCCACCCCTTCGAGCAGCAGCGCCGCCGGCACGCCGACGGTGATCTTCTTGAGCCCGCGCCGCGCCGTCCCGAGGATCATGTCGCCGGGTTTGGCTTGACGACGCCGCAGTTCTTTCCACGTCTGCCAGCGCGACCCGCCGTACGTGTTGGCGTGTGTGGGGTCAAGACCGCGCCTCCGGCCAATAGCGATGAACGCGGCGAACAGCGCCAGGAGTGCGAGCGCGCCGCCCAGTGCCAGGGGGAGCGCCGCGCGCACGGGCGCTCCGCTCGGGCTGTGCAGTTGAGCGTAACGCCAGGCCGCGCCGTGGCGCATCCAGAAATGCCACGATAGCTCCAGACGCGGGACGTGGGACAGGTAGTGATCCCAGTGGCCCAAAGCGTGGGCGTAGGACAGCGCGGCGGCGACGGGCAATGCCGCCGCGTCGTAGGCCGTCTGGTACGCGCGCGTGAGCGCGGCGGCGACGTGCCCATACAGGGCTGTCGCCCCGGCGGCGATCCAGCGCGCGCCGGCGGCCGGCCCGAGCCAGATAACCAGGGCGACGAGCGCGCCCGCGATGAGGCCGGCCCATCCGCGCAGCAGCCAGAGCGTGCGGGCGAGCAGCCGACGCACGGTGAGCAACAGGGCGCGCACGAGCGCGTATGGGAGCCGGGCCAGGCGACGCACGGCGATGCCGGCGCGCGCCCGAGGGCTGGCAACGATGGGAGGGTTGGCGGGTGTGCTCATGATGTATGTCTCCTGGCTCCTACAGGTCGAGGGTCGGCGTCAGGTCCCGGTCGAGAGCGGCGACGGGGGCGGGATCAAGGGTCAGCTCTAGGCCCGCGAGGTCCGCGCCGTTGTACGCGATCGCGGCCTGGCGGGCCGTCGCCTCGTCGGGGTAGACGTTCCCCGTGAGGTCGTCGGGACCGTCGCCGCCGCGCACCGACTCCCAGCCGTTGGTGTCGCGCTCGATGGGGCCGGCGTCGTAGCGCCCGAGCGCGAAGCTGCCCCCCGCGTGCTCGACCTCAAGCCAGGTGTCGCCCCTGGCGACGAGCGCCTCGATCTGCGCGTCATAGAGCGCGGGGTCGGTCGCGCGCGCCGCGTCAGTCGCCCACGCAGCGTCGTAAAAGTCGGCCGGGTTGATGATCTCGATGCTCCCTTGCGCGAGGTGCGCCTCCTCGTACGCGGCGCGTACGACCGGATCGGTGATCTCGTAGAGCGGACCGTCGCCGACGGCGGGATCGG
>JAABUX010008647.1_pt1 | contig 11693 bp, 13 predicted proteins | sample 5561851 | NCBI WGS metagenome assembly JAABUX01 (sample SAMN10711883, study PRJNA513361) | rock metagenome | isolation source: Antarctica rocks | place: Antarctica: Victoria Land, Richard Nunatak red sandstone | collected 2016-01-03 | reverse complement strand
CCAGTCCCGGCCAGGTAGCCATCGCCTGGGCGATGGCCAAGGGTGTCTTCCCGGTCGTCGGGCCACGCACCCCGGCGCAACTGCGGGACAATCTCGTCGCCGCCGCGCTCGAGCTGGACGCGGGCCACGTCCGCCGCCTGGACGAGGTCAGCGCGGTGGCCGCGGGCTACCCACACGACCTGCTGGCCAGCTACAGGGCGCGGATGGGGTGAGACACCTAAAGCCGATCAAACATCCCCGCGTGTTCCAGCGCCCAGCCGCTATTGGTTAGCCCGTGCGCCCAGACCGTGAGCGGCCCGCTACCGTCCTTTGTCCATGCCAGCTGGACTCCGCGGACGTCGCTCATGTGATAGTCCCCGGCAGCGTCGTGACACACGTCAGTCATTATCGTCCTTCTCTTTTTAGTTCCTCTGAGTATAGTGGCTCGGGACGGTCCCAAGGTGGTCCTGCTGAACCCAGGGACAAGCGCGCCCCTGCCTGACCCGTGCGCCGCGGCGCATACTCACGAGGTGAGCGCGCGAGCGCGGGCCGCGAGCATCATCCCGACCGGGAGACGCGGCGGCTCCCCGCAAGCGAGGCGCTCCCCAGCCACGGACCCGTGGCGTCGGGACGGAGAGAATGGAGAGGTTGAGGAGCAGGACATGGAGAAGCAGGACATGCGCGCGGTCGTCGTCAAGGAATTCGGTGGGCCGGAGGCGCTCGTGATCATCGACACCCCGGTACCCTCGCCGGGCCCGGGTGAGGTCCTGATCAAAGTGGGAGCGGCCGCGATCAACCCGGCCGACGTCATGGTCCGCGTCGGCGCGCTGGTGCAGTACGGCGCGGCGGTCCCACAAGCGCAGTTCGGGGTCGGCGCCGACGTTGCCGGCGTCGTCGCCGCCCTCGGCGAGGGCGTCCGGGCGTTCGCGGTGGGCGACACGGTGGTCGGCCTGCAGGAGCGCGCCGACCTCCCCTTGGGCGCGCAGGCCGAGTACATGGTCCTCGAGGAGTGGGCGGTCGCGCCCGCGCCGGCCGGGGCGACAATGGCCGAGGCGTCCACCTTGCCGCTGAACGCCACGACCGCCGATCAGGCCCTGGATACCCTGGACCTGGCGCCCGGCCAGTGGCTGCTGGTCACCGGCGCGGCCGGCGCCGTGGGCGGATTCGCCGTTGAGCTTGCCGTGCTGCGCGGCCTGCGGGTCGTGGCCCAGGCCGGCGCCGCCGACGAGGAACTGGTGCGCGGGTTCGGCGCCGAACTGTTCGTCTCGCGGGATGAGCCTTTGAGCGCGACTGTACGCCAACTCGTGCCCGGCGGCGCCGACGGCGCCCTGGACGCGGCCAACCAGGGCGTGGCGGCGTCCGACGCGGTCCGCCACGGCGGCGCGTTTGTATCCCTGCTCAACGCGGCCCCGCAGGCCCGGCGAGCGATGCGCACCCACAACGTGGCCTACCACAGCGACGGCGCGCGGCTCGCCAGGTTGTCGGCCCTCGCCGGCGCCGGACGCCTGAGCCTACGTGTCGCGGCGACGTATCCCTTTGAGGAGGCCGCGCAGGCCCACCGGGTCCTTGCAGGTGGCGGCGTGCGCGGCCGGCTGGTGTTGGTCCCCTAACGGCCACAGATGGCCATCACCGACCCCGCGCGGACCGAGCGTCGACAGGCGTCAGGTTCAAAGCCGCTTCGGCGCGGCGCGCTCGGTCCACGGGTCCTCCCCGTGGACCTGCCGTAGGCGCGACCCATTTGCGGGCGACCGGCCCGTGTAGGCGGCGTGGCGCCCCCAGTCAGACATCACAAAACACCTTAATGAACGGAGATCGCAATGAGCAACAGATTTGAAGGCAAGAACATCCTGGTGACCGGCGGCAACAGCGGACTTGGGTTCGGCGCCGCGAAGTACTTCGTCGAAGATGGCGCGACCGTGTTCATCGCCGGCCGTCGGCAGTCCGAACTCGACACGGCGAAGGCCAAGCTCGGCGAGAAGGCGATCGCCGTCCAGTGCGACATCACCGTCCACGCCGACCTCGACCGGCTCTTTGCCACGATCAAGGACACAGCGCCCCAACTCGACGTCGTCGTGGCCAACGCCGGAGCCCCGGCCTTCGCCGTGATCGGGGGCTACACCGACGAGATCCTCGACGCGACCTTCGGGCTGAACCTGAAGGGGACCGCCTTCACGGTCCAGGGGGCGCTGCCACTGATGCCGGACGGCGGCTCCATCGTCCTCATGAGCTCGATCGAAGGGGAGCGAGGCACCGCGTCGCTCGGCGTCTACGCCGCTACCAAGGCCGCCCTGCAGTCCTTCGCCCGCACCTGGGCCAACGAACTAAAGGGGCGCAAGATCCGCGTCAACGCCATCAGTCCGGGGGTGATTTTCACCCCTGCCTACGATGCGGCCGGCGTCACGCTGGAAAGCCTCGATCCGGTCGTGCCCACCATCCCCGCCGGCCGCCTCGGGACCGCCGAGGAGATCGCCAGGGCCATCGCCTTCCTGGCCTCCGACGACAGCGCCTACGTCAATGGGACCAACCTCGTCGTCGACGGCGGCCAAACGGAGGTCGTCTGACCGCGATGCTCAGCGCCTCAACAGCTCTGCCGCCCCGCCCGCGTCTGGCCGGGGGCAGGCTGCTGAACCATGTCGTCGCCAGACACGCCGCGCCACCGTCCCGACGAGCCCATCCCGTCACGACCACCAACGACTCATCGCCAGGGAGAACCACATGAGTACCCAGCAAGAATTGTTCGTCCAGCACGTCCTCGACGTCTTCGCCAAGGGCGACATGGGCATAGTCACAACCTCTTTTCACCCCAATCTCATGGTCCACGAGGCCGCGAGCCTCCCCTTCGGAGGGCAGCACAAGGGCCTCGACGCTTTCGCGGACATGCTCAAGAGCCTTGGCGCCACCTACGATATAGCCGTCACCGACCGCGACCTGCGCAGCGCGGGAGACGCGGTTATCCTCCACATGGATCTCACCGTCACCTCCCGCGCGACCGGGCGGTCCGCCTCGCTGCCCGCAATCGAGATCTACCGGTTCACCGACGGGCTTATCAGCGACATCGACGCCTTCTATAAGGACACCAAGGCGATGGTCGACCTCCTCGACGCCTAAGCGTTAGCGGCCGGGCTAGGGGGCGGGACGCCGCTGTCAAGGGCCTCTTGCGGATGTGGAACTTGCGGCTATCACTGGCGAGGGGACGTCGCGGCGTGGCGGGACGGCGCCGACGGCCTGCTCCTCCTCGCCGCCGCCCACGGGACCGGCCTGCTCCCCGCGCTCGACGCGGCCGTTCCGTGCGATAAGGCCTGGCGACAGGCCCAGCCTGCTCCCGTCATTCGTCGACGTCGGTCGAGAGCGCAACCTCCCTCTGGGCATCCAGGGCAGCGAGTCGGTCCACCAGCGCCGCGCGGACCTGGGCGTAGGCGCCGCTGCCCAGCAGCAACCGCCGGGGCGCGGGGCTGCGGCCCACGCAGTCGATCATCGCCTGGACCATCTTGAGGGAGTTCACCCTCGACGCCGTGCGCGACTGGATGGCGACCACGATGGAACGCCTCAGCGCCCAAACACCCGATGATCCGGATCGCATCTGGCGCCAGCGCGCGACACGGATGCGGATGATTATCGCCGACGATGACTTGCGTGGCCGCGCGCGGGCCGGCTACTACGCCGCCGAACGGACCATCGCTGCCGGGATCGGCCAAGACCTCGGCCTGCCCCCCCGACGCCCTCGCCCCCCGACTCGCGGCTATTACGACGATCACCGGGCTGAGAGAACTCTACGAGACACGAGAGGCGCAGGGTCCGGCGCCGTCCACCGCCGAGTTCCGTGCCCTCGTCGACCGCGTCATCGACTTCGCCCGCGCCGGCCTCGCCGCGCCCACCGCGTCCACCGCGCCCACCGCGCCCACCGCGCCTACCCGGGCCCCGAGCCCAGCGCGGGTCACGGGCCGTCGAGCCCGTACCGCCGCGCACAACGTAGACAGCTCGGCGGGTGGAGAGTCAACGGAGACGTGATAGCGACGGCATGATCCGGACGGCGAGGGGTGTGTCGTCCAATTCCACGCGCTCTCGCCGAGGTGACGTACTCCTCCGGGAGCATCCCCCGCCGAGGTGACGTACTCCTCCAGAAGCATCTTCGAAGGGTGTCCTCAGACTGGTTCTGTTGGACCTATGGATAAATACACCCCTGCCTACCTTCCGCGGGAGAGTTTACTCTGACAAATAAGCGTGGGCGGCCAGCACATATTCGGTCGTCGACGGGCAATGATGCTCGAGGATCAGGAGGCTCTGCATGGACGGGACGGAAATGACGCGGCGCATCGCGCCACATGTCGTGACGACGGGATATGACGACGACGGTAAGGCCGTGTTCATCACCGACCAGACTTTCAAGGACGGAACATTCGGCGATATTTCCGGCGCCGTCTGGCTGTGGGAAACGCCGACGGCGCCCGTCATCCCGGGCGATGTCGGCTCCTTCCCGGCCGATGCGAATTTCCCGTCCGCCGGACGGATCAAGTTCGGCAAGGCCTGGCTCGCGCCGGCGTCCGAGGGTGAGCTGAGTTTCGCCACGGGCGCGGTGGCCGAATCGGATGACTTCAACGCGGGGACGGACCCGCGGTTCCACGCTACCGACACGCTCGACTTCGCCGTTATCTTGCAGGGCGAGGTCGAGTTGCAGTTGCAGCCGGGGGGGCCGGTGAAGACGCTTCGTCCGGGCTCCTGCTTCGTCCTGACCGGCGTACCACACTACTGGCGCGTCACCGGCGACGAACCCCTCGTTTTCAACATGTTCCTGGTCGGCGCAAACCGCCATGGGAGGGAAGAATGACCACGGATCAGGTCACTCTCATCGACGACATGCTTGAGGACTTCGGGAAAGGCAACCTCCCCGCTGTCCTGAAACGCTTTCATCCCGCCTTTGTGCTCAATCCACCAGAGAGTGTCCCTTATGCGGGAAGGCGGGTCGGCGTTGAGGCGTTCGAGAGGTGGCTCATAGAGTTGGGTTCACTCCTTGAGCTAGACAAGAGCGATCACGAGGTGCTCGATGGTGGTGAGAAGGCCGTCCTTCTGATGCAGATCACCTTCACGTCCCGGGCCACGGGGCGTTCGACCGCGATGCGCGTGGTGGAGGTCTATGCATTTAAAGACGGGCTCATCGGCAGCATCGACGTTTTCTACAAGGATCCGAAGGCCGTGGATGACCTATTCGATCGGTAGCGCACGGGGAGGCGGGCCGTTGGGTCATGCCTCGCCGTCAGCGGGGCGTGACCCCCTCGTCGCCACAATAGGGAAGGTGATTCTATGGCGCACGATGTAACGCCGGGCGGCCTGGTCGCCGACGACCGGGCGGAATACGAGAGGCGATTGGCGGCCGTTCGCGCCGCGATGTCGCGCGCGGGCTTCGACGCCATCGTTGCCGTGGATAGCGGTGACTGGCTCCCGCCCACGGGCAATGCGCGGTATCTGAGCAACTTCAACATCGGCAACATGGTCAATGTCATGAGCGGTGTCGCGGTGGTCGTCCCGCTCCGTGAGGAGCCCACGCTGGTCGTCCCGCGGGGGCCGCTCGGCTGCTTCGCGGAGTGGGCGCGCGCGACCGCGTGGATCGCGCGGATTCAGAGCAGCCCAACCACGGGCGGGCCGCTGGGGCAGGCCCTTGACGGCGATGTCGTCATCGCCCTCAAGGAATCGGGGCTCGAGCGCGCGCGGATCGGACTCTGCGGCGCGTTCCCGGGGTCGTCGGATCTCGCGTCCCAGCTGCCGTTCGCGGACATCGCGCCTGCCGTCGACGTCGACGGTGGTGGGACAGCGCGGGATCTCATGGACAGAGTCCGCCGCGTAAAGAGCCCGTGGGAGATCGAGCGACTGCGCCAGGCGCAGAGGTGCACGGACGTGGCGATCACGACCTTCATGCGCGGCGTCGAGCCGGGCCGCCGGCACACGGCGTGCGCCGCGGAGGCGGACGCCGCGTCCATCGAAGCGGGCGCGGAGCAGGCGCTCACAATCATGAATTGCGGGACCGATCCCTGGATGTGGTGGCACATCCAGGGCGGACGGCGCTTCAGCGCGCACAATGTCGTGTCGCTGGAGACAAACGCTCGGGTCGACGGCTATGTCGCGCAGATCGCCAGGAGCGGGGTGCTGGGTCAAGAGAACAACAGCCAGCGGGCGCTTCGTGAGGTCGCCACCGACAGCCTGCGGGCGATGGTCGAACGCGTGCGCCCCGGCGTGACCGGTGGCGATCTGTGGCGCGCCGGCGAGGCCGTTGTCAGGAACGCCGGGTTGAGGCCGTGGGGACGCCTGGGCCACGGGATGGGACTGTCGATGGACGAGGGCTTCGGCATCGTGCCCGACGACGACTATGCCCTGCAAGAGAACGTGTGCCTGGCGATCCACGCGTCCGTGTGGAACCCGGAGACGCACGAGTCGTATCTGCTCGGGGAGCAGTATCTCGTGAAGAACGGGGGGGCCGAGGTCCTGTCGGATAACCTCCCGCCACACGACCTGGCGCCGTCGCTCAGAGTCGTGTAAGACCACTACCGTCACCATATCCGTTACTCAGGGGAGGCATGCATGATGGCCACGAATTATGACGCCATTGTCGTGGGCGGCGGACTCGCCGGAGTCGTCGCCGCGCGCGAACTACAGTTTCGCGGGATGCGCACGGTCATTCTCGAAGCACGCTCACGCCTCGGCGGGCGCGCCTGGACGGCGGAGTTCGGGGGCGGCCAGATCGAGATGGGGGGGCAGAATATCTACTGGACCGAGCCGCACATCTGGAGCGAGGTCACCCGGTACGGCCTCGAGATCGCCGAGGTCGCGCCGTTCGAGACCTACGCGATCGCGGAAGGCGACGGCTTGCGGCGGTACCCGAGCAGCGACGCGCGCGCGCAACTCGGGGCTGGTTTCGACGCCTTCTTCGGCGACTACGGCTCGGTGATCCCGCGGCCGTACGACCCCACCTATAACCGCGACCGGCTCGCGGACGTCGACCGCCTGTCGATCCAGGGGCGACTGGATCAGATCGAGCTGCCTCCGGACGTGGATCGGTGGCTCAAGCCCTGGCTCGGCATGCGAACCGGGGGGGCGCCCGACGCCGGCGCGTTCACATGGCTGCTCCACATCTATGCGCTCGCGGACTGGAACTGGGCCAAGATCCTCGAAATCAGTTCGCGCTACCGGCTCGTCGGCGGCATGAAGTCGCTGATAGACGCGATCTTCGCCGACTCGGGCGCCGCCTTGTGCCTCGACGCGCCGGTGATGCACATCGCGGACGAAGGAGATCGCGTTTTCGTGGCGACGGAGGGCGGCGAAACCTTCGCGGCCCCCGTCGCGGTCGTCGCCACGTCGGCGAACATGTGGTCGCACATCACCTTCGATGCCGGCCTGTCCGACGCGAAGCTGGCATCGTCGCGGGCGGGTATGCAGACTCCCACCGCCTTCACGAAGCTGTGGGCGCTGGTCCGCGGCGAGGTCGAGAACGTCTACGTGCAGAGGCCGAACGTCGAGGACCACCCGATCATCCACCTGCGCAAAGATATGCGGCGGCCCGATGGTCTCACCCAGATCATCGCCTTCAGCGTTGATCCGACGCTGGACACCGCGGATCATGCGCGGATCGCGAGGTTGTTCCGCGAAACGGTACCGATGCCCCATGCCGAGGTGGTCGAGGTGACGGCGCACAACTGGGTGGCCGATCCATTCACGCGCGGCGGGACGAGTCTGCTCCGTCCCGGTCAGCTATCCATGCTCGACGAGATCCGCCGGCCGGAAGGACGCCTCACCTTCGCCACCGCGGATATCGCGAGCGCCACGCCCGGCTTCGATGGGGCGATTCAAACCGGCATCATGGCCGCCGGCAACGCCGTGAGAATTGCCCGCCACTGACACGCACCTAAGACGGGAGATGTCATAGCCGTTGACGTTCTGGGGAAGAGGGGCCTTTCTTACCTCACGGGCGCATTTCTTCGCGCGGTTGCGGCTCCCCGAGCGATGGACATGTCGCTATTTAGCGCACGATGCGGTGATCGTCGGCAGCACTGATCTCATTGGCGCCGAGCGGTTCGTATCCGCCGATAGTTTGGACGGTGATCTCGGCGGCGGCTCAGGTCAGCAACTGTGTCATCCGCTCCTCGGTGGGCGAACCCGCGACAAAGGTGTAGGCGGCCAGGAATTGGTCGGCTTGCGCCGACAGGGTGAGCATCTCGTAGGCGAAGTCAAGCTCGTCGACGAGCGGGTGGGCGACCCGCGTCGCGCCGGAGGTTTTCCGCTTGACGTCATTGCGCGCCCACAGGCGCCGGAACGCGTCGCTGTTGATGGACAGGTCGCCGATGAGCGACGCGAGGAGCGGATCGTCGGGGTAGCGGCCCGCCTCCAGGCGCAGGTGCGCGACCACCTCGGCCGCGACCACGTCCCAGTTCAGGTAGCGCGCGCGCGCGTCTGGGCCGAGGAACACGAGCCTGGCGCTGTTGCGGGCAGCCGGGCGCAGGGCCGTGAGGTCGAACACGGCGTCCGCCGCCGCGTTCCAGGCCAGGATGTCCATACGCCGGCCCAGCACCAGGGCAGGCACGTTATGCATCGCGTCAAGCAGGCGCCGCATCCCGGCGCTGACCGCCTGCCGCCGCGGTCGCCCGCGATCGGGCTGGGGGCGCGCGAGGTTGCCCAAATGCTCCCGCTCGACCGCCGTCAGCCCCAGAACTCGGGCGACCGCGTCCAGGACCGCGTCCGACACGTGCGCGTCACGGCCCTGTTCCAGGCGGACGTAGTAGTCGACGCTCACGCCAGCGAGTTGCGCGAGTTCCTCCCGACGCAGCCCTGGCACGCGTCGATGCCCCGCCCCCGCGGGCAGCCCGACGTCCGTCGGACTGATCCGAGCCCGTCGCGAGCGCAAGAACTCGCCGATGCCAGTATCCACACCTTTACGCATACCTCTCAGTATAGTGGCTCGGGACGGTCCCAAGGTGGTCCTGCTGAACCCAGGGACGAACGTACCCCTGCCTAAACTGTTCGCCGCGGCGCATACTCATGAGGAGAGCGCGAGAGCGCGGGCGTCATCCCGACCGGGAGACGCGGCGGCGATGGCGGCCCACCGGCGAACATAGGCGTCAAGGCATACAAGTGGGATAGGCATGGCGTCTCCCCCCTAGTAGCGCCAGGTACTAGATCGAGTGCCATGCCTCAATCCCTCCTAGAAAAAACGGCAAGGATAGAGCAGACGAAGCGGTGTAACGGGAGTACAGTATGCGACGATGGATTCTAAAGGCGAACGCAACCAGTCTTGACGGGCTCGTTCTCGAGGACGCGCCTCTCCCTGAACCAGGTCCGGGTGAGGTGCGTGTGCGCGTTCACGCGGCGTCTCTCAACTACCGCGACCAGATTATCCTCACCGGTCAATATGGGGTGAAAGTCACCGAGGATTTGATTCCGTTATCTGATGGAGCCGGCGCCATCGATGCCGTCGGCCCAGGCGTCGCTACGTGGTCCGTTGGCGATCGGGTCACAAGCCTCTACTTCAAAAACTGGCGTGATGGGCCGCCCATCCCCGGGATGGGGTTTGGACTCGGCTCCCCGCGGGATGGGGAGCAAGGCATGCTGGCTGAGTACGTGATCCTAGCGGCTGACCGAGTCGCGGCAGCGCCGAAGAGTCTGAGCTTTATCGAGGCGGCCACGTTGCCATGCGCCGCACTGACCGCGTGGACGGCCCTCAATGGAGACCGTCCCTATACGCGGCGGATCGGACAGGGCGACAAGGTTTTGGCGCTCGGCACGGGCGGCGTCTCGCTCTTCGCGCTGCTGCTTGCGCGCGCCGCTGGCGCCGAGGTCATAGGCGCCTCAAGTCAGGACGAAAAACGTGAGCGACTCCGCGCCCTCGGAGCGACCGATACGGTTAATTACCAAACCACGCTGACCTGGGGCGAGGTCGTCTTTGGACGTACAGGTGGGGTGGATCGCGTCGTCAACGCCGCGGGCGGGGCTGCGATGGATCAGTCGATCGCGGCTGTCGGGTACGGCGGCGAGGTGGCCCTCATGGGTCTCTTTACCATGGCCGATGCTCCACCCAACTTTGTGCTACTGATGACCAAAGGCGCATCAATCCGTGGCACCGCAGTGGGCAGCGCGGCCGCGTACGCGGACCTTGTCGCCGCGGTCGACGCGGCCAGTCTCAAGCCACCGATTGACCGGACGTTCGGCTTCGAGGAAGCGAAGGACGCCTACCGCGCACAAATATCACCGCACCTGTTCGGCAAAATTGTGATCGACGTGTCGCGATAAGCGGGACCTTATTTATAAAGCAAGAAACGTTCTCGACACCGTCAGTGAGAACAACCTCTAGCGAACGCAATGCTCATGCGCTACGGTCCACCAGCCGGACGGCATGATCGACGGGCGGGCGGACGGGCGTATGGAGCTCGCCAGACACAGCCCGCAGCCGCTCGATATCGCGCAAGGGGGGCAGCCCGAACAGCCGGCGATACTCGCGACTGAACTGCGAGGGGCTCTCATAGCCCACGCGCCGGCTCACCGTCGTCGCGTCGGTTGTCTCGGATAGCAGGATGCGTCGGGCTTCTTGAAGTCGGAGTTGCTTCTGGAACTGCAGGGGGCTCATGGCCGTCACCGCCTTGAACCAGGCGTGCATCGTCGACGGGCTCATGTGTACTTCGCGCGCGAGTTCGTCCATGCGGATCGGCCTGGTGGCGTTTTTCCGCAGCCACTCCATACCGGCCGCGATGTGTCGCATCTGACCGTTCTCGGCGGCCATGCGGCGCAGGAGTCCGTTCTGCTCGCTCAGGAGCAGCTTGTAGAAGATCTCCCGGCGCACCAGGGGCGCGAGGATCGGGATATGGGCGGGTGTCTTCAAAAGACACACTAACCGGATCACGGCGTCCAGCAGGCCCTCGTCCAGAGAACTCATGGAGAGGCCGCGCTGGGTATAGGGGTCCGACCGCGCTGGCAGACCGGCCTCGAGGATCAGCGAACTGATCTCGGCGACGTCCAGGTCCATGCTCAGGCAGAGAAGAGGCTTCTCCGGGGTCGCCTCCACGATCTGCCCGACGAGCGGCAGGTCGAGGGAGATGAGAAGGTACGTGCTGGCATCGTACACGTACCGCTCGTCGTTCAGCAGGACACTCTTGGCCCCCTGGGCGACGACACAAAAAACGGCGCTATCGACCGTGTTTCGCGGTACGCTCGTGGTGGAGAGTTTGGTGAGATACAGGCCCGGAATCGCGGTATCGTAGTAGCCATCGCGATCGCTCAATTCCGCGATCAACGCCGCCAGCTGGTCTATCCGCTCCACGCGTCCCCTCCCCTCTTCTCGTCAGCCATCCCTCTCTAAGTATGCCATTTCTCCCCTTGGTCGCGGCGCGCGGTCGTAGGATCAGGCAATGATTGCCGAGGATCGGTCAATCGCGGCGCGCGGTCGTAGGATCAGGCAATGATTGCCGAGGATCGATCATTTCCATGCCAGCCCCGCGGCGATAACCTGAAGATGTTCGGATAGAGAATCGGAATGCACAGGCGGCGGTGACGCTCATCGCGCGGCCCGCTCGTCTGACATATCATCCGGCGGCTATATGAAAGATCGTTCCAGAGGAACGACGCCAATCAATGCGGGGGTACCAAGCTATGCGCTACAACAAACTGGGGTCGACCGGGCTCTTCGTGTCGGAGCTGTGCTTCGGCACGATGACCTTCGGGGGCAGCGAGGCATTCAGCGC
>JAABUX010008644.1_pt1 | contig 11696 bp, 13 predicted proteins | sample 5561851 | NCBI WGS metagenome assembly JAABUX01 (sample SAMN10711883, study PRJNA513361) | rock metagenome | isolation source: Antarctica rocks | place: Antarctica: Victoria Land, Richard Nunatak red sandstone | collected 2016-01-03 | reverse complement strand
AGCCAACTCGATCAGGTCTCGCCGTGCTTCTTTGTCCAGGAAACCAGGGCGGATCATCAGCCTGGTAGAATCCCTCTCACGCCCTTCCGCAAGAGGGTACGCGGATTCTCAATGAGTCAGGGTATAGGTGCACGGATCAAGCTCTAGCCTTTGTTTTCACGAGCATCTCTATCCGACGGGTGATCCCGTCTGGCCGGATGATGCTCTAGTGTCCCGAACCAGAAGTTCGCATGAGCCGCGAACATCCGCTTCGGGCCTCTAGAGTCTTTGTTGCAGCGTGCCGACCGATCAGAAATGCGTCGGCAAGCGCCGACGAACTTCTGATCCGGCATACTAGAGGAAGCAAACCTGTTGAACGCGAGGACATAGAATGCCCGAGGTGATCTATCGGCAGCCTGACGGCGCGGAGCGCCGCATCGACGTGGCGGACGGCAACAGCGTGATGTTCGGCGCCATGCAGAACGATGTCCCCGGCATCCTGGCGGAGTGCGGCGGCGTGATGTCGTGCGCCACCTGCCACGTTTACGTCGATCCGGCTTGGCTCGACCGCTTGCCGCCGCCCAGCGCGGACGAGGAGGACATGCTGGACAACACCGCCGCCGAGCGCCGGTCCAATAGCCGGCTGAGCTGCCAGATCGAAATGACCCCTGGACTGGACGGGTTGCGCGTGCAGGTGCCTGAGACCCAGTCGTGAGCGACGGGCTGGTGGTGGTCGGCGCCTCCTACGCCGGGGTGCAGATCGCCGCCAGCGCGCGCGAGAGGGGCTACGGCGAGCCGATCGTGCTGATCGGCGACGAGAGGGATGCGCCGTACCAGCGGCCGCCGCTCTCGAAGGGGTATCTGACCGGCAAGGTGGGCGAGGCCATGCTGCCGTTGCGGGGGCCGCGCTTCTACGCCGACAATCGCATCGGGCTGCGCCTCGGCACTCCCGCGGCCGCCATCGACCGTCATGGCCGGGCGGTCGTGCTGGCGGACGGGTCGCGCTGCCGGTTCGACCGGCTCGCCATCGCCACGGGCAGCCGGGCGCGCACGCTGCCGATCCCGGGCGCCGGGCTGGACGGCGTGCAGACCCTGCGCACGCTCGCCGACGCGCGGCGGCTGCTGGCGGCGATCCCGGCGGTGCAGCGGGCCGTGGTCATCGGCGGCGGGTTCATCGGGCTGGAGGTCGCGGCGAGCCTGGCGCTGGCTGGCCGGGCCGTCACGATTCTGGAAGCGTCCGACCGCTTGCTGTCGCGGGCTGCCACCGCGCCGCTCGCGGCTTTTGTCGCCGAAATGCACCGGGCGCGTGGCGTCGAGATCATGCTCGGCGTGCAAGCCACGCGGATCGAGGGCGAGGGCCATGCGCGCGGCGTCGTCTGCACCGATGGCGCGAGGCGGCCGGCCGACCTGGTCCTCATCGGCGTGGGCGCCGTGCCGAACGGCGAACTGGCCGTGGCGGCCGGGCTCTTATGCGAGCAATCGGCCGTCGTCGTCGATGCGGCGGGACAGAGCAACGAACCCGAGGTGGTCGCCGCCGGAGATTGCGCGTGCCTCCGCCAGGGCGCTGCCACCCTGCGGCTGGAGTCGATCCAGAACGCGACGGACCAAGGGCGCGCGGCAGGCGCCACGGTCGCGGGCAGGCCGGCGGGCGACAGCGTCGTGCCGTGGTTCTGGTCCGACCAGTATGATTTGAAGCTGCAAATGGCGGGGCTGGCGGCGGGGTACGACAGCTTCGTCGTCCGGGGGCGCATGGCCGACGGCCGGTTCGGCATCTATTATTTCCGCGCCGGAACCCTGATCGCGGTGGACACGGTGAACCGGCCCGGCGACCACCTCCTGGCACGCAAACTCATCGCCAGCCCGGGCCGGGTCACCCCGGCCGCCGTGGCGGACGAGAGCGCCGATCTCCGGAGCTTCATTGCCTGCTCCGCTCCAGATGCGGCCCAAGCCGGCCGATAAGCCATAGCCCGGCCATGCGGAAGTCGCTGACCAGCGACCAGAGCGGATGTCCGAACGTCTCTGGCCGGTTGCCCTCGATCCCGAGATGCGCGCCCCAAGCGAAGCTGTAGCCCAGGACGGGCGCGGCGATCAGCCATCGCCAGTCCAGACGCAGCGCGGCGAGGGCCAGGCAGGCGAGCGCCAGCAGGCTGCCGCCATAATGCAGCAGCCGGGTGGATGGCCGGGCGTGCGCGCGCAGGTAGCGGAGCCAGAACTGGTCGTAGGTCATCGTATCGGATTGCCGTCGCAACTCGGCGCTACAGGCGCAGGAAGCCAAGGGCGGGCAGCGGCGTCCAGCGTCGCGGCAGGTCCGAGCGCTTGATCGGCGCGACGATATAGCTCGGCACTGGCTGGCGTGTGCCCACCAGCAAGGACGCATAGGCTCGCACCTCGCGCTCCCGCCAGTCCCGGTCGGCAAGCGCCCTTGCCCGGCTTGTGAAAACCTCCGCGATGCGCCGCTGCGGCCCCAACCAGGCGATGACTGCCCACAGCGCGTCCTCACCGGATAGGCGCGGGTGCAACCGCGTCACCTCCGCCATGGCTACCGGCGTCTCCTTCCAGCGATTGTTCCCAGTGTCCCGAACCAAAAGTTCGCATAGGTAGCAGACATCCGCTTCGGGACCTCGGAGGCTTTGTTGCAGTGTGCCGGCCGGCCAGGAACGCGCCGGCAAGCGCCGACGAATTCCTGATCCGGCATGCTAGCCAGAAATAGTGCGCTTGCCCGGCCTCTGCATCTATCGATCCGAGGATTTCGCGCATCCCGACGACGCCGGGCGAAGAGCGTGGTTTAGCCAAGTAGCGCCGTGGCGCTGCGAGCCGACCGCCATGAGGGCCGTATTGGCGGGCGAGTGGCGTCACCTCAGGCGGAATGCGCGAGCTTCAAGGCTTGAACGGGATGCGTACACGCATTGTGGTGCTGGTTTGCGAGCAGGCCATTAGCGGCCTCTTGGAGACGCGCGAGGGCGAGGTCTGCGGGCAGATGGAGGCTAAGGATCCACAGTGCGATCTCGCCTACCGCAAGCTTGGTCTGCGGACTGACGCCAGCAAGCGGGAGAAGGTTGTTCTGCACTGTCGTCGCTCCATGCCATGGCCTGGGGCGACTCATACTCCCAAGAGAGGCAGTTATCAACTATTCGTGATGAAAATCTTCTTGACAGGCTAGCATGTAATGATGGTGCGCTTTTTAAGTATGTACTATTTTAAATGAACGTTATTTTTAGCCTAACATATATAACGCTTAAAGAATTACGGTACAAACGTCTAGAGCGCAAGTAATATAATAGCTTATACCTGCGTTCCTGTGCCTAGAGTCTTGGGGTTGCAGCTTGCGGAGCGGGAGAACGAGGCGCGCCCGGCCGATTGGCCGAAGGAGACGCGCATCGTGCCACGGGCTACCGGGCGGAGGTGAATTGGCGCAGGCCGGCCAGCGCCGCCTTGACGTCGGCCGGCGGCAAATTCTGGCTCAGTATATTGCGCGCCGCCGCATCGTCGCCGGCCATCACCAGCCCGGCCGCAAGGTTGTTCCGCGCCCGCGCGGCTTCCGCGGAGTTGTTCCCGAAGCCACCCACCACGGCCTGCCGCAGCAGCGCAACGCCCTCGGCGGCGTGACCGGACATCGCTAGCGACAAGCCAAGGTCGGAGCGCACGGCTGGATCGTCCGGCGTGCGCGCCAGCACAACCCGGTACAGGACCTGCGCTTCAGCGTGCCGTTCCTGGAGGTCGAGCGAGATCGCCAGCCCAGTCTGGAGGGGGACGCTGCCCGGCGCCTGCGCCAAAGCTCGACGCCAGGCGCTTTCCGCGTTGTCGCCATTCGCGGTGCGGGCACGGGCCAGCCCCGTCAATGCCTCCAACGACCCCGGTTGCAGTGCAGCAGCACGGGCGAAGCTGCGGGCGGCATCGGCCGGCCGCTTCAGGACCGTCAGGGCGCGGCCTTGCCGGAGCAGGGCGGGAACGTTGCTGGGGTCGCGCTGCAGCAATCCGTCCAGGACGTGCAGCGCGGTCTCGGCGGCGCCCGCGGACAGCGCGTCATCCGCCAATCGCAGGTTGAGCGCTGGCGTGTCGCGGACCACCTCCGGCCCTTCGGGATGGACAAAGCGGGTTCCACCACAGGCGGCGGGGCTCAGCAGCAGGCAGAGGGCGACGGCGCGCGTCGCCCATCTGGGCCGCCCGCCTCGGGATCGTGCGCCTGGGGTTGGCATCGCAGTGGTCCTTTGCTGAAGGGCAGCGGCTGCAAGATAGGGAGTCGTCATTGGGACATCTGTTCTATGACGGACAACATCGCGGGGCCGGCGACCACGAGGAACACGCAGGGCAGGATGAACATGATCATCGGCAGGGTCATCAAAACCGGGAGCCGCGCCGCCCGCGCCTCGAAGCGATGCAGCGACTCGGTACGCATCTCGGCGGCCAGCACGCGCAGCGCCTGGCTGAGCGGCGTGCCGTACCGCAACGCCTGCGCCAGCGTCCCGGCCAGCCGTTGCAGGCTGACCAGCCCGGTGCGCTTGCCCATGTTGATCAACGCGGTGCGCCGATCAGCGAGGATGCGCAGCTCGTTATGGGTGATCTCCAACTCCATCGCGCAGGCCGGGCTGCTGACCCGGATCTCGCTTGCCACCCGCTCCATTCCCTGCTCCAGCGCCAGCCCCGCCTCGGTGCATATGACCAGCAGGTCGAGCGCGTCGGGCATCGCACGCTCGACCGAGGCCAGGTAACGCACGCGGATGCGGCGGAGCAGGAAATCCGGCGCCATCAGCCCGACGACGCCGGCCACGGCCAGCAGCAGACGGGTCCAAATTGGCGCCATACCCATGTCGCGAAGGCCCACCCAGGCCAGCAGCGGCAGAGCTCCCAGCAAAATCGCCTTGGCGCCGACGAAGATCGCCAGCGCGTGGGCGCTGCGGAGGTTGGCCGAAGCGAGCGTGCTCTCAAGGTTGGCGATCGCTTTGGGCGAGAGCAGCCAGCTCCGGGTCAGCAAAAGGCCGACGCCGGCCACGAAGCGCCCCAAATGGGAGGTGGGACCGCTGCTAGCGCCCGAAACCGGCGCATAGCTGTCGCGCACCTCTTCGATCTGGCGTTGCAGCCGGCTTTCCCGCCGGACAGGCCCCCAGCAAACCGCCGCCAGCACTCCGGCCAGCACGACCATCCCCAGTGTCGCCGGGAGCAGCACGCCCGATGCCAGCGCCGCCCGGAGCATGGCGATCATCGAAGGCTCCGGCTAATCATGAAGCGCATGACGGCGCCGGCCGTGCACAGCATCCCAATCGCCGTGAAGAGCACGCGGTTGCCGCTCGTCGTGTAGAACAGCGGAGCGATGTAGGAGAAGTTCAACACCGACAGCGCCCCAGCGGTCAGCACCGGGAGCGCCGCCAGCACGTAGGCGCTGGTGCGCGCCTCCGCGGCGAGCGCGTGGCCGCGCTGGCGCAGCGCCACGCGTTTGCGGATCAGGTCGGCGAGGTTTTCCAGCGTCTCGGCCAGGCTGCCGCCGGTTTGCGCCTGGAGGGTCAGCGCCACGGTGAAGAACGAGTACTCGGCGACGCCGGTGCGCGCGGACCCGGCGCGCAGGGCCTCTTCGAGCCGGATGCCGATCGCCATCTGATCGGACACGCGCGCGAACAGCCCCGCCGTCGGTTCCAGGCTCTCGCGCGCTACCCCGCGGAGCGCCTCCGGCAGTGGAATGCCCGAACGCACGGCGCGCACGATCATCGAGAGCGTGTCGGGAAGCTGGCGATAGAGCTTGTCGGCGTGCCGGGCGTGCAGCGTACGGAAGAGCACCTGGCTACAGCCGACCCATATCAGCGGCAGCGCGAGGTCGAGCGGGATACCGATGACGTGGCTGGCCAGGCGGTCGATCACCACCGCCGGGATCGCGGCCAGCATCAGCAGCAGCGGGATGCGCAGCGGATAGGCGGCCTGGCGATCCAGCTTGTAGCCGCATGGCCGGCCCAGCCGCGTTTGCCAGCCGGAAAGCGGGACGGCCAGGCCGAACTGGGCGGTGAAGGGCCGTGCCGGCGCGCGCGCCGCGGCGAGCGGCGTCACCCGCTCGATGATGCGCGCAGCGACCAGGCGGTTGCGATGGTCCTGCACGAGCACGGCGGCGGCGATCCCGAGCATCGCCACGAGGCCCGCCGCCCCGGTCAGGATGACCTCCGAGCTTATCATGGCGCGCCCACCTCTTCCAACGCGGCTTCCCAGACTCGCTCCAGCCCGAAATAGTGCAGCCGCTCGTGGAAGCTCGGCAACGAGCGCGAGATGCGCCAGCGGCCGAGCAGCCGGCCGTCCATGTCCTCGCCCTGGTGCTCGAAGGAAAAGATGTCGTGCATGGTCATCACCTCGCCCTCGAGCCCGACCAGCTCGGTAAGCTGGATCACCCGGCGGCCGCCGTCGCGCTGACGGCCGACTTGCACGATCACGTCCACCGCGCTGAGGATCTGCGTCCTGATCGCGCGCGACGGCAGCCCCATGTTCCCCATCTGGACCATGTTCTCGATGCGGGTCAGCGCGTCGCGCGTATTGTTGGCGTGGACAGTGGACATGCTGCCGTCATGCCCGGTGTTCATCGCCTGGAGCATGTCGAACGCTTCCATGCCGCGCACCTCGCCCACGATGATGCGGTCGGGGCGCATACGCAGGGCGTTGCGGATCAGGTCGCGCTGGGTGATCTCGCCCTTTCCCTCGATGTTGGGCGGCCGCGTCTCCAGGCGCACCACGTGCGGCTGCTGGAGTTGCAGCTCGGCCGCGTCCTCGACGGTGACGATGCGCTCGCTGGCATCGATCATGTGCGAGATGGCGTTCAGCAACGTCGTCTTGCCGGAGCCGGTGCCGCCCGAGATGATGATATTGAGTCGCGCCCGTCCCATGATCTCGAGCGCGCGCCCGAGTTGCGGCGAGAGCGAGCCGAACTCGACCAGCTTCGCGATGTCGATCTTCCGGCGCGCGAATTTCCGGATCGACATGTAGGGGCCGTCGAGCGCCAGGGGCGGAAAGACGATGTTCACACGGCTGCCGTCCTCGAGCCGCGCATCGACCATCGGGCTGCTCTCGTCGATCCGCCGGCCGATCTTGGCCGCGACCCGCTGCGAGATGTTGGCAAGGTGCTGGCGGTCACGGAAATGCACGTTGGTCTGCACCACCTTGCCGCGGCGCTCGACGAAGACGCGGTCGGGGCCGTTGACCATGATGTCGGTGATCGTGTCGTCGTCCAGCAGCGGCTCCAGCGGCCCGAGGCCGAGCATGTCGTCCACTAAGTCCTGCGACAGCCGGCGCTGCTCGCGCGCGTTGAGCTGGATGCGCTGTTCGGTGGCGATCTCCGCGACCAGCCGCTCCACCTCGACGGCCAGCCGCTCGGGCGACATGTTGACGACCCCGGTCGGGTCGAGCCGCGCCAGGCACAAAGTCCGCAGCTCCGGCCCGACGCTCCCACCCGCCGCGGGCACGGGCGCCTTCACCACCGTCGCGGCCGTCGCGACCGGCGAAGCATCCACGGCGGGCTCGCCTGCCTCGGACTGTAGCGCCTCCGGCGGCCGGCGGCCGAATATCGGTACGGTGTTCATCGACTCCCCCATGGCCAGCGGCGGCCCCCGCCTGGGGCGCTGACCGACCCGGTGCGGAACGCCAGCTCCTGCATCGCCCTGCAGAACGGACGCGTGCGCGCGGCTGCCGGCTCGCCTAGGTTGGCCGCGTCCCGCAATGCGCCCCTCATATGCGGGATCACCAGGTCCGGCTTGCGCCCGATCGCGCGCTCGAACTGCGCGAGGCTCAGGCTGCCCTTCATCCCGGCTTGGTTCAGCACCACCATCACCGAGTTGGGTATCGCGCCGAGCATCGCCGAGCCCGGCAAGGCGGAAGGCTGGGACATCGCCAGGTAACGCAGGACATCGCGCGCGCCGGCCACCGACGGTTCGGTCACGAGGACCCGCTGATGCGCCACTTCGAACAGCTCCAGGCCGATGCGGCTGGCCGGCCACGCGGCGTCGCAGACCAGGAACTTGTAGCGCCGGCGCAGGATTTCCAGCAGGCCGGGCAGCGCCCCAGCGGCAAACGGCGAGGTGTCCGTCAGCCGGCCTTCGCCCGACAGCACGTGCAGCCGCTCGCCGACCACCTGCGCGGTGCGGTCGATGAACAGGTCGTCGACGCGAGCGGGATTGTCCAGCGCCACGCGCAGCCCTGGGCGCGGCTTGACCGACAGCAGCATTGCAGCCGCCCCGCCATACAGGTCGCTGTCCAGCAACAGCGTGGGCCGGTGCGCGCGTTCCGCCAGGTACCAGGCGAGGTTGGCGGCGATCGTGGTCGCGCCGACGCCGCCATGCACGCCGGTGATGCTGATGACGCGACCGCCGCTCAACTGCCGCGCCCCCGCCTTTTGCCGGTTGACCACCGGGCCAAAATGCTGTCGCACCATCTCCTTGTTGAGCGGCTTGAACAGATATTCCAGCACGCCGAGTTGCTGCGTCAGGCTGCGGTACAGCCCCAAATCGTCGCGGTCGCCGACCACCAGCACGCGCACCTCCGGCTCGACGAGCTGCGACAGTTCGCTCAGGGCGATCAGGGGCTGCGGGTTGCCGGTGATGTCGACCACCAGCACGTGCGGCGAGGCGGTCCGCTGGAGCGCGCGCGTTGCCTCGTCCAGCCCGCCGCGGCGCACGTCCACGCCCTCGCTCTGCTCGGCCATCAGCGCCTCGCGCAGCACGGCTTCGGTTTCGGCGTCGGTGGCGAAGGCCAGCACCGAGGTGCGCGTCGTGGGCGCGTCCTTGGAGCCGCGCCCGAGGTCGATAGCGGCCGTCTCGCTCATGGGGCGCCGCCAGTCGCGCCAGCCAGCGCCGCGACCGGGGCGGCCGGCGTCGCCTCGTTGCCAGGGCCGGACGGCGCGCCGGTATCGTTGGCGCGCACCGTGGAGATGGACGACGCGGGCAGCCGCTTGACCGCGTCGGCGCGCAGCCGCACCACGGCCGCCGCGCCGATGTCGCCCTCGGAGAAATTCGCGCCCCGGCCCAGGTCGAGATCGCGCGAGTCCGCCACCATCGCCCGCAAATTTGCCGCGTTGGCGCCCAGTGGGTGCCATTCGCCCGCACGCACGTATGGCTCGGTTGATCCGCACCCCGCCACGGCGAGGCCGAGGGCCAGCAGATGGCACGCGGGGAGAATGCGCATGGCGATGGTCCTCATGGGGAGATGAAGCCGACGTCGAGTGGGATGTGCACCGTGCGCGGCAGCTCGACGCCCTGGGCGAGCTGGCGGTTGTAGAGGATGCGGTCGAGGTCGTTGGACAGCACCATGCCGCGCGTCGGCACCGTGAGCGTCGTCGGGCGGCTGACGGCATGCACCAGATAGGGCGTGACGATGATCACCAGCTCGGTCTGGCCGCGCTGGTAGGCGGTCGAGCGGAACAGCGGGCCCAGGATCGGCAGCTCGCCCAGGAATGGGAGGCCCCGTGAGTTCTGCGTCGCGTTGTCCGAGAGCAGGCCGGCGATGGCGAAGCTCTGGCCGCTGCCAAGCTCCACCGTCGTCTCGGCGCGGCGGACAGTCAGCGCGGGGACGTTCAGCGTGAGGCTGCCGTTCGAGATGGCGACCGCGCCCTGCGTCGTGAGCTGGCTGACCTCCGGGCGCACCTTGAGGCTGATCCGGTCGGCCGCGATCACCGTGGGCACGAACGCCAGCGACACGCCGTATTGCTTGTACTCGATGCTGATGGTGTTGTTTTGCTGGGCGATCGGGATGGGGTACTCGCCGCCGGCGAGAAAGCTCGCCGTCTCGCCGCTTTGCGCGGTCAGGTTCGGCTCGGCGAGGATCACCGCGAGCTGGTCCTGGGCGAGCGCGTCCACCACGGCGTTGATGCTGCCGCTGCTCCCGTTGTACCCGAAGGCGAACATGTCCGGGATGTTCGTCGCGTCGATCAGGCGGTTGACGACGGCGCCGCCGGCCGCGAACCCCGAGCTGGCGCGGGCGATCCCCGCGGCGGTTTGGGGGAAGGACGTAGCGCTCCAGTTGATGCCGAGCTGCCGGGTCACGGTGCGTTGGACCTCGACGACGCGCACCTGGAGATTGACGGTGAGCGGCGTCTCGATCGCCAGGCGGTTGTCGATGCTCTGCCCGGGCCCGAGATAGGGCCGCAGCACGGACAGCACGCGCTCGGCGTCGCCCGGGGTCTCGGCGCGGCCGGTGACGGTGTATCCGCCCGGCGTGGCGGCGATGTGAACGCCGGGGAATTGCAGCCCGCTGCGGACCAGGCCGGCGACTTCGCCCGAGCCATAGGACGAGGGCCGCACGATGAGATCGATCTGGGCGACCGGCAGGCCACCCTCGCCGAGCGCTGCGACGGTGGTCCGGCCGGGGGTGATGCCGAACAGGAACAGGCTGGTCGGGCTGGCTGGGCGCACCTCGGCGACTTTCGGGTCGGCTACGAACAGGCTGGTGGCCGGTTGCGCCAGCGTCACCACGCGCCCAGCGCCGACGTTGAGGGTGAGCGCCATCCGCCCGTTGCTGGCCACGCCCGTCCCGAAATGCGTGGTGGGCGCCGGCTGCGTCGCCGGCAAGGCCTGCGTGCCGGGGTCCCGCGGCGCTCGCTGCGCTAGGGCGGAGCCGACCGGGGCGCCGGTGAGCACGGCGGCCAGTCCGAGGATCGCGCCAGCCATCCGTGCGAGGCGGAGCGGCGGCGCTCTTCGGAGGCGATCGGGTTGACGTTCGGGGTGGCGCGATAGCGCTGTGCAGCCGTTTAGAATTTGTATGCCTCCGCCTGTTTGGTTCCTTGGTACAGCCGCAGCTCGGTGCTGTGCGGCGCGATGTCCGTGTGCAGCGCCTGGGACACGTCGCCGCCCCAGACCGGCCCGCCCGCGACAGCCTTCGAGAGGGCCGGCGCCCCCGCGGCGACGGGCGGGATTTCGGCTTCGGCGAGCAGCGCCGGCTGCGCGGCGCGCAGCACCACCAGCAGCTTGCCCAGCCGCGTCGCGACCGCGATGCGGGCGGCGTTCTGCGGCGTCACCTCCAGGGTGATCGTGCGCGAGGCCGGCCCGCGGTTTGGCAGCGGGTTGGACGCCTGGCCGCCCTGCACGAGCTGCTGGTCCACGGCGATGACCCGCACGTCGGCCAGCACCGTCTCCCCGGAGACCCGGTGCCCGAGGGTTTGGTCGGTGGCCTCGATCGTCTGCGTCAGGATCAAATCCACCCGGTCGCCCGGCCAGATCAGCCCAGCTTCGCCGGAGACGGCATCGACCGCGACCGAGATGGCCCGCGATCCGGGCGCCAGCACCGCCGCCAGGAAGCCGCGGTCGCCCGGGCGCAGCACGTCGTCGCCGGCGATCACGTCACGCTCGCCCAGCATCCGGCGGACCATCGCGCCCACGAGCGCGTTGCGGGCCTCGGGGGTATCGAGCTCGGCGCCCGGCGGAACTTTATCTTCCGGGACTTGGCGCAGGCCGAGGTCGCCTGGCTGCAGCAGGCTGCCGGCGCGTAGCGGATGGGCGGTCGCGATGACCGAAACCATCTTCTGCGGGACCGGGGCGGGCGGCTTGGCCGGCTGGAGCCCGACATAGGCGACGAGCCCGAAGACAGCGAGCATCAGGATACTGCCTCCAAGGACGAGTGCGCGCAGCATGGCGGTCAGACTCCGTGCAGGAGGGTTGGCATGAGGACGGACGCCGTCCCGATGGCGATGGCGACGGCGTAGGGAAGCGGGCCCCGCCGGCGCAGCCGCCAGCGCTCGCAGCGCAGCAGACGGGCCAGAATGC
>JAABUX010008641.1_pt1 | contig 11696 bp, 13 predicted proteins | sample 5561851 | NCBI WGS metagenome assembly JAABUX01 (sample SAMN10711883, study PRJNA513361) | rock metagenome | isolation source: Antarctica rocks | place: Antarctica: Victoria Land, Richard Nunatak red sandstone | collected 2016-01-03 | reverse complement strand
CTAGCATCGTGTAAGAGGTTAAGATCCGCGATTGTGCTGCGCAGCGTTGTGCGATCCCGATGGCGGACTGTAGTCCTGCGCCGGGCAGCAACGCCGCGAACTCCTCGCCTCCATAGCGGGCGCCGAAGTCACCGGGGCCCCGCGTGTTGGCCTGAATGCAACCAGCGATGCGTTGCAGCACCAAATCGCCCGCTGGGTGGCCGTAGCGGTCATTATAGCTCTTGAAGTGGTCGGCATCGATCATGAGCAGGGCGAGCGGGGTTCCGCTCTCCATGGCCGCCTGCCACGTTGCGGCCAGAGCCGCATCGAACGCGCGGCGGTTCGCAAGGCCGGTCAGCCCGTCGGTTGCCGCCATAACCGACAGCCTACCGGCCGCCACGACCAGGTCGGCCTCAGTGGCCAGTCGTCGCAGCAACTCACGGCGGAACAGGATGCAGAGCGTGACCGTGGCGCCGCAGAGCACCGTGAGGATCAGCCCGATCTCCCAAGCCTTGTGCCACCACGCCGCGTAGATATCATCGACGGATAGCGCCACACTCAGGATCAGCGGCAGGCTGCCGATGTGGCGAAAGGTGTAACCGCGCTGGACGCCATCAAGGACGGCCGTGTCCACGAAGCTACCGGAATTGGCGGTACTATAGTACCGGCGGAAGCCGCTGGTGCCGCTAAGGTCCCGGCCGATGTCGGCGTCGCGGAGCGGGCGGCGTGCGATCACCTGGCCGTCGGTGCGCAGCAAGACCACCGCCCCGCCGGCTCCCAGGTTGAGCCGCTCGAACATGCTTTGGAAGTAGGCCAGCCGCATTGTGCCGACAACGATGCCGGCGAACTGGCCGCCCACGTCGGGACGACGGCGGCTGATCGCGATGCTTGGATCGCCCCCGCGCAGGCGACTGCGGAAGGGGTGGCTGACATACAGCCCAGCGTCGGCCTGCTCCTGGTGAACCCGGAAGTAGTCGCGGTCGGCGAAGGTCAGCGGATGTGGCTGCACGGCGGTGGAGTCGGCAACCACCGTGCCCACGGCATCCAGCACCAGGAGTGAGCCGAGGTACTCCGCGTTGGCCGCACGGTCGAAGATCGCTGCCTGCCGCAGCTCGGGGCTGATGTCGTTTATGCCAGGCAGTCGCAATGCCTCGACGGCGCCTTGAAGCGAGAGGTCGTAACCCAGGATGGTGCGGGCGATGTCCCGTTCCAGCGCGGTCGCGAGGTTGTCCGCAGCCTGCTCGGACTGCTTCCAAGCGTCCCGGCGGGCATCGAGCAGCACTATCGCGGCGAGCGCCACCATACCGACCGCGACTGCCATGCCAAGTGCGGTTAGCCAACTTACGGCACCAGCGGCTGACAGCCTGTTCTTACGCGATGGCCTGAACCGGCTGACGAGTTGCGAAATCCAGATCGCGGCCATGACACTTGCCCTCCTTGCCGAGGGAGTAGGTCATCCAAACGCCTGCAGGAAGCCGTTTGCAACCATTCATGATCCTGCCGACAAATCCTAAGCTGGCGAGTCGCCCGGGGGAATTTCACCCCCGGGCGACTCGCCAGCTAAAAGCCCGTTTTAGAAGTCATAGGGCGGGCAGTCGCTTGCGGTTTGGGTGGACGGCGCGATGGGTCATGAGGCGGATCATGGCAGGGGTGACCATGGCCTCGGACACCTCGGGCAGGTGCTCGTAGTCCTGGGACAGGCGGCGCCAGCGGCCGTGCCAGCCGAGCGTCCGCTCGACCACGCACCGGCGCGGCAGCACGACGGAGCCCTTTGCTCCCCGAGGGCGGCTGACGATGAGCAGCGCAAGGCCGAGCAGGAAGCAGGCCAGGATTCCTGATCGACCGGATGGGCACTGGTGCACCGGCGGTATCAGCCGGGCTGGGCCTGGCCTCGATCGCCGGTCTGCTGGTGCTGCGCATGCCATACGTCCCGCGGCTGCCAGCATCGGGCGTCGCCGGCCCTGAGTATATGCGCCGGCAGTGCGGCAGGACTGGTGGGGTGGGCCTTGCGGAGGCTGGTCATGAGCGTCCCGTCCACGTTGTCTCGCGACCCTCAGCATTCTTATTGCGAACCATGGTACATCATCAACAATCATGGTACGCCCAAGTCGCTGCTATCGGCTGATTTGACGGCTCCTAAATGGAGGTTCGCGACAGGCGGTCCCGAGGCGCGATGAAGACGGCCAGCCCGTGACCGACCAGGCGCTCGCCGTCCCGGACGGGCCGCGCAGCCTGGCAGCCTTTACGCCCGAACAGGTCGAGGCCGCCCGCAGCTACGCGGACGCCTCGCGGGCCGCGTCCACGCGGGCCAAGTACCTGCAGCACTGGACCGCGTTCGGCCTCTGGTGCCAGGAGGCCGGCCAGCGGGCCCTTCCGGCCGAGCCCGCGGTGGTGGCGGTCCACCTGTCGGCTCTCGCCGCTGCCGGCATCGCCCCACAAACGCTCGCCCTCCGGATGGCCGCGATCGGCTACGCCCACCGCCAGGCCGGCGAGGCGCCGCCGCACAAGGTCCGGGGCGGCACGGTCATCCTCGATATCCTCGCCGGCGCGCGCCGCAGCTGGGGCAAGCCGCCCGCCCGCAAGGCCGCCGCCGACAGCGACCTGATCTGGAGCATGCTGCACGAGATCAAGGGCGACAGCTTGCGCGACGTCCGCGACCGGGCGCTGCTGTCCTTCGGCATGGTCTCCTGCCTCCGGCGCTCGGAGATCACCGCCCTGGACGTCGCCGACCTGGTCCGCGCGCCCGAGGAGCCTGCGCGTCACCATCCGCCGCTCCAAGACCGACCAGGAGGGCGCGGGCGCCACCATCGCCGTCCCCGCCGGGCGCCGGCTCAAGCCGGTCGGACATCTTGACGCCTGGCTGGCGCGCGCGGCCGTCATGGACGGACCGCTGTTCCGGCGGCTGTCGCAGTGCGGCACGCGGGTGCTGGACGCGCGCATGTCCGACCGCTCCGTGGCCGAGGTCGTCAAGGCGCGGGCGAAGCGGGCGGGGCTGGACCCGAGGACCTTCGCGGGGCACTCGCTGCGGGCGGGCTTCTTGACCAGCGCTGCCCGGGCCGGGGCGTCGATCTGGAAGATGCAGGAGCAGAGCCGCCACAAGAGCCTCAACGTCCTGTCTGGCTACGTCCGCTCGGCCCGGCTGTTCGAGGACCACGCCGGGAAGGACTTCGCGTGACGCCGGAGCCAAAGGCGACGGTGCGTGAACAAGCGCCGAACCGTGACCTCCTCCGAGCGCGGCTGCAACGCATCGATTTTGAGAATTAAGTGGCCAACAGGTAGGGTTCGGTCTGCGCCGACCGGGACCCTACCTTTTGGGCGTCGTTCTGCATCTGATGAGTGCAATGGACCCGATCCCAGCGAGGTTCCAGTTGAGCGCCTGTTCACACCTGAGGCATCCAGGATTGCGCCATCAAGGCGCGAAATCAGGTGCTGCCCTTCAAAGCCGACAACAGTGCCGATGTAGCGTAGGATCGTCAGAAGGAAGAGGAACATAGGAATGTAAAGGATTGTCCTCGATGCCCAGGCCGGGCAGGTGTCAGCCGAGCTGGCCCGCCGCGGCATTGCCGCTGACACCCACGTGCATGTGCTGGTCGAGCTGGAACCAGGAGATACCGATGCGCTACCCATGGCAGCCATCGCCCAGGCTGGCGGCGCCTTCGGCTGGCTGGCCGACGAACCCGACCTCTACACCGACGCCGACCTGGTGTCCCGGGCAGGCTAGGTGTTCGCCTTCGGCAGCATCGTCCTCACCCGGTTTCCCTTCACCGACCTGACCGGCGACAAGCGCCGCCCGGCCCTGGTCGTCTCGCGCGACAATGGGCGCCGGACCGACCTGGTGGTCTGCTTTATCACCTCCGTGCCCCGTACGGGGCCGGACATGGCGTCGATCGCGCCGAGCGCCGGCACTGGCCTCAAGGTCCCGTCTGTGGTGCGCTTCGACAAGATCGCCACCCTCGATCCTGCCGTCATCAGTGGCAAGCTCGGCGATGCGCCTGCCTCTTGGCTGGTTGCACACCGCGCCGCCTTCTTCGGCGTGTTCGGATTCAGCCAGACGTGAGTCGTCCGGCCTCGGCCTCCCGCCTCCAGATGTACAAGTAGCGGACCACAAGTCCCGGCGGCGGCACCGGCCAGGTCACGTCTGCCAGTCGCTCAGCTCCGCATCCAGGTGGGCGTGCACAGCCGGCATCTCGGCCGCGGTAACCTGTGCCAGCCAGGTCACGGGCCTGTCCTAAAGCGCGGAAACAGGCCGTGCTGTCCGTCTTGCTCTACCATAGCATCCATTTGGCGCTGCTGCGGTGCAGCATAGGCGGGCACCGCCGGTGGTTCCAGGCGGCAACACCCGTCCCATTTAGTCGGTCCGATGTTTGACAGGTTGACACACTGGGTTGTGTCACTCGAAGAATGTTGAGAGTACGTGTAAGACTTGCCTGCATAACTGAGAGCTGCCGCAAGAAATCGTCCCGGAGATGCTTCAAATGGACAGCCCCGTACCCGTTGTCTCGCAGGTCGATGAGGACGGCGTCCCGCAAGTCGAGCCTCGTACCACGGTCGCTACGGCGCTAGCCGCCCTCGGCATCGTTTATGGCGATCTCGGCACAAGCCCGCTTTACACCTATCAGACCATCGTCGGCACCGTCGGCGGCCACCCAACCGCGGCGGAAGCACTCGGGCTGCTTTCCCTAGGGTCTAGGGACAAAGTTGGAGGCCGTAACGAGATTCGCGAGGTTATCCGTGGCGAACCCCTTGCAAACCAGGGTATCCACTCAGCCGCCGCAGACTACAACTTACCTTTTCATGCGAGGCCGCAACGAACAGAATGCAATGTCGTCAGTGACTTAGGCAGCCTAAGAAACTTTGTCCCTAGACCCTAGTGGTTTGGGCACTGATCGTCACCGTTTCGATCAAATACTGCGTCTTCGTCATGCGCGCCGATAATCATGGCGAAGGGGGCATCCTAGCGCTCATGGCGTTGGTCGTCAGCCGCGTCGGCGGCCGGGCCTGGGTGCTCACTCTGCTCGGCCTGTTCGGCGCCGCCCTGCTGTACGGCGATGGCGTGATCACCCCGGCGATCTCGGTGCTGAGCGCGCTGGAAGGGATCAACGTCGCCACGGACATTTTCAAGCCCTATGTCTTGCCAGCTACCCTGGTCGTCCTCTTTGGGCTTTTTGCGGCACAGACCCGCGGCACGGCCATGATCGGCAGAGTGTTCGGCCCGGTGATGCTGCTGTGGTTTCTGACCATTGGCGTGCTGGGCTTGGCCGCAGCCGCGCAGGAGCCACGGGTATTGCTCGCGCTCAACCCGCTGTCTGCGGCGGGATTCCTGGTCCATCACGGGTGGCACAGCTTTGTCGTGTTGGGCGGCGTGTTCCTGGCGGTGACGGGCGGCGAGGCGCTCTATGCCGACATGGGCGGCATTGGCCGCAACCCGATCCGTAGCGGCTGGTACGTGCTGGTGCTGCCGTCGCTGTTGCTCTGCTATGCCGGGCAGACAGCGTTGCTGATTGAAAACCCGACGCTGGAAGGCAATCCATTTTTCCACCTCGCAGCGCAGTGGGCGGTCGTGCCGCTGGTGGCTTTGGCAACCCTGGCGACCATCATCGCCAGCCAGGCGATCATCACCGGCGCGTTTTCACTGACGCGCCAGGCCATACAGCTCGGCTGGTTTCCCGGCATGAACATCCGGCAGACGTCGGACCGGGAATATGGGCAGATCTACGTCGGCCTCGTGAACTGGACGATGATGGCATGCACGATCCTGGTGGCTTACAGTTTCGGCAGCTCTGACAAGCTCGCCGGCGCCTACGGCACTGCGGTTTCGACGACCATGCTGCTGACGACCGCCCTGCTGTTCAACGCCATGCGCGACGTTTGGCGCTGGGCGATACTGCCAGCAGCTCTGGCTTGCGGATCGTTGCTCCTGGTGGACCTGGGCTTCTTCGCGGCGAACCTGCTGAAGCTCTTCGAGGGCGGCTGGGTGCCGTTGGTCCTGGCCGGGCTGGTTCTCACCATAATGCTGACGTGGCACCGCGGCATGGAGGCTGTGCGCCGCAGTTCCGCCAAGCAAGAGAAGGAAGTCGAAGCGTTCATCGCCGAGCTGCGTGACGCCAAGGTCGCGCGAGTACCAGGTGCGGTGGTTTTCCTGAGCCGGAGCACGAAAGTAATGCCCCCGGTGCTGATTCGCCACCTCAGGCAATTCAAAGTGTTGCCGGAAACCGTGGTCAGCCTGACCATCCACTTCAAACCGATCCCACGCATTCCCGAGCCGGAGCGCGTTGCGGTGGAACATCTGACGGAGGGATTGTGGCACGTAGCGATCCAATTCGGCTTCGTCGAGATACCGAACATCCCGGTGGCACTGACGCAAGCCCAAGGCCAGGGCTGCCCGATTCAGACCGACGACGTGCTGTATCTCGGCTCCCATGACGAGGTGATCCGCAACCCGACCACACCGCGCCTGCCGGCGTGGCAGCGCAGGCTGTTTGCCTTCATGTACGCCAACGCGATCCGCGCGCCGGATCGCTTCGAACTGCCGCCCGAGCGGTTCGTAGAGATCGGGCGGCAGATAGCCCTGTAGCGCGACGCTCTGCCCAGTTTTGCCACCTGACCCGGACGCCGCTCAAAAGGTCGCCTCGACTGACCAAGTCACCGATAGCACCAGCGGCGAGGCTTCAAGCCGCGACCACTGCGTCCAGTTCCGCCTCGTTCGCTGTCGTCGGGACCAGGACCCCTCCATGCCAATGACGATGAGGCAGACTCCCTGGAGCAGTTTAGGCTCTGGGGTCTGCAGGAGAACGTCTCGTGGTCATGCCAGACCAAGCAGAAGAGACACGGGCCACAGTGGGCGACGGCACGGACGGAGGCGGTAGGCCGATGGTCGTGCCGGCGCCCGCGGCGGCTGATCCCGAGCTGTCTGGCCGCCCCGTCCGCCGCACGTTCACCGCCGCGGAGAAGCTGAGCACCCTCAAGGAGGCCGACCAGGCGGCCAGCACCGGCGTGACCGGCGCCATCGGCACTTTCCTGGATCATGGCAACGATCTGCGTCAAATCCTCACACATGTGCTGCTTACGGGCACAACGGAGCGTCGCCGCGATAGTCGGCCGGACAGCGTCCCGGCGTAAGCTACTTGGGCATGAGTGGCGCATCAAAGCCGTAGCGGGCAAGGATGGCCTGCCCTTCCGCCGAGAGGACATACAGCACGAACGGCAGCGCCACGGGCGCATTCGCGGTCCGCAGCGTGGTCAGCCCATACTCGGCACCGACGGCCAGCGCGGGCGGCAGCTCCACGACGCCGATGCCCGGCGCCTCCGCTGCGGCCTCCCGCCCGGCGGTGCAGTAGGCCAGGAACAGGTCGGCCCGGCCCTCCAGCAGGTGCCAGGCATAGACGCTGCGCCCGGGTGGTGGTGGTGGCGCGTCCGCGGCACCGGTCAGCTTCAACGCCTTCGCCTGCAGGGCCGCCCGCGCGCCAGGCTGCACCTGCTCCGCCCGGGCAAACACCTGCCAGGCATAGTCGCCCGCCGGGTCGTTGCCGGGCGTCGAGGTCCCGAGCCTTGTGCCCGGCGCCAGCATGGTGGTCAGGACCGTGCCCGGCGTGACCTCCAAACCCGGACGCACCAGGGCGCACAGCCGGTTGCGCGCGAACACCGCCACCGGCCACGCCTTGCCAGCCCGCGCTAGCGCCTGCGGGTTGCCCATATCGGCGGACGCATAGACGTCCCCGGGCTCCCCGTCGTCCAGCCGCTGCCGCAGCAGTCCGGACGCGCCGAACTGCGCCTGCACCTTGATGCCCTGGGCGGCGGTGAACGCCTGGCCCAGCTCGGTCAGGGCCGGGCGCAAGCTGCCCGCGGCGTGCAGCCGGACGGTGCCCTCCTGCGCGCGCGCCACCTGCATCCCGGCGGCCATCACCGCAGCCGCCGACAAAGCCGCCACCGCCGCCGTGGCCAGCTGGTGCGCCCTCACAGCCCCGGCCTGTCCACGTCTGGGAAGAACAGTTGCTGGCCGTCGATCCGGTAGTCCGCGACCGTCTGCTGCCCAGCGGGTGAGATCAGCCAGTCGATGAACGTCTGCCCCAGCGCCACCTTCACGGACGGGTGCCGGGCCGGGTTCACCAGCATGACACCATACTGGTTGAACAGCCGCTGGTCGCCCTCCACCAGGATCACCAAGTCCTGCCGGTTGACGAAGCTGAGCCAGGTGCCGCGGTCGGACAGGGTGTAGGCGCCCATCGCCGCGCAGGTATTCAGCGCCGCACCCATGCCGCCGCCGATGTCCTTGTACCAGCCGGCGTCCGCGCTGGCCGCCTTGGGATCGATCCCGGCGTCGCGCCAGAACCGCCGCTCCGCCGCATTGGTGCCGCTGTCGTCGCCCCGCGTCACGAACGGCGCCTTCGCGGACGCGACTGCGCGCAGGGACGCCACCACGTCGCTGCCGCCGGCGACCCCGGCGGGATCGGACTTCGGCCCGACGATCACGAAGTCATTGTACATCACGTCGTGCCGCCCGACGCCCCAGCCGGCGGCAGCGAACGCCAGCTCCGCCACCCGGTCATGCACCAGCAGCACGTCGGCGTCGCCGCGCTCCCCGAGCCTGAGTGCCTGGCCGGTGCCGACCGCGACTACCCGCACCTCGATCCCCGTTACCTTTGTGAACGCGGGCAACAGGTGCGCGAACAGGCCGGACTGCTCGGTGGACGTGGTGGACGCCACGGTGATGAACGGGGTCTCGGCCCGGCCCGGCCCAGCGACCAGCAGGGCGGTGACCAGCAGGCCGGAGAGCGCAGACAGAATGCGGCGGCGGCTCGTCATCGGGCAGACCTCGGTCGGTGGGTTCTCGCGCCTGCCGATACCAATCCGCCAGCAGGCTCCGCAAGCGCCGGCATGCAACCGTGTGTTCGGCGGCGCGTCAGCCCGGCGGCTCGGGCACCGTGCGCGGCGCAGACCGCTCCCGTCGCCCGGCTAGTGCGTAGGCTCCGGCGCTCACCGCCAGGCTGATGCCGACCAGGACGCCGCCGAGCACCAGTGCGGTGCCGAAGTTGCCCCGGCTGGTCTCCAGCACGACCGAGGTGGTCATGGTGCGGGTATGGCTGGCGATGTTGCCGCCGACGATCAAGATGGCGCCGACCTCCGAGACAGTGCGCCCGAAGCCCGCGAGCACCGCCGTCATCATCTCCGCCTGCCCGATGGACAGCATGGTCACGACCGCGCACACCGGGCGGGCACCGTTGATCCGCAGGTCGTCGCCATAGATGCCCCAGATGCCGTCGCAGGCGCGGTGCGCGAGCGCGGTGACGATGGGCAGCGCCAGCAGGAACTGGGCCAGCACCATGGCCGTCGGGGTGAACAACAGGTCCAGCCCGCCCAGCGGCCCGGCGTGCGACAGCAGCAAGTACAGCCCCAACCCCACTACGACCGGCGGTAGGCCGAGCAGGGCGTTGGCAAGCACCACCAGCGCACGCCGCCCCGGAAACCGCGCCATGGCCAGGACCGCCCCGAGCGGTAGCCCGATCAGGGATGCGGCCCCGGTCGCAACCAGGCTGACCGCCAAGGACAGCGCGACGATCTGCACCAGCCCGGCATCGAGGACGGGCAGGAGCTGGGCGATGCGGTTGGGCAGGGTAGGCAAGTCGGGCAAAGGGGGCGATCCGGCCAGGGTGGCGGCAGCACGCATCGGCTTGCCAGGATGATTGCGTGACGAAAAGGGGCGCCAGGAAAACGGCGGATGATCTGGCGGTCAGTGAACAGGATGCCGCGAGGGGTCTAACTGCCAGAAGACCTATCCAGGCAATCAACACGCAGGTGCCGCCTGGGCAGCGCCTTTCCTGGTGGGGCGATGTATGAGGATCGGCTCGGATCGTCGCCATAGTCCAATCCCAGCTAGCGGTTGGGTCAGAGCACTGGCCATATCCAGAACGCGACCCCGACAAGCGCAATGAAGGCGCCGCTCACCACTTCGCCGTAGCGCTCGAACGCGCCGAGTTTCACCCGCTGCAGCCCGGCCGTGGAATACACGCACAGCACCACATAGGTCGCGATCGTGCTGACCGAGAAGACGATTCCCATAAGCAGGAGGGTGGCGACGCCATACTTTCCGGCCGCGAAGAACGCCGGAATGCCCTCGACCATGGGTGACGAGCCCAGGATCAGCAGCAATGCGGTCCGCGATGAGGTCTTGTGCTGGTGTACATGCATCGGGGGCGCGACGTCCGTTTCAGCCGCGATCTGGTGCGCGCCCGCCACATCGTGGTCATGCAGGTGCCCATGCACCGGGCCGCTGCCATGCCGGTGGGCGTGGGCATGGCGCACCAGCACGGCTACGCCGCCGCGCATCGGCGCATAGAGCGGGTCGTTGACAGGCTCCGCGTCGTGGCTGTGTCCAGCGCCGTGATCATGCCCACCATGGGTATGTTCGTGCTCGATGAACTCGGTCTTGTAGGTGTGGACATGACCGCCATGGTCGACGGTGACCACCACCACGAAGCCGTGCGGCTCGGGGATCTCGTCCACGGACTCCCAGTAGGCTCCCTGGTTCGCCATGCTGAACACCTGGTTCATCCAGCCGTCCCTGACGGTCTCGATGCGGATGAGGCTGGCCTCGGTCCCTGTCAGATGGAACCGAGGCGGCACGCCATCCTCGAAAATCGACAGCTCCAAGACGCCGTGGCCGGTCTCGATGCGCTGCAGCTCCGGCCCGTGCACCGCAACCGCTGTGCCTGCAGCGCCGCCACCAAGATGCGAGAAGTCATGGCTGTACCCGTGTCCATGCTCGTGCCCGTGGCCATGACCATGCACGCCGGTTCGCCGCATCTCGCGCAGGGCGGAGATTGCGATCCAGCCGCCGAACGCGACCAGCGCCAGGCTGGCAGCGGTGTCCACGATGTTGCCGAACCGGGTGGCGAAGGCCACGCCGGCAATCCAGACCACCAATCCGATCGCAAGGGTGGACAGGACATGCCCGACGCCCGCCTTGAGAGCGACGCGCGCCGTCTCGCCCCTGGACCAGCCGCGTTGGCGCGCGATCAGCGTGATCGGCACCCAATGGTCCGGCACGATGGTGTGCAGCACGCCGACGCCGGCCACGGCTCCGACGAGGAGAAGCGCTTCGGTGTTCACTGCTGTGTTCCTTCAGAGGTGTTTCGTGATGGCCTTGAACCCGCCGATAGGATTGCACCGGGCGCTTGGCAATTAGCAGCACTGCTGATCATATACACCGCCTCCCAGGTCCGTTCTCGTCTCCCGGATGTCGGCCCGCCCGCCGTGGCAGATACATCACCAGCCCGGCCATGAGCGTCAGGAGCACGACCGAGGCGGTGAAGCGGCCCAGGGCCAGCCCGCCGTTGGCCACGGGCTTCTCGAGCAGGTCGCCCACCGTGGCGCCGAGCGGCCGGATGAGGATGAACGCCGCACAGAACAGCAGCGTGCGCGACAGGCCGGTGCGGAAGTGCAGCGCCGCCACCACGCCCAGCGCCGCGGCGAACACCAGCGCCCCGCCCAGGGTCTGGAAGAACATGATCGTCGCCCAGTAGAACGCCTCCGCCTTGGGCGTGCTGACGGTCTCGACCGCGACGGACCTCATCGTCCGGCGCCACAGCCTCCACGCTCTCCGGCAGCAGCGGCGCGGATGTCCCCGGCGCCATCAATCCTCGCGCCGTCAACAAGGCTCAGCCAGCCTGCTGGGACATCTGCCCGGACGGACTTGCGGGCGCGGGGAGGCAGGCGACCTC
>JAABUX010008640.1_pt1 | contig 11697 bp, 16 predicted proteins | sample 5561851 | NCBI WGS metagenome assembly JAABUX01 (sample SAMN10711883, study PRJNA513361) | rock metagenome | isolation source: Antarctica rocks | place: Antarctica: Victoria Land, Richard Nunatak red sandstone | collected 2016-01-03 | reverse complement strand
AGGGACAGGTCAATCGGCTCAAGTTGGTGAAGCGCCAGGGGTATGGGCGAGCAAAGCTCGACCTGCTCAGGGCACGCCTGGTCCATGCCGCATGACAACGACCTGCACCGAGGCTGCGGATGAACCACGGGTGGAGCGGTTCGGCTGGACGTTCGGCCCCGGCGACAAGGTGATGCAGGTGACGAACGACTACGACCGCGACGTGTTCAACGGCGATCTCGGGCTGATCACCGGCATCGACACGGAGGAGGGCGCACTCACGGTCAGCTTCGAGGGGCGCGAGGTGGAGTACGGCTTCGGCGAACTGGACGAGTTGGTACTGGCCTACGCGACCACCATCCACAAGGCGCAAGGCTCCGAGTACCCGGTGGTGGTGATCCCGCTGGTGACGCAGCACTACGCCATGCTGGCGCGCAACCTGCTCTACACGGGGGTGACGCGCGGCAAGCGGCTGGTGGTGATCGTCGGACAACGCAAGGCGCTGGCGATGGCGGTCCGGAACGGCGGCGCCCGGCGGCGCTGGTCCAAGCTGCGCGAATGGCTGCGGCCAACTGACGAAAGCCGCGCCTCGCGACGCCCTTCGCACAGGCGCCCGGCGGATAAGGAAGCGTAAACAGCCCTGATGCTATGCCGAACGGGGCGGTGCGGAACACACCGCCCCGATACAAGCAGGTTTAAGCTGCGCGCTGGCCCTCGATCTGCTGCGGTTGAGCGTCGGCGACCTTGCGCTCGACCTCGATCCGGCGAGGCCGCATCACCTCCGGTATCTCGCGTACAAGCTCGATCGTGAGCAGCCCGTCCGTCAGGCTGGCGCTTGTCACCTTGACGTGGTCGGCAAGCTGGAAGCGCTGTTTGAAGGTGCGCGCGCCGATGCCGCGGTGCAGGAACTCACGGCCCGGACCGGACGTCTCGACCTTGCTGTGCGCGCCCTCGACGAACAGCAGATTGCGTTCGGCCGTGATGGTCAGTTCGTCCTCCCGGAACCCGGCGACAGCGAGGGTGATGCGGTAGGCATCCTCAGCTGTACGCTCGATGTCGTAAGCTGTACGCTCGATGTCGTAGGGAGGATACTTGTCGTCCTGCTGCTCGCCACGCGTCGCGCTCTGCAGCAGGTCAAACACCCGGTCAAAGCCCACCGTGGAGCCGAACAACGGGCCGAAATCAAAGTTCTGTCGCATCACCACATCCTCCTTTACGAAGCAACATGGACCGGCAAGGCACCAAGCGCCCTTGGCGCCGGCCGCCGAACCCCTTCTGGGCACCCGGCGAGAGAGTTCTGGGTTTGCTCAAATGCAAGTTCAACACCTGCTCCCACATTTTTCGTGGGATCCGCAGTCGTCGGGCCGCGGGTTCAGGCGAGCGGGATGGTCTGCTCGACCACATGGTTCAGCGCCGGCAGGTCGGGTGAGGTGAGCACCATGCGCAGCCGAAGCGTGTTGCCCTGCGTCGCGTGCCCGCGCGCCAGCTTTTCGATCTCTCGCTGCGAGGTCACGCCGACTTCCTTGAGAAACTTGCGCAGCGCCATGTTGAAATGATCTTCGTCCATCGGTGCCTCCGCTTCACGGCAGGGTATTCCGTATCATGCCGGCCCGGAAGGGGCGATGATGGCCGGCATCTGTCATGCCGCTGTTCGTGCTTCCAGCCGTCGAGCCGCTCGCTGCAACCGGGGCCGCACGCGAAGGAACAGGCCATACAGGCGCTCCAACCCCGCCAGCACACCGGGGTTGCGGGCCGCGAGCCCAAGCGGGCGTAGCAGAGGGATGGCCCGCCACATGGCGGCAAAGGCAACAGCGCCGGAGACCACGTGCCCATCTTCCAGGGCATGGAAGCGGGCCAGCAGGGCAGCCCGGTCGATCGGGCAGGTTGCGCCGTCCGGCGCCCCGACCTGGGTCACGTCCACGAAGGCGACAGCACGACGGCGGTCCAGCCAGCGCATGAACGCGATCTCCCGCCGGCAGAGTGGGCAGTCACCGTCGAACCAAACAAGGACATCAGACATGCACCCAACATGGGCGCGACCAGGCCCTTGTCAGCCCGCGGCAGCGCATGCTGGTTTGCTGATGCGACCCGCCAGAGCACGACCGCTCCGCGCGTCCACAGCGCGAAGGGGGCGTTTGAGGAGGAAACGTCCTGGCGGCGCTGGGAACGGCTTGCCCGGATCGCCACTTGCAGGACTGATCCACCGATGCAAGGAGCACCCATGGCCAATCCATGGACGAAGAAGAACCCGGCGATGAGTTTGTTCTTGAGCGGCGCCAACGCCTGGGCCGGCGCAGCGCGGGGAGTGTGGACAAAGGAGGCCCGGCGCCAGCAATCAGCCGCGGTGAGTGCCGGCGCCCAGCAGGTGGCGAGCTTCTGGACCGCTGCCCTGACGCCGCACCCGCCAGGCGGCAAGAAAGCCAAGCGTCGCCGCTAGCCGCTGCCCGGCCTCCTCGCGGTGCGATGGCCCGGCCTGGTGGATGACCTGTGACCATCGCGGTGCCTGACCGTATGACAAGCGCGCCTCGGTAAGCTCGCCGCCGCGGCTAGCCCGGACTGAATTTGGAGGCGGTCTCCCGCTGCCAGGGGCCGCCGCCCGAGGCCATATTATCTGCGGTAGTGTCCGAGCTTGTGGTGGAAATTGGGCCATGGCAAGGATTCATGCCGCGCGTTCACACATCGACCCGTGCACGAAGGTAAGGTTAGAGCACGCCCGCGCCGTCCCGTGCTGTCGTTTTGGTGTCATGCAGCATGTAAGACACGGGCGCGGAGAAGCGGAAAGCCGGGTCGGCCGTACATGGTCCGTTTCAGCATTTTGAGCCGGTTGATCTGGCCTTCGCCGGGGCTTGTGGTCCAGGGCAGGTCGAGGGCGGCCTGGACGGCGGCGAGGTCGCGCCGCAGGCTGTCAGCGAACTCCTCAAGCGGGGTGTCGACGGCCGTGTCGAGCACTCCGCCCAGGTTCTCCTCGCTTTTGTGTCGCAGCAGTTTGTTCAGCCGTTTCGCGACCTCGATGCCGTCTGCCAGCCCGGGAACCTACGCCAGCAGACACGAGATGAATGCCTGTTCAGCCCCGGGCGACCCTTTTTTTAGGAGCGTGAATACTGGCCGGTTCACCCCCGCTCGCGCGGGGACAGGTCCGGATCAATCGACAACTCTGGGCCGTGCGTCTGGTTTGTACGGCCTACTGATGGGGTGGACGCCCCCCGACGGCATCGATGTGCCAAAGTGGAGGTGTTGATGACACCACTTGAAGGAGGCGTCCGTGTCAGAGGTTAGCACGATCGGTTTGGACATTGCGAAGCACGTGTTCCAGGTGCATGGCGCGGACGCGTCGGGGCGGGTCGTGTTCCGCAAAAAGATCCCCCGGAGCAAATTGATGGAGTTTTTTGCGTCCCAGCCCCGGTGCGTGGTGGCACTGGAAGCCTGCGGAGGCGCCCATCACTGGGGCCGGGAGATTGGCAAGCTGGGCCACACGGCCCGGCTGATCCCGCCGGCTTACGTCAAGCCGTTCGTGAAACGCCAGAAGAACGACGCGGCCGATGCCGAGGCGATCTGCGAGGCGGCGCAGCGGCCGAGCATGCGCTTTGTCGCGGTGAAGGACGAAGAGCAGCAGGCCAACGATGTGGTGTTCCGGGCGCGGGACGTGCTGGTGCGCCAGCGCACGCAGTGGGCGTGGTTCAAATCAGGGTAACACTCAAAACGAGAAATCCCTTTATCATCAAGCTCTATCGATTTCCGGTGTTGCCTGGAAATGGCACTTTTTGAACCACGCCCATCAAGGCCGTGCAAGCTCTCGGCGCGCTCGCGCACGAAACCCGGCTGGCGATCTTCCGCATGCTCGTCGAGCGTGGCCCGGATGGTCTCTCGGCTGGAATCATCGCCGAACATCTCGGCCTGCCGCCATCGTCGCTCACCTTCCACGTCCAGCACCTGCACAGGGCCGGCCTCGTCACGCAGCAGCGTCTCAGCCGACAGCTCATCTATGCGGCCGATTTCGCGAGCATGAACGGCCTGGTCGGTTTCCTGACCGAGAACTGCTGCGGGCAGGGCCGTGCGGCGTGCCTGCCGGCGACCACCACGCCGGCCATTCCTCAATCCAGAAAGGCCGCATCATGAACTCCACGCGCTTGCCGGTCGCCATTATCGGCGCTGGCCCAGTCGGACTGGCCGCCGCTGCCCATCTCCTGGCGCGTGGCGACACGCCGCTTGTGCTGGAAGCCGGGCCGACCATCGGCCATGCAGTCCGCCAGTGGGGCCATGTCCGCATGTTCACGCCTTGGCGCTTCTGCGTGGATACCCAGGCGGCGGCGCTGCTCATGGCTTCGGGCTGGACGCATCCGCCGCAGGACGCGGTGCCGACCGGCGTGGAGCTGGTGGCGGATTATATGGCGCCCCTCGCCGCGTTGCCGGCGCTCGCGCCGCGCATCCATCTTAATGCCCGCGTCGTCGCAGTCACGCGCAAGGGCAGCGACAAGGTGCGTACCGCCGGCCGCGAAACCTTGCCCTTCGTGCTGCGCGTGTCCGGCCCTGATGGGAGCCTGCGCGGCATCAAGGCTCGCGCGGTGATCGACGCTTCCGGCACCTGGGCGACACCGAACCCGATCGGCTCCGATGGCCTGCCGGCGATCGGCGAGCAAGCGGTGGCGGCGCATATCTCGGCCGGCATTCCCGATGTGCTGGGCGAGGCCCGCGCGCGCTATGCCGGAAAGACCACGGCCGTTATTGGCGGCGGACACTCGGCGCTGAACGCACTGATCGAGTTGGCGGCGCTGCGGCAGGAAGTGCCGGATACCCGCATCCTTTGGATCATGCGCAAGAAACGGATCGAGGCGGCTTTCGGTGGTGAGGAGCTGGACGGGTTGCCGGCGCGCGGCGCGCTCGGCATCCAGGCGCGCGTGCTTGTCGAGAGTGGCGCGGTCGACGTGCTGTCGCCATTCCTCGTGACTGAAATCCGCAAGGGTGACGCAAAGGCGCTGCGTGTTCTCGGTGATCACGCCGGCCATCCGGCATCGCTGCTGGCGGACGAGCTGATCGTGGCGACCGGCTTTCGGCCCGACTTGTCCATGCTGCGGGAAATTCGCCTCTCCCTCGACCCCTGGCTTGAATGCGCGGCCGGCATCGGGCCGCTGATCGACCCGAACCTGCATAGTTGCGGCACGGTGCGCCCGCATGGCGCGCGCGAGCTGGCCCACGCCGAAGCCGGTTTCTTCATCGCCGGCATGAAGAGCTACGGCCGGGCGCCGACCTTCCTCCTGGCGACCGGCCACGAACAGGTGCGCTCGATCGCCGCCGCGCTCGCGAGCGACATGGAGGCGGCGAACCGCGTCGAGTTGGTGCTGCCCGCAACCGGCGTATGCAACACGCGGCCCTCAACGCGCGCGCCGGTCGATATCGCGGCAGGTTCGTCCTGCTGCGGGGGACCGGCGCCGGCTGAGATCAATGCCTGCTGCGCGGATGACGCCCAGGCCAAGGCAGCCGGCGCAAGCGGGTGCGGGTGCGCGTCGGAACCTGAACCCCTCCCGGTTGTCGGATGCTGTGGGACGAAGAGGGAAGTGGCGGCGTGACCGTCACGATTTACCACAACCCGGACTGCGGCACGTCGCGCAACGTCCTCGGCCTGATCCGGCGCGGCGGGGAAGAACCCCGGGTGATCGAGTATTTGAAAACGCCACCAAACCGCGAGGAACTGGCGAGCCTAATCACCCGCATGAAGATACCGGTGCGCGACGTGCTGCGCCGGAAGGGCACACCCTACGATGCGCTCGGTCTTGATGACCTGGCCCTGACGGATGACCAGCTAATCGACGCCATGATGGCGCACCCCATCCTGATCAACCGCCCGATCGTCGTCACGCCCGACGTGGTCAGACTGTGCCGGCCGTCCGAAACAGTGCTGGACATCCTTCCGCACCTGAAGCGAGGCGGGTTTCCCACGGAGGACGGTGGATCGGTCACCGATCCAGACAGCAAGCGCGTTCCGAGGTCCAAACCATGAGCGAGGCCGCCGTGGTGGCTCCCGGCAAAGCGCCATCCATGGGCGTGTTCGAGCGCTATCTCACGTTGTGGGTGGCACTGTGCATCATCGTTGGCATCGGCCTCGGGCAGATGCTGCCGGGCGTGTTCCACGCCCTCGGCACGGCGACGGTGGCGGAGATCAATCTGCCGGTCGCCGTGCTGGTGTGGCTGATGGTTGTCCCCATGCTGCTCAAGATTGACCTCGCGGCGCTTGGCCAAGTGAAAAGCCACTGGCGCGGGATCGCGGCGACGGTCGGGATTAATTGGTTAGTCAAGCCGTTCTCGATGGCGCTGCTCGGCTGGCTGTTCATCGGCGTCCTGTTCCGGCCGCTGCTGCCGGCTGGTCAGATCGACGGCTACATCGCCGGCCTGATCTGCTGGCGGCGGCCCCCTGCACCGCCATGGTGTTTGTCTGGTCGAACCTGGTGGACGGGGAGCCACATTTTACGCTGAGCCAGGTGGCGCTCAACGACGCGATCATGATCGTGGCCTTTGCGCCGCTGGTGGCCCTGCTGCTCGGCCTGTCCTCGATCACGGTTCCCTGGAACACGCTGATCCTCTCCGTCATCCTCTACATCGTGGTGCCGGTGATCGTGGCGCAGCTCTGGCGGCGTGTGCTCCTGGCGCGCGGCGGAATGCCGGCGCTTGGTCGCGCGCTCCGTCGGCTGGCGCCCTTGTCGCTGTCTGCGCTGCTGCTGACGCTCGTGCTGCTGTTCGGGTTGCAAGGCGAACAGATCATGCGCCAGCCGACCGTCATCGCGCTCCTGGCGGTGCCGATCCTGATCCAGGTCTACTTCAACGCCGGGCTGGCCTACTGGCTGAACCGCAAACTGGGCGTCGCGTGGTGCGTGGCCGGGCCTTCGGCGCTGATCGGGGCCAGCAACTTCTTCGAGCTGGCGGTGGCGACCGCCATCGCCCTGTTCGGCTTCCAGTCGGGCGCGGCGCTGTCCACCGTCGTCGGCGTGCTGGTGGAGGTGCCGGTGATGCTGTCGGTGGTGCAAGTCGTCCGCCGTTCCCGTGGCTGGTATGAGCGGGGATGAGTTGGCGGGCGCCGCTCGGCCGTAAGGGCGTCGTCGTCTCCACGCTCGGCATCACCCAGACCCTCGCCTGGGGATCGACGTACTACTTGACCGCCGTGTTCGCCGATCCGGTGTCCGACAGCCTGCATCTGTCGCGCACCTGGTTCTTCGGCGCTTTCTCGGCGGCCCTGCTGCTCTCCGGCCTGCTCGGACCTCTCGCCGGCCGCATGATCGACCGCCATGGCGGTCGCGATGTGCTGGCCGCCACCAACCTCGTCTTTGCTGCCGGCCTCGTGCTGCTCTCCCTTGCCGCCGGGCCGGTCAGCCTGACGGTGGCTTGGTTGGTGATCGGGATCGGCATGGGCTTCGGTCTTTATGAGGCCGCCTTCGCGACCGCCGCTGGCCTTTATGGGCGCGAGGCGCGCAACGCCATCACCGGGATCACGCTTTTTGCCGGTTTCGCCAGCACGGTCGGCTGGCCGGCCAGTGCGGCGCTGATCGATGCTTTCGGCTGGCGCCGGGCGGCGCTCGCCTGGGCCGGGCTGCACATCCTGGTCGGGCTGCCGTTGAACCGGCTGCTGCTGCCCAAGGCACCGCCGCCCGTCCCTGTAGCGGAGCCGGCAAGGGACGCGTCCGCCGGCTTGCCCTGGACAATGATCATCCTGGCCGGCGTGTTCGGCGCAACCTGGTTCGTCTCGACGGCGATGGCCGCGCATCTGCCTCGGTTGCTGGAGGCCATGGGTGCCACGCCTGCGGCGGCAATCGCGGCGGCGGCGCTGGTCGGCCCGGCCCAGGTTGCGGCACGGATGGCGGAATTTGGCCTGTTGCGGCGGGCCTCGCCGATGATCTCGGCGCGCTTGGCGGCCGGCCTGCACCCGCTTGGCGCGATCCTGCTCGCGTTACTGGGTGCGCCTGCGGCTATCCCGTTCGTGCTGCTGCATGGCGGCGGCAACGGAATGCTGACGATCGCGCGCGGCACCCTTCCTCTCGCGCTGTTCGGTGCGGCTGGCTATGGCCTGCGAACCGGCCTTTTGGCGGCACCCGCCCGTATTCTTCAGGGTGGCGCGCCGCTGCTGTTCGGCCTGGTGTTGGACCGGGGCGGGCCGCTCGCGGCGCTGCTGCTGTCAGGCACGCTCACCGGCTTGTCCTTCCTGGCCCTGCTGTTGCTTAAAGCGCGGTCGCGGTCAGAAGCGTTTCAGAGTTCCTGAATTGCTCACCGGCTTGCGGAGTCCCTTGAGATTGCGGCACGAGGTGTCATCCTGGCAAAGGGTCGTTTGACGAAGCGGTACAGCCAGGCCATTGGGGTGGAAGACGGACCTAGCTGTAGCGGGGGCAGTGATGAACGCCTCCAAGCCCGGCTACTCCCGTATGGCCAGCAGTAACAACGCCACCCCCAGCCCCAGCACACTTGGGTAGAAGGTCAACCCGAACCCGAGTGCCCGCCCTCCTGCCCCATGTCGATAGCCCATCCAGAACGCCAGCCGACCCGCACAAAATAGGCCTACCAGCACCAGCACCAGCACCAGCTCCCGCCCGCGCAGCAGGCTTGCCAATCCCAGATGCACGGTCACCGCCAGTACCGCCTGCTCCAGCGTGTTTTGCAGTACCGCCGACGCTAACGCGATCCGCGCACCCGGTAAGCCGAAGCCGGCCCCGTCGATGTCGGCCGCCGAGAAAAAACGCCCTCGCGCTACCGCTGCCACTGCCGCCACGAGCCAAATCACCACCAGCAGGTCGCACCGCAGCGCGAAACCGAGCCGATCCGCCACCCCCGGCAGCACGGGCAATGCTGGCCACGCCAGCGCCCCGCCGAGCCCCAGCACCGCCACTGTGATCGCCATCGCGAGAACCATCCCGCGCAGCACGCGGCGTTGCTCACCATCCAGCATCGGAACTTCCTTATCTCTCCCGCCCTCGCTTACGGCGGGACCGTGCACTCACAGAGTCTGAGGAACAAGGTTTGGCGGACAGCCGCTGAGCCGCTTGGCAGTTTGATGTTCAGCGGCTCATGAGATCGTTGTAAGAAGGGCGGGCATGGTGTCGTTTATCGCTCTTCTTCGTGCCGTCAACGTCGGAGGAACCGGCAAGCTGCCGATGGTCGACCTTGAAGCAATGTGCGAGGCCGCCGGCTTTGAAGCTATTCGCACATACATCACAAGCGGCAACGTGGTTTTCAGAGGCGGATTGACTGAGAACCAGGCGAAGGTTGCTTTGGGAGCACGCCTGCAAGCCTATGCCGGACGGCAAGTGGGCGTGGTCATGCGGACAGGAGCCGAGATGATCGAAGTTCTGGCAGACAATCCTTTTGCCGGCGCGCCGGGCAACCGCGTGATGGCTGTCTTCCTGGACGAGCCTGCGTCACCAGCCGCCCTTGACGGCGTGACTGGCCGCGCAGACGACGAGGAGGTTGTTGTCGCCCGCCGAGAGATCTATATCCGTTACGGCAAAGGGATGGGGACTTCAAAGCTACGCATCCCAGCCGCCAAGTTGGGTACCGCGCGCAACATGAACACCGTCGCCAAACTTGCATCCATGGCGAAAGGCTGATGCTCAGCCAAGACTATGCAATGAGACTGCCGCAGGCAACTCAGACCAGAGCTGCTATTCGGCTGGCGTAGCTGGAAATTCACTGACAAGCGAACCGAAGGTGCGGTTTCTGCCGGCGCCTGTCCGTCAAACGAACCGATATCGGTGGCGAATTCTGTGTTGTCCGTTTGTTCACAAGCATGGCGGTTCGGCAGGATCGCTTTCCCAAGCATTTTCGACCGCCTGGCAAGCAATTCATCCCTGCAGGAGCTGAGCCGCTGAATTCGCCACCGGTGTCCGAACCATTGGCAGACGAATGGCCGTGCGTTCCAGTCCATGGCTGTTGGCTTACCTTCCGCAGGAAGCATGATGGCAGGGCGTCATGAGCAACTCTGTTCTGCACCCCTCATCCGGGCGAGCACGCTTCCAGTTGCAAGCACCGAGAGGCCAAGCATCGCGATGGCTGCCAGCACGCCGCGCCGGTCAGGTGCGCCGCCCAAGAAGTAAGCGGCCCCGATCAGCGAGACGCCCAAGGCGCCAGCGGCTTGCTGGACCGTATTGAGCAAGCCAGAGCCCGAGCCGGCATGACCTGGTTGCACAATAGCCAGCACCACCCCGGCGAGCGGCGCCATCACCAGCCCTTGGCCGAACCCGAACACCATGAGCGCCGCCATGAGAACGTCGATGCCCGGCTCGCGCACGAACGCGGCCAGTCCGCCGAGTGCGACGATCCCCGTGAACTGCACCGCGCACCCCCAAAGAAGCACCCGGATGCCGCTCCGCGCCATCCATCGCCCGGCCAGTTGCGAGGCGAGCGTGAAGGCCAGGGCCAGCGGCACCACCGTGAGCCCTGCCCGCAAAGGCGAGAAGCCCAGCTCGCCCTGGGTGAACAGCGTTACGACGAGGTAGAAGGAGGCGTTGCCGAGCTGGAAGCTGAACGCCGCCCCGAGGCCGTACAGGAACGCACGGTCGCCCAGCAGCGCGAGGTCGATGAGCGGCAGCCCACCACGGCGTTCCACCGCTCGCTCCAGGGACAGGAACAGCGCCAGCACGACCCCGCTGCCAGCGGCCACCGCCCAAAGCCACAAAGGCCAGCCAAGTTCGTGCCCGGCCATCACCGGGCCGATCAGGCAGGCGAGCGCGAGAAACAGGGCGGCAGCACCGGGCAGGTCGAGCCGTATGCCGGGTCGCCGCGCAACCTCCGGCATCACCCGGAGTGTGGCGAGCGCGATGGCGGCGCCAAGCGGCAGGTTGACGAGGAACACGCTCCGCCAGCCCAGCCCGAACAGGTCCAGGGTGACGAGCCAGCCGCCAAGGGCGAAGCCGACCGCGCCGCCCAGGCCGAGCGCGACCCCGAACACCGCGAAGGCCCGCGGGCGCCCGGCGCCGGGGAACAGGGTGTGGATGGTTGCCAGCACCTGCGGCACCATCATTGCCGCCGTGACCCCCTGCGCCATCCGGGCCAGCACCAGTTCCAAGCCCGAACCGACCAGGCCGCACCAGAGCGAGGCGGCGGTGAAGGCCAGCACGCCCCCCACGAACACGCGCCGGCGGCCGGCGATGTCGCCCAGGCGCCCGCCGGTGATCACCGTCGTCGCGTAGGTGATCTGGTAGGCGGCGATCACCGCTTCGATCTCAGCCGGGGTGGCGTGCAAGTCCGCCTGGATGGACGGGATGGCCACGTTCACGATGAAGGCGTCCACCACGAACATGAACTGCGCCGCCACTACCACAGCCAGCGCCCACCAGCGCCCAGAGGCCGCAGGCGGCGTCACTCCGGCAGCAGGAGTGCCGGCCATCGCAGGAGCGGACGGAGCTGCGAGCTGCGCGGCCACGGCTTAGGCGTCCCCGGCGAAAGCGAGCAGGTCGGCATTCAGCCGCTGCATGTGGGTCAGGAACAACCCATGCGGCGCGCCCTCGTACACCGTGAGCCGTGCGCCCGGTATGAGCGCCGCAGTCGGGCGGCCCGTCAGGTCGAGCGGACAGGTCATGTCGCGTTCGCCGTGGATCACCAGCGCGGGCACGGTCAACGCCGGCAGCTCGGCCCGGAAGTCCGCCTGCGTCAGGGTGCGGTTGCACGCCAGCAACGCCTTGCCGGAAGTGCGCAGCGCCATGTCCCTCACCCAGTTGCGCAGCCCGGGCGGCGTGTCCGGCGTCA
>JAABUX010008638.1_pt1 | contig 11700 bp, 13 predicted proteins | sample 5561851 | NCBI WGS metagenome assembly JAABUX01 (sample SAMN10711883, study PRJNA513361) | rock metagenome | isolation source: Antarctica rocks | place: Antarctica: Victoria Land, Richard Nunatak red sandstone | collected 2016-01-03 | reverse complement strand
GAATCGGGCGAGGGGGATGCCGCAGAGGTCGGCCGATCCGGACCGTGAGCCGATCCGGGCGTTCGTTGAGGACTTCGCGCGGGAGTTCAACGACCAGGCATCGCTCACGGTGAGTACCACACGGGCAGTGAACCTGTACCGCCACTCCGGGGCATCGCTCGATGCCTTCCTCGGCCGCCTCTACGAGGCCCGCTCCATCGTGAAGGAGCGGAGCAGCGCGATCCGCAAGCAGACCGATGGCGGGGGATTGCCGGTGAAGAACAAGATGCCATACTTCTTCTCGGTAGTCGAGGACCTCCTGGGGCTGCGGGAAGCGCCAACCGCCGCGAGTACTCCCCCCCGATGAGTGCCAGGTGCCGCAGTTTTACTTGAATCGACGGCCCGAATGTGTCTCGGACAGGGATCGCAGGCTTTCCGCCGCCCGCGCCCTACACCGCAACGATGGCGAACACCGTTGCAAGTCCTTTCGGACGACTGACGGAAGGGCAATCTGGGGCGCGACGATGCCCGCAGATGGGCCGCCCCGCCCGTAGCGGACCCGATGGGCTGGTGGGGGATGGAAATGGCCGTCCGGGGCAACGTCGAACCGCGTACACCCAATCCGGTATCGAACAGGATCGGTGAACGGGGAGATTCTCTCCCCAACCGGCCCCCGAGAGGCATAGAGTCTCGGGTAGAAACGGACACCCTAGCCGAGACTCTAGATTTGAGGCCCCTCTGAACACCGCCCATACTCGAACAAGCGCGGTGATCGCTATCGGCATTGGGGCAAGCCGTGGAAGGAAAAGAGGGGTGCGATGAAACGCTCATCGCGACGGCGGAGCAGGACTGCGACGTTAACCCCGTTGTCACATAATTGCCGCTGGCTTCCTCCGTCTCCTCACTCGCGTACCCGCTCATTCGTCGTTGTCGTCGCAATGGGGCTCGCCGTCCCTCGGCTGCGGGGAGCGGGGCCCGCAGGCAGGGCGTGGTTCCTCTCGGATCGCGGTGCGGACATGCCGTGTCCATTGGACGGGACAATCATCATGTATGGGAGTACAAGGATCGATAGAGCGATTCCCGCGTGCCGGCCTTGACATGTTTCCCGCCTCTGCTATCGTGCGGAGGAGTTCCATCATCGCAGCGCGCGACACGTCAGGGAATCGCGGCGATCGACCTCCGGGCATAGATTTGCGCCGGAGGATGCGGGCAATGCCGTGCGCGGGTCTTCGACGTACGGAAACCGGGAGGGTTCGAGCGATGCTTGCGGCCGTGCGTGCGTTTGCCGTGCTGTGCGTGGTGGGCGTGATCGCCCTGGTCGCCCTGCTGGCGCTCAATGTGATGCAACTCTCCCGCACGGGAAAGACGCAGGTGATCGTGGTCACCGCCACGCCGCAGCCGACGATCCTTGCCCAGGCCGCGCAACCGACCGTCGCTCCGTTATCCGGCGCGACGCTGCCCAATCCCGCACCGACTGCAGCCGTGACCCCAAACCCGGCCGCAACGGCAACGACGGTACCGACCGCCACCCCGGCGGCCACCGCGACGACCGCCTCGTCGCCCACACCGGTACCGACAGCGACCCCGTCGCCCAAGGTGTTGTACCAGGCCGATTGGTCGGGCGGGGCCGGCGACTGGGCGACGGGCGCGAGCTGGAAAACGGTGGGCGGCATGCTCGTGAACGACGGCACGGACCGGTCGGTCGGCCTCCTGCTGTCGCCGTTCCAGCCGGGGAATGCCGCCGATTATGCGGTGGAAGCGGAGATCCAGTTCGTGCGCACCACGGCGACCGGGGGGTTCGACACCGATGCGAGTTTCGGGCTCGCTACCCGCCTCGGCAAGCAGGCGGGGTACCGCGCCGGGTATATGGATTCGGGGACGTTCGGTCCGTATGCGGGCATCTGGCCCGCATCCGCCACGGAACTGCGCCTGAATGCGTCGATCGCCCGGGGCAATTTCGCGCCGAAAGCGGGTTGGCATGTGTACCGACTGGAAGTCCGGGCGAACACCATCCGGTTCCTCGTCGATAACGCGGTCATTATCGACGCCCAGGACAACCTCTTTCTCGCACCGGGCCAGGTGGGGATCTGGTGCGACCGGATGCAGATCAACATCCGCAGCTTCAAGGTGCTGGCGCTGTAGCCGCCTGGGGAGGGGCCGATGTCACTGAAAGCGCTGTGCGACGGGCTCGACGATGCCCTGCGGATCATGGACGCGGAGCGGGAAACCCACACGGCACAGCGCACGGTGCGCCGCGCCCATGTCGGGGCGATGCGCGATGCTGCCGTCGGTGCGGAGGTTGCGGCGGCGCTGTCCCAGTACGCGGCGACGCCCGAGGATCGCGCTCGGATTCGTGCGGGGCTTGCAACCTATCTCGACGTGGTGGCGGACACGACGCGCACCCCGCGTCGACGGATCGGCGGAGGGTAAATCCATGGCAGAGCGGACACCATCGGGCAGCTTCCGGGGCGAGGTCGTCGCGGCCCCCGACGACGGGGACGGGGCGGCGCTCGCCGACCTGCACGCGCAGTACGAGACCGCCCGGGTGACGACGGAGATCAAACGGCGGGTGACGGAGCAGGCGCTCGCGGCGCAGCGGAGCATCCGGGAACGCGCCATGCATGAGATGCACGCCGGGGTGGAAGAGATCGAGGCGGCCCGGGAACGCCCGACGCGCGCCGCGAACGCGGACCTGCTGACGGACTTCGCGGCGGAGCTGAAAGACGGGTTGGCGGACGACCTCCTGAAGACCACGGCCCTCGGCAACAAGCGGATCGCGGCGGTGGTGGACGGCGAGATCACGCCCCCCCTCCGCGCGCGCACCGCCACGTCCGCGCCGCAATCCGCCGAAGTGACGCTGACCCTCGCCGAGCGGATCACGGGCAAGACGGTTCGCCGGCTGTAGGAGGGGGCCGATGACGCGTACCGGCGACTTCGAGGCCCGCTGGGCGGCGACCCCCGGGTTTGCGCGGGGCAGGCGTCGTGGCCCGCCCCTGTGCGACCCGGCCCGGGAGTTCCAGGCGTGGACGGTGACGATGATCGAGACGTTAGGCGCGTCGCCGACGCCCGCGCGGATCAACCGCGCCAAGCTGGAGTTGCAGGCGGAGTACGACGGGCGTCGGGCAGCTCTCCCCGCCGACCATCGCGGCCCGACGGGGGGACGCCGCCATCGCTGCCTCGACGCGGTGCATGCCGACACCTACCGCGCCCTCACCGCCCGCTGGCCCCACACAGTGCCGGTGAGCGAACCGGTGCCGTCCCCAACGGAACAGCCCGCGCCGGTGATCCCGCCCGATGCCGTCACGCTCGGCACCGACGTCCACACGGGGCGACCCGTGACCCTCACGGAGGAGGACCGCACCCGCCACCTCACCGTGCTCGGCCGGACAGGTACGGGCAAGTCGAACCTCCTCCTGCACATGATCCGACAGGACATGGCGGCGGGGCGGGGTTTGTGCCTGCTCGACCCCCAGGGCAAGCTCGCCGAGGCCGTGCTCGCGCATGTGCCCGCCGAACGCGAGGGGGAGGTCATCCTGCTCGACCTCGCCGACAGCGACCACCCCTTCGGCCTCAACCTGTTCGCCCCGCCCGATACCGCCGACCCGGCGGAGCGCGCCCGGCAGGTGGCGGCGGTGCCCGATATCTTCCGGCGGGTGTGGGGGGAGAGTTGGGGCATCCTCGTCCAGACCTGGCTGACGGTGATTGCTCACACCTTGCGCGACTCCGGCCACGGCACGCTCGTCGAGGCCCCCCGCCTGTTCACCGACCCCGCCTACCGCGCGGCGGTGTTGCCCCACGTCCGCAACCGCTTCGCCCGCAGCCACTGGGAGCAGCAGACCCGGAGCCGCGGCGGTGCCGCCATCACCGATGATCCCGGCTCGACGCTGCGCCGCCTCGGGTTGCTCCTCGCAAACGACCTCCTGGTCAACATCGTCGGGCAGGAGCGCTCCACGCTCGACTTTGACCGCGTGATCCGGGAGCGGCAGATCCTCGTCGTCAAGCTGCCTGTGCTGGCGGTGGGGGAGGAGACGGTGGACCTCGTGGGGACGATCCTCATCCATCAGTTCCTCGTCGCCGCGCGCCGTCACCGCCACGGCGCCGCACCCTTCTTCCTGTACGCCGACGAGGTGCAGCGCTTCGCCACCCCCGACTTCGCGCGCCTGATCAACGAGACGCGGCAGTACGCGATCGGCGTCACGGTCGCCACGCAGCAGCTTGACGCGCTCGACGACCCGCTGGTGCGCGCCGCCATGCTCGCCACGGGCAGCCTCGCGGTCTTCCCGCCGACGAGCGACGACGCGGCGCGGGTGGCGCGGGAACTGACCGTGCTGCCCGCCCCGCTCCCCGTTGCCCTACCCTTCGACGTCTACCAGACGATCTGCGACCACCCGAAAACGCACACCGCCGCCTATTGGGCGATGCCCGCATCGTACCGGGAGCGCTACGAGATGTACCGGGAGGGGGGCGGGCCGCGCCCGAGCACCCCCGCCCTCAACCGCTACCTGATCGCCCGGATGACGGGCACGGCCGCACGCTGGTCCCCGGCGGAGGCCGACCTCCTGGCGGCGGCGCTCCTCGCCGACCCGGCGGCGGGGTTCCGGGACACCGCCGCCTTCCGCGCGGTGGTGGCGTCGTGGTGCGAATGCGGCGGGGCCTTGCCGCCCTTCGGTGCGGGGAGCGGGGAAGCGGCACTCGTCGGGTGGCTCGTCAGCCTCCAGCGCTTCGGCGACGCGGTGGCCCGCCATCCGGTGCCGGTGCCGGGGGACGACCCGCCGAGCCGGGCGGCGATCGCGACGGCCCTGACCCGCATGGAGCAGACGGTGGCGCGGGGTGCGATGGTCTGCCGCGTGCCCGGGGGCGAGCATCTCGTGCGCGTGCCGCAGGTGGACGGGCCGAACGATTCCGCGCGTTCCCAGGCGCGTCGGGCACGCATCCAGGCGCGCAGTCGTCGGGACTATTGCCGCCCCCGGGCTGCGGTGGAAGCGGCGATGCGGGCGCGCGACGGGGAACTGCCGATGGCGCCCACCCCGTCGCCGGATACCCCCACGGAGGCCGGCGGCGAGGGAACCGCCATCGCGCGTGCGCCGTCGACTCCACAGACGACACCGACCACGCGGCGGCGGGCGCGCCTGCCGCTCGATGCCGATGCCCCATAGCGGGATTGCGCGGGTGCGATGCCGTGTGAGGGGGAAACGCGCCTTGACCGGTCCGGTTCCCCGTTTGCTAGGATAGGGGTCCAGCGATGCAGAAAAATATACGAATCTCCCTCGGGACGCGGGAGGAGGCGATCCTCGGCGCGTTGGGGCGATACAGCTACCTGACGGCGCGGCAATGCTGCCGCCTGTTGTACGCGCCGGGGTCGTTCACCTACGTGCAGACGGCCTTGAAGGGGCTGGTGGACGGGGAGTACGCCCAGCGGCTCTTCCTGCCCCGGCCAACCCCGCACGGGCGCGCCCCGGCGGTCTACACGCTCGGCCGGCGGGGGCGCGCGCACCTCGCATCGGCGGGGGTGGCGGTGGCGATCCGGCTGCGCCCGGCGGAGGAGGAAGGACGTTCGTATCTCCATCTGAGCCACACGCTGGCGGTGGGCGATGTGCTGATCGCCTGCGAGCTGCTGTGCCGCGCGCTGCCGCAGGTGCGGATCGCGCGGATGCTCCACGAGCGCGCGCTGAAGCGGCTGCCGATCATCGTCCCGGCGGTCGGTGGCAAGACGGCGGTGATCCCCGATGGGTGGGTGGATCTGCGGGTGGCGCAGGGGGGCGGGGTGGACCGCTACTGCGTCGCGTTCGAGGTGGACCGGGGGACGATGGAGCAGCGGGCGTGGCGGCGCAAAGTGGCCGCGCTCGTCGCCGCTACCCACGGGCCGTACCAAGCCGCCTTCGGCACCGACCTCCTGACGGTCGCCGTGGTCGCCACACCGGGGGAGGGGCGGCTCGATGACCTGCGACGCTGGACGGGGGCGGAACTGACGGCACGCGGGGAGGAAGGGCAGGCCGACCTGTTCCGCTTCACCGGCCTGCCGGTTGTGGAGACCGACCCCGTCGCGCTCTTCTCCGGCCCCCATTGGCGGGTGATCGGCGACGACACCCCCGTCTCGCTCATCGAGGGGATGGGGGAGTGAAGCCACCCGCCACCCGACGATGATGACAATTGTCTTTACGAATGACATGACAAATAACTTTACGTATGAACTTCCTTTTTCGTCGCGCCGCATACATTCCCGTGGGATCATTCGGGCCGGCATTCTTTCGGGTGCCGGTCTCTCTCGCCGTGGCGGACCTGACCAGCCACGTCCACATCACCGGGACGACCAATAGCGGCAAGAGCCGCCTGCTCGCCCATCTCGCCGCCTCTCTCATCGAGCGGGGAGAGGGGGTGACCCTGATCGATCCGCACGGCGACGCGGCGCGACTGGTCATTGCTCACCTCATTGCCCGTGGCGTCTACGCCGACTCGGGGGCATACGAGCGGATCACCTATCTGGACCTGCCCGCCGCCGCCCGCAGGGGGCGCTACACGCCCCTCAACATCCTGGAGCAGCCCTTCGATACCCCGACCACCGCCCGGCTCGTCCTGGAGGCATTCAGGCGGGCCTGGCCGGCCCTCGACAACGGGGTCGCGCCAGCGTTCGAGAACGCGGTCCTCTCCGGGGTCAGCGTCCTTGTTCACCACCGGCTGCCGGTCGTCTTCCTGCACGACCTGCTGACCGACGCGGCGTGGCGCGCGGAACTTCTGAAGGACATCGCCGATCCCACTGTGCGGGGGTTCTTCGCCCGCATGGAAAAATGGGGGAGCCGGGAACAGGCACAGTACCTGGAATCGACGCTGCGGCGCGCCTTCCTCCTCTCGTTCAGCCCGGTCTTGCGCTACAGCCTGGGACAGACGGAGAACCGGCTCGGCTCCTTCCGCGAGCGGATGGATCGGGGACAATCGTTGATCGTCAACCTCGCCCTGCCCGATCCGGACGCCCGGCGGCTCCTCGGCGCGTTCCTGACCGTCTTCGCCGAACAGGGGGCCAGGCAGCGCGCGGACACCGAGGCCGACCGGCGAGGGAGGAATCACACGCTGATCCTCGACGAGTTCGCCGATCTCGCGAGCCAGAGCGGCACCGCCCTGCAACACATCCTCGAGGAGTGCCGCAAGTTCGGCCTGGGGTTGGTGCTCGCGCACCAGTCCGGCGCGCAACTGACGGCGGAGATCACGGGCGCGCTCGGGAACGTCGGCACGACCGTCGTCTTCCGGCTCGGGCGACGGGACGCGGAGGCGGCGGCATACCGGATTGGTATGGCTAATCCGAAGGCGATCAAGCACGCAGGAAACGAGCGGGCCGCCCATCCGCTCTACGTGCCCTTTCCCGAGCAGTGGGAGGGGTGGACGGCGGCGATCCAAAATCTCAAACCGCGCCAGATGTTCGTCAAGCGCCTGCCGCCGACGCACCCGCTCCTGCGCCGCTTCCACGCGCGGGTGGCGCGGCTGCGCACACCGAACCTACCTGATCCACTGGTCAGTCCGGAAACACTTGCACGGGTCGAGGAGTGGTATCTCCGGGAGTGCTTCACGGTCCAGCCGGTCGTCGAGGCGGAACTCGCGAACCTCCGGCCCGTGACGACCGCGCCGAAGACGAAGCGGCGGACGCGGATCACGTCGGCGGATTGCTGAACGCATTGCACGCGGGGATGCAGCGGCGGGGAAAGCCGATAGCAAACTGCACCAGTCTGATGCGGAAGATCGCCTTTTCTTCGCGTATTTTCTACGATATCATGGCGTCTCCCGATGAATAACAACGAACAATACCGGCAAGGGGCGCTCGACTTGACGCCCCCACATACCCATGCGCTTGTGGCGGACACGACCCCGGCCGTGGAGCCCTTCACGCCCCGCGACGCGGCGAAGGCGCTCATCCGCGCCTATGTCCTGCGCGGCGACCCGCTGGACGACCTGAAGCGGGGACAGCTGGGGGAGGTGGATGCGGACTTCGAGGCGCAGATCGGCGGCAGCATCGCCGTGGACGGGGCGCGCAAGAAGGTGCGCCGCGATCAGATCGGCGTCTCCCACGTCGGCGCGGAGCAGATGAGCGCTGTCTTCTCATTGGCCGCGCTCTACAAAGAAATCCAGGCGGAAGCCGATGCGCGCCCCGAGACGCCGGAGAACATAGACAGCGCCATGACCACGTTGTCGGGTGACGGACCGCTCGTGGATCGGATCGACCGCGATCCGGACGTGTTGCCGAACCGACGTCTGCCGCACGACTTCTGGCCTGAGTTCTATGCCGAGTGGCGATTCCGGGAGCGGAACGACCTGCTGGCGGTGTCGCCGTCCGAGTTCGTGGACATGCGCGATTGGGCGGACGGCCTCGCCGCACCCGGCGACGCGCGGTGGCGGATGGACACGACGCGCCCCGCCTACCCGGAGTGGGAGCCCCTGCCCGACGATTGGCGCGCCGACGAGGGGTGGGACGAAGGGGATGAGCCCGCAGCGCTGCCGGATGCACCCCACAACGACCGCTTCGCCCGGGACGGCAAGACGGTCTACGACGCCCGGAAGGAGAAAGTCGATGCGACGATCGACGTGCTCGCCCGCAAGGTCCAAGAGATCGTCGCGGGGGACGGGTATCGCGCCTATCTGAAAATGCTCGCCAAATTCCATTCGTACAGCGCGAACAATATCGCCTTAATCCTCGCCCAGCGTCCGGATTCGACGAAGGTGACGGGCTACGGCAACAAAGCGGGCACGACCGGCTGGAAGTCCTTGGGCCGCCAGGTGCGCCAGGGAGAAAAAGGCATTACGATCATCCGCCCGCTGCACAGCGTCATCCGCGACGAGGAGGACACGACCGCAGAGCCAGTCACGGTGCTGCGGGGTTTCACGGCAGCGACCGTCTTCGATATCTCACAGACCGAAGGGAAGCCATTACCGCACGAGCCCCGACCCGGCGAGCTGACCGGCGACGAGCACGAGCGCTCCCTGGAACTGAAGGTCGCGCTGCTCCGCTTCATCGACGAGCGGGGCGTGCGCGTCGTCCGCGACCACGACGGCACGCAGCGGGGCTCCTGGAACCCGGACAAACGGGAGATCGGCGTGCGCGCGGACCTCACCGGGATCAGGGAACTGAAGACCGTCGCCCACGAGACCGCGCACATGCTCGCCGATCATCGCCGCGAGGGGATCGCCATGGCCGACGCGGAGACGGTGGCCGAATCGGTCGCCTTCGTGCTCCTCGACCATTACGGCATCGACACGAGCAGCTACAGCGTGCCGTACATCGCGGGCTGGGCGCGCGACCCGGCGGTCGTGCAGCGCAATCTCGACACGGTGCGCGCGCTCAGTCACGTCATGCTCACGGCCTTCGGCGATCAGTGCCCGCCTACCGAGGATGGGGAGGAGGTGGTGCGCCCATGAGCGAGCGATTGCGCTACCAGCCACCCGAAGAAGAGCGGCCCCTGCCGAAGATCGCAGATTTCCGCTATGCGTACCGGGGCTATTATGACGAGGGCGGCATCTGCCGGGTGCGGCTCTTTGGGGCCGGGAATCGGCCACCAGTGATCGTCGTCTCACAGGTAGAAGAGAACCAGAACACGTCCATCACGAACGTCTGTGAGTACCTGGCCGCTGAGATCGGCGCGAAGCATTTCCCCGAGCGCTTCGAGCAACCGGAGCCGTTCACCTGGATTGAACATTATCACCATCCGCGGGAAGAGGATCCCGTCTTGCGAGAGACGTGGAGCCGGGTGCGCTTCGATTCCTACACGCCCCGCCTGGTGACCTTGGGCGGGGTAATGCGAACGAAGCTCGGCACGCCGCGCTGGATCCATGTGCCGATCAAGGAGATGGCGCGGCTCATCGGCAACGGGGAGATGCATGACGGGGAAGGGGACGCTCGGCGATGAGCTGCGGAGAAACCAAGCGACGCGTTCTTGCCTTGCCGGTGGAGTGGGAGAAGAAACGCGACGCGCGCCGAATGCTCCTGGCGAAGGTGCGGGCGCGGCGACGAATGGCGATGCGGGATCGGACGAAGAACAACGCTCGGAAGAAATAGCTTCGTGTTATTTTTATATGCTATATTCCCCTTGTATTCCGGAAGGAAAGCACGATGGCACACGAACGTGAATCACTGGACATCTCCAATAACCCCGCACTGCTGCGGATCGCCGAGGAAGTCGGCCGCAGCAACCGCCCGTTGCAACGCAAAGGGCACGACAGGATCGTGGCCGTCGTCATGCCGCCACAAGGCGCGACCGGTACCATTCCGGACGAACAGGTGCAGCAGGCGAAGAGCAATCTGCACAAGCACTTCGGCTCCGTCACGCCCCGTAACCGGCCCGAGGATTGGGCGGAGTTGCGCCGGGAGTTCGAGGAGGGCGTCGCAGCGGACGCTGCCACGCGCGGCCAGCAGTAGCGATGGTACGCTTCCTCGACGCCACCAGTCTCATCCGCAGAATGACGAGGGTGCTGGTTTTGGCCGGTTTCCAGAGCGATACCTGGCGTGTAGGGCATCGGGCGAAGTCCGATGGTATCAGCAAACCCTTACCCGTCAAGAGCAAATATGTCAGTTGTCAAAAGAAACTCAGTGGTTGACCGGTAGCATTTTGTTTGCTATACTTCCATGAAGTATGACTTATGGAGGGATAACGATGGCAGCACCCGAGCGGAACCCGCAACCCAAACTCGTCCGCGTCCAAGAGAAGGGACAAGTGACCTTACCTGCCGATGTGCGGCGCACGTATGGCCTCAAGAAAGGGGATTTCGTCTCCGTCACCCAAACGGATGCGGGCATCCTGATCACGCCGCAGGAAGTGCTGGCGATGCAGGCCCTCGACCAGATCGGCGAAGCGTTGCGGGCGAAAGGCTTGACGCTTGAGGAGCTGATCAAATCAGGCAGAGAGATACGGGGGAAGTTGATCGAAGAGGAGTATGGCATCACGAACACCTAAGATCTTCCTCGATTCCAGTGTCCTCATGGCTGCGGCGATTTCCCATCGGGGATCGGCCCGCGAGTTGATCAGCGCCGGACTCCACGGTGACTACATCCTTATTGTCTCGACGCTGGTGCTGCGGGAAACCGAGACCAATATCGTCGCCAAAGCCCCACACGTACTGGATATGCTTGCCGCGATCACGCGCGCCTTGCCCGAACCGGTGAAACCATCGCTAGCGCTCGTCGAACGCGCGATGCAGTTCGTGGACCGGAAAGATGCGCCGATTGTCGCTGCTGCAGCGTTTGCGAAGGCAGAGTATTTGGCGACGTACGACCGGCGGCATTTACTGGCAAAGCGTGCGGAGATTGAGCAGGCATATGGGATGGTAACCACGACACCGGATGAAATCCTTCGGGAGACCGCGCGATGAAGCAGCGACTGGAACAAGAATCGAAACTCCTGAAAGGGTTTGGTGCAGTCACGCCGCATCATCGGCCCGAAGACTGGGCAAAGATTCGTGCGGACGTGGAGACACTGATCGCGAATGACGCTGCGAGGCGTAGCCAGAGGACTGATTCGGAGAAAGAAAGCCAATGAATGTGCCACGCGTGATCACACTGGACAACCCCGATCCGGAGACGGCCCGCATCTTCGCGGAAGCGAATCTCCATCCCGTACTCGTGGAGATCGCCGGCAAGCTCTACCGCATCGAGCGGGTGGAACACTATCTGTACTATCATCCTGAAGAACGGCAGGGAAAAACAGATGACGACACTGAGCAGATTGAGCGGAGGAGAGAAGACTT
>JAABUX010008635.1_pt1 | contig 11703 bp, 13 predicted proteins | sample 5561851 | NCBI WGS metagenome assembly JAABUX01 (sample SAMN10711883, study PRJNA513361) | rock metagenome | isolation source: Antarctica rocks | place: Antarctica: Victoria Land, Richard Nunatak red sandstone | collected 2016-01-03 | reverse complement strand
GGCGGCGGCGGCGGCGGGGGCGGCGGCGGCGGCGGCGAGCTGGACGCGCCGGTGTTGAGCAGCGCGCGCGTGCCGGCCACTGCGCAGCGGGCGCAGCGGTCAACATGCGGCTTCCAGTCGCGGCTGACAGTGCCTGTCGTCTGCCCCATGCTGCGTGGACACCGCCTAGCCTGCCCATGCTGCTGGTGCCGACGCTGACTCTCAGGCAGGTGCTGTCAGCCACAGCGCAACAGCAGGCAGTTCCCTCCATGGGGTTTGGCGCAGGCACGCAGGGCAGGCCTTATATACATGACGACCGCATGAGCTGTCTGGCAGTTATTGGTCAGCCTGCATGTGCAGGGACCTCATGGCATGCGCGCATGTCCGCGCGCCCTGATGCGCAGTCATGCACTGTGCGGCGGCCGGCCAGCCTGCACAAGGCTTGAGCGCAGCCCCTCCCCTGTGTGGCGGGTGTACTACAAGCACTCCAAGCTGTTCAACATCGCCGGGCTCCATGCTCTGTGGCCGGCCTGCCGCAGCGCCCCGGGCAAGGACAGGCAGCTGCAGGGGTCCATCAGCGCTCAGGTCATGAGTGCATGCGGCGCGGCGCGGGGGTGCGCACCCTGCGCCAGGGCGCGGCGGGGCTGCTCAGGCGCCGCGTTCTTGCGCGCGGTCATCTCCGCGGCCGCCGCGGGCGGCAGCGCGCGCTCGCGCTGCGCCTCGGGCTCGGACGCGGGGCCGGCGTCGGGCGCCGGCGCGCGCGCCCACAGTTCCGCTGCGCGCCCCCGCCGCGCCCAGGCCAGGCGCAAACTGAATCAGCAGCGACCAATGCCACGTCCACATGCCTCATTTGGCATGACCGAGCACGCTGGGAGAGAGCGCGCCCTGTCTCAGGGCTCTGCTGCACTTCGTGACCACATGCCCCATGCGAACAGTGTTAAAGTGCCCCAGCTGCCCGCGACTGGAACATCCAGGGCGCCGTGCGAGCACAAGAGACAGCTCCTACCAGCAGCCGCATGCTCCTGCAAGTGGTCACATCCGCCGAGCCAACCCAGCTGCCCTGCTTGCCCGCAGCGCCCAGGCAGCCACGGCCGTGCGCGCTGCAGGCCGCGCCGGGGCGCGCCCGGGGTCAGCGGCATGACCTGCGTGAACGCGCGCTCGCCCCAGGGCGCGCCTGGCGCCGGCGCGAGCGCGCGCATGCCGGCAGGCTCCGGCCCGGTCGCCCATGCCGCCATGGCCCCTGCGCGCGCTCGCCCCGGTCACGCGCACCCTAGCAGCAGCATGGCGCGCGCGGCCCTGCACATGCAGGCGCGCAGCAGGGCGGCGCCCGCGAGCGCCGGCGCGCGCGCGAGCGCCGCGCCGAGGCGCCTCGGCTGCGTCCTGCCGCGCCCTTGCGCTCCAGCGTGCAGCAGCCGGTGCTGCAGGCGCGCGACAAGCTGCCCGCCTGGCCAAGGCAGGCAGCACGGTAGCAGGCCGATGGAGCGCCTGACAGCAGAGCGTCTCTTGGACGGGCCCGCGTGGCCGGGCGGGGCACCTTCTTGGGCCGCCAGGGCGCGCCCGTCGCACGCGCCGCACGCAGCGAGCAGGCACAAGAGGCCCGCCGCGCGCGCGGCGGCCCCGCTCCAACGGCCGCGCATCTTGTCGGGCGCGGAGGCTGGCGCTGGTGTGCTCAGAGCTGGCTTTAGCGCGGGGACCCACGAGCCTGGCAGCAGCAAGTGTGGGCCTCGCAGCCGAACAAGGTCCAACTGCAGGCTTCTTGGACACCCCGACCTAGGGTTGTGCCAAGTACGATGCACTGCTGGCACCTTCCAACTCACTTCTTCGTTGCACAGTCATGTACTGACTCAAGAGAGAGAAGTCGAGAGAAGCCATGCACTGACTCAGGCACACATAGTTTTTACAACATGCACCTGCACATGCCACAACAGCAAGCCTACAAGACCGCATTTCACGATGCGTCCCCAGCAGCTCTGACATGGGCGGCAGCCAAGCATCTACGTCCCTAGCAATCCTTCCAAAGCTGCTCAGCGCCTGCTCTAACCCTGGCACCAAGCCTGGCGCTACCAGCCGCAGCGCGCCGCCGCCGCTGGGCGCGGCTGCAGCCGCGCCTCCGCCCCCAGGGTGAGCCGTCGCAGCCCTAGCCCTAGAAATCCAGCGCGCCGCCGGCGGCCGGCGGGCCGCCGCCGCACAGCGCGGCGGTCGCTGGCCGCGCGCCCGCGGCCGCGGCCTCCGCCGCCTCGGCGTCCGGGTCCACCGCCAGCTCCTCGATCGCCAGCCGCGTGCGGTGGTGGCGCAGCAGCAGCGTGGACGCGCCGGGCGCCGGCCGCGCGGCCGCGCCCAGGCCCGGCAGCTTGCGCACGTGCAGCAGCCCGCAGCAGCTGCGCGCACGGGCGCGGCGCCCCCGCGTCAACACAGGCAGCGTTGCCCTCAATACGCTTGTCCATGCCAGCCCACGCAGCACTGCAGACAGGTTACCTGCCCGCCTGCATCTGGCTCGCTGCGGCATTTGGCGTGCGCTGGGCCGTGCTTGCTGACGCGGCCGCAGCCACAACCAGACCGCTCGGCCGTGCTCGCTGGGGCCGCCGCGGCCATGACCACCGCACCAACTGCCCAGCAGCCAAGGGTGTGAGTTCGCGGGCCGTGCGCGCCGCGCCTGGCGGGGTCGGCCGCGAGGCGGGCGAAGCCGGAGTCGTCGCGCAGCGCCTCCACGGCCACCACCGCGTCGCACAGGTGCGCCAGCCGCAGCGCCACATCCGGCGGGAACAGCCCTGCGCAGCACACAGGCAGCTGTGTGGCACAAATGCCGTCTCAGCCATGGCCCAACAGCGGGAGTGTCTCCTAGAAAGCTTATCGTCTGTCGAGCACGCGCCTGTGCGCCAGCCTGAAGGTTGTGGCTTCTGCCGAGACGCTGTCCTGCGCTGCCCTGAGAGCCTGGCAGCGCAGGCAGGCTCGCCTACCCAGGCGCAAGGCAGGGCGGCCTCCAACATGACCTCATACAGATGTCGCCGTGCAGAGCGGCGGGGGCCAGGAGGAGGCGCGCCGCCCGGGAAGCTGAGCACGCCGGCGCAGCGCGCACCGCGCAGCGCGCCCTTGATGCGGAACGCGCTGCGCAGCACCTCCGTGCCCGCGCGCGCCCGGGCGCCGCCCGCGCAGTCAGGGTCCATGCCGGGGTCGGGGCCTGGCATGCTGCCGTCCGACCGCGCCGCCGCCTGCTGCCGGCCGGCGCTGCCGCCGGCGCCGCCGCCGGCGCCATGCCCGCCGGCCCCGAGCCCGGCTGCGTCCCTGTAGGCATCGCCCGGCGGCGCGCGCAGCCGCCATTCGGGGCCGCCCAGCGAGCACACCACCAGGCGCCTGACGGGCTCCGTGCGCTGCGCGGCCAGCGGCGCCCGCCGCGCCTGCGCCTGGCTGAGGTCAGGCTCTGACGCCGGGCCCGCGTCCAGTCCTGCGCCTGTGCCCGGCCCGTTGGGCGCGGCGGCGGGCGGCGCGTCTGCGCCCAGGCCCGCCCCGCGCGCTTCCAAGCCACCCGCACCTCCGGCTGCCCCAGCGGCTCCGCGCGCATCGTTAGGCGCGCTCAGCGAGCTCCCCTGTGCGGCGGCGGCGGCCGCGGCGGCGGCGGGCTTTCCAACCAAAAAATTCTGCACTGCGGCCGCCAGGTGCTGCGCCGCTGCCGCGCCCATAAAGCACGCGCTCTCCTGCGCCGCGGCCTCAGCGCTCAGCAGAAGCAGCCCCAAGGCGCTCACCTTCGCCACAGGTACCACTGCGTGGCGAACAACGTTCAGCGCATACAATATCCCCGTATCGTACCGCGGGGTGTAGTGCTCAATGACGCACCGCGGGCTGTAGTGCTTGATGAGGCAGGTGAGTCAGCGGCACTGCCCAGCCTTGCAAGCTCTTTGTCATGTGTCCTGTCACGCCTAGGAGCTTCGCAGCAGAGACATATGCCACCATGTTGCCCCGCTACACCGTGAAGTGATGCGCGGAATCGCCTGTCATATGCCCTACATCAAACCCTCAGCCCAGCCACGCCCCGTCGCCGCACCGCGCCCACCCCGCGCAGCGCCGCCTCGCCGAGCGGCCGCGTGAGGTCGTACTCATGGCACCAGCGCCGCGCCGCTCCCGCGTCCCCAGCCCGCTCCCTGCCCCCGGCGCCGCCCGCCGCCGCGCCGCCGCCCGCGCGGCCGCCCGCCGCGGGCGCCAGCGCGGCGCCCGCGCGCGCCGGCGCGGGCGCGCCGTCGGGCGGGCGCCCAAAGTCGGCCTCAGAGCCGGCGCCCGCCTCCCGCTCGGCCTGCTGCCGGCGTATGTAGCGCCGGTACTGCCACGCAATGCGCAGCTGGCCCTCCTCGGCGGCGGGGTGCGGCGGCGCCGCAGTCTCCTGCACGGCTGCCCCACAGCTGTTGGCGTTGACGCTCTTCCTGGCCTCTCCAGAGCGCATGTCGCATCGGGCACGACATGTTGAGATGCTATGGTGCATGTGTTGCAATGCCAGCCTTGGCGCCATGCATGCCATGTCGCCTGTTGCTGTGCGCACACATACCGGCGCGCTCGTTCGGCTCCGCGCCCGGAGCTGGCTGGCTTTCTGGAGCCGCTCCCGTGCGCCCACGCACACACCTCAGCCGCGCCGCGCTCACACATAACCACACAAGACAACAACCACCACGCTCCGCGCGGCTGGCTGCCTGCCGCCCGCAGAGCATGCTGGGCCCCCAAGCCCCGCCCTGCAGACTGTCACGTGCCTCCTGCGACGCCGCTTTCAGGGCCCAGCGAGGGGCGCGCCTTTGGTGCGCCGCGCGCGCGCGCGAACGCGGGCAGCGCCTCCGCGAGCCGCGCGGCGCCGGGCGGGCCGCCGGCCGCCCAGAGCACGCGCTGCCCACACGCGACGCCCTCGGCGGCAAAGCAGCGCAGCAGCGTGCCGGCGTGCGGCGAGGCGGCGTCCTCCAGGACCAGCAGCAGCGCGCCGAGCGGCAGCCCGCCGCCCAGCACGCGGTCCAGGTCGGCGTGGCCGCTCGAGACCAGCGTCTGGCCGTGCAGCCCGGCGCGCGTGCCCGCGCCTGGCGGGGCGCGGCGGGCCGCGCGTCAGCGGCCTCTGCTGTGCATCTGCGGCGACGCAGTGTCTGCCTGTGCACCGTGTGACTGACCGCCGCCGCTGAGCGTGCACTCCAGGCCGTTGTGGCTGGCGGCGGGGTAAGAGTCTGAGTGTGAGTGCTTGTGCGCTGTTACTCTTGCGTGTGCACGCTGGTGCGGGCGCCCGTCCCGGGCCGAAAGCCCAGCCCGCTGATGGTTCTTGCGTTTGTCACCAGTGCACGTCTTGCTGTCTTAGCGCTAGCACTGCACCCCTGATATGGCACTGCAGTGAGGACAGGCACAGGAGCCTGCGCGTCAGCAGCAAAAGTAAGCATGCCTTCTCACCTGCTCCGCCCGCCGCTCCAGCGCGCACAAAGCTAGACATCGGCGGCGGCGGCCATCCCGCGCACAGCGCAAGGCTCCCTCTAGAGGATCTGTCAGCTCCTCTCATGCACTGCCAGAGGGCAGTAGGCCGGGGTGGATGTGTGTCCCCGCCCAGCGCGGGTAGCCCTGACCTTGAGTGCACATTTCAGCCAGAAGGCTGTGTGGAAGCGCAAAGTAGAAACACACAACCCACAATTGTCAGTTGTCACTGGTGGGAAGGCTGCCTGCCCTGTCAGGCCGTGCAGCCATGACAGCACTGGGCCCGCTCGCGTCTGGCCGGTGCAGCCGCTGGCGGCACCAGGCAGACCTGACAGGCGGCAGCAGCGCGCTGCCGCGGTCCTGCTGCTGCGCCACTGCCGCATTGGCAGCCAGGCAACGCGCGTGCCCCGCACCGGCGTGGGGCGCGCAGCCCGCGCGGCGCAGGCATAGCCACGCAGGCTGGAGCCTGGCCGCGACGGCGACTGAGCACTTTGCGACCACCCTGGTGAGTTCTGCTACGTCCTGGCCTGTGTGCTCTGTCGAACATATCTGGTGCGCGCTCAAGGGCCTGCTGCCAGCGCAGATTGCGAGCGAGGAGGACCTGAACAACTTCTTTGCTCTCAAGGACGGTGCGTGCCGTTGCCCGCTGCTGACTGTATTGGCGATAGTTGCAGCGCGCTGCTGTGGTGTGCCTTACATCTGCGTCCTGACGCTGAGCGCGCGCAGTGGTCGTCGTGGACTGGATGGCCGCGTGGTGCCGGAAGTGCATCTACCTGAAGCCCAAGCTGGAGAAGATGTTTAACGAGGAGTTTGCAGAGTGCGGCCTGCCAGTCAGCACGGTCGTTGCGCCGACCTGGATATGACACGCTGGGGCGCCTGTCCTGAGACCTGGTTTTCCCCGCTGGGCGCTCACCAGCCCTGGAGGCTGTGATGCTGGGGTGCTGACCCCGGGCTGCGCGCGCCCCCCCTGCAGCGTGCCGCTGGTGTTCGTGGACGTCAACAAGGTCCCCGGGAGCCTCGTCTATGGCAATGGGATCAGGAAGATGCCCACGATAGCGGTGCGCGCGCCGTGGCGCTGTACCTGGCATTTGTTGGTTTGCGGTTTATCGTTTACGCGTCTGCTCGCTGGCAGGTGTACCGAGGGGGGAAGAAGGTGGCCGAGCACATTGCTGCGGAGGGCGGCCTGAGCGCGCTCGAAAAGGCGCGCCCTGGTTGCAGGAGCATGGCTCTCCGAACTCGGCAGCGCTTCGTTTTTGCATAAAAGCGCGCGCGCAGTTTAGCATGATAACCTAATTGTGCTGGGGTGCTGGGGGCAGGTACGAGAGATGATGAAGCTGACGCTCATGGACTGATGCTGCGCGCCGCCGGCTTTCTTTCTTTCTGGCACTGCCGTGCGTGGCTCATGAGTGTGTGGGTAGATAGGTGAGAGAGACTACTAATGAATCAGACTTTCTGGGCCGTCCTAGGGTCTGACAGTTACAGTGAGTATCTGTGTGTTCCAAGGGCCAGTGCTGAAGGAGAGAGCGCAGCAGCGCCAGTGCTTGCTTCGCGTGTAACAGACCGGGCTGTACCCACAGCGTCCTGTCAAACGCCTGCGCAGCTCTCGCTCCCCATCTTGCTGTGCCACCCAGGGCTGGGGGCAGTGTCGAAGGGGAGGCCGGAGGGGGTTACTTTCGGGCACGCCGCGATGCCTGGCCTGCGGGCGCCGCAGACCCCAGATGGCTCCACGCAGCTCGTTGCGCCGGCACGACGTGATGCCAAGGTGTGCACAACAGCAGGCGCGTCTGCAGGCACCTGGCACACAGTTCCTGCCTTCTACCCCGCAGCAACAGCGTCCTCATGTCGCTGCTGGCGTGCGCTGAGGGCGCGTAGCGGCTGCCTCTCTTTGCAAAATACACTGTCATAACCTGGCTCTGTCCTTGCCCACCTGCGCCTCTCAAAGCTCCCCCTGGTGTACCCCTGCACACATCCCCTTTCACCCGCGGTCCCCAAGGAGGCAGCAACAGCCAACCAGACCCCACAAACAGACTCCTGCACCCCTCCCGGCGCTGCAGGAAAACCACAGCGGCCAGCAGCCTCCTGCCAACATCATGTTCGACCGCCGGGTCGTGCGCGGGCCGACGTGCGCGCCGCCGCCGCGCGTCGCCAGCGCGCCGCCGGCGCCGCGGCGGTGCGCGATGCAGCGCGGCCCGCCTCGTCCTGCCAGGTCATGCAGGAGTCGAGCGGCGCACTCCGCCCGCCGCCCGCAGTCCGAAAGGTCGTCATCTACCAGCCCCATGAACGATATCGTGCGACGACATCCATTTCCAAGCACCCGCGTACGTCAGCAGCTGTGGGCATGTATGCCAGACCATGCATGCCAACAGAGAGCGTTGCATATGCGAGGACCTCTGCACACGCAAGGCGTGGCAGCTTGTGCACGCAGGCTCAGCCTGAGTGTGCGCTGCAGGCCGGCGCGCCGCACGCCGCGCGAACCACCCCCGCGCACGCCGGAGCCGGTCCCAGGCCGGCAGCATGCGGACTTACAGACGGATACCTTCTTGGAAGAGCTGACCGACGTGGTTGCGGAGGAGGTAGCAGGTACCAGCCGCACACTTGTGCATGACCCTGATGTGACTTGTCAAGCCGCGCTTGGTGAACATTCTGGCGTGAGCTGCCGGAGCTGGCTCAGCAGGATCACAGCGTGCAGGCACGCAGACAGATGCCTTCCTGCCGCGGCCGCCGACGCCGCGCTTCGTGCCGCCCAAGCGCGGCGTGGACGCGGCGACGCAGATCGTTGATGATGAGCTCTTTGACTTCGACTTTGAGGCTCGGCACATCCCAGGAGACTGATGCACTCTGTGTCGCTGCTGAGCGGGCACACGCTGTCATTCTCAGCCATGCATGTTGATAGCTGCATGGCCTTGCAACGTTGTTCATATGCAGGATGGGGTCAGGGAGTTCAGCGAGCATTGATTCTGCATGTTTGAATCTCTTTCATGCGAGGGAATATCAGCAATGACCAAACACCGTTTGTGATGATCTGTAGGCGTTGCTGACTCCATTACAGTGTAGCCGTGCAGAAAGAATGCCTTAGCTGTCATCAAGGCCATGATCACAATGGGCTGCTCGGGGTCACAGGTGGAGCCACTGCTGGAGGTGCTGGCCGGGCAGGCGCTGGAGCGCGCGCTGGCCGAGGCGCTGGAGGAGCGCGAGCTCGCTGCCCTGCGCGCGCGCCAGGCCGCCTACCAGCAGGCGCGCCAGCACCCGAGCCGCATGACAAGTCCGAGTCAATGCTGCGCTGTGTTGACTTGAAATGAGCTCGGGCTAGGGACCAGTATGTTCTGTGGTGACTTGGCGGTGCGAGCATGCATGCAAATCTGCATCGGCATGCTGCAGCAAGGAATACAGGCACTCATGCAAGCACTGGCTCGTAGACGTGGTACGTATAGCTCAAGCTACTTGTAGGCATACGGTGGTCGCACCTTCAGCCAGGAAAAGCAGACTTCTGCATGTCCGGCTTCGTGTATCACAACACCAAAGCGCACACTGCGCACTCAGCTCGCAGTGATGTCCTGTGCAAATGCTGACCAATGTATGCAAGGCGTTGCTGGGATGACAGGTCCGGAGTGCAGAGGCAGCTGCGGTGCAGCGCCTGGAGGCGGCCGAGCGCAGGCGCGCGGTCGAGCGCGCGGCACGCGCGGCGGAGGCGGCGGCGGCCGTTGCGGCGGCTGAGGCCGCGCAGCGGCGTGCTGAGGCGTCTGCGTGCTCGAGCGCTTTTTTGAGGGGTGCGCCATGTGGCGACCCATCTACTGTTCCTGCACACGGAGTGTGCACTGCTCCGTGTTTGCTAGTATTTCAATGTAGTTCCTGTCAAGTCTTCTTGCATACGGGTGCGTCAGATCAGAGAGTGTAATGCACACATGTGTACCGCGCTGACACGCTAGAAGCATGTTAACAGCTGCTGGTCAGCTGCTCTGCAGCGCCCATGCCAAACACCTTATGTACAGGCGCGCTGGACAACGCATTTGCGGACCTGCATGCGCGCGGCTACTTCAAGGACCCCGTGAAGCAGGCTGTTGAAGAGGTCTTCCTGCCATGGCTGCAGGCGCAGGTAGCGCACTCATCCCTGCACAGAGCATGTGCAGCATTGACTTTAGGTGTGCACATCCACCTGCTGCTGCATGCAGAGCTTTGCGCCCTATGTAGCCTCCTTCCTTGACATGCTCCTGACTTTGTGCTTTGGTGGAACAGGCTGTATGTATTTCACACATTTGAGCCGGCAACGCAGATTATGATCCATCGGTGCATGTGCATCAGGCGGTGGAGGCGGCAGAGACGCTGGCAGTGGCCCGCGCTACGGTGGAGGCTGTGGTGGCAGGCGTGTTGGACAGAGCGCAGCGTGAAAAGGCCGCCGCGGAAACACAGCTGCGCATCGAGCTCGCTGCAGCTGCTGCACAGGCTGCGCAGGCATGCTTCTCGCGCTTTTTACAATCTATAGTGTGCCTAAACACACCATTCCGATCATTGCTGTGGCATTGGACAGGTCTGAGCAAAGCTGGCATGTACTGCAGAGCCTTAAATGGCTGCCTCATCATACGGTGATAATATTGCCTAGCTGCCTAACAACACCCTCTTGCAGTGGTGCAAGGCAGCTGCAGCGCGGGCCAGATGTACTGCCGCGGTCCCTATGAAACGGGCCTCTGACGACCTCGAGCGGCAGGATGTGGAGGCGCAGCGCGCTGCAGATGAGGCCGAGCTCGAAGCGTGGCTGGTTGATGCACCGGCCGTCCTGGCTGCTGCGCTGGCGGCCACCCCTGCGCTGGAGGACATCGTCACCAAGGTGCAGCGCCCATGTTGGTGCTTTAAAAGCAATACTGCTGCAAGTCCATGCAGCCATGGTGAGAGGCGCTTCTCTGCACAAATGCAGTTCAGCACTGCACATGAGCTGTATCCGACGCTACTGTGCTTTCCTATATGCCAGTAATGCCTGTGCATGCACGGACACCAACATGCAGAACAGTGCGGGTGAGGACCGAGCAGGAGCTGCTCAGTGGCAGTGCCACACCCTCAAAGGCAGTGATGGTTCGCACTTTATCCGATGGTAGTGCAGGTGCGTGAGGAGCTGCAGCAGGTAAAGGCAGCTGTCTCCCTGCCGGCCGCAACACAGGTCGCAGACGACAAGCCTGACTCCAGGTTGCAGGTCGGCTGCCCTCCTTCCAGGAAAAAATATGCGGTCCATGCAAGTTTTTGATGGCTGCTTGTGCTGATCAAGCCTCCACAGGCTTTGGTTTTGGCCGTACATCAATGTCCTCCTGCGCGCATCGCATTTGGAGCCATGCTCATGCAGTCTGTCAGTGCACACCTTGCACATGCCACATGCGTGGCAATGACATACGCTGGAGAACTCCTTACAAAATCATCTGCATGGCATGCGCAGGATGAGGAGGACAAGCCGCACGTGGTCCCAACGCTGACTGATGCGGAGGTGCTGCGGGTGCTGGTGCGTGAAGAGCACGCCAGCCGCAAGGCCATGCGGGCGGCTGCACAGGTAGTGTTGGCAGAGCGTGCAGCAGCTGCTGCGGCCGCTCTGGCAGAAGAGGACTGAAAGTGGTTTTGCTGTGTGTGTATGCCTTATAGCAGGGGCGGTCTGCTATCTGCATGTCTGAGCCTGGCATTCATATGTTGCGGTAGATGAGCACGTGTAATGAAGCGCTGCTCATTGCTCTAGAGCACCTGTGCATAACTTTTCATGCAGTTGCGCTCAAACATTGTTGGCTTCTAGCTCTACCCGGTAGCGGTAGCCAACAATCCACACTCGCTACCACAGACCTCAGGAATGTGTGTTCTACGACCATCAGGTCAGGTACAGACAAGCTACAACCCACATTCATATGGCACTGTATGAGGCGGGCCTGCTCAGCCGTACACGCGGTGGCTGCTCACCCTCCGCTCTGCAGCCACACCTTTTGTACACTGTAGCACTCTAGCTCCATGCGCCGCCAGCGCAGCGGCAAACGGCCTGACACAGCACTGGCACGTGCATATGTTCTGCATAGAAAAGCCCAAAATAAAACGCAACTCAACACACACACCCAGACATACACACACACACACCAACTGGACCACAGCAAGAACATGACCCTGCAGCAAAGCCAGCCGCTGCTTCGGCACGCACTGCGGAGGCAGCTGCTACAACATCAGGATGCAGCAAGTGCGCATCAGATGCTATCGCCGCCGACGCGCTCGTTCTCGCGCTGCCCTGAGTGGCTGCGCCGCGTCAGCTGTGCGCCGGCGCCGCCGCCACCGCCGACGCCGCCA
>JAABUX010008634.1_pt1 | contig 11704 bp, 19 predicted proteins | sample 5561851 | NCBI WGS metagenome assembly JAABUX01 (sample SAMN10711883, study PRJNA513361) | rock metagenome | isolation source: Antarctica rocks | place: Antarctica: Victoria Land, Richard Nunatak red sandstone | collected 2016-01-03 | reverse complement strand
GTGGTGCACATCCGCCTGCAGCAGGTGCTACAAACAGCCACCGCCAGCCCTCTGGCGCAGGTCAAAGTGTGGTCGCCGCTCTACTACATGGCAACGCCCGGCACCCATGAGCTGCACAGCGCTGAAGTCACGCGCATGCTGGCGCGTGAACCCCGCAGCAGCGGGCCGACCCCTTGCACAGGCCGCACGGTGCCGCCAATGCAAGCTGCACGCATACTTTGCCACGCTATAGAACAGTGCCACGCTATGGAGCTGAGCAGTGGTGCTATGACATTGTTTTTGCCGGGCGCACACGTCGCCGCTGCATGCTTTGGCCATGGACCGGTTGGAACATGCCATGCGCTGTGACCTATGCGGGGCTGTATTGTGGACCCTTGAGCCCCGTATAACCCAGGAGGCGGTCCTGCTGTGGACCCTATAGCAGGAGGCCTGCTGCACCCCCCCAAGCGCGTCCTTCGTGCCCCTGGTCCTGCCTGGCTGCAGGACCACAGCTGCGCGTGCTGTCATGGGACGAGCGGCGCAGCATCCGCGCCCGCCAGACGGTCGCACTCAGACGGCCCCTGTACTGTGTAGGTCACGCACCCTCAGCGTGCGAGGCGGCGGCGCCGCAGGCAGCTATGCGGCACGCCCCCCGGCCCTCCCTTGGCCCTACGCGATCCCGGCGCTTCTGTTGATTGCATCAAGGACGGCAGACGGCGGCACAGGCTCCGCCGAACGGAGCTGCTTGTGCTCGGCCACGCCGCTGCCCACCTGCGCCCACAGCCGCGCCACGTTGCACTTTGTTCTGTGGGGCCAATGCCTCACTTGATGGGCGTGCCATTTGGCCATTTAAACATTGTGGCATGCAACTGCTGAGTCAACGAGCCAGGTATGGCACCCCTGCCTGTGCCAGGACTTGATTCCATATGTGGTCAAGCGCATGCCCACCAACAACATGCTCCGGGACATCATCCAGGCGTGCTGCACGCACTCAAGAGTGGACAGCGTGCCTTGTCGCAGCGCTCGGCGCCGGGGCCACGCGGCGCGGCCGGCCCTGCCAGCCCGTCGGCGGTTGTCTGGCGTTTGCCGGGCTCCGCGCCAAGCGGGCCGCCGGGCGCGTGCACCATCGCGGCGGCGTCAGCTGCGGCAGGCGCGCCGTCCGGGGCGGCCGCGCCGCCCTCCGCAGGCGCTCCAGGCCGGGCGCCGGCGGCCGCAGGGCCCGCAGTCCCGCTGGAGGGCGGGTGTGGGGCGGGGGCTGCTGCGCTGCGCGCCGGGCACCCGGCGGCCCGTCCTGCCTCCGCGCCCGCTCCAGATACTGGGTCGCGGCTGGAGCCTGGCCTTTCAGCCACGCCAGCTGAGCCGCCGCCGGCTGCTGCGCAGCTTGCAGCTGCTGCCCCGTCGCGCGCTGACTGCCCAGAGCCCAGGTCTCCGGCGCCCGCCGCGCTGTCTGTGGTGCCGTTGGCGAGCGGGCCCAAGGGCGCTGCCGTGCGGATCGCGGGGCTGCCAGCTGCCAGCCCACCAGCCACAGCAGGCTTCGCGCTGGAGCCTGCGCTGACCTCGGTCGGTGCCGCCACGGCATCGGCGAGTCCGGACGCAGCTGCAGGCGTCTCTGCGACAGGCGTCTCCGCGGCAGGCGCGGGCGCAGCAGCGGCCGCTGTCGCCGCCGCCGCCGGCGCCGGGCTGGTCTCCGAGCTGCCCGCCGCCGCCGCGGTGCCATGCGCCGCTGGCGTGACGGGCGCCGGTGCGGCGGACCCGCGCGCGCCCTCCGACCCCCCCACGGCCGCGCGGGGCCCGCGGTTGGGCGCTGAGGCCGCTGCGGCGGGCTCGCGCCCAGCTGCCTGGCTCGCGCCGGAGCTCTGGCGGCCGGGCGCAACCCGGCCGCCCTCCCCGCCGCGGCGGGCGCGGTCGCTGCGGCCATACGGGCGCGTGCCGCGGAAGGAGCCGCCGCCGTACATGCCCCCGTAGGGGCCCGCTGGCGGCACGTAAAACCCGCTGTATGGCACCGGCACCGGCATGAAGCCGCCGTCCCCGGCGTAAGCAGCTCCGTGCGCGCCATCGCCGTACGCACCCGCATACGCCCCAGCGTAGCCCGCCCCTCCAGACGCGGCCACATAGCCTCCGTAGGCCGCTCCCTCGCCGCCGCTGAAGACAGGCATGCCGAAGCCCCCGTACGCGCCATAGGCGCCGTACATGCCAAACGGCAGGTTGCCATGGCCGCCGCGGCCGCCGCCGTCGCTGCTGCCGGGCCGGCCGCCGCTCGCCGCCGGCGGCGGCGGCCGCGCGTATGCCATGGCCGCAGGCATCCCCGGCACGTAGCCGCCCATGGCCAGGTAGGGCGGGTACAGGGCGCCCTGGGGCGCCATGCCCACCAGCGGGTACGGCCCCGGCGCGGCGCGGCCATGGCCGTGCGGCTCCCGGTAGCCTGGCAGGGCGCCCGACTCGCCCTTCCTCCGCGCCGGCTCTACCACAAGCGCCCGGCCGCCCACCTGCCGGCGCACCCGGCGCTGTCGGCTCGCCGTGCAGGGTGCACGCTTTGTTGCGGGGCATGTTTGCAAAGCGCCTCACAGGGCATGTAAGTTCAGGGTAGTGTCTGAAAGGAGGCAGTCAGTGGCCTGGCACACACAGAGGTGCTTCCCTCCCGCTGCTAACAGAAGCGGGCGAGCAAATCCATGTGTGTTCTTGCAGGCAAGGCCTCAGCTTAGTCAATCGCGAACTGTGGCACGCGCCAGTAGCACTGATCAAAGCATCCACCTGCATGAGCATGCTGCCACCTGTGATATTCCAGACATGGACCTGAGTGACCCGCCCTCAGACTCTTCAAACACTCTTTATCAAACACTCGTTAAACAGGAAGCAGCCGAAACGCGCGTGCCTGCTTATTATTCATGGCGGTGCGCGCGCGCGCAGCGTCCTCAGGCCGGTAGAATTGCACAAAGCCCACGCCGCGGCTCACGCCTTCCGCGGTCTTCAGCACGGACGCCGTCTCGACGGGACCAAAGTCCTGCACGCGCAAGCCGCCAGCCCCGCTTGGTGTTTGCACGCCCGCCGCATGTGCCACAAGGCACCTCAGGCTGGCTGCAGGAGCCGCCCTGTCGCCCGGCCACTCGCCCGGCATGCTGCCGGGCGGCCGGGGCTGGGACGCGCCGACCAGGGGCACCGTGCTGGCCGGCTGCGCGCGCTGCGCCCAGGAGCAGACCAAGCTGGGACCAACCCTAACCCCAGCCCTGCAGGCCGCCCCGGGCGGGCGAGCGGCGCGTGCCTGGAACAGCGCGCGCAGCTGGTGGTTCGGGACCAGCCCTACCCGCAGCCGGGAGGGAGCCCCGGGGGGGCGGCGCGCCTGGAACAGCGCGCGCAGCTGGTCGTTGGCGAGCGCGCCCAGGTTGCGCACGTACAGGTTGGCCAGGTGGCGGCTGGCCAGGTCCAGCCGCTGCAGCGGCGGCGCCTTGGGCGCCTGCGGCGCCCGCAAGCAGCCATGTTGGCTGATACACGGTTGTACTATACTCAAATGCTCATTCGGAGGGCAGCACACCGGTTGCGCGGGCCGTGCGAGCTGAGCACTGCGGGCGGCGCCCTGGGTGCTGCGGCGCTCACTGGCCCATGGGACATGACTGGGAGGCTTTGGCGTACAAGCCCTTGAGCCTTACAGCGCCGAGCCTGCACTGCAAGCGCGCTTGCGCCTGTGCGGCATCTGCAAGCCAGGTGAAGCCGGGAGCAGTTGCGTAATCAATCTCAGCCACCCGCTTGTGCGCCTGTGGGCCGCTTGCCCAGGCAGATGCCTGTGGGGCTGTGGCGCGCACCCGCGCCACCTGGCTGTGGTGCTCTCGCTCCTGGACCTGGACACGGCCACTGCTATCGCTCGCACCGGCGCCGGCAGGCCCCCGCGCCGAGCGTATCGCGTCAGCCGGGGCAGGCAGCTCGCGCGCGGCGGCGCCATCAGCACCACCAGGGTTCTGCGCACAGCAGGCCACATTCAAATTACCTGCGCGGCGCATTGCAGGTGACGGCAGCAGACGTCGGTGCGGCACGCCATGCATACCAAGCTGCCAGCAAGCGATGGAGGAGCACCAACAAGAGTGCACGCGCGCACCATGCCACCAGTGATGATGGCTGTGTCTTCCTTCAACCCCCTTCCCAGGTTGATGGACATACGTGCTTTGCCACCGTCCAACGGCGTTGTATGTTTGAGCGCTGGAGGGTTCACAGCTGCGCGCGCACTCCAAGCATCGGTGCCGCGCTTAATCTGCCCCCACAGCAGGCGCGGCGGCCAGTCCTTGCTGTTGTATTCTCAGGCAAGCGCAGGCAGAGTGGGGGGTGCTGCGGTCATCACCTGCGTGCGCGGCACTGGCATTCGTGGCGGAGCCCATCAGGGGCTTGGTCGCAGCATCAGGGGTGCGGTCTGCGCCACCTGCCCTGCTCGGGTCAGCACAGCCCGTGCACGGGGCAGCCGCGTTGGCGCGCGCGCTCGGGCTTCCCACATACTGCAACGGTGCGGTCCGGTGCGCCTGCTCGCCGTGCGCCTCCTTAGGTGCCAGTGCGGCTGTCAGAGGCTCCATATCCCAGCGGCAGTCCTTCCGGCTTCGCGCCTTCGCGTCTTGACGAACGCACTTAGCCGGAACTCAGCCTGCTGCCGCAGAAGCTGGGGCCTGCAGGGTCTGGGCCTTCAGGTTCCTACCTGAAGAGCAAGCTGCGCGGCACACAGAGCAGCGGAGCAGGCGCGATGGCCACACCGCAGACGCTACTGGCCATCATCCGGGCGGCGCGGCCGAAGTTCAGGCGCGCGCACACGCAAGCTGCTGCAGGCCTTGGAGCTACCCTTGAACTTTGGCAACTACTAGAGGCGCCATTGCAAGAGATAATGCTCACGTGTTGTGCAGGAACAAGCATGACCAGGTTGCGTTTGCGGTGCATGCCTTCATGCTGGCGGACGGTTATAAGCTGGTGGCCACCGGCAAAAAGGCGGACGAGGTCAGCGAAGGTGAGCCGTTCACGTCATATAGTGCAGTGAAAAGTGCCGGCAACATGTTAGCTAATGTCAAACCAGTGCATCCCCGCTCGCAGTGCCGCCCGGCGACGCCACGGAGGTCAGCCCAGAGGGCTGGAACGACGAGCTGCCAGACACTTACGCATTCCTATACGCAGACACCACAGGCGCGCACGTCCTGCTCTGCTCCAACAAGGGCCAGCGCCGTGCCAGCGCCGCGCTTAGTGTGAGTTGACCCTGGCTCTCGGGCGTCGCCGCTCCCTCCCACGTACCACGGCTCTGATGTTGTAGTGGTGAAACCGACAGGCAAGCGCGGCCCCGTGCTGCTCAAGGCGCTGCCGATGGGCGACAAGCTGGTGGTGACCTGGCTGGCGCTGGGGCAGCTGTCCGAGCCGCAGGTGCTGGAGCTGGACGCGCGGCGCTTCACCACTGACGAGCCTGGTGCTTGGCGCCCTGCTGCCCGCACACAGCCGCGCGCTGCCAGTGCACTGCGCGCACCACACACGGCGCCAGCATGGTGCTGTATCCGCGCCGCGAGCAGCTAGTCCGCGCCTTGCACATTGCAAGTTTTGAGGACATGTCAGGCAGCCGCGTCGGCCAGCAACAAGGCTGGCATGCTTTTTGCATGCACGCCCTGGCCGGGTCGCGTCAGAGGGCAGATGATGCCTGGCACATGGTTGGATGCACGTCTATGCAGCCAAAGCATGGGACATCGGCACGCACACCGCAGCGCAGGAACACGCGCCCGGTGCTGAGATCCTGTGCCCGCACAGCAGCTCCCAGCGCGGACGTGGCCAAGGCGTACAAGAATCTGGACGAGCTGCTGGCGCAGCTGCGCAGCAGCTTCTACACGGGCGCCGCCACCGCGGGCGCTGGCGCGGGCGCGGGCGCAGCAAAGGGCGGCCAGGCCGAGGCCGCGCAGTCCGGCAGGCTGAGGGCCGACGCGAGCGAGGAGGCGGCCGGGCCGCGCCCGCCGCCGCCGCCCGCGTACGAGGAGTTCGATGATGGCCTGGGTGTGCACTCCCGGCTCCCTTGAAGCATGCCGCCATGTGCTCCTGCCCGACACGGCCAGGACATGTCCAAGGCAATACTGCTGCGGGCCAGGTGCCTTGTTCTGCGCTGTGTTGCCCGTGCATGCATGGTGGGGTGAGCCGGGCGGGTTGCGCTGCAGGCTCTGCACGGCCGTGCCTGACCATGCCATTGTAACAGGGCTGCGCACCTCACAGCAGCAGCTGCGCCTGTCGCAGCCCCGCGGCCTCGCGTTGCCAGGCGCCTGATCTCGCCCTGGGGCTTGCAGCGGCGCGGCCGTGGCGCCCAAGCGTCCCGCCCGGCGGCGCGGACGTGGTGCCGCCCGGCATGCGCCCGCCCGGCGCGCCCGACATCCCCGGCGCGCCCGGCTTCCTCGGCGGCGGCGGCGGCCTGCCGGGCGTCGGCGGCGGCGGCATGCATGTCGGCCCCGACGACCCGCTCTTCGCCGGCCGCATGGGCGTCGGCCGCGGGCGCGGGGGCGGGCTCATGCCGCCCGGCGCACGATGGGACCCCATCGGCCCGCCTGGCATGCCGGCACGCGCCCTAAGCTCTGTTTGGTTGGGGACGCCTGTTGCTGGAGCGTTCTTGGCTCATTGCACGTGTCCTCCGCGCTTTAACGCGGCCGTGCGGCACATTCTTCATGGTGTATGATTGTTCTTAGTCGCTACGTGCGCCTTGTGCCTTAAATGCATGTGCTGCGCCCTTGCCTAAACAGAAGTGGCTAAACTGTTCCTACTTGGGCGGGTGACAGCAGGTCACCTACTTGGTACATGTCATGATGCTCGCTCTCCAGGCAAGCTTGCTTGCGGAAACAGCGGGGCTGCGTGACCTACGCAACCCGCTGTCAGGCTAATTACTAGGCAGGACTGACCATGGAAGGAGACTGCATGGTGACAATGATTTCTTACGCAGGGCTTCAATCCGGACGACTTCCGCCGCGGGCCTGGTCCGGGCGGCCGCGGCGTGCACCCCGACATCATGCCCCCGGGGCCTGGCGGAAGCTCCCACTTTGACAGCATGTTTGGATGAGCCTTGGTGTGCAGGATGACATGCCAGCGTGTTGGACGTGTTGTCTTGTCTGCATGGACACGACGTGTGGCCATTGTGTCTTTATCTGTGTATCAGACGCGGGTGTTGTGCTTGGCGTCCATCTCAGCATGCTGTAAACTAGTTGCAGGGCACCTGTGGCTGAGTAGGGTCTTGCTGACCCCCTTTCTCAAGCTTTCTCCTGCCCTTCGTTCCTGATTGGTAGGAGCCCGCTGTCTGCAGTGGGCAACACCTCTCGCTTGGCACAACTGAAAGGGCAGAAGTCCTCTCTGTTTTGACTGTCTTTGGAGACGGCATTGCGGCCATGGCGAACAAGGTCAAAACACACATCCTGGACAACATCAGCCTGCCGTCAATACTAGAACCAGCGGGCCCGGCGCCACATGTCGCGGGCACCAAAGGTGATGCTTGGCATGCAATGATCATTGGTCCTCGCCTGTGCCTGCTTTGTTGCCAGCAGCACGCTTTCTGACATCGGGGTGCATGTTGCAGCCAGTGGCTGGTTATTCAGCTGCAAAAAGCGCAGGTATTGTTGATGCGTATGCGCTGCTGTTAAATGACAGTGCCACCGCACAGCTTTCTCTTAAAAAGCACAGCTTAAGGTCCTGTCATGTGAGGGACCCACTTATGTAGACCAGCAGACTCTGCTATCGGTGGTTGCTTGCGTCGCAGCTCGTCAACAGCACACATCTGTTTTTGCGCAGTCTGTGTGACGCTCGGGCCGCCCTGCCGGGACGTGGCGACGCTGGTGGAGCTGCTGAAGGCCGGGTGCACGGCCGTGCGCGTGGACCTCACCTGGGGCCCGGTCGCGTACCACAAGCAGTCGCTGCGCAACGTGGCGGAGGCGTGCAAGGCCACCGGCAAGCTGTGCGCGGTCATTGTGGACACCGTGGGCCGCGAGCTCGTCATACGCCGGCCCTTCACCCTCGACTCTGAGGCGCGCTGTCCTGCTTCGTCCTTGCACCTGTTCATTTTCGCTTCAAGCCCCCAAGGAGGGCGGCTGCGCTGTAGCGGCGACTGTCGTCTCCGTACACCCATATCACCTGTGCTCTCGTGAGATGTTTGTGTGCTACAGCACAACTCTTGCTGGCATACGGGCTAGGCATGGCAGCTGAAGAGCCTGAGTTTGTGCCTGTTGCCACATAGGCCTTCTCGCCCGGCCTTCCAGCCTAGCCTTCTCGCGCTGGGACCCTGACCTGGACAGTACAATGCATGCAGGGATGGCCGGAGCACATGCAGGACTTCCCAATCAAGGCGGGCCAGGAGATCACGGTGACGAGCGACCAGAGCGCGACCGCCACCGCCACCCTGCTGCCCATCAACCACCCGGCACGCACCACCTGCCTCACGGACCCGAACCATGCTCTGGCCTGCTTTTCTTGCATGGGCGCCCTGGCTTGCATGCTCCCTATAAAGAGTAATGCATACCAGTCAGGTGCAGTGCAGCCTGCGTGGGAGCTCACGCGCTTCCCTGCTGAGCCGCGGCGGCGTGCGGCGCGCAGCAATTTGCGTCCCACATGTGCAGCGCGGGCGACCAGCTCTTCATCGGGCGCTACCTGACGAACGGTGCTGAGGCCTCGTCGCTGTACGCAGAGGTGCGTCGGCCCCCCAAGTAGTTTGACGCAGTCTTAGTATTGCAGCACGCCGGCGCGTGTGCGGCAGCCAGTCCTCAGAGTTGCCACCGCGAGCGCAATGGCTGTCAGACCTAGTTCGCAGCCCAGGCCATGCTGCATGACATGCAGGCCATGCATCCTGTTTGCGTGCCATACAACACATAGCTTGTCATTCTTTCGTTTCCAAGAGACTGGGTGAGCTTGGCGGTTACCCGCAAGCACGGTGGCTGCCCCGCACGAAGGGCAGTGCGCTTCGCGAGGCTGGCATGCAGCCAAGCTTGCTATTCATTTGGTTTCAATAGCGCAGGATAGGTAAGGGAGGGTGAAGGAAAGTGGCCCTGCAGGACGCCTTGGTGAGCCTGGCCAGGCTCCACTGGCGGTTGCCAATTGCGCCGGCCCGGCGACGTCGACGCCGCCCATGCAGGCCACATAGTACTGCGCCTTCAGCATGTTCACTTGACGCAAACGCCCGCCTTGAGGATGCCCGAGTCGGTGAGGACTGCTCTGTTACCAGACCTCATGCATGCGCAGTGATGCATTCGCGTCCGCAGCCGCGTGAGGTCCTGGCAACGGAGAAGGGCTCACAGACCCGGGCATCATCGAGGCGGGGTTTGCGTCAAAGAAGACCTGAACATGCTCAAGACGCAGTACATGTGACCTGCGAGGGCGGTATCGACGTCGCCGGGCAGCCGCCAGTGGAGCCTGGCCAGGCTCAATGCGGCGTCCTGCATGGCCACTGTTCTGCACTCTTCCTTCTCCAGCGCTCTTGCGACAAAAAATAGGACGCTTGGCTGCGGGCCAGCCTCGCAAAGGGCAGCGCCCTGCGTGCGGGGCAGCCACATGCTTACATTCCACAACGCTGAGCAATGTTACGGGTGTGATGCATCGGCAGCAACCCGGTCTTACATGAGGCGCGCTGCCTACCGATACCCGCGGCGGGCCGCGCAGGTGCGAGAGGTGCGCGGGCAGGAGGTGGTGTGCGTGGCGCAGAATGACGCGCTGCTGGGCGGCCTGCTGACGGTCATCCACTCTGAGCTCGACGAGCGCGGCATGTCCAGCATTCAGGCGCGCCCCCGGGACCCGCAGAGCCCTTGAAACATGTTTCGGACAATGCGGTGCTGGCAGCCCGCTGACGGCGAATGCACTCGAGCCAGTTACTTGGCCATGTCCAGTACACAGGCGCGTCTGTGCATGCCTGCGAATTGGGGCAGGTTTGCACATGGCGAGGTGTTGCTGGGTGGCTGCAAGGCGCTTGACAGTCCTGCACAGGAGCGAGAAGCTGCCCGCCGCTGCAGGCCATGTGGCGGCTGCAGGGGCCTCTGGAAAAGGCCGCCAGTGCAGCTGCTCCCAGGCTGTTGGGTGCCTGGCTGCTCTTCCGTGACGCGCCAGCAGTCGGCAGGCCACAGACATGGTGCATGCATCTGCACATGGTTATTGTCTATCGCACAGCTGATGGCCAGCATTATTGGTGACAGCCTCGGAGTCAGCAATCCGTGCTGCGGCGCGCGCAGACGGACCTGCCCGCGATCACCGCGTACGATGCTGCGTCCATCCGCGAGCTCGCTGCGGAGGTGGAGATCGACTATGTGGCGCTCACGTACACCTGCGGTGAAAGCGATGTGGCCGAGATGCGTGCGCTGCTCGACGGCGCCGGCCTGCAGCGCGTCAAGATCCTCGCCAAGGCGCGCCCGCCGCGTGCCTGTCTTGGAGATTGAAGATTTCTAACATTCTAGAACTCCAGGATTCTAGAATTGTAGAAGCGCGCGCCTTGGTAGTGCGCAGCCAATGGCATGTGGACGCGCAGCCAGTCGCATGCGCCCGCATGCCTCAACCAGACAGTGCAGGGTCCATGCTGCCCATGCAACCTGCCGGACAATGACCCGTACATGCATCGCCGCCACAGGTGCGCTGGCGCCACGGAAACCTCCCGCTGGAGCATCGCTTGCCGTGCCGATGCAGGCCACCGCCGCCGTGCCTGCAGCATGCAGGGCCTGGGCAGCTCTCGCGGCGTGATGCAGGCTTGTAACACCAACAGTTCTCACATGTCCAAACATGTGTCGTTCATTTATATGTATTCCTATCTGACATTCACTCGTCATAGCTGAATTAGTACCGAGCTCCGCGCTGCGGGGCGGGCGTGCAGGTGGAGAACCGGCAGGCGCTGGCGGCCTTCGAGGCGATCGCGGCGGCCGCAGACGGCGTCGTGCTCTCGCGCGGCAACCTGGGCCTGGACGTGGCGCCGGAGAAGACCGCGCTCGTGCAGAAGCATGCGACGACCGCGTGCAATCTCCTCGGCAAGCCGGTCATGATCACGCGCGTTGTGGACACCATGGTCGCCGCGCCGCGCTGCACTCGGTGCGCGGCTGGGGCGCAAAGGCATGGTGTAGGGTTTCGAACGGGAAGGGAAGCGGTGGTAGAGAGCCATGGGGGTGCTTGCCTATGTCTCACCGGCGCGCAAAGCTCGTTTACGAAGAAGCCGCGGTTCTCCGTACCGTACCACTAGCCAGCCAGCCCTTTCAGTGCCACGACTTGACATTACCGCATATGTGAGATATGTCAGGCCTCTCGGACTGAATACTGTGTGAAAACCATCCCGCATGGGACGATGGCAATGAGTGCGGTCAGCGCAGTGCTGGCCAACTGCCGACGGGCTGCCTCCTGGGCGCCAGGCCGCTGCGCGTAATTGACGTACTCTGTTGTCATCGGGCCCCGTATCAGGTTGACACTGCCCTAGATTTCCATGCTGAGCGGCGACCCATGCGCAGGGCGAAGGCGACGGACGGGGACAGAGCGCTCTGTCATCGGGCCCCAAGTCAGATTGACACCGCCCTGGACCCTCAAGCTGAGCGGCGGCCCGCGCGCAGGGCGGAGGCGACCGATGTGGCCAACGCGGTGCTGGACGGCATCGACGCCGTGCTGCTGGGCGCCGAGACGCTGCGCGGCAGCTACCCGCTGGAGTGCGTGCGCACCGTGCTCGCCATCGCGCAGCAGGCCGAGCTGGTGTTCGACCACGCGCACCACTTCGAGTACCTGCTGCAGGCCGCAATGCAGGCGC
>JAABUX010002910.1_pt1 | contig 11705 bp, 20 predicted proteins | sample 5561851 | NCBI WGS metagenome assembly JAABUX01 (sample SAMN10711883, study PRJNA513361) | rock metagenome | isolation source: Antarctica rocks | place: Antarctica: Victoria Land, Richard Nunatak red sandstone | collected 2016-01-03 | reverse complement strand
CGATGCACTGCCTCTGCGAGAATGCGCAGACCATCGCGCATGGCTTTGCTGGACGTGCTACTTGCTGACGCGGCAGGACGCGTCGCACTTTGGTGGTTTCCGCGAACGGGTTTTGGAGCGAGATGGCCACCACTGCCGTGTATGTGCGGAGCTGCCGGAGGTGGAACGCTTGTGCGTCGGCCAGCCGCCCTCGGTGCATCACCGGGTGTTTGGCGTCTCGAAGCTGCACCTCATGATTTACACTGTGCGCGGCGCACCACGCGCAGGTAGGAAGATTGCAGGTTGCGGACAAGCGAATGTCACCCTTGCTTTTGGAACTCTGGCGTGAGCAGCATCCGCAAGGGCATGAGCAGGTCGCGCTCGATTTCACGGAGCACCAGCGTCGAGCTGAGGCCATCCTCTCTTCTACGATACGGAAGAAGAAAATTGAAACGGTTGTTTCAGAGAGTACAAACTTCCACATTTCTTGCATCCAAACGCTCGACGTTGGAGAGCAATGGATGGCGGAGCTCGATAAGGGTGAGTTTGCAAAGCAAATGTAAGGGGCTGGATTCCCAGCTGATTTGGCTGTGGCTACAGCGGAAAGCATGGACGAAACCATGAAGGCAAGCATTTTGCGCCCTTACCGGTCAGCTGTTCATGTCGGCAGCGAATGGGGACCGGATCCGGTGAAGATGGTCGCTCCCGGCTTAGTCTTTTGGGTGTTACAGACCCATCCTGTCCGATTGGCTTTGCCGATCGGCTCGGGCAAGACACGAAAGCTTTTCGTGTGCTCAAGCTGGATTGCGGTCATTGGACGCCGATTCAGAAACCGGCGGAAGTGGCGCGGGCACTCGAGCAGCATTGGGCCGCCGGAAAGTCAAAGTAAAGATGTCTCGTCGGAGTTCTGCTTCAGCACGGCACTGAGGCATCTATCTCAAAGTCGGAACTGGCAGGGTAGCCCAAGATGTACAGACGGGACTCATCTGTTTGGATGACCTTAAGGAGAATGGAAATGAAAGTTCTTATGATAGGTGCGAGCGGCAAATATGCTCGTTATGTTGTGCCCGCGTTGAAGGGACGTGGGGCAACCGTTAGAGCCCTCGTTACAGGTGCGGACAAACGAGCAGAAGCCATCGCCCAGGGAGCAGACGAGGCTATCGTGGGCAACCTCGAAGACGACCAGAGTCTAAGGAATGCAGCCGAAGGCATGGACGGTGTTTTTCACATCAACCCTGTTTTCAAACCAAACGAAGCAGAGCTCGGTGTTGCGATGGTCACTGCAGCGGTGGCTGCAGGCGTTAGGAAATTCACTTTTTTCCAGGGTGATTCACCCATCCCTCTGGAAGATGAGCAATCATTCAGGGAAGCGGCCCGTCGAGGAAGCGCTCTTTGAATCCGGCCTGACATTTACAGTGCTCCAACCGACGATGTTATGCAAACTTCGCAGATGGATGGAAGGAAGTGACTGAAAAGGATACTTTCTCATTGCCGTACCCGAACAGCAAGCGGGCGAGCTATGTGGACTGTCGTGACGTGGCGAAGCAGCGGCCATCGCATTCACGAGTGACAGGCTTGATTATGGAACATTTGAGCTTTGCTCCCCCGGAATGGTGGATGGGGTAGAGTTGACACAGATTATGTCCGAAGCTCTCGGGCGAGCGACCACACCTGTCGAGATCACCTTTGATCAATGGGTGAAGCTAGCGCATATGCCAATGAATTTTACCATGAATTGCCAACACATTGCAGCTCTGGTTGAAGTCGCTCCTTTAACAACGGTAGCGGGAATCTCATGGAGACGTCATGTCTGGGGTGGCCGAAACCGAAAGATTTCCCGAGCAGGCGGCACGATACCGTCTACTTCTGCATCTGAATCAATCGATTTCGCCACAGAGCCACCGTGGGATCCCGATCGTCGTTCACGTTCCCGCTCGTCGCCAGCGAAGCTGCATCCAGAGGAATCTTCGGGGTCCGGTTGGCGTACAGTAACCCGTTGACTTCCTGGTAAGTGTCGGTCAACTGTGTGTAGCAGAATCCCGCGAGAGTCCGCAGTCCGCGAACAGTGCTGACCAAGGCGCTATACCGCTGGACCAATTCCTCCGGCGTCGGGCAACTGCTGTAGCCCCAGTTCTGGTCGCCCTCTGCTCTAAGCGAGATGCCGCCGAATTCGGTCAGCACAATGGGCTGACGACCGATGTGCCCTTCACCGAGCCGAAGTATGCGGCCGCCCGGGCGCTCATCCTCAAACAGCCTGTCTTCGATCTCGTCTCTCCCATAACGCTTGGCCAGACGCTCAGGCTGATCGTCATAATCGTGAATGCCAATGATGTCCGTGGCCACGCTCTCCCATCCGTCGTTGCCGATCACCGGACGCTCCGGGTCAATGGTCTTCGTCAGGTAATACAGCGCTTGCACGTAATGGCGTTGCGATGCAACATCTGGAAGATCGGGAACACCCCAGCTTTCGTTGAACGGAACCCACGACACGATGCATGGATGGCTGCGGTCGCGCTTGAGTACATCAATCCACTCCAGCGTGAGGCGCTCCACAGAACGTTGCGTATAGCGGTAAGCGCTCGGCATCTCTTCCCATACCAGCAGACCGAGATGATCCGCCCAATAAAGAAACCTTGGATCTTCGATCTTCTGGTGCTTGCGAACACCATTGAAACCAAGTGCCTTTACCAGCAGGATGTCGCGGAGGAAGGCGTGCTCGTTCGGCGCGGTCTGCCCGCTGTCCTCCCAGTATCCCTGGTCAAGCACCAGCCTCATCGGAAAAGGCCGTCCATTTAGAATAAAGCGGTCTCCCTGGATCGCAATAGATCGCAGTGCGGTGTAACTCTTCACCGTATCAATCACGTTGCCGTAGCCGTCGAGCACACTGAGTTCGACGTCGATGATCGTCGGCTTTCCAGGACTCCACAAAAGATCGTTGCGAAAATCGTCGATCCCCGGATCAGATAACGCGATCCTGCGGTGCAGTTCGCCACCGTATGACAGTGCCGCCACTGTGGATGCGCCCACGAATGAATACTCGTCCTTCACCAGCAATTGTTCCGCCGCTTGCATGCGAACCGCGAGCCGGCCGCCTTCAGGTATCGGCCCCGTTACCTTCGCCTCCAGGCCAATCTCCCATCGATCGAGACTTGAGGTCCACCGCAGCGACTCAATGTAAACCTCTGGTACAACCTCCATCCACACCGTCTGCCAGATGCCCGTTGTTCGCGGGTACCAGATCGAATGAGGCTCCAGCTTCCAGTCCTGTTTTCCACGCGGCTTTTCGAGGTCCGACGGATCATCTTCGGCGCGGACAACGATTTCCTGCAGACCGTTGGCGATCAGAAACTCCGTAATGTCGATAGAGAATGGTGTGTAGCCACCCATATGGTGACCAGCCTTTGTTCCATTCACCCATACGCACGTGGTGTAATCTACCGCTCCAAAATGGAGGATGAGCTTTTCTCTGTTTCTGAGAACAGGAGCGGACAAAGTACGTCGGTACCACACCGCACAAAAAAAGCTTGTATCACCTATCCCACTCGCCTTGGTTTCGGGCGCGAAGGGAACAACGATCGTGGTGTCCCAGTTCACCTGCATGGGTGAGCGGAGTTCAGCCCTCCGGTCCAGCGAAAAATCCCATCTTCCATCGAGTGATATCCATCCACTACGCTGAAGCTGCGGCCGGGGGTGTTCCGGGAGACAACTCTCCAATGCATTTTCCTTGAAGACGTTCATACGTCTAAGATGCGTCCCGCAGGTCCAAGAATCAAGGCTGTCTATAAATTGACAGCCCGTCAAATGGCTTGTGTAACGCTTTCATCTCGTACCACCGTTTATCGACCGGATGACTCTTCACTTGCATCCAGAAAGTCAATTTTTGGTGTGCCGTCAGGCCCGACGCTGGCGACCAGGCGCGCACGCCCTTGCTGATCTTTAAGGCTGAGCGTTACAGATTTATCTCGCCCACGTCCAAAATAGCCTCGATTGATGATCCCCCCTGGATATTTGGCATGCCATGCTTTGCTCGCGCGACGCGATCGGGTCCAGGCTGCATAGCCATGACGCGCTGCCACTCTGCCGAGAATTCAGGAGTTAGGGAATATGGTCGGTCATCGTCATTGAGGGCATAGTAGGTGTTCCTAGAAGGTCCGTCGCTGTTCGACTCAAGCACCACCGTCTGATCGGGCAAATCCGTATAGAGTGGCTCGCACCTTCAGCGTTCACCCCGCCACGATTTATCGAGCTGTCGCGCTTAGCGCTTATCTGCTGCACGCCCTCAATGCAGCACTTCACTCTTAATTCTGTAATGATCAAGCAAAGTCGACTCCGCTCGTTCACCCACGAGTGAATTCCCGTCCTTGCTCATGCCAACAATGAGCGGTATAGCTTTTGCATCCGACGTGTTTGTCAAAGAAGTCAAGGACTGTATACGAACAACAACCCATCGATCACTGGACAATGCCTGCTGCAGAGGAACGACGCTTTGCTCTCCTCCAATCGTCCCTAACAGTTGTACAGCTATAAGCTGAATGAACAGTATGTTAGAGTTCACGCATAAAAGATAGGGATGCAACAGCGCTGGTTCCTAAATCAGCTACTTTTTCTCGATCATTAAAGCTTATGGATACCCAGGTACTTGTCTTATAGTCACTTAACTACTTCCTCCACTCGCTTTAGCGTATTCCGCACAACTTCTTCCACTACCATCTCGGCTTTGCGCGCAGGATTATTCAGCGATTCGGCCTGAGCATGTGCACAAGGAAAGTACAAGAAGATGATAGCTACTATCATACAAAGACATAGACCTTTCGCTGAACCACGCCCTTGGCTGTGTGTCCTATTGTCCCGCTGGATTTTCGAGCTAGTCCAACTAATACCTTGGGAGCAAGGGCGGGCAACAACACTACCAGAGATTGACACGACCGTAGCACTGTGTTTGCCTCGAAAGTTTGATAGTGATTTGGCAGGTACTTACTCCAGGAGGTACTCCAAAACAAGTACCAAAAGCGATATCAATGTTTGGCCTGAACTATTCACGCTGGCTGGTGAGCCTTGAGGAACATACCACGTAGTTGTGAAGGGACTGAGCCTGTCCTGCCACTTGGGTGCTGTTGCACGTCGGTCCCGACGCGCTTACACATTCATTGCCCACCAAGCGAGCGTGTAGCAACTGAAGCTGCGAGCGAGCGAAGAAGCTGTGTTCGCGACGAAGCAGGCGACCCGTGGCACGATTGACCCCATTCGTGAACCATTGGATCTCTCCCGAAGTTTCAGTTTTTCGGAGAAAATGCTTGTTCTTGTCCATTACATAATTGGTGATGAGATCGTTTGGAGAGTTTCTTGGTTTGGTAAGGCTTCATCGTGTAGACCTGAAGCCAGCTGCTTGCAAGCCGAAGATTGTCACCTGAACGGTCTACTCCTCGCCTGTGTATTGAAAAGAAGAAAATGTTGAGGTGTCTCAATTCGCAGTAGACCAGGGTGATTGGTTTCCATTACGACCGCTCTTCTCGTCTTTGCCTAGAAGCTCGACACACTTCAGAAGAGGACCACCCTTTGCATATAACCGCGTCTGAACCGCACCGATCCTACCAGTCGCCCGGAAGATGAACGAGTTGGTCAAGTCCTCCTTGGCTGGCAAGTCGGCAAGCGGGATAATCTCTGCCGACAAGGGGTCGATCGTAATCTCGTTGAGCGGCCGGATTGTGGATTCGTTCTGCTCTGTTGTGGAAGCGTAGAGGACGGAGACTATTTGCGGTGTCTTGGTGAAGTTCACCACGGGGGCACATAGGTGGTGTCCGGAATGAGAGCCGCATGACCGGCTGAGACCCCGGAATAGACGGTGCCGGGAGAATGAAGAGGCGCAGGATCAGTGAAATCGACTGCCTCTGTCTGATTTGTATTCTTTACAACGCCGAACGCAACAAAATCTCCTGACATCCCTGTGCTGCTGATCTCTACTCCATACGATGAAGCGTCATCTGTCAGCATTCTGAGTCTTCGGAAGCACATCCTCACCCATAGAAGCGTACGTTTTCCAGCAGGCTCGGATGAGCGACATTGCATGCGGTTTGAGCGGACGAGTGTTTTGCGCGGAGGAATCAGCGTATAAACACGAAATCGTGATTGTCTGCGGTTTATCACTCAAGCTGGTGACCGCGATTGTGGGAGGTCGCCGGCTCTCGCTGACGACGCCGCGCAGGATCTGTGATCCGTCGGTCGACGGCATCGCTGATTCTTCTTCAAGGTATGTAGGCGTAGCCGAAGTATACGAAGTCATGCAAAGCTGCATAAGTAAGCCATGCCGGTGAGGCTCGAGTCCTAATCCAGGCGGAGAGAACTGCTGACGAGCATCCTGGGGTGTGAGATCCATGATGAGTGTGCCCTGATCGCATCGAAGAGCAGGATAACCTCCGCCGTATGGGGGATCGAGCTGGCAAAAGATCTGCGCACGTATGAGAGGAGTTACACTTGGGAGACCTTGGAACTCGAAGAGCGGGTACAGCAAAGAGAAGAGCCAGAGCGGCGAGGCCCTGGATCTGCGCGACGGAGCGAAACTGCATAGACATTGTGGTCTCCAGAAGTTTGTAGCCAAGTGATTACTTGCAGGCTTTGGCCAGTGAGATGCGCACCGACGAGACCGGACTTCGACCCACATAGCACTAGTAATGTGGGGAAGGTTGGCGAACTCTTTGAACTGTCGAGCGGGAAGGCCACTGAAATTGAGTTCGTGTCCGCAGCGCTTACGATTTAGCGGTCGTGTTCCGCCGTAGCACAGCCCACCGTACAAGTTCCTTAAGTGCAGGTCGCAACGCACCACCCAGGCCGCTCAAGTTGTACTCAACTTTGGGAGGAACCTCGGGATAAATAGTTCGCTTAAGGATGCCGTTGCCTTCGAGATAACGGAGCTGTTGTATCAACATCTTCTGCGAAGCAAGCGGGGATCGCGCGCTCTGGTTCCGAAAAGCGCATGGTGCCTTTGTCGAAGAGATGAAAGACAATCATCATCTTCCAACGCCCATCAAGAAGCTTAAAAACCTCTTCGGCAGCATCGGCCGGCCGGTCCTCCCTAGTGTTACGGTCGAGTACCTCGCATCGCAGATGAATTCTGGTAAACGAAACGGCGTTGAGAACGCTGCCGGGCTTATCATCTACTCGCTGGAGAAAGATCTTCCCGTCCTTGCTGGGTTCATCAGCAGCCGCCGGCGCGAAGTGATGCGGCAAACCGCTGAATGCAAACGTGCTAAGGAAGAGGCCCGACAGGCTTTGGAAGCGGCCTACATGCGCTGGGTAGACGGCAAGCGTCAAGAAGCGTTGGCCGAACGCTATTCAGCGAGGAACTCGAAGCTAAACTCTCCGAAGTCATCAGGAGAAATAACAAAGGCGACACGATTTTCCGGCACGTACCTCCTGCCCAGCATCGGAACCTCGCAATGCAAATTATATAAGAGATCCGCGACGGTCTCGTTCTTCCCTCTTTCGAGAATGCAGTCACAAAACGGACAGATTGACCTCTTCCAGGCAAACCGAGCAAATTCCTAATTTCCCGAATACTGCAACAAGCGATATGGCTGCGATAAGCGATATCGCAACTAAGGTATCGCTTTGTAAGCTGCGAATTGCGGAAAAGCATAATATGTCGCGAAATAGCTCTGGCACCGAATACAGCTGCGATATCGTTGCAGTATCAAACATAGTCACAATATCGCTGCAACACAAAACTGTCGCTGCGGTACCGCAGCGACAAGACATGTCGCTAAAAAGAGTGTTTATGCCTGTAATTGCAGTATCAAATCCGAAGGGTGGGGCAGGGAAGAGCACAGCCACATTGCTGCTTGCATTTTATCTCGCTCAAAGCAGAGCGTCGGTGTGTGTTCTCGATGCAGATCCAAATCAACCGATCATGGATGGAAGACGAACGGGCTATCGAAGACTACTTTAAAGGTCATTGGTGGAATCAAAGAGTCGAACTTGATGGAGGTCCTCGACGCGCAAAACGATCAATTTGTTTTCCACAGACCTGGAGAGAACCGCCAATGTCCTCGTATCTCGTTCCATTGCTATGTCGGATTTCGTAATTATTCCGGTACAAGCCAGTGCTGTCGACGTGAGGCAAGCAGGTAAGGCAACTCGACCGTAAAAAATGAAGAGAAGGTAGCTCAGCGATCAAATATGTTGCGCAAGATTCATTACCGAGTATTGATGACGCGAACTCCCGCGCCTGGTGCTCCGGTGTCCTCCGTGCAACGCTAACTGGAGTCTGACTTGGTGGACGCGAAGGTGCCTCGACTCCGTACGAGCCTTGCGGAACGTCTCGCGTATAAGGCGATCTTCGTTGAAAGGCTTACTCTTGCGGAGTTGGTGAGCATAAGGTCGGCAATCTCGAGGCCGCCTATCAAATATTCATGAGTTGGTAGAGGAGTTGGTCGAGACTCTCCGCGAGCTAGAAAGAGGTATCTAAATGAGTGGTAAATCTGGCTCATAGATGATCCGGACGACGTTGTCGAGCGATCAGAGGGGAAGATTGGCCTGTCGAGGTTCGCCTCAGTCCAGAAAAAGATCTCCCATTGATCTCGCTGAGGTGGATGCGGCTGCGGCGCCGCATGGGTTTGTGAGTCGCGAGGCTGCTCCTGTAGTTGCAGAGGCAGCTACGCCCGGACGACGACGCCGAGCAGTACCGTCGCAGCCTACACGTCATTTGGCGGTGAGGATGGTGAAGTCCCAGTACGATCGGTTCGTCGGCTACGCTGATCGATACAAGCTGACCTATCACGACGCCATTACAAAACCGTTGGACGCTGCTGGGGAGTAGCACTATTGCCGCGCGATTAGCCTCTAGGTTGTAAAGCTCCTGCAGCATAGTCTCGAACTCGGATCGATTCGGGCTCCCGTCGTCTTCAACCTCGTGAACCTCGTACCTCCTTGCCAGTTTGTCGCCGTCCGTCTCGACTACGCGAGCGAGGCTACACATTGCCTGGGCGAGATCCTCGATGGTGCGAAAGCTCACAATCATCCGGCCGGGGATGAACTCAATCTTTGCGTGCAGGGAATCGAGTTGCAGTGTTTCAAGGTCACGGCGAACGAGGGTACGGAGCTTCTTGCGTGAGACTTCTGCGCCCTGGGCACGGATGAAATTTAGTTCACCAGAAGGATCATCGGCCTTTTGTAGATGCGATCGAGGGAAATCGGCAAGTACCTGACGTTCTACGAGCCGCGACCGGCCGATGACTGTAGTTGGGAGCATCTCCAGTAAGAGTTGGGCGGCGCGGGGCTGCACCTGGAAGAGCTACTCGGTTTCCTTACGCTCGCAGTGGGAACGAACGGAAGAGGTCACAGCCCGCCGGATTTCGTGTAGACGAGTGAGCCCTTAGATGGGTCGTGGCATCGTCCCTCCGTGGAACATTCTTTTACGTATTAGGAGTTTAAGATGATTTTTCAAAGGAATGGAATAGCTGCGCGTATGCGCATTAATTTCTGACCAAACGAGACGTTATTACCCACGGGATGTTTATTACCCACGACAAAGTAGTAGTTGTACTCAGGAATACAACTATAAGGGGTATGCGCCGAAACACCTTCTGGTTTGCGGAGCCAACGTAAGGCCGTGGTACGGTGAGAGCAAAGACCCACGCTGCTTAGCATTGGAGAAATAGGTGACACTCCACTCCTTGTAAGTTGGTGCAGCTCCATGCGAGGAGTAGTCTGGGTGCGATGAGTATGGAGTATGACGGCAATGAAGAAACAGCCTAGTCTCATAATGTGCGTTATCGTTTGTATGTTTTGCGCTGTGGTGTCCCTGCGCTTGGGCGTTGTGTTTCCTAGTGGGGTGATGCTCCTGGCTTCGCTTTGGAAAGATGGCAGCTCTGCCACTATCCCTAAAGTTTATGCGGTCTATTCACTCGCGTTCCTGGTGAGCCTAATTGGGATCAAGATCTACGTTTGGTTTCTTGCCCGCGACGAAAAGGAATATTTTCTCCAGCACTGGACGGACGGATTTGGGATCTCGTAATCGCCTGTCGTTGCTAGAGACTTTGATATTGCTGGGCGCGGCTTTGAGCATAGGCGTCTCATGAGCTGAAGCATAGACCCGCATCAACCCAGCTGCGAATACGACACCTGCGGTGAAACGGATCATCTTGCCCTCCTAGCGGCATACGTTCTGTGCTGTTGTTGAGTTTAATCGAAACTGAAGCTTTGCTGATTCGCCGCTCTGCTCCCCGGCGATAAGAGTGGCCAGAGGTGAGAATCCACTGGTAGAGCGTAGGGACAGAGACGCCGAGGTTTCCGGCCACGTCGCGGGGCGGTACGCCGCTGGCGAGCAGTTGAACACGAATTAAAACTGGTTTGTAGAGGAGCATAGTCAAAGCTTGTTAGAGGTCTGCACGAATCCCTGAGTAGCAGTTTGTGATGTTTGATGTAGAACATCTGAGTGGATGAACCCCGGCTCATCCACCCAGGCCGACGACTACTCGCCGTCGGCTCCGTCCGAAGGGATCATCGGCGGTCTCAACTTTCGAAAGTCGCTTCATGCTGAAGGCGTGGATCTCAGCGATCCGGTGCTTGAAGGCGACTCCCTCGACCTCATCCTCTACGTCGCGATTCGGGAGGAGGAATACAGGACCGAGTTGAAGCTTATATCACTTAGCGGTTCGCCCAGTCTCTCGCCTTCGTCATAGTTCTTCGGATGTAGGCAGCTCGTTTGGAAAGGCTGGGATCGCGGGAGAGATAGTCATCTTCAAGGGCACATTGCATCCGGATCTCATCCATCCCGTTTGCATAAGCGGCGACACAGAAGGCGATGTCTGCAGCGGCGGGGCGGTCCTGGTACTTGCTGGATGTCCGGAAGCGTTCAAGGGATAAGTTCGAAGACCTCGAAACCCTTTGGGAAAAGAGAGCTCTGCAACCGTTTTGCCTCCCGTTCCTGCTTCCTTTGCCTCGTAGAGCTTCGTGATCTCCTGCTCGAAGACTCCAGCCTTCGGGTACGGCTGCCCGGAGTGAATGCGAAGCTGCACGAAGGAAAGAGTCCATCCGGCCTCTTGTACTTGGGTTTGCAGTTGGTGAAGCCGGGAAGCCGTCCAAACCGCCGCTAGTCCGCCGCACTTGGATCGGCATCGTAGCGGGCCGCTAGGGTCTGTGCCACAAACGTCCCGAGCAGCTTGGGCAAGACGGTCGTGTGCTTGAGCCAGGCCTGGAAGTTACCGGCACTGGTCTTGACAACGGCGCACGGCGCGAAGCCGTCGTCCGCGAGCTTGGCGAGCGAGATCACGGAGAGATCGTCATGTCGATTCTAAGGTAAACCGCAGCGTACCTGGTCGCAACTGTCCGCGCGAGGGTTGTCTTGCCAGTTCCGGGCAGTCCACCAAAGGCTATAAGCATCGCTTGTCTCTATCTCTCGAACGGCTAGCCCCACATGCTGATGTTGTGCGCAGAACCTCCATTATCACCAAGCCGCCGGCGATGGGACTTTGTTGCTATCGGGGTCCCTTCAGAAAACGGACAATAGAGCACGTTAGGAATGGTTCGGGGTCCGTAAGGGTTTGAATCTGCCCTGTGCGAGCCTGGTGCCCTTCCATTGGTAGCCGCCGGTGAGGTTGATGTGCTCCCAGCCGAGCGGGGAGAGATACTTGAACAGCTCAGGGTCGAGGGCCTAATCGTTTCGAGCGAAGGTTTGGACCGCCCTCTCGAAGTACACGGTATCCAGAGCGCGATGGCGGCCGTGGCGAGAG
>JAABUX010008633.1_pt1 | contig 11706 bp, 10 predicted proteins | sample 5561851 | NCBI WGS metagenome assembly JAABUX01 (sample SAMN10711883, study PRJNA513361) | rock metagenome | isolation source: Antarctica rocks | place: Antarctica: Victoria Land, Richard Nunatak red sandstone | collected 2016-01-03 | reverse complement strand
AAACCCGAACCCATCTCCTACGCCCACGCCGCCCGCACCACCCTCCTCGTCACCGCCACAAACCAGCCCGGCGTCGCCCCCGCCAGCGTCCCCTTCAACCACTGCCACACCCTCGAACACCTCTTCACGACCCTGATTGCGGAATATGATATCGTCAGTACGAGCCCTGTTGTGAGGGTGTCGGCTACTTATTGTTGGAGTGGGAAGAAGCATTTGTTGAGGAGGGGGCGGGAGGAGGATTGGGGGTTGTTTTGTGAGGTTGTGAGGAAGGCGTGGATGAGGGAGGGGTTTGGGGAGGATGGGTGCGAGGTTGAGATGTTGGTGCATGCTGAGTAGATTTGGGGCGGTTTTCTTCTTTTCTTGTCTTTTTTCTTGGAGTATTAGATGTATTTGGCACAAGTTGAGTCTGGATGGGGTACGCTGTGGCTGTTTGTCAGCTAGGGAGCCATGGATATGAAATACAAGCGAGCAGGATCGATGTTCATGATTACTCTCTTCCACATTTTCGAGTTCAACTGCAAGCGGTACTTATCATTATAATTGCAAGTTCTACTTCCGAATCAAGTCATCACATTGAACAACAAGTCTACCTGAAGTCATTTCGCGATACCTCATGCTCATGGAGAGAACATCTTCAACTTATTGCAACTATAGTATCGGGTAATAACGACTGGCTACCGGTAATGACAGAGGTCCTCATTGACACCTTTTTTCAAGGACGCTTTCTCAACGTGACGGCTATACATAGCTATACGGTATTTGAAAACGTTCCAAGCACCACTGCATCACTCTATTTCACCTTGTTCACCACACTATTCAATCAATCACCAAGACCTGAGTTCCATCAATCCACTTGGAATTCCCAATACCCGCTTAATGAGTTTAATTGCCTTCATATTCCGTCTCATTCATGATATCCCACATCCCCATCTTATCCCTTTTCGTCTATGTACTCTGATCCCAATTCCTCCTCAGTCGCCCCACATACCTCCTGGCCTTTCTCTCCCTCTCGAGATCCTACTACCTCTCTATTTACCTCACGGTATATGTAGCTTGAAAACCTGAAGGTCCCATCTCATCCCACTACTTTTCCTCCCGCCATCTCTTCCCTTTTATTCCCTCACTTTTTTCACTTCCCTCTTGATTACTGACTACTCCTGCCCATCATGCCGTCTTACCTTGCCTGGGGTACCATACATCCTCACCATCCCCATCGTTCCCCATCTTAACGCTTAAACTCCCGTTCTTATCACCGTCTCCAGCCCAATTCATCCAATCTCATTCATCCGTAAAACCTCAAGGTAACAGCTCAGCGTAGGCAAATACCTTTCTTCAGCGTGATTAAAATCTCTAGTCTATCTTCTCCTATTAGTATCATCTTCTATGCCTGCTATTGTTCTCGTCGCGACCCTTGTCTTCAGAGTGCTGTATTCGAGGCTTGGTTTCCATTCGACGATCGGCTGTGGCTTGAGAGGAAGCGTAGATGTGGGGAGACTATGTTATGGAAACGAAAGGACCTCTCTGTCAGAATATTGTATGAAGCTCGTGATTTGGTGGGAAGTCGTGAGCCTGTGACGAAGTAAGTCAAACGTAGTGTAACAGGGGAACACATATTTTCTTAACTCGGCAATCTTTGCGACCTTCCTGATCCCTTCTCAACTTGCTCGAACGACGGCTGTGCTGCTTTGGCATGTTGAGTTCCATTTGATGATCTTCTGTAATAAAGGCTGCCAGTCATAGAGGATCTTGAGCTTGGGTGAAGCTGGTCCTCTTCCTCCTCAATCCTTTTCTCCGTCTCCTGTCTTTGCTAATTTAAGTAATGCTTTAAATTGCGCCCGAGGACTCGTCATCGCGAAGGGGCCGTTGATATAGAAGTCGTGAGGCTGGATCGGGCTGGTTGAACGTTTGTGAATCTATAATAGAGCACGGAGCGTTAAGAAAAATTGGAGTCTCTCGAATCAGAGTTCTCTCCATCCTCCTTTCCCCTCCTCGCCCTCGTCCTCGTCCTCTTCCTGATCTCCCGTCTTTGCTGCTTTGTACTTCAGATTCAGTTCGACCTCGGCTGTACCAAAGACGCTGTTTGTGTGGGAGTTGTGTTGTAGGTATTAATGGAACTGATTGGATGTAGCGGAGTTGGGTCTGGATGGCAGTGCTTCTTGGGTTTCTTGAATCAGGTCATTGCTGAGAGGGGGGAAAGATTAGGCTGGATATGGAATTGGGAGCGGTGGAGGAGCGTTAGAGTTATGGGTACTTGGTAGATAGTTGTTGCGGAGTTGAGGGTTCTGATAGGGTTGAGATGGGTTTCTGTGGGGTGCGTTTGGTGGGTTCACGGGCTTCATCTTCTTGGTGTGATTGGATTGGGTAGTGTAACGTGTCTTCTGAGATTTGACTGTGGTGACTGTATGTCTGGGTAATGTATTCGCGTATTCAGATATCATTGTTAATGGCTTCAAGCTTCATAGGAGGTTCCTGTCGAGAATCGTTCTATCAAGTCGCCTGCTTACAGTCATTACAGGCTCATGGGAAATTTTTGTACCTATGATCTGCGTATGGATGGATGCTGAGGGTTCATGGATCTGGAAGATAAGTTCGGGATATTTGAGGTTAGATGTAGACTTGAAGGTTTGGGTGGTAGTGACTGTCAGGAAGTCTTGTTGTTACGAAGAGAGGATCGAGAGCATGATTTTCGATTAGTTATGATCTTCCAGAGACGTTTCTGTAGATTGTAAATCCAACATTAGTCCACCTTAGTCAAGGGATGCAGACGCCAGAAGATATCTCATTCAAGCCGTATCCAAACGAGACAGACGGAATGTAATACATTAATTATGTCTAAGCACCGCACCCGAAAAAAGGAACCCGACACTTCGTACAAGACTGCGCATGATGTAGCGTAAGACAGCGACCTCCTATCCTCCGAACAACCTCTTCGTCCAACACATTTCGATGTAGTCCGTAGCACCCCCGACATTCACCCAACATCCTCCTCCAATCCGCACCTTCATCAGTCGGAAACTCCACACACCCCAAACACACCACCCTAGGCATATCTCTGTAATCATATGCGGAACGCTCGCCAGGCCTGTGACCCTCGATGCCGTAGCGAAACCCACACTCCAAGCAGCAACGCGCTTCAGGCGCGGGACTGTCAAGCAACTGGCCTCGCATTGCGTCCGAAAAGTCTGCCGTGGGTCGAAGGCGGAGGCAGCGCTTGCAGGCAAGATGGTCGAAGGCGATGTACTCGTCTGGTACTGGGTTGCGAGTGCAATCGTAGATGTTGCGCCAGGTGTTGATGGCGTAGCGCTGGTATCTGGCTTTTATCTTGTGGGGGAGCGTTTGCTCGATTTGGAGGAGCTCGGTGTGTGTCAGGCGGGGGAGCACGGTGTGGAAGTGGTGGGTCGTGTGCTTGAGGGCGAATTTGCTTCGGGGTGGTAGGTAGGAGGCGATTAGGAGGTGGAGCTCCGGTGGTAGGCTTGAGATGGTGGTGGTTGGTGCCATTGTGGGACTTTTAGTCGGTGGTATATATGTAGTGCTGGTATTTCTTGAGAGGTAGCTTTCGATGATGAACGAGATTGCGTGACTGTAAAATGATGCTGGTAATGAGACGGTGGTTTGTTGCTGGAGGCGAAGTTATCGTTCGAGTTGTAGAGATGGAAGATGGTGGAATTGTTGCGAGTCAAAGATGAAAGTTTGGTCGGATAATCAGTTGATATGCCTAGTCACTGGTGATCTTGGGATGCAATGCTACTGGATGCCGAATTGCGTTCAAAAGTGACAGTCGTATAGCAGCTGCTAGCTTACAATAGCACAAGAGCCCGTCATCGATACCACTTACAATCATGAGTAATCTCGGGATACCGGGACCGAACAATCGAACGTTCATTGTGATATTCAGTACGGTTGCCATGTATCAGTGATCTTGGAAATGTATAGCTACCGAAAGTGGAGCAGCGCTCAATGGTAATAATGGTGGAGTAGCTACTAGCAAACAATAGAACAAGGTCTTACTACTGACAGCACGAAAAGTCAGGGAAAATTTATGAATAAGATGACCGAGTAATGGGACTCATAGTTTGATAAATAGTCGGTATGCAAGGTGTCAGTGATCTTTCGGATACAATACTATTGAATGAGGAGCAGGGCTCAAATGTAGCAGTCGTTGCGGCCAGCTGGAAATAGCACAAGACTTTGCCATCAAGTCTATCGAAACTTGTCCCTCGTAAGAACTATGCAGACCTGATGTTCTGGCAGTTTTGTGATCAATACCGTTGAGACTCTTCATCCATGCATACCGTGTAATCCGAGTGTTCTTGGTATATCACTGCCTCTGAAAATAATGAGTGAAACTTAGGTACCACACAGCCAAACATGTAGTCTTGCCACTTCTTTCACTGTACGTCATCTGAGATTCCTGGGTACTACACATACCCAATAGTCTGTTGAATCATGTAATTCGCCACGACTGCCAATGATAGTCATGAGTGACTCTGGGGTACCACACACGCTGTATAATGTGAAAATGACTTTGGCTTGTCAATCCCTCCGGCTGATTCCATCCATCCAATCAGAATGCGAGTTCAAATTGAGACAATGCTTTCTCTGGCGAGATCTGCAGCGTTCTCTTTCTTGCTGTTTCGAATTATCTTAGATTCACCCTCGAGAGCCTGTTGTTATTGGAGATGCTGCATGATTGGAATGTGCTTGTGTCGTCCATTGAACTCTAGATGATTCGCTTCCGGCAAACAACATCCACCTCCTCGTACCGATATCTGGACCGAGACACGCAATTGATATGAAACAAAGGAAAACTCGTATTCATTCAGCAACATATGCGTGGTGTTGTACCAGGCAAGCGGCTTCTGATTCAGCTGTCCACACGTAATGAGGTTGGCACATGAATTGAGTGGGAGCCTGTTACCTCCATCTTGAATACCCATCTAGTTATATGATGATTTCGTCGTCACATTCCCCTAATCACCACCGACGTTCACATCCAGATTGTTGCCTGAAGTTGATGGCAGGCAGTGACTCCCTGATTCGTAGCTGCCCGTCTGTTATTGATTCTCATTGCCCAACAGCATTCTTTTGTCCTCGGTTGAGGCCTCTGCCTGATCTGCCATGGGAATCTCTTTGAGCAATGACACTCTGACGGCTCGAAAACTTGACGGAGGATGACAGCAAAGCCATTGTTCAGGACTTTATGGTTGTCTCCAATTCGAGCCCTTCTGTCGATGCTGGAGGTGGTACGATGATGGGGGTGGAAGAGAGATGGTATCTCGGTCAAGAATGTCTGCCTTTGTATGAGAAGTCAGTAGCATTCACTGTCGACATTCGGTGAATACTCACACGATTGCCTGATTCACGCCAGATTGTGCTTCACCATTCCATTGTTACCAACCATGCGATATCCCTTCACTGTTGGCAAGCCGGGCCATTGTCTCATTCTCAACAATTGGGGATAGTAGTCGAATCTGTCAAGGGATCTAAGGTTATGCCTGCACCATTTCCAAATCATGACGCGTGGTATCCTGGAACGTTTCCCGATGGATGAAGCCAATGTCCGTGCAACTCGACAAAAATCCGATGACGGTCCAAGTCACTGAGACGATTCACCCGCTTCGTACAACCATTTGAAGAAGTTATAAAGATTAAGAAGTGTATTAGATTCGAAACAAATTGAGTAATAGCTCCTAAGTTATTGATCGTGTCCGAAAAAGATTGAAGCATGGCTCGTAAACTATCGTCTCCATAGCTGGCGTTACTTGATTGATCCGATCGTCGGATTGCCTCAAGTCTTGGAGGTGAGGTAGAATTTTGGTGGTGTTGATCGCCAGATAGCCACCATCCCGCTCAGTAGGTGACGCACCCACCCGAGCCCGCATCATCTCGATAAGGGCGTTCCTCGTACCGTTCAGACTTGCTTGCGTGACTTGATGCCGGGGGCGGGCAATCGTCACTCTTGTCCAGTAGGTCAAAATGCGCGTTTCTGATAGGCGACGCATTTCGGGGGCTCCATCTGATCACAGCGGTTCAGTCCAACGAGCATGAAGCGTCCCAGGACTAGACAAACGTCCAGAGCGCACGTGTTCATCCCTTGAAGAGGTAAGACCTGCGTAATCAAAGGGTCAGGCGAGACGCTGGGCATGCATGTTGCATGTACCTTGAAATCGTCAAGGGTCCAGATAGGTAAGCAGCTGACATCCTGGTCTTCATTGGGGCCGATATAATGTAAATTTCCCTCAGGTTGGAAAGAAGGAATCCTGCGATTCCTATGCTGAAAGCGAAGGAGGTAGTCCATGGTCAGCTCAGGCCTCGACCATATCGCTGCTTTGGTCCTAATCAGTTCTTCGAGCTCGGCTTCAGTGAATTGAAAGATCCAATCGGGCGGCGGTTCGTGGCGAGCGATGTCCCTAGGACCAATCAATGATGTACCGCAGAGGGAGGGCTTGGGCTCCTGGGGCAGACTTACGGGCGTGAAGGAGGGCGTTACTCGTATATTTAGAAGCTGCTCTAACCTGCTTGTGTACCGATAATGGATCTTATAAATATATATTTAGTGCAAATTAGAAAAATTGGAGGCCTGACCGGATGAGCTAGGTCATGCTGTAGAGTAGGGTTAGGGTAGGATTATTGACGCGAGGGAACTAGTGGCCTTGGCAGCAAATCCTAAATTCTTCTGCTGGAAATTGCTGATTTGATACCATCAAAAGCCTCCCCGATCCTCTGTTGAGCAAGAGTACAAGCTGCACAACGAGGAATCTAGGTCTCTGACTAGGCATTTGAGTGCCCAGTATTACCATGCGATGCGACAATGGGATACAAAAGGACAAACTGACATCCTCAGTGCGAAGTGCGCAGTACGGATGAGCCATCGACACACAATTCGCAACTTCCAGCCTTTCAACAGGTTGGAAAGCCAATCTGCTGCTATAGGTACGATGCAATGCGTCGTTCAAGACAGAATGCGACGGTGATTACCATTCTCCCTCCAAGGTCGCAAAAGCAACGGCACAAGCTCATCGGAGGAACAGTACAGGTACGGGCAGACGCTGGATTGGAATGAAGATGTTCAACGGACTCGGCAGTGCTTGGATGTTTGATATGGACGAGGATGAGGATGATGAAAGACAGCAGGCTCTCTCGTCGACGCCACTGGCAGGAGGATTTAAGATTGTGCGGCTCAGCAGGCGCTAAAGTCTCAGCCCCCATCCAAGAATAGAAACATGAAAGATTCAGGGGCGTTTGGAAGATTGAATCCGCTGTTTCGTGGCGTCTGTTTCAATACGCTCCGTCTGCTGCTACATGACTTCTCCCCAGGAGATGTCGACATGCAGAAAGACTGGTACAAATGCACGTTTGAAGCGAACCATGTGTCTCAAGCCAACCGGGTGCTCAAATCTCATCAATAGCTATGTTGCGACGCTCGGTTTTCGACCATGGTCAAGACTGGACGACTTACAGCTTGTTCTTGTGCCACTTCCTTTCGACTTGGAATGCCAGGTCGTATGAATTTGCATCGGTAGGCTCACATTTGTCTTCAACAGCGGCAGACCACCGACGCTGATTCTACCAGGTTCTGTTCACGGCTGCAGCTTTTCCAGAAAGGTTGACAGCTGCTTCATGGATGTCAGTACAGCTTCCAGGTCTCCTGTGTGTCTGTGGCTGATTAGATACATTAGCGGCATCACTACCAGTGTAGCTATCATTCTTTTCGCTTCATCCCTAGGTCGTTGGGTTGACCATGCTCCTTCGCGTCTTCGCACTCTTCTCACAACGGTGTCGGTCAATCGTGTTGTTGTGATCGTTGCTTGCCTATGCTGGTCGCTCATAGTCAAAAGCGGAGGAGAAATCACCGAGAGCGCCATAGCCCATCCGCCCTCCGAGACCGCTCAACATCATCTATCGAACGTCTACCATCTAAAGGACTGGATCTTTCTTGTGATTTTGCCGTTGGGCGTTGTCGAGAGACTTTCTCGACTGGCGAACTTGATCTCCATTGAGCGCGACTGGGTTCCGACATTGGCTGCAGCAGGCATGGACGCTAAGCAGCCACAACAATACGACTTGACGCACTTGAACGCCATCATGGGAAGAATTGATGTAATCTGCAAGCTCGGCTCGCCAATCGCTATGTCAGCGTTCATGTCTACTACGCAGTCCCCACGATTAGGCTGCTTTGGGCTTTTGGCACTCAACCTCATCACTTGGCCATTAGAGTGTTGGACAGCACGACGCGTCTGGACTGGAAATGAGCAAATACAGGCGCCAAAGGCGACAGGTCTCATCTCCAAGGACGAGATGGACGACAACGAGAGTGACCATCATCCCCGTCTTCCGAACAGGCCCGGGTCGACCCACTGGCGAGACGTGTCAGTTCTCCTCTTAGGCTTGTGGTCGTGGATTGGTGAGTATGGTCGAAGCCTACAGCAATACTTTGCTACCGAGGTATGGATGCCATCTCTGGCGATGAGCAGCCTGCATATGTCTGTCCTGAGCTTCTCCGCAACCTTGACCATCTTTCTTGTGCACTCTGGGTTCTCGATGCAACTTATAACGTTGGCCGAGATCCTTAGTGCTGCGTTCGAATTGAGCAGTACGATCATCTTCCCTTGGGGAGTGCGCTTCCTGTCGTCGGAGCCGAAGCATTACACTGCTTTACGTGAGGATCCCGAAGCCGAGGAGACTATATCGCCACCCGTGTCTGGATCGAATGACGAGCTTGAACCAGGCAAAGAGCCACTTTTGGTAATGCCTCAGGCTGCGGGTGTCTCCAGACTGGGGATGTGGGCTCTGGGATTTATGCTTCTGTGCTCGGTCAGTATTATGAGCCCCGTGGAAAGGAAAAGGGACTCACTGAATCTCAGATACCAGCTGCTCCAGCTGTCCTGAAGCTCTCCATAGCCAACGTCAAAGTCGAGTCGCCCGATATCGAGCGACCATCTGCCTGGAAAATCCACCCTGTCGCCGTCCTTTGCATCATCGTCTTCATCTCCGCTTCACGTCTCGGACGTTGGACCAATGTCCTCTGCACCCAACAGCTGGCGCAAAGTTGCGTTCATCCAGAGCAGCGCTCGGTGTTCGCTGGGACGGAAGCGAGTCTTACTTCGACCTTTGGACTCGGACACTGGATCGCTACTGTTGTATGGGCCCGGCATGATCAATTCCACTGGGTTGTACTGATCAGTCTGTTGGTCACTGCTGGTAGCACATGCTTGTATGGCTCTTGGTTGCTGCGTCGCAGAGGGAGTTTGATTGCTTGACGTCATTGAAGCAACCTGCAATGCAGCCAGCCGGCTTTGGCTTTACCTTTCCAACGACTTGAGTCTGGAGGTTGACGCGCGGAGATCCGTCTCTGAATGATGACAGAGCAATGCGGATGGATGCCATATGAGCAAACAGCAATCACGGCAATCTTCCGCATCACTTTTCGAGCCAAAGCGTCGGGAAGTTGACGCAAACACGAATCAGTGAAGACAAAAACTGGCCTCAGGGAAGGATTCACTTTATTGGGCTTCGGAACTCGTTCTCCAGAGAGCATCACCAGCCGTTCCCAATTCAGAGTGACCGAGATCCCGAATATTAAACTGATCTCTGTCTTCACAACTGAAGACGTCAAATTCACGGCCGCCAAAAAGATGACAAGTCGATTCACGATCTCTGTTTATCGCAATCCCCACGGAGTGCATCACTTTTCATGGTTACCGTCCAGATCAAATCAATCACGCTGTCACACAGAAGATCCGAAGTCACATCCTCTATCCAACTTACCAGGATGACGCCTCCACATCCTCAAAGCTCACATCATCAGGCTGTATTACTTGGATCTCTCAGCACCCACTATTCCTCCTGTGACAACGCCAAATTCAAGCTGATGTCCCAAGCCCACGAAACCTTCGACTGCATTTACAGCACCATCCTCTCAAGCGACACGTGATACAATACCCAACACAGCCTTCGCATCCGCCAACAAGGACCAACATCGTTTCAAAGCAGTCAAAGAATGCCCCTCCTTCATCCTCCACCCTCCTCTCATCTTAATATCATCCTCATGTTTTAGTACCTCGGCCAAGAACCCATGCCGATTCCTATAGAGAATCTCCTCGTTCCTATACCTCCGTACCCATCACATCAGCTGGGAATACATATCGGAATAAAAGAGCCGAGCTTGAAGCGGAAGTATGAGATATAAAAATAGGTGTGGAGACATCGGATCACGTTTCTGCAATGGATCTCACTTACGCAAGACTCCCAACCAGATCAACAGCACCATCCTCTCCAGAAACGTTTGATACGACAACCAGCCAACCCTCCACGTCCGCCAAAGACCGCCATGCTCAATTCAAAGCAGCCAGTGAGACCGCTCCTCCAAAAACCCGCCTCCCACCCCAGCCATGCCAATCCCTGCGTACGACGCCCTTACTTCTCGACTTCGAACCCACCACGCCAATTGCGCATCCATATCAGAAGAGAAAAGCCCAGCTTGATGTGGTGATTCATTGCTTACAAGCCACACGGAAATACTTTATCACAGATCTGCGATGGACGCTCGGACAGGAGCGCATGTAGGAACGGGCTCTTGATGAAAACGCACGACGGCACCAGGGAAAAGAGCTCTGGAGATTAGGATTGTGAACATTGGCTGTGGTTTCATAAATCGCAGTGGGGAAATCACTTCGTGTACTCGCTGCAAGCGACGGATCTCGCCGATAGACTGGTTCTATTGCTTGTGTATGTATCTCGAAGAAAAAGGTGGGATAATGAGTGAGGTTTGGTCTTTCTGAGAGGGCATGTATGGCTGTATGGGATCCCTCAGTGGTTGCTGAGAGATTGTGAATGGCTTGGCTTGGGAGTATATTCGAATTGGGAGGTATGAGTTGCTGGGTGGCGATGGGTCCCATCTCCGTTTCGGAAGACCGGCACTCGTTTGCCTGTGGATGAGGTGAGGAGATGGATCGACAGCAATGATCCCCTCAGACTCGTACTTGCATTGTTATGGGAGCTAGTCGCAAAACCTGCTTCGATTGATGTTTCTGAAGCACGGGATTTGGATATATCCACCCTCGAATACTCCTGATAATCAGTAGGACATACGTCCGTTTAGGAACCTCTCCCTCCACAGCCCCAAGCCGCGACCTGACTGACGCAAAGCACGACGTACCCAACCCACCATACCCATCCCACCATACCCAACCCACCATACCTAACCCACCATCATCTAACCCACCATACCCACCACACCCATCCACCCTACCACTATACCTAACCCAAACCACACGACCCTCTTACATCCACCCAACCCACCAACCCACAATACCCATTCCACACACCATTATCCACCATACCCATTCCACCCACCATCATCCACCATCATCCAACCCACCATCATCCACCCCACCCACCATCATCCACCCCACTACATACCCCCCAATCTCCTCCCTTCTCCAACAATCCCAAGTCTCACAATATACACTCCTCTACCTCACTCAACCACAATCCCCGTAAAAATGTTGTAAACAATCACCCACCTTCTCCCCTCCTCCCCCCACTTCTCGTATAGCTTTCCCATTCCTAACGATCTGTTTAGAGCGCCTTGGTCTGTCTAAGTTGCTAGAGAGAGAGGGGGGGTTTGTGGGGGTTGATGTGAGTGGATGAGGGATGGTGGGAGGTGGGATGGATGATGGATGGAGTGGGGTGGGGTGGGAGGTG
>JAABUX010008632.1_pt1 | contig 11707 bp, 12 predicted proteins | sample 5561851 | NCBI WGS metagenome assembly JAABUX01 (sample SAMN10711883, study PRJNA513361) | rock metagenome | isolation source: Antarctica rocks | place: Antarctica: Victoria Land, Richard Nunatak red sandstone | collected 2016-01-03 | reverse complement strand
GGAAGGAACCATGACGCACGCCCCTGACATGCGCAAACAAACGTTGCTCAGCTACGCCGGATCCAGCGCTGCCTTACGCCTGGCTAACATCTCAGCACGACAGGCTTTTTGGTGCGAAGTCCCTGGTGGCACGATTTCGCTTCTCGTTCCTATCCGACGTGACCGGCCTGTACCGATTCCGGCGCCGGGGAAGGAGGCCGACGACAGCAACGTTGGACCGGGTGGCCGAGGCGATCGAGGCGAGCCTTCCCGCCTGCCGGGAGAACTGGTGGGCCACTCACGGGAGCCGCCACGAGATCGGCTTGGTAAACCGGCGTGTCGAGATGAGGGACATCGCCGGCGGCGACGGGTTTCGGGCGAGGGTGGCCCTCAAACCCAGCGAGACGGCGGTTGGCATCGTGTCGGCCGGCTACGACCCGATCAGCCGCAAGGTCGCGCTCACCTTGGCAGATGGACGGACGCTTTCGTTGACGGCCGGGCAGCACATCGAGGAGGCAGAGGAATGGTGAAAGACAACGACCAGGGCTGGGACCTTCCACGGCGCAAGCCGATCACCAAGGACGTGCTCGACCGTGCGATCGACGCGGAGGAGAAGGCCGCCTCTCGGGAGCACCACGCACGGGAGGCCTGGTTCGACCGCCAGCACGGCACGGTGATGTTGAAGCTCACGGATGGCCGGGTCTTCGGCGCCGAACCTGGCTTCATCCCGTTGTTGCGAGATGCGACCCCGGAGCAGCTTAGCGAGCTGCGCGCGTCAGAAGACGGGATGTTCTTGGTGATGAAAAGCCTGGATTTACTCATCAATGTGGACGGGCTGGTGACGCGGATCATGGAGGAGTCGCCGCTGGCCATCAGGCGCTCCGGGGCGCGGCTTGCCGGGCTGACGACTTCTGCCGCCAAAGCGGCTTCCTCCGCGCGCAATGGGCAACTGGGCGGCCGACCGAAGTCCAAAGCTCGGCAGCACGGCTAACGCTGCTGATCGACACCGTATGGTATACGGTTGCTAAGGTGTTAGGGTTGATCGATGGTTTCTAGAACAAAACAGCATGCGATCGAAAACGCGTTGGATGCGGCATTGGTGGCCTGCGCGCGCAAGGGCCTGCAGCTCACAGACCTGCGGCGGCAACTGCTGAGCCTGATCCTGGAGGCTGATGGCCCCTCGACGGCATACCAGCTCCTGGCACGCCTGAAGGAAAGCCGGGCCAATGCAACGCCACCCACGGTGTATCGGGTGCTCGATTTTTTGATGCAGCAGGAGCTGATCCACAAGGTGGAACGCTTGAACGCCTTTATTCCTTGCACCGAAGCTGACCACCATCACGACCATCCCGTGCAGTTCCTGATCTGCCGCCAATGCGGCAGCGTGGCCGAAATTGAGGACCACGCTGTCTCGCAAGCCTTGGAGCACGCAGCCGAGCTGAAAGGCTTTCATCCCGGCAATGCCGTCGTAGAGCTTGATGGGACCTGTGCTGCCTGCTTCCAACCGGCTTAGAAGCGGCACGCTGTCGATCAATCTCCCGGTCAGGGGGTGAGGCTGTAGCGGATCGGCAACGTGATCGAGATATGGTCCGGCGCCGGAGCTGGTGGCGCAGGAAGACGTGATCCGCGCAGCAACGCGATAGCCGCTTCGTCCAGCACCGTTGAGCCAGAACCGCGAACAAGGGCGACATCCGTGACCATCCCGGCGCGATCCATGGTGAATCGCAAGGTCACCCGGCCTTCCACCCGTCACGACGTGCGGCTTCCGGGTAAGTTTTGTGCTCTTGCAGCCAGGCGGCCAAAGCGCCGCGCCAGGCTCCGTTCATGTCGGCCGTCACAGAGGCAGGTGAATTGGCCGCCGCCGTAGCGGGTGACGCAGCCGACATCTGCGATGGAGCTGGAGCTGCTGGCGTGTCTGATGGCTGGGAAGCGGAAGGCATTTGCCCAGTATCGCGTGAGCTACGCTTAGCATCCCGGGTGCGAGCAGGCTGCGGTGCTCGGGGTAGCGGCTTCGGCCGCACTGGCACAAGAACGGGAGGAGGTGCTGGAGGGCTGGGACCCTGACCTGCTGGCGGCGGCGGAACAGGTATAGGCGCGGGAGCGGCTGTAACGGCCTCCGGGGCGGGCGGCGGCACGATTGGGCCTACGGGTTCGGAAGGAGTGGCTGCGAGCGGTTCCGAGGCTGGCGGAAACGGCGTTGCCAGAGGTAATTTAGGCTCGATGGATAGAGCCGGCGACGGTTCAGGCTCGATCCCGCTCCGTGTTGCTGCGTCGGTTTGAGCTGGAAGTGCCTCAAGCGTGACCTCGATTGGCGGGGCCACTGGTACTTCGTTAGATGGCTGGCCAGCCATTGACAGCAGCAACACCAGCAGCATCGCGTGAAGTGCCGAGGCAAAGCCTAAGGCATGCCACCCTCTCTCCGGCTGCCGTATGCCCGCCGGGATTGCCCGGACTCGGGCTGGTTGTGTCTCCCCAGCAAGCGCCGGGTCCAGGCTGGGCGGAAGTCGCTTCGGCTTAGTTGACATTATAACATTGCATGGCACCGTATACTGTATCGTATGTGCCGGCTGTGGCAATGCGTGCAGCCGGGAACCCGCCGCATGAAGACTCACTCCACCTTGTTGTTGACGACAGCCATAGGCGTCTTGTCCGTAACCTCGGTGTTCGCTGCTGATCCAGGGCCATTGGCGACCGCGCCGGCCTCGCCAACCCTGCAGCCCGCGGTGCCAAAAGTACGGCTTGGAACGGGCACGGACGACACGGCCGGCCCGGAACTGACGTTGCCGGACCTCGATGTCGTCAGCCGCCGGTTGAACCAGGCGCGCAGCCAGCTTCAGCCCAATCTCGGTGCCACGACCTACGCCTTCAGCCGCGGCGCGATCGAGACGTTGCCGCAGGGCGACAACGCGACGCTCAACCAGACCCTGCTCCAGGCGCCCGGCGTGGCGCAGGACAGCTTTGGCCAGATTCACGTCCGCGGCGACCACAACGAAGTGCAGTTCCGCCTGGATGGCGTGCAGCTTCCCGAAGGCTTGGCCGTCTTCGGACAAACACTCGAGACCCGCTTCGCCCACTCGCTGTCGCTGATCACCGGGTCGCTGCCGGCCCAGTATGGCTTCAACACGGCAGGCGTGGTGGACATCACCACGAAATCGGGGCGGACCGATCCGGGCGGCGAGATTTCCATCTATGGCGGTGCGCGGGACTACTTCCAGCCGAGCTTCACCTATGGCGGCTCTGTCGGCACCGTAGACTATTTCTACACCGGCGACTTCCTGCACACCCGTGTCGGCATTGAGAATCCGACCAGCAGCTTTAACCCGATCCATGACCTGTCGAACCAGACCCACGGCCTGGTGCATGTGTCCGGCCTGATCGACGACACCACGCGCATCAGCCTGCTGGCGGGCTACTCCAACGAATTTTTCCAAATTCCGAACAACCCGGGGCAGTCACCCCAGCTCGGCCTTTCGGCGAACGGGATCAGTGATTTCACCAGCGCCAACCTCACCCAGCATCAGCGCGAGATCACCGATTTCGGCATCCTGTCGCTACAAAAGCAGTGGGGCGCGTTGGACGTTCAGACTTCCGTCTTCACCCGCTACAGCAGCCTGTACTACACGCCGGACCCGATCGGCGACCTGCTGTTCAACGGGGTTTCGCAGACGGCGGCGCGGTCGCTGCTGTCCACGGGCGAGCAGACGGATGCGAGCTGGCGGGTGAATGAGCAGCACACAATCCGTGCCGGGTTCCAGGTGCTGGGCGAGCGCAACGTGTCGCGCACGGACTCGTCGGTCGTGTCCGCACTCGGCGGCTCGGGGGGTGGCACGTCCGGTGGCGGCATCATCTCCACCGTGCAGCCCACGGGCGGCACGACCCCCACCTCCGACTCGCCGTTCAACATCCATGACGGCAACGGCAAGACCGGCACGCTGTTCGGCGTCTATGTGCAGGACGAGTACCGGATCACGCCCAAGCTGACGATCAACTACGGCCTGCGCTTCGACCAAGTGAACGAATATACCAACGAGAACCAGGTCAGCCCACGCATCAATGCGGTTTGGCGGCCGTTCGAGGGCACGACGGTGCATGGCGGCTACTCGCGCTACTTCACTCCGCCGCCCTTCGAGCTAGTGTCCGGGAACACGGTCAACCAGTTCGCCGGCACCTCAGCTGCGCCAGAGGTGACCCAGAACGGGACGGTGAAGGCCGAGCGCGACAACTACTTCGACGCCGGCATCGACCAGGTGATCCTGCCCGGGCTGCGTGTCGGCGTGGATGGCTACTACAAGGCAGCCCGCAACCTGATCGATGAGGGGCAGTTCGGCGCGCCAGTCATCCTGACTGCATTCAACTACCGCAAGGGCCAGGTGGACGGCGTCGAGTTCAGCACATCCTACGACCGAGGTCCGCTGTCGCTGTATGGCAACGTCGCTTACTCCCGCGCGATCGGGAAGGACATCGTCTCATCCCAGTTCAACTTCAGTGCGGCCGACTTGCAGTACATCAGCGGGCGCTGGATTCACCTCGACCATGACCAGCGTTGGACCGGCTCGGGCGGAGTCGCCTACACTCTGTTCGAGGGCACGCGCGCGCCAGCACGGCTCTCTGCCGATCTGTTGGTCGGGAGCGGCCTACGCGCCAGCACGGACGCAGTGCCAAACGGCCGCGCGCTACCGGGCTACTACTCCGTCAACCTATCAGCCGTGCAGACAATCAAAACGGGCTACGTTGGGCAGACGCAACTCCGGCTAGACGTTATCAACCTGCTAGACCACAAATACGAAATTCGCGACGGTACGGGTGTGGGCGTCGGTGCACCACAGTTCGGCCTACGCCGTACCATTCTCGCCGGTATCGCTCAGCGGTTCTGAAGCACAGGCCCTCGGTGATCAGGGTGAAGTAAGGCAAGCAGGCACGCTCATTCCATAAGGACGGAGGCATCCGCACCCGGTTGCCCTTCCTCCCTCGTGCCCATGACCCCCGCCGTCGTTTCCTTGTCGGCATCGAAGGACCGCAACCCGCGCCGTCGCCAGCGTGTCAGGAGATCGCCGGCCTTTTCGCCTTGATGTTCGTCCTCTGCTTCCCGCAGCCGTCCGACGAGTTCGAGGAAAGCGCCGAGCAGGGTGGCGCGGTCATCGTCCACTAGTTCGACCAGCCCTGCTTTCTGCACCAGGCCGCCGAGTTCGATCAGGTGGCGGGTGCGGGCGCGCCGGTCCTGCACCCACTGGCGCTTGTCGTCACGGGTGCGGGCGAGATCGAGCCTATTCCGCAGCACGGTCAGCCGCTGGAGTTGCGCCGTTGTTGCCCGCAGCTCCGTCAGCAGGGTTGCCGGTTGCAGCTTTGGTCCCCCGCTTGCCGCCTGCCTGAAAGAATGGGACGAGCAACGCGTGGCCGGCACCCGCCTGGAGGCGTTCGCCAAGGAGCTGAAACGCGACCCGCAGTTGGACAGCCTGTTGCGCCAGCGCGGGCGGGAGCTGGGCATCGACGCGGGTTCACGGCTCGACCAGGTGGTGCAGGCGCCGGAGATCGACTGGCGGCTGTTGCGGTCGATCGACATCGAGCACGGGCCGCGGATGCGGTCCGGCCCCAGCATGGGGATGTGAGGCGTGGACGTTGGGCAGCAGGGGCATGGCCCGGAGGACGAGGCGGACGCTCACCAGGAAGACGGGGCGGAGCGGGCGTTCGATGCGTTGCGCGAGGAGGTGGCGGCGCTGCGGCGCGGGGTGGAGCTGGTCTATCGCCAGGCGCAGCAGGCCGGGCAGCAGTCCGCTGCGGCGGGGCCGGACTACACGCTGACGCTGGGCAAGATGGAAAAGGCGCTGGGGGTCATCGCCGGGCGGCTGGAGGCGGTAGAGCGGCAGCCGGCAATGCAGATGACGGGGGCGAGCCTGCGGGCGGAGCTGGACACCGCGGCGCAGGATGCCGCCAGCACCATGATCGGATCGCTGGCCGGCGCGGCGAACGAGCTGCGGTCTGCCACCATGCAGATGGAAGGCATGTTCAGGCAGGTCCGCGGCCAGCGGGAACAGCAGGCGTGGCTGTGGACAACCGGCGGGTGCGGGGTGCTGGGCGGGGTGTTGCTGTGGTTCATGCTGGCCGCGCTGCTGCCGTGGGGTGCGGGCGACTGGCTGACGTCCCTGCCGATCGGCGGCGGCGGGCCTTGGGCGTCCGGCGCAGCGCTGATGGATCGTGCCAGCCCGCAATCGTGGGACAAGATGGTGCGGCTCTACAAGGCGTGCGGCACCCAGGCGACGGAGCTTTGCGAGGCGGCCATCACCGTGCGTACCATGCCGCCGCTGACGCAGGAGGAAACCAAAGCGCCGCCTGCCATGCCGCCAGGCCGGCCTTTACCCCGGAGCCGAACCGGCCAGCAGGCGCAGTGAGCCGCCCTCCTAAGGTCAGGGCTTTGTTCCGGTCACGGGGCATGGGGTAGCATTTCCGAGTGACCGCAGGCCCGATAAACTTCAGCGGAGCATCTTAACCGATTTCGACCTCAAGCCGGTCATAGCCGCGGACCCAGTAGATGACGGCGGAGGCGATCCAGCTCAGGATGAACACGGCAATAATCAGGTAGCCGATCGTACCAAAATTGTCGTTCAGAACACCGATGCCGTCCCAAAACGGGCCTTGCAGGCCAAGTTGGCCCCCGGCCAGCCCAAGCGCCTCGATGCCGCCGACCAGCAGCGCAACCACGACCGACACGAAGGTGATGGTCATGTTGTAGTACAGCTTGCGGATCGGCTTGACGAAGGCCCAGCCGTAGGCGCCGAGCATCAGGATGCTGTCCGTCGTATCAACGAGCGACATTCCCGCCGTGAACAGCGCGGGGAACACCAGGATCGACCAGATCGGCAAGCCCTGCGAGGCTTGGGTTGCGGAGATGCCGAGCAGCGCGACCTCCGTTGCAGTATCGAAGCCGAGGCCGAACAGGAAGCCGAGCGGGTACATGTGCCAGCTCCGCCGCACCATGCGGAACATCGGCCGGAAAATCCGCGCCAACAGGCCGCGTCCGGCCAGCAGTACGTTCAGGTCCTCGTCCACGTAAGGCTCGCCGGCCTTCACGCGCTGGAAGGTGCGGTACACCGTGACGAGGATCACGATGTTCATGGCGGCGATCGCCAGCAGGAACAGCGCCGACACCAGGGTGCCAATCACGCCTCCGACGCTCTGGAAGGCAGCGAACCGGTCCTTGAATGCTGTTGCCGTGCCGGCGACGACGATGGATGCCAGGACCACGACCGTCGAATGGCCCAGGGAGAAGAAGAACCCGATCGAGACCGGGCGCTTGCCTTCCTGCATCAACTTGCGGGTGACATTGTCGATGGCGGCTATGTGGTCGGCATCGACGGCGTGGCGCAGGCCGAAGCCGTACGCCAGCAGGGCCGTGCCGAGCAGCACGGGGTAGTGGCGAAAGGCGATCAGCGCCCATGCCCAAGTGGCGACGTTGGCGGCTATCAGGACCGCATAGATGCCCAAAATCTTGAAACGCACATAACCCGCCCTGTCGTTGAAAATTGCCGAGATCGCGTAAGGCATGGGTTCCCTCGCTGCGTGTTGCGAGCTTGGTTCTAGGAGAGGTAGCGCGCAATCGTGATTGCCAGGGCCGCGCTGGTTTCATCGGCTCTGATCGGTGCAATGTATCGTCCGTCTGGACCGACCAGGTAGATGACCGAGCTGTGATCGACGACGTAGCTCGCAGGGTCCGTGCCGGCATGATGGGTGATGGTGCTGACCCGGTATTCATCGCCGACCTTGCGGACCTCGTTCGACGTGCCGGTCAAGCCGATCAGCAGCGGTGTGAAGGAGCTGGCGTATTTCCGCACGACCGGCGGCGTGTCGCGTTGAGGATCAACCGTGATGAACAGCGGCTGAACCTGGCTCGCCTTCTCGCCCAGCACGTCGAGGGCGGCGGCCATGGTGTTGAGCGTTATCGGGCACACATCCCGGCATGACGTGTAGCCGAAATAGATCAGCAGGTATTTGCCCCGGAAACTGCGATCCGTGACCGGTTTTCCGTCGCCCTGGACCAGTGCAAAGAGACCGCCGATCGCAGCCGTTTGCGACGGCCTGCCCGGTCCGGCCCCGATCAGCCATAAATAGGCACTCGCCAGCAGCAACAACGCGGCGACGACGCCGGTGCCAGCCACCAGGGCGGTGCTATCCCGATGCTTTCGGCGCGTGGCACGGCCGGCTTTCATTCGTGTTCCTCCCTTACATCCGCATGTGCATAGGCTCGCCATTGCCCACGCCCATGGCAATCGGGTGAGCCTTGAGGTCGTTCAATTCGGCCGCCAGGGCTTGCGGATTGTTCCAGTCTTTCGGATCACCGGGCCGCTCGATGGCCCGCAGCCAGCCCTCGCCGTCAATCAGGAATTGCGTGCCGGGCAAATCGTGCTCGGGAATGCCTGACACGATCGCATAGGCGTGCGGCACCGAGCTATCACCGGCCGCGCAGGCGCCCGCCGGAAGGGCGGTTTCGCCCGCATCAGCCAGGAGAGTGACAACCTCCGGGTTCGTGTTGCCGGGCATTGGCCTGCCAAACACCAGGCGGACGAACCTGCCATGGAGATCGTCCAGTGTGACGGTCCGGCCGCCGCAGATGGCTTGCAGCTCGGGTGCGCGAACGGGGGGCGACCAGCTTCCAGTACTCTGCATGGTGGTCCCGGCGTTATGGGCGCGTATGTAGTCGATCAGATCCCAATGCTGATCCTCTGATAACATGGCCGCGAATCCCGGCATCGCCTGGCCTCCCTCCGGGGCATCGATGCCGTGCGACAGCCACCAGAAAAGCTCGCCGTCGCTGTGCATCCAGAGATGGCCTGCGGTCAGGTCGGCAGGAGGGATCGGCAATCCCTTCGCGCCCGGCCCGTCGCCGCGCCCTTCGGCCCCGTGGCAGACGGTGCAATGCTGCGGAAAGAGCTGCGCGCCGTCAGCAATCGTGGTCGCCGCAAAGCCGGTCGGGGATTGATAGAAGCTTGTCGGGTATGCCTCGACCAGCAGCAGGCTGAAATGCGGCACCGCAAACCAGCCGATCACGGCGGCGACTGCGACGAGGGGCCAGCGGAAGCGCCGGGCAAAGACGGCCATGAGGAGCAGCGCCGCGGCCCCGGCCAGGGCGAGCGCGGCTTGGATGACCTCAAGCCGGAAATCCACATCCTCCCGAACCGTGGCGAGGCTTAGCCGCTCTGCGAAAGGCCAAAGGGGTTGTACGTGCATCGCCGGGGCCAGGTTGGTCAGCACGCCGGCCGCCAGAACCACTAGTAGCCCGACGGCGGTTTCCAGGGCGATGCTTTGGCACAAGCGCCGTTTTGCAAGGGCGCCTGACGCGCTGCCGAGCGCGGGTGTCAGGCGGAAGCGATTGCTGCCGGCGAGGCCGAGCAAGGCGATGAACAGCCCCAGCTTGACGAGGGCCACTAGGCCGTAGCCGGTGCCGATCAGGCCCGGCAGCCCGCCGATCAGCACCCAAAATTGGAATGAGGCGGTGACCGCCAGCAGCAGCACGCACGCCGTTGCCAGCGGGGAGAAGCGGCGGGACGCAAGAGCCGCCGCCCCGGGTGGTGCAGCCGCGATCAGCAGCAGAAGGGGCAGCAGGCCGCCAAGCCAAGCGCCGGCTGCCAGCAGATGGACCACCTCGGAGAGCAGCAGGAAACTCGGCCCGTCGTACATCGCGGCGGCATGACCGTGACCACCTTGCAGCGCCGTCGCGAGCGCCGCGAGGGTGGTTGCAACCCAAAACCGCAAGCGCCCACGCCCGAGGATCAGCGCTGTCACGATCAGCACCAGCAGCCTAAGCAGAAGGAGATGACCGAAGCTGGTATCCGCCAGCACGGTCGGAATCGCGGAGGCAGTCTCGAGAATGCTCCGGGTGCTGGCAATCGAGGCGGTTTGCAGGGCAAGCCAAGCCAGCGTTGCCAAGATCGCCGCCGACCAGCTCCATCGGAACAGGGAGCGCCAGCGGCTATCGAAGGCGGCAGCAGCTCCCGCTTCCATGCGGGCGAGCACCGGGGATGCCAGCGCCGCGCGGAAAAGCAGCGCACCGAAGACGGAGAGCAGGGCGGCGACGGACAGACCGCGCGCGAGGGCGAGGACTATCCCGCCCTCCACGTCGAACGCCGGCAACGCCACCCCGCTCACTCGCGATCGCCTACGGGCTCACGGTGAAGCTGTAGGTGCCTTCGGTCTTGTGCGTGTCCGTGGACGTGACGTGCCAGGTCACCTTGTAGGAGCCGGGCTTCAACGGTTTCAACGCGACCACGAGCTGTTTGTCGTCATTGGGTGCGGTCCGGACGGGGCTGGCGTCCATGCGGGTACCCGATGCGTCCTGCACTTCGATGGAGCTGAATTTCGGTTCGACTCCCTCGGTGTAATCGATGACGATTTGTGCCGGCGCGGTTGGCATGGTGCTGCCTACGGGCGGCGTGGCGGTTTTCAGGAAGGCATGTGCCGAAGCCGCCCCTGGCAGGGCGACTGAAGCGGTCAAGGCGGCAAGGAGAAGTGTGACGCGGTGCATGGTGTTCTCCGGCGATCGAGTGCGTGTGGTGGATGGGGCGCGGGTTCTCAGAAATCGAAGAGCGGCTTGCCCAGGCTGGTGGGGAACAGATCGTCGAAGAAGACGTGAAATTGGGCGATGACCCCGACATTCGTGCCCGACGCCCTGTTGGCGGGGATCAGGGCTTCGACGCCCAATTGGTAAGTGTCGCCCTCGTAGATGACGCCCGGCGCCACTAGGACCTGCGTCCCGAGATTGCTCGGGGAAGATGCCGGCGAGGAGTAGGCGACCTCTACGAGTGGGACCAGGTGGCCAAGGAAACTGTGCAGGCCGACATCGCGCACCTGCGATTGCAGGTAGGGAATACTGTACTGGAGCGAGAGGCCGCCTACCCAACGGTTTGAATAGCCGTTGTTGAACTGCTGGGTGGCGATGCCGGTAATCGGCGCGGTCGCATTGGCTCCAAGGTTGGAGGGCGGCTGGGCAGCCTTTAGCTCCTTGTCGGCAACCGAAAAGCCTGCCGTGCCGGTGATTGCCAAGGGTCTAAAAAGGCCGATCGGCAGGTCACCCAACCCTTTACCGAAGTAGACGGTCGGTGTGGTGTTTCCGTACTCGTCGGCACCGATATGGGCGGTGCCGGTCCGGCCGAATTCCCGGATCAAGCCAAGCGAGACGATGAATTCGTGCGGACCATTCACGTAGCTCTGGAACTTCACGGTACCAACGACGTCCTGGAATCCGGTGCGGGTTTTGTCGTGCTCCGTGCTCTGGACGACGTAGCTGTCGTTGATGGCGATGCCGAGCCGTTCGGTGATGCGCTTATCGAACTCCCCGCCAATGGTGTACTGGTGGATCGGCCCGGGGCCGCCATTTGCGCCGGAGCGCTGTGATGTGATGGTCGGCAGCGATGCCTCGTCGGCCACACCGGGGTCGTCGATGGTCAGGGTGACAGGGAACACGCGCGCGCCGGCAACGGCATGGGCCGAGGCAGGAAGCGCATGGAGCGCAAGCAGGCTGGCGCATGCCAGCGTGGTCATCGGAACCAGTCGGTTCATAATTAGGTCCTGGAAACAGAGCATCACGAGCAGCAGCGTGGAGCGCCGCTGCTAACGGGTGCCGTAGCGAGTTGTGTGGAAATTGCGTGAGCGGCGTGTCTCCGGCAGGCTGATAGTTGGGTTGGCTAGGCGGCGAGGTCAACGGGGACGGGAGCGGCGGGCTTCTCACCTAAGGTCTGCC
>JAABUX010008631.1_pt1 | contig 11710 bp, 10 predicted proteins | sample 5561851 | NCBI WGS metagenome assembly JAABUX01 (sample SAMN10711883, study PRJNA513361) | rock metagenome | isolation source: Antarctica rocks | place: Antarctica: Victoria Land, Richard Nunatak red sandstone | collected 2016-01-03 | reverse complement strand
CGCCCGAAACCGAGCCCGCGATGACGCTGTGGGGCGACCGTCACCTGATCCAGCAGGCGGTCGCCAACCTGCTCGACAACGCGCTCAAATTCTCGCCCGCTGGAGGGCAGGTGCGGGTGTCGGTCGAGATCGGCGCGCCGGAGATCGCCGTCGTGGTGACCGACCAGGGACCGGGCATCCCGGTTACCGAGCGGGCGCGCGCCGTCCAGCGGTTCTATCGTGGCGAAGGGTCGCGCTCGACGCCTGGCTCCGGGCTTGGCCTCACGTTGGTGCAGGCGGTCGCGGCGCTGCACGGCGGCGCGTTGCGGCTGGAGGGCGCCGATCCCGGCCTGCGCGCGGTGCTGGCACTGTCGCGGGCGATGCCGGACGCAGCGGTTCGCATGAAGGCCCTGTCACCCGTGTCCCACCCGGCCGCAACGGCGCTGCCTGTAGCGTAACGCCATGGGGTTATCGCTGAAACTGATTGCACGCTCGTCGATCGTGGCTGCGTCCGCCGTGGCGATGCTGCCGATGGGCGGTACCGCCGATACTGTGACGGAATCGGCGGCACCGGCGCAGGTCACGACCGACACGCCGGAATACTGCAAACACCTGGCGTGGTTGTACGGCTTGGTGCAACACGCGAGCAGCGACAACGACGCGCTAGCCCGCGACGGCACCGCGATGTGCGAGCAGGGACGGGTTCGCATGGGCGTGCGGGCGCTGCGGCGGGCGCTGGCCGGCGTGCACGCACAGCCCTAGGCGCTGTCGGCGACCGCACCCTCCGGGTTGTGCCGGCCGCGCCGCAGCGTCTCCGGCATCGCGAACTCCACCAGCAGCACCGCGAGCAGGCCGGCCACCGCCAGCCCGCCATAGGCGACCTGGTTGCCGTAGCCGGTTGCGAGATAGCCGGCGAACGTGGTCGACAGTGTGGCTCCGATGCTGGCGGCCAAGCCAAACGTGCCGATCGACAGATTGAACCGGTTTGTGCCAGCGCTGACGTCGGACGCGATCAGCGGCAGCATGATGCCGAACACGGCGCCACCGATGCCGTCCAGCGCCTGCGTCGCGATCACCAGACCGGGCGTGGTCGCGAACGCCAGCAGCCCGGCCCGCAGCGGCAGCATGGCGAAGCCCACCAGCAGCACCGGCCGCCGCCCGAGTGTCTGCGCGAGACGCCCGACTGTGGGCGAGCACAACGCGACGATGCCCTGCGGCACGATCAGGCACGCGGCCACGACCAGGATGGCGTGGCGCGGGTTGGAGACGGTCAGGGCACTCGCGGCCAACGGCAGCATCGCCGCGTTGGCCAGATGGAACAGCACGATGCAGCCGGCGAACATCAGCAGGCGGTGGTCGGTAAGCACGCGCCTAGTCTCGCCCCACGCGGCGTGGTGGATCGGCGGCGCGGGCGGCGTGTTGGCGCGCATGTCTGCCGCGATGTCGGGCGGCACGCGGCTCGGCAACGTGAACAACACGAAGATCGCCGGCAGGCAGAACGCGGCGGCCAGCCACAGCACCGCCTCGGCCGACCAGTAGGTGCCGGCCGCCCCCATCAACGCGGCGCCGGCGGCGTTGCCGAGGGCGGCGAACCGCGCGTTGCGCCCGAGCCGGACCGCCAGCGCGGCACGCCCGACCCGGCTCAGCGTGATCGCGGCGATCGCCGGCACCAGCAGGCAGCTCGCGACGCCGTGCAGCGCCTGCGCGGTCAGCACCGGCCGAACCGACGGAAACCGCGCGATCAGCAGCGCCGACACGCAGATCGAAACCAGTGCCGCGATCGCGCCGAACCGTTTTCGCGGCAGGAAGTCGATCAGCGCGCCCGCCGGCACCTGTGCCAGGATCGACACCAGCGTGCCGGTGCTGAGCGCTAGGCCGATCTGGGTCGGCGTCCATTGGTTCGCGGTCAGGTAGATGGCGATGAATGGCCCGAAGCCGGTCTGCACGTCGGCCAGGAAGAACGTCAGCAGGTCGAGCGCGCGGTTGATCGGCATCCCGCTCGGCGGCGACCCATGCGTCGCCCGCGCCATACCGACGCGCATCGTGCTCTGGTAGGGCCCGGGCAGCCCGACCGACTTCACCGGCACCGGTCCACCATCCAACCGGCTCCCTCCTTCAAGCCTGGGCCATGCCTCGGCCGCCTCTGACATAAGCTGGACGCTCCGTCGAACCACGCCGCACTATCGGCTTGCCTGGACAACGGAACGATCTAAATGAGAACAACAGATGAACGTCGAGGCCCGATTCGCGCATGGAGTTGCTGAAAAAGCTCGAAATTTTGGCAGATGCTGCAAAATACGACGCCTCCTGCGCCAGTTCGGGCACCGATAAACGCAGCTCGCTCGGACAAGATGCCGGTATCGGCAGTAGCGAAGGCGTGGGCATCTGCCACGCCTACGCGCCGGACGGCCGCTGCATCTCGCTGCTGAAGATACTTCTCACGAATGTGTGCATGTACGATTGTTTGTACTGCATCAACCGTCGCAGCTCGAACGTGCGCCGCGCCCGGTTCACGCCGGAGGAGGTGGTCGAACTCACCCTCGGCTTCTACCGGCGCAACTGCATCGAGGGACTGTTCCTGTCGTCGGGCATCATCAAGTCGCCCGACCACACGATGGAGCAGGTGGTCCAGGTCGCCCGCCTGCTGCGCGAGACGCATGGGTTTCGCGGCTACATCCACCTGAAGACGATCCCCGACGCCGACCCGGCGCTGCTGCTGGAGGCGGGGCGCTACGCCGACCGGCTGTCCATCAACGTCGAGCTGCCGAGCCAGGCGGGGCTCGACAAGCTGGCGCCGGAGAAGGACGCGCCCTCGATCCGCCGTAGCATGGGCAAGCTGCGGCTCGGCATCGACGCCGGGCGGGAGAAGGGCGCGCCGCGATTTGCGCCGGCCGGGCAGTCGACCCAGGTGATCGTCGGCGTGGACGAGAGCAGCGACCGGCAGATCCTCGACATGAGCACCAACCTGTACGGGTCGTATGGGCTCAAGCGGGTCTACTACTCCGCGTTCTCGCCGATCCCGGACGCGTCTTCGGCCTTGCCGCCACGCGCCGCTCCTTTGCTGCGCGAGCATCGGCTGTATCAGGCGGACTGGCTGCTGCGGATCTACGGTTTTGAGAACAACGAGCTGCCGACCGATCTGGCGTCGGGTAATCTGCCGCTCGAGATGGACCCGAAACTCGCGTGGGCGCTAGCGCACCGCGAGCGGTTCCCGATGGACGTCAACACGGCGGTTCGCGAAGAGTTGCTGCGGGTGCCGGGGTTCGGCGTGAAGTCGGTGGATCGCCTGCTGCAGGCGCGCAAGCACCGGCGGCTGCGGATGGCGGATTTGGCGCGGCTGCGGCTGCCGTTGGGCAAGATCGGGCCGTTCATCGTGACCGACGACCATCGGGCCAAGGGGCTCGAAATCGCGCACCTGGCGCGGAAACTTCCGAGGCAGGCCGACCTTTTCGTCTGATGCGTTCGGCGATACTGGCCCACGAGGTCGATTGGGATGGTTTCAGGGTGGCGGCCCGGGCGGCGGCGCTTGATGGCGTGGCGCCGGACGACATGGTCTGGTCGGTCGGCAGCCCCGACGATCTGTTCGCCGACGCGATGGACGAGGCCCGCCCACCTCCCACTGGTGCGTTCACCCTGCCGCGCCCGCTGGTCGACCTGGCGCAGACCGTCATCCAGGCGCGTGAGAAGGAGCGGTTCTCGCTGCTCTACGGGCTGGTTTGGCGGGCGCACCGGGGCGAGCGGACGCTGCTGGAGCAGACCACCGACCCCGCCGTGGACCGCGCCAACCGGCTCGCCCAAGCGGTGCGGCGCGACACCCACAAGATGCGCGCGTTCGTGCGGTTCCGGGTGGTCGAGGCGGACGGCGCGACGCGCCACGTTGCCTGGTTCGAGCCGAGCCACTTTATCGTAGAGGCCAACGCGAGCTTCTTCGTGCGCCGGTTCGCGACGATGACGTGGTCGATCCTGACGCCGGACCGAAGCGTGCACTGGGACGGCACGGAACTGCGCTTCGCCGCCGGCGCGAGCCCGGCCGACGTCCCGGATGACGACCGGCTGGCCGAATACTGGCGCACCTACTTCGGCGCGATCTTCAACCCGGCGCGGCTGAAGGTGGGCGCGATGACCAGCGAGATGCCGAAGAAATACTGGAAAAACCTGCCCGAGGCGGCCGACATCCCCGAGATGATCCGCGCGGCGCAAAGCCGGACCGACACCATGATCGACAACTCCACGACCGCCCCCGCCGCCCCGCTGGCCAAGCCGATCGCCAAGCACGTGCCCGCCGCCGCCACGGGACGGCTCGGCGAGGCGGCGCGCGAGGCGGCCGAGTGCCGGCGCTGCTCGCTGTGGCAGCCGGCGACCCAGGTGGTGTTCGGCGAGGGCCCGGCGGACGCCAAGATCATGTTCGTGGGCGAGCAGCCGGGCGACCAGGAGGATCTGGCCGGTCGCCCGTTCGTGGGACCGGCGGGCCAGCTGTTCGACCGCGCGATGGCCGAGGCGGGGCTCGATCGCGCGACCGTCTACGTCACCAATGCGGTCAAACACTTCAAGTTCGAGCCACGCGGGAAACGAAGGATCCACGCGAAACCCGACACCGGTGAGATCGTCGCTTGCGCGCCATGGCTCGAGGTCGAGCGGGCCGAAATTATGCCGCAGCTGACGGTGCTGATGGGTGCGACCGCCGCCCGCTCGGTGCTGAAGCGGGCGGTCACGATCACCCGCGAGCGCGGCAAGGCGATGCCGCTCGCCAACGGCCAGGTGCTGGTGACGGTGCACCCAAGCTACCTGCTGCGGCTGCCGGAGGAGGCGGACCGGGTGCGGGAATACGCGCTGTTCGTCGGCGACCTGAGGCTGGCGGCCTCGATGGTGGCCTAGCGGGCTGGCAGCACGTAAAGCGTGACGCTCTGGGCCGGGAGCACGTCGGAGACCGACTGATGCGACCAGGACAGGTCCGGCAACTTCGCGATCGTGTTCGCCGCTGTGAGCTGCCAGCGGTGGGCGGACCCGGTCTGCGGCCATGACCCGAGCGTCAGCGCCAGCGGCGTCGCCCCGGTCAGGGTTTTGTTGACCACCATCACGGTGAGCGCCCCGTCGTTCGCCCGCAGTGCCGCGAAGGCGGACAGGTTATCCGGATTAGGCACCGTCGCGGCCACGCTGGTGTCGCCGAACGCGCCCCCTGCGCCGTCGTAGTTTCGATACATTTGCATCGCCTTGAACGTCGGCGTCGTGTTGGCCGGCACCACCCAGCGGGTCGCCAGGTCGAGCCCATACTTGCCGAAAATGCCGTAGATGTCGGCCTGCGTGGTGGCGCCGTTGATCGAGCCCTCGGCACCCCAGTTGTATTCGGTGATCGCGACCGGCGTGCCCGCCACGTAGTCCGCCGCCACCCAGCCCTTTAGCCGCGGTATCAGGTACACCGGCTGGCCGATCCAGCTCTCGGAGACATAGTTAGAATCCCAGAGCTGGCGGGTCGAGCGGTTGCGGAGCAGCTGCGTCGCGGTCGAGACGTCGTCGCTGAACTCGCCGGCCTGCGGGTAGAAGTGCACGCTCACGACGTCGACGGCGTGGCTCGCCTTCCACTGCGTCAGCAGCCACGGGATGTAGTCCATGCCGCCCTCGACGCCCTGCCGGTCGGGGAAGGCGGACCAGCCGTGGGCGGCGGCGTATTGCTCGTCGAAACCGCTGTAGCGATAGCCGTCCCAGCCCCACTCCTCCGGCCCGACGATTTTTGCGGTGCGGTCGATCGAGCGGATCATGGCGGCGGCGGCGATCACCTTGTCGCGGTACTCGGTCGCGTGCGGGCCGACCGGGTGGATGTCGCGATGTGTGCTCGGCCACAGCGTCGCCTCGTTGTCCATCGCGTACCACGCGACGCCGCCGGCCGAGGCCGCCTTCCACGTGGCGAGCAGGTGGCGCAGCCACGGCCGCTCGGTCGCGGCGGAGTCGGCGACGTAGGCGTCGGTCGGGCTGTTGCCGGCGATCGGCGTCTTGCAGTCCGGCCGCAAGCCGTCGCCCGCGTCGGAGTCCCAATAGTCGGTCGCGCATTGCGCGCCGTATTTATGGACCGAGAAGCTGGGCAGGATGGCGCGGTTGGCTCCGAGTTTGCCGACCCAGCCGGCCAGCGGCAGCGTCAGCATCGCCCGCGAGCCGCCGGTCTTGGTAGCCGACACGAACGCGTCGGCCGCCGCACCCGGGGCAGTGCCGGCCTGCGGATAGCTCTCGAAATACCAGTCGGACGCGAGGTTCTCCGCGTTGGCCGCGTAGCCGTAGGCCGAGGTGCTGTTGCCGCCCCAGCGGTTCAGCGGCGCCCGCAGCGTCGCAAGGTCGGCCGCGTTCCCGAACGCGACACCGTAGATCAGCGGGCTGATCGGGTGGTCCGCCGCCGCCGCGTCGATCGCGACGGTGACGGTTTGCGCGGCCGCCGGAGCGGCCAACGACATCAGGCTCGTCACTGCCACGACACGCGCGATCATCGACCATTCCCTCGAACCATCGGGCCAAGTAGCGCCCGGATGTTCTGTTTCCGAAAGTAATAAGCCGTCATCGCGAACATTGCCCCGGCGAACCTTCCCGCGCCGAGCCACGTTCGACCCGCACGACCACGCTGCAGGAGGCCGCCGTGCCGATCACCACGACCCAACACCCCGTCGCCTCGCACGTCGCGATCATTACCGGCGGCTCGTCCGGCATCGGGCTCGCGACCGCCATGCTGTTCGCCAAGCGGGGCTGGCGGGTCGGCCTGATCGCGCGCGGCGAGGCGGCGCTGGTCAACGCGGCCGACCAGATCCGCGCCCAGGGCGGGCGGGTCGCGACCGCCGTCGCCGACGTCGCCGACCGCCACGCGCTGGCCGAGGCGGCGCACCGGATCACCGCCGAGCTCGGGCCGATGGAGGTCTGGGTCAACGACGCCGGGGCGGCGGTCGTGGCGACGTTCCAGGACACGTCCGACGAGGAGTTCCACCGCGTCGTCGACACCACGTTCTTCGGCCAGGTCAACGGCACCCGGGTGGCGCTCGACGCGATGACGCCGCGCGGGCGGGGCGTGATCGTGGGCATCGGCTCCGAGGTCGCGTTCCGGGCGATGCCGATGCTGAGCGCCTACAGCGCGTCGAAGTTCGCGTTGCGCGGGTTCTACGAGGCGCTGCGGGCCGAGCTGATGGCGGCGCACAGCCCGATCCATGTCGGCATGGTGCACCCGCCGGCGATCAACACACCGTTCTTCGCGCACGCCGCCGCGCACCTCGACGATGTCGACGAGACGCCGAGCCCGCCGCCGCCGTACTACGAGCCGGAGCTGATCGCCGAGGCGGTGTGGCTGGTCGCGAGCGAGCGGCGGCGCGAGCTGAAGGTGACCGGGGCCACGGTCGTCATGGCGTTCGCCAACGCGATCGCCCCCGGGTTGCTCGACCAGGTGCTGTCGCGCGTCGGTTCCGGCATGCAGGTGACGCGCCGCCGTGACGCCGCCGCCGCGCGCGATCCGGCGCTGCTGAAGCCGGGCCGCCGCGCGCCGGCGGTGCACGGCGTGTTCGGCGACGGAGTGAAGAAAAGCTCGGCGCAGATGTGGCTGGCGCGCAACCGCTACACGATCGGCCTGTCGACCGTGGCGCTGCTGTGGGCGACCCGCCGCCGTTAGCCTGGATCGAGGCGGACCTTCGGATGCCACGCGAGCAGCAGCGCCACGAGCAGGGCGGCGAGCACCGAGGCGCACAGCCAGACGAACCCGACTTTTAGCAACGTGCCGCCGATCGCGCCGCCGATGGTGGCCCCGAGCGAAGTGCCGGCGTTCAGCAAGCCGACGCTCTCGGCGCGGCGGGCCGGCGAAAGCGTGACCGACAGCCGGGTGCTGGCGACCGACAGCAGTGGCCAGATCACCTGGGTCGCCCCGAAGCACGCGAGGATGGGGAACACCGTGGCACCCAAGTGCGCCGCAGTCAGCGCCACCAGCCCGGCGATCAGCACCGCGCGCGCCAACAATCCTGCGGTCATCACCCGCCAGGGTCCGAACCGCGCATCCCAGCCGCCGACCACGCGATACAGCAGCAGGCTGCAGCCGACGCCGAGCGCGTAGGCCGTCGTCGGATAGCTCGCGTCGACGTGGTAGTCGCGCACCATGGCGACGGCGAACATCACCGACAGCCCGTTGGTCGCGGTGTACGACACCAGCCAGGCGGCCAGGAACCAGGCAAGCGGGCTGTGGCCGAGGCCGGCGATCGCGCGGCCGGTCACCCGCTGCAGCGACCGCTGCGGCCCGAACGGCGCGCCGTCGCCGCTGCGTGCGGGACGAGGTTTCAGGGTCGGCCGGTCCACCTTGACCACCGGGTCGGGCGCGAAGGCGAGCGCCAGCGGCACGGCCAGGAACAGCATGCCGGCCCCGAGCAGGAACGCCTCGCCGACGTGGCGCAGGCCGAACGCGCCGGCCAGCAACAGGCCGACCAGCTGGCCGCCGCCGATGCAGGCCTGCAACGCGCCGATCTGGGCATCCCAGCGGGCCTCCGGCACGACCTCGACGATGAACATGGTGGCGACCGTGCTGGCGGCCGACACGCCGAAGCCGACCAACGCCGCCGTCGCCATATGCTGCGCGACGCCGCCCGGCATGCGGTGCGCCAGCAACGCCAACCCCGCCAGCAACAGGCCGCCCGCGAGTGTCAGGCGGTTGCGGCGGTGGGCGTCGCTCCACGCGCCGATGAACGGGGCGGCGGTTGGACCGGGGCGCGCCGCCAGCGGCAGGATCACCGGCACCAAGCCGGTCTGCACCAACCCAAGCAGGATGTAGCAAGCCATCCAGGGCGGCAGGGCGGCTCTCACGCCTCGCGGTATAGCAGAAGAAGCACACCGATCAGCACGAACAGCGCCGGCCAGACCCAGCCGGCGATGCGGGCCGCGCGCCCGTCGAGGCGGATCTCGAGCCACCGCGCCCAGCCGGCGGCGATCGAGGCCAACGCGAGCGGTGTGTGCGTCAGCTCGATCAGCAGCTGGTCCTTTACGTTGGCGATCGCGTGGGTGTGGGTCAGCAACGCCGCCCCGCCAATCGCGGTCACCAGCGGGAACACCAGCGCGGCGCGCTTGCTTTGCCAACCACCGGCGCGGACCCGCCACTCGAACGCGCCGAACAGCACGATGAGGATGACAAAGAAGCGGTGCTGCAGCACTTCGACGTCACGCAGGCTCTCGAAAAACCCCTCGTTGCCCATCGGCCAGACTTCGGGGTCGCTGCGCAAGAACAGGAACACGGCGAGCCCCAGGAACAGCAGCGGCCAATGCCGCGCCCAGCGCGCGCCCGCCTGGTTGACCAGGGCCAGGATGCCGATGCCGACCACGAACAGGCCAGCCCAGTGGTGGTTGTATTCGCTCCAGGCGATGTCGGCGGCGTTGCGGGCGGGTATTTCGCCCGAGCCCGGCGTGAACGCCTGTTGCGGCGCCGTCTGCTGCGTCGCGGCCTCGCGGTCCAGCTGCGCTTGCAAGGCCGGCAGGGTCAGCGCGTCGTGGTCGGGGCTGGTCAGGCGTGGCCACACCGGCGTGTTGCGCTCGACCACCTCGGCCCAACTCACCCGGTCGCGCGTCAGGTCGACCGACGGCGGCACCGAGGTCAGCGAGGCGGCCGCGAAGAACAGCGTGAAGCCGATGCCGATCTCGACTTCCGCAAACCGCTTCATGCGCAGCACCGGGGCGCCCGGATCGGACCGCAGATGCCCGACCACCAGGAAGTTGCCGAGGCCGAGCAGCAGCAGCAGGCCGAACATCGCCGCCTTGGCGCCGACCATCACGCCATACGCGGTGCCGTAAAACCCCTGCGGCGAGCCGACATACAGCGCGGCCATGGTGGCGCCGGAGACGATGATGCAGCCGACGCCCAGCATCGACATCTGCGAGAACCGGCGGCCGACCGTCCGCCAGCCGAACCCATCCTGCACCCGCGCCAGCGCCGACACGAAGCACGGGATGCCGCCGATCCAGATCGCGGCACCCAGCTGGTGCAGGCCCTCGACCGCCAGCAGCGGCCAGCGGGTGTCCATCCGCGCGGCGGCGTGGGTGGTCAGCGTCGCGGCACACAGCTCCAGCGCGCAGGCGGCGATCAGCAGGCCTTTGGGTGCGTCGACACCCCGGCTCAGCAGCAGCAGCGCGAGCACGGCGGCGGCGGCGCACTTGACCAGGCTCGCCTCGGCGAACGACGCGGTCAGCACCTCGCGCACCGACAAGTCGACGGTCGCGCCGAGCACCGCTCCCTGCATCGCCAGCGAAACACCCTCCGCGATCAACAACGCGAGCGCCGCCCAGCCGGCGATGCGCGCGGTGTCGGCCGCGATCAGCTCGCCCCGCGCCATGCCGCGCAACGGACGCGCCAGCAGCAGCAGGAAGATCACCCCGCCCAGCGCCATCGACTGGGCGACGATCACCAGGCCGTGCAGGATGATCGACAGGAAGCCGAACAGATCGACCAGAAGGCTCATGGCTTGGAGGCGACGTGCGGCGCCGTGGCGGCCGGCTCGGCGACGGTGAACGGCACCTCGCCCCGGGTGATGTGGCCGTCGACCGCCAGCACCTGCCAGCGCAACACCCAACTCCCGGCTACCACCGAGGTCTGCGCCTCGAGCAGGTTGGGCGTTTCGGGAGGCGTCTGCCGCAGGATGTTCGGCATGGCGTTCGGCTTGGCACTCAGGGCGACCAGCGTCAGTCGCGAGCGGTCGGCGTCGATCCGGCTGTTGAACCGCAGGCGGACCGAAAGCGGTCCCGGCGGCACCGTCGCCGAACTCGCCGGTGCGCCGTCGATCAGGATGGCATGGGCGAAGGCTGGCTGGGTCGCCAAAACGATAAAAAACAGGAATGGATACAAACTGCGCATAGCCGCGATATGGCGCCATGCGATGTGTCCTCAAGCCGCGCCATGGACGCGGCGGCGACCTCGCGCTGTAGTGCGAATGAACGGCGACGGTGTGGTGATGGACACGGGTTTGGCGGGCAGGCGGGCGCTGGTGTGCGCGGCGAGCAAGGGGCTGGGGCGGGCCTGCGCGATGGCGTTGGCGCGCGAGGGCGTCGCGGTCACCATCACCGCCCGCACCGAGGCGGCGTTGCAGGCGACCGCCGCCGAGATTCAGGCCGAGACCGGGGCCACGGTGGTCGCGGTCGCGGGCGACATCACCACCGAGGCCGGGCGCGCGGCGGCGCTGAACGCCTGTCCCGAGCCGGATATCCTGATCAACAATGCCGCCGGACCGCCGGCCGGCGATTTTCGTGATTTTAGCCACGAGGACTGGAGCCGGGCGCTCGAGGCCAACATGCTGACCCCGATCTTCCTGATGCGCGCGGTGGTCGACGGCATGATCGCGCGCAAGTTCGGGCGGATCGTCAACATCACCTCGGCCAGCGTGAAGTCGCCGATCGCCGCACTCGGCATGAGCAACGGCGCGCGAGCGGGCCTGACCGGGTTCGCCGCCGGGCTGGCGCGGCAGGTCGCGAGCCATAACGTCACGATCAACAACCTGCTGCCCGGCCCGTTCCTAACCGACCGGCTGCGCGCGTTGTCAGCGATGGCGGCGGCCCGGTCTGGGCGCACCGCCGAGCAGGAGTTACAGGCGCGGGCGGCCGAAAACCCGACCCGACGGATCGGCGACCCGGCGGAGTTCGGCGCCGCCTGCGCGTTCCTGTGCAGCGCGCAGGCCGGGTTCATCGTCGGCCAGAACATCATGCTCGACGGCGGCGCGTTCAACGCGACGATGGGCTGATGCTGCGC
>JAABUX010008630.1_pt1 | contig 11711 bp, 13 predicted proteins | sample 5561851 | NCBI WGS metagenome assembly JAABUX01 (sample SAMN10711883, study PRJNA513361) | rock metagenome | isolation source: Antarctica rocks | place: Antarctica: Victoria Land, Richard Nunatak red sandstone | collected 2016-01-03 | reverse complement strand
TGCTGGCGTACACGTTGCGGCCCCAGCGCACCGCGCTCACGACCGACGCAAAGTTGTTGTCCAGCAGCAGGATGTCGGAGGCCTCCTTGGCGATGGACGTGCCCGCGTTCATGGCGAAGCCGACGTCGGCCAGGCGCAGCGCGGGCGCGTCGTTGGTGCCGTCGCCCGTCACGGCGACCACCTCGTCGCTGTCGCGCTGCAGTGCTGCGCGAGAGCACGCAGACCGATCTGCCCTGAGACCTGCCCCACAGCCCCGGCATGATCGGCAGGCAAGGGCCTGGTGACAGAGGGCACGCAGGCTCATCACGTCAGCCCAAATGCCCGTGATAGGCAGCTGTAGGTCCGCCTGAATGGACATCAGCCCGCCCGCCCACGCAGGCGTCCTTCGACCCCCGCGACCCCTCATGCGTCTGCACCGAGCATGTCAGGTGGCTGCAGCAAATGATCAGTTGCTGGGCGCAAGAGTGTGGCAGCAGCAGGAGATCACTGCGAGCGCAAGACTAACTGCAGGCATGGCTCGCATGCAGAATCACACGCTGCCCTGCCCTACCAGGGCACCCCTGCCCCGCGCGCAGCCTGCAGCGCCGGCCGCGCGGCGGGTCGCGACGCACCCTGGACGATCGTGAACTTGTCCTTTGGCGAGCAGCGCCCGATGACGCGCAGGTCGGGCCAGAGCGCCGCGAAGGCCGGGTAGTCCAGCGAGCCATCCGCCCGCAGCACCTGGGCGGGGCACCGCACAGACGCATCTGGCCGAGCCACAGCGTATCAGGAAAACGTAGCTCTGCCCACAGACGGACAAAGCAGCGAGTGCGAGCTCTGAGACAGAGGCGGCAAGGGGTGCGCATGCGGGGGAGGCATGGCCGCCACGCGGGACACCAGCTGGGCGCTGTGTGCGGGGAGGTGCACGCGCACCCGTTTCCGAAACTCTGGCCCGGTCATCACGACGCTGCCATCGAGGCCGCCTGGGTCTCTGCGCCTCGCTGTCGAGCCTGCGCAGAGCGCCAACCCACTTCCACTTGACAGGTGTGCTCATGTGTTTGAGCTGCAGGGGCTTGGCATCAGCCACAACAGCGTGTAGCATGTTACAAGAGCAGTCTGGTGTGAGCATGTGGGCCAGCCCATGCAAGTAAAAACGTACATGGGGTCAGGTGCCTTCAGAGCAGCAACACGTCTCCGTGCCACAGGGCAGTGAGCGCAGCGGCCTGCCTCACCGCTACAACTTGTCAGGGCGTACCAGCTTCGCTGCCGCGGCTCCTCCTGGTGACTCCTTTCCTGCCGTAGAGGGTCCCCTGCAGGAGCAGGAACAGACCCAAGTGCTAAGCATGCATAGCTGTCACTTCATAATGCAACCATGTCTGCCACAATGTACTTATGCGGCCCAGCATCGCATTTTGTACACATACGTGCCCCCTGTTAGTGCCCCCCCTCGTGTAAGTGCCCCCTGTAAGTGCCCAGGAAGGCACCCAGGCATGCCACTCCAAGACCTGCAGCTGATGGCAAGCACACATCACAGCCGTACACCTATAACTTGGCATGCCACAGGCGAAGCCTGCAGTATGCCTGGATTTCATAAAGGCCACGCCAGCTGCGTGTGCTGCCCGCGCGGGCGCCGCCCCTGCTCCGCCGAGTGTCAGTCTGAAGGCGATCAATGACGTTCTGCTCCAAGCAGCGCGACCCACCTTGAGCGCGGCCGTCCCGTTACGGCCAGCCGGCCCCTCGGCGGACGCCGCCCCCGCAGCGCCGCGCCCGCTCACGCTGGCGCGCGCGCCCGCCTGCCGCCGCGCGGACGCGCTCGCGGCGGCCTCTGCATCCGGCGCGCTGTGCGGCGCGCCCGGCGCGCCCGCGGGCTCGCCGGGCTCGTCCATGGTGGCCATGACGGGCGCGAGGTACGGCAGCGGCGCGTCCGGCGGCAGGATGCCGCACTGCCGCGCGATCGCCGTCGCGGTGACCGCGTTATCGCCTGCGCAGGCCCCGCACCTCGCATTAATGCACCCCGGGACGATCCTGCGGTGTAAGCAGGCCCACATGCAGCAGCAGATGCACGGGTGCAGTTTAATATGCCTGAGCGCTGGAGTGTGCCTGCACACAGCCAGCTCACCACCTGCCAATTCACCATCAGTGTCGCCACGCACAGCCCCCCCGGGCGCCGGCGCCGCCCGCGCCGGCGCGCAGCGCGGCCCAGCCGCCGGCCGCGCACCGGTGAGCATGCGCACGGTGATGCCCGCGCGCTGGCACTGCCGGATGGCGTCCGGCACCTCGCGCCGCAGCGGGTCCTCGATGCCGACCAGCGCGACGAGCGTCAGGCGCTCCTCCAGCGCCGCCGCATCGGCGCCGCCGCCGCCGCCGCAGGCGGGGCCGCCGCCGGGCAGCTCGCCCGCCGGCACGTCGCGGTACGCCAGCGCAAGCATCCTGCGCGCGCGCGCGCTCGGCGGTCGCCCATGGACCGCGGCCCCAGCGGCCCGTCCGTGCACTCTTCCCACCTGGCCCCACTGGCTCACGCGCTCTGACTCTGTAGCCGCTGGCCAGGCAGGCTGCCCCGCCAGCAGCGCGCTGTGGGCGACACGCTCTGAACAACGTGCTGCAGAGCTGCCCTCTGGGACATGGCATGGCGTCTGCGTGCGCGCCCGGTTCGGAGTGCACAGGGCGCCATCACCCCCTTGCGCAGCAGCAACTCAGGCGCCCGCGGCGGGGGCGCGCCGGTTGCCGTCCGCCGAGAAGCTCTCCAGCAGCTCCTGCTTCTCCTCGGCCGGCAGCTCGGCCGCGCCGCCGTCGGGCGTCAGCCGCCGCGTGCACTTCCGCAGCACGATCTCCGCCGCGCCCTTGCAGAGCAGGCGCGCGCCCGGCGCGCCGTCGCCGCTGCTGCGCCCGGCGCATGCCTTTATTTATGCAATGAGCGCTTGCGAGTAGCTGCGCACCAGAGGCTCTGCGACCGCGCCAGGGTCGTCACTGTGTGCCGCTGCGCCATGTGCAGCCTGCGCAACGCAACACATAGGGCATGCAGGTCCCGCGAGGCAGATCACAGGCGCGACGGCACATGCAACCTGGGTTGAGCAGACTACACAGTCGCAATGACACCCCATGGCAGGACAGCCGAGGCGCGCAGTGGCGCACAAGCGCCGGCGCAGGCCCAGGAGTTGCAAGCAAATGTCAACGGCCGCGCCTGGCCTCGGCGGCCGCGACGAGCGTGGACATGCGCTTGCGGTCGGAGGAGAAGGGCGCGACCGCCAGCAGCCGCGCGGCGCCGCGCGTGGCTGCATAGTCCGCGCCCAGGCCCGCCGCCAGCGCCAGCAGCGCGCACTCCGTGCGGCTGCCGACCTGCAGCGGGCGCCCGCCTGCGCGCGCGCGCGCGCGTGATTGGCGCGCGCCGCTGCCGCCCTGCGGGCGGCGTCGCGCTGACGCCGGGCGCCGCGTCTGTTTGAGGGCTTGGGCGCCTGTGTCTGTGGGCATTGCGCAGCCATGCAACGTGGCCGCCCTGCGCTCATGCCCTTGCGGCCCATGCAGGGTCAGCGCTCCAGAGACACACGCCTGTGTCACGCAACCTGAGGGGCCAGCATGGGTCCGAACGCCAGCAAATGGAGACATGCTGGGTTAGGGTTAAGGCTGAGCGGCCCCGCACCATCCTGCGCGGGCCGCAGCTCGGCGGTGGAGTTGATGGCGATGCCGTCCGCAAGCAGCTCCACGACAACGGGCGGCAGTGCGAGGCCGGGCAGCGCCGCGCCGCCGCCGCGAGGCGCCTCGCGCAGGGCGGCCAGGTCGCGGAACTCGGCGCCGGCCGCCCACAGGCGCACGACCGCCATCTCGTTCTGCGTCAGCGTGCCTGCCCGCCCGGCGCACCGCTCTTGCTGCTTATCTGGGCGGAGGCAGGCCAAGTTCCTGGTAAGGTAGCCCCGCAGAGGCACTCCAGGCTGACATGGTTGAATCTTAGGGACTTCATGACAGCTTTGCGCCGACAAGCTGCAAGCCCTGGCGGGACCACGCCGCGCACTGATAGCACTGCGCCATGGCGTCATCGCCGCGCGGCCGGGAAGCAGGGGGCCCCGCGGCCCCGCACCGGCTGCAGCGCGGGCACGCTGGTAGGCACGCATCATGGGCCCACGGGCGCGCCCGGGCGCGCCTGTCTTGTCGGTGCAGATGGACGTGGCGGCGCCCATGGTCTCCGCGGCCGACAGCGTGCGCACGAGGTTGCTGTCGGCCAGCATGCGCCGCACGCTGAACGCGAGCGCCACGGTCACCGCCAGCGGCAGGCCCTCCGGCACCGCGACCACCTGCGCCGCGCGCGGCGCGCGTCGCCGGCCCTGCCCTACCCTGCTACCCAACCCTGTCAGCTTCGAGCGCCTGGTTCGGCACAGGACGGCGCCGCGCTCATCGCCTGAGCGGTGGAGCACTCACCTGGGCGATCACTCACCACAGCCCAGAGCCACATGTTGACAGGGGATATATCAGGGTAAATGCTTGCTTGGTATAATATATGCATGGCATGCTGAAACACGTCCAGCGCATGCTGCGTCCGGGCTTGCGGCATGTGCAGGGCCTCTAGGCAGTCTGCCTGCTCGCCCGCGCTGTGATCCGGCGGTGACACGACGGAGCAGAGCGCCCAGGGCGCGCCACGATGGTGATGGCGGTGATGACAAAGTGCAGGTAGCGCGGCAGCAGGTCCCAGGACCAGGGCCGGCCGGCGACCGCAAACTCCGCCCAGCTGAACTGGCCGGCCATGGCAATCAGGCTGAACAGCGCGGCCGCGAGCCCGAACGCGCCGATCTGGCCGGCCATGACCTCCAGCTTGGTCTGCAGCGGCGTGGTCTCCCTGGCGCATGCGCGCGCCGCCGCTGCCAAGTCAGGCGCTGCCGTCAGGCGGCAGGAGCGAGGCATCACAGCCCCTGCAGCACCTCGCTCAGTGGCGGGCCCTCGCCACCGTAGGAGTGCAGGTCTGCAAGACACTGGTGAGCGGATCTGCATGGAGTCGGTGCGGGGGTCTGTGAGGTGGCGGTGGGCGGAGCGCACCGTAGCCCGTCGCTGGGGTCGGGCCTGTCGCCGCCGCCGAGCGAGCCCAGGATCTGCCCCTGCGCCGAGTTGAGGCCCACGGCAGTGACCATCATGCGCCCGTAGCCCTCCAGCACCTGCGCGGTCTGCCGGATCAGCAACAGCGGAGCCGCGGGCGGCCTGTGCCACCTACATATGTCTATACATTGCTAGGATCCCAACAAAAAATCTATGGATGAGATGGTCTGCATACAGCCTCGGCTTCGGGGCAGGGGGGGAGGGCATGCCTTGGTGCCGCTGAGCATGAGCGCGGCGCCGCCCGGCGCCTTGAGCACGTCCTGGCTCTCGCCCGTGAGGTGGCTCTCATCCGCCCTGCGGCGCCGCGGGCGCGCAGGGATCAGGCGCCCGCCGGCCGCGCGCCGCAGCGTGCGCCCCCAGCGGCGCTGAGCTCGCAGGCACCCCGCATGACCAGCCGCCAAGCGCTGAGGGATGTGCGGAGCCGGACAGTCGGCACTGAGCTGCTGGCCTGCTGCGACCGCCCCCGGCAGGCTGAAAGCTGCTCGACTGCCAGATCCTGGCACCTGCTGCACTTGTTGGCAGCGCAAACTATCAGTCCGCTTCAAATCTGGCCGGGTGAATGCGCAGGTTGCCGCATGGGGGCATGCTTGCCTGTACCTCCAAGTTTGTACATGTGATGCGCCAGACTGTGAGCGCACGCATTCACGGGGCCTGGGCGGGGCGCGCCGGATCTCGTCGCCCTGGAAGAGAATGCCATCAGCGGCCAGGATGTCGCCGGTGGCGAACAGCATGACGTCGCCCACCACCAGCTGCCCCGTGTCGATCTCCTGCGTGCGCCCGTCCCGCAGCACCGTCACCTGCGCCCGCGCGCGCCCCGGTCGGCGCCAGCGCTCACACGCCGCCCCCAGCCCGTCGCACACGCCGCCGCCCGGCCCGTCTGGCGGGGTCGTGCGGTTGGGTAGGGTAGGGTGGGGTGCGCACGTCGGCCGCCGACGACAGCTCGGACAGCGCGCGGAACTGCTGCTCCTTCTGGAAGTCGTTCGCGGCGGTGACCAGCGCCACGACGGCGACCGCCGCCAGTATTGCCGCGCCCTCCACCCAGCCGCCGGCCTCGCCGCCGCCGCCCAGCGCGGCCTGCAGCGCCAGCGACAGCGCGCCCGCGCCCAGCAGCACGCGCAGCGTGAAGTCGTCCAGGCTGCGCACCAGCAGCTCGCCAAACGTCACCTGCGGCGCTGTAGGCCTGCGCAGTGAGCGCCCGCCAGCAACCTCCCGCGCCCGCACGCGAAGCTCGCGGCCCGAGCCTGGTCGCAGCGCCACCGACATAGCGTGCCGCTGCCGGCGATGTGGCGGGCGTGCGCGCCAAGCTGCGCCGACAATGAAGCCTGCAGGGTGGGGAGATGAGCTCCTCATCTCCCTGAGAGAGAGGGGAGCGACGCTCTATACAGAATGTGTCAGCATGACTGACGAGACAGAAGCCAGAGCTCCTCTGCTGCAGGGTTAAACCTGCAGGGTATAAACTGCCGGGCGCGCGCCTGGTCGCGGTCGGGGAGGCTGTTGGAGCCGAGCGCCTCCGCGCGGCGCGCCAGCTCGCCCGCGTCGCTGGCCAGGCCGCGCGTCAGCGACGAGCGCAGGCCCTCCGCCAGGCGCTCCGCGGCGTCGCGGTCGACGCTGCAGCCCTCGCCCTGCGCGCGCGCGCAACGCGTTCAGCACGCAGGGCGCCAGTTGCTTTGGTGTGAGCGCGGCGCCCGTTGCCGAATGGCCTGCTGTCCCGCGCTGCGGCTCGTCCGCTGCGTACTGGCGCACGCTCGCTGGCAGCGCGGGCGGGTAGTGCAGCACTCCGAAGCAGCGCTAGTCAGCAAGCAAGCTCCGGGCTCCCTGACTGCTCCTCAGCCGGTGCAGACTGCCTGCCTCCTGCTTGTATGCCAGCTTTAGTTTCGCGCAAGCACCATGGTATGCGGGCTGGCCTGGGCCCCGGGGCAGCACAGCTCACGTGCTTGCAGTGCACCCGGCGGGCTTGGTACGTGCCTGGTCGGCAAGCTGCTCGGAGAAGCGCGCCAGGTCCGCCACAGTCATGCCATATCCGCCGGCCTCTGCGGCCTCGCCGCACTCCTGGGGCGCCTCGGCGGTCTGGACTGCCGACACTCGCAGGTGCCAGGCTCGCTGCGCTGCAGCGACTTTGACAGCGCCGCTGGCCTTGACGCAGCGCTGCCAGGCGCTCTGGCACAGCGGGGAGAGCCGGCGCGCGCTGGTCGTACGCTGCGGCGCGCTGCATTGGGCCCCAACACGCGGCCTGTGCGCGGGGCTGCTGCACAGTTGGTGCATATCCTATCTGAGCGCGTACAACGTCAATATGTAGGAAGACGCAAGACAGGGTCCTCCGCAAAACTGATGCCACACGCCAGAGTTCAGTTTATCATCCCAACTGATAAGCTGCACAGTTTGTGACTCACACAGATTGCGATGCCGCCCAATGCAGGCAGTTAGGCACGCCGGCTAACAAATAAAGCGCTCTTAGCCTCTGGGCTGCGTTGGCAGATTTCAGGTCTTTCACCCCAGTGAAAACCCTGATGCAGCACTGCTCACTTGGCAAAAAGTTTGCCGCTCCTTATGCGCTCCTTGCTGGGATCACTCTACTCTAGACTGCCCGACTGTTTCAAGCTTCAGTAGTAGCGACGTCCACATTTTGACAACCTGATCAGTTCTGAACAAGCGGGGAGCGCGATGTGACAGCAAACGGTTGCGTGGGCCATGGTCGCGTACAACATCTACATTTTCAATCGGCAGGGCACCTGCCTGTATTACTATGAGTGGCACCGGCCCAAGTCAGTGCGGCAGGGCGCCGGCACGCCCGCCGACGACCAGAAGATGATGTTCGGGCTGTTCTTTTCGCTGAAGACGTTTGCGGCCGCGATGGACCCGCGCCAGTGTGCCCCAGGCTGTGCTCTACTTACATGCTTACATGCTGTGCCACGTTTCAACGATAATGCCGGCGCCTGCTGCGCAGTGCCTCAGCTGTCGCGCTCTGCTGCTGAAGCGCACACTACTGCCTGAAGCTGGTACACGGCCGGCCCGGCGCCGCAGGGACAACAAGGTGCTGGGGGCGACGCTGCGCATCGGCGAGGCGTGCACCTTCCACTCCTTCCGCACGAACAACTACAAGCTGCACTTTCTGGAGTCGCCGTCCGGGCTGAAGGTGCAGGGCGTCGCTCCCTTCAAAGCTGGCGCACTCGCCGCTCACACGATCTCTCTCTCCAAACGGGCCTGGTCATGTGGGCCCCAGATTGTGCTGAACACGGGCGCTGAGGCGGGCGACATGCGCGACCACCTGAACTACATTTACGGCGCAATCTATGTGGAGTGCGTGCTGAAGAACCCCGCCTACACGCCCGGCCGGGCCTTCAGGCGCGCTCCGCCACCCTCGTGCCCCTTGCGTCCTGCCCAGCAGCGCATGTGCAAGCTCGAGCCGCTGTCTGTTTAAACAAGTGCCGCGCGTGCTGCCTGACGCGCTGCTTGGCCGCAGCTGCGAGCTGTTCACGGCGCGGCTGCTGCAGTACATACGGAGCCTGGGCTTGTAACCCTGCGCGGCGGGGCCCTGCGCCGCAAGCGCGCGGCCGCCGCCGCGGTGCCGTCTGCCAGAAGAGCTGCTCTTGGCAGCGGCTGGTTGTGTGTCCATATAATGTGAATGCATTCCTGATCTGGCGCATGTCACATGTGCTCACTGACACCGAAGGAGTTCGCTTACAGTACTGGGTGTCTGTGCTATAACCACGCCAGGTGAGGTCGCGTGTACAAGGTGTGTGAACCCGAGTCAAGCTCTCCAGGGCGGCACAAAATGAGTTGGTGTGCCTGAAGCCCCACAGTAGCCCCCAAATGGCCCGCAAAAGCCAACAAATGCACCAGCTGGGCGGCAAGCCAGCAGGCGGTGCGCCTCTTGGCCAGGCAGCATACACAATAACCCAAAAAGCAGGCAGCTGTACGAAAGAGTCCGGTCTCATGTCGACGTGAACGGCATAGAGGGACAATGCCAGAGGTAGCCCAAGCTCCCTTGAAAGAATGCAGGGGCTGCACGCATGCTAGTCGCCAACGAATTGCCTGCCACCAAATCGAGGCTGAAGCAGCCAAAACAGGGCTACCGGCAAGGCTGCACGCACCGCGCGCCTGCATGCCCAATCAGCTGCCAGCAATCAAAACATGCCGCAGGCAGCAATTCATGGTGTAGAGTTTCAGTCGTTCGCTGCAGATCTTGCACGCCAGTCCTCAACCGCGGCGCTGTGCACCCGCGGTGACCACGCCGGTTGGAAGCCCTCCCAATTCATCACGTGTCCAGTATCATGCACCTGGGAGCGCCTCAGGCTGCGCCTGCAGGCTGGTCACTTGGGCGGCCGCATCCCCGCCGCACACCCCGCGCGCGCCTACCACGGGGCAGGAGCAGCGGCCGGCGCAGCCGCGCCCGCGCCGGCGCTGGGGCAGGGCGGGCCGTCGGAGCAGTCCACGAGGCCGCCGCTGGGCAGGCTGATGCACGACGCGCACACGCGCGTCACGGCCGCGCCGCCGCTGCTCGCCTCGACCAGCCTGCGCGGGGGGCGCCAAGCGGTTCGCCTTCCTAGCGGGGGTTTCGCGCTGCCGGCCTCTGGGGCTATCTCCGACTTGCTCTGGCCCATCCGCACCCGCATAGCATCACGTGACTGACTCCCTGCACCGTGGGCGCGTGCGGGCCACACATAACGACCAGGGTGCAGGTCGGCAGGGTACAGTGAGGGCCGCACCAGCTGACGCGCGTGCCGGGCCGCAGCGTCCGCCCCAGCACAACCTGCGCACGGGACATGCAGCTGTGGTGAATGCCAAGTGAGGGCGTGCATGCCAGTAGAGGGCTGCTGCACCGCGCAGTGGCTTTGTTGCATGCAATGTAGCGCCTGATACTCATCATGCGGTGTGTGGCCACACGGCCCAGAGCAAGGCAGAAGCAGCAGCTCTCCGCGCATCTGGCCTGGAAGACCAACATGGGCCGGGACGCAGGGCGTGCACACGACCTGGGGCGCACCGAGCCGCCCGCAGCGGTGACCTGGCAGGGCGCGGCCTCGTGGCTCGCTGTGCCGCAGCACCGGACGGAGTCCGGCCGCACGCGGACCGCCGGCGGCGCGCAGCCATTGGCCTTGGGGCGCGCGTAGCTGGCGGCGAAGCGGGCCCCGCCGGCTGCCGCATCCATGGCCGCCTGCGCATACCGACGCCGCTTGGTAGGCTTCATAGCGCGGGGATTACGGGCTGTGCCAAGGCGCCTGAGCCCTGCGGATGAGCCCAGCTCCGGTCCACGCCACACCATCCACCTACCCTGGCACATGCTGTGCAAGTCTGTTTTTTAATGCTTGTCATGGGCACTCTTCAGTACCCCTGGCATTCTTCACATGCAGCCGCTCCAGCGCCTCACGGCATGCCCCGCCAGCAATTTCCACGCGCGGCAACGATCTCAGTGCAACGGCGCGGCTGCGTGAGCGGCGGCGCCGCCGGGCGCGCGCCGTGGCATTGCCGGGCGTGCCGCACGACAGCAGCGACGCGTCCGGCGCCTCGCGGTCGACGACCGACAGCAGCAGCACCGCCGCGCTGCCGTCCAGCGCGGCGGCCCTCACGACGCGCTCGCCGAGCGCGTACGGCCCGCGCGGCACGAAGTCAAGGCCTGCGCGGCCGGCCGGCAGCCGCGTCGGCATGCAGGAACCCAAGCTCCTCAACCCATCACTCAGCAGTTGGCACAGCCCCAGGGTGGCCCGGAGCGCGGCACACAGGCACATCCTGCTTACGTTGCAAGGACTTGAGCTCTAGCAGCGAGCCGCGCCGGGCGCGGCCGCAGCCCGGCAGCGCTTCATTCGAAACGCCGCAGTGTGCCGCGGCGGGGGGCGAGGGGCAACAGGCAACAGCCGGCAGCCAGCGTGAGCGGAAAGCGACGACGGCACCCTGACGGCCCCACATGCGCAGCGGCGCCACGCTCCGCCGCATGTACATGCATGCGTGATTGCAGTGCAGGCGACGCGCACCGGCAGCCGCGGCGCCCGGGGCCATCGCGCTGACGACGTCCGCCTCGCGCGCGGCGCACGCCGCCGTCGCGCCCACCGTCAGCGCCACGCGCTCCAGCGGCGCGCCGGGCACGGCGGCCTCGACGGGGTACGCGCCCTGCGCAGGGTCTGGCCCGGGGTACGGCGCGGCCGCCGCGTCCGGCACGACCACCACCTCCGCGGTCGGGCGCGCGTCGGAGACCGTAACGTCGTTCGCGGGCGGCGCCGGGGCGGCGGCCGGCGCGGACAGGCCGCCCGCGGCCGCGGCCGGCGCCTCGGCAGGCGCCTCGAACACCTCCGCATCTGCTGCCTGACCGTCTTCAATGGCGGCCGCCACGCGCGCGAGCAGCGCCGCCTGCAGCGGCTGGGCGACCGTGTCCGCAGCGGGTGCCGGCGGCAGGGGCCTGGCAGCGCCGGCGACGTGGCCGCCGTACGACCCTGCCGCGAGCGGCTCCGCGCCGGCGCCCTGCAGCGCCGCGACGCGCGCGGCGGGCGATGCCGCTATGGCTGGCGGCGGCGGCGGCGGCGGCGGCGGGCTAGCCGGCAGCGCTGCCAGCGGCATGCCATGGGGCACGACCGCGGGCATCGCCGCGAAGGGCTTGGCGGTGACGCCGCCATAGCCCCCGTACGACCCTGCAGCATAGGGGCCGACAGCGGCGGCGACGTGGC
>JAABUX010008626.1_pt1 | contig 11713 bp, 18 predicted proteins | sample 5561851 | NCBI WGS metagenome assembly JAABUX01 (sample SAMN10711883, study PRJNA513361) | rock metagenome | isolation source: Antarctica rocks | place: Antarctica: Victoria Land, Richard Nunatak red sandstone | collected 2016-01-03 | reverse complement strand
CTGGCGCGCCAGTCGAACAGGCTGCAGCGCAGCATCGCGGCGCGCATCCCGCTGCGCGGCGACGCGGCGCTGAAGCGCGAGGCGCTGTGCGCAGCGAGAGTCGCACTCGCCGACGGTGCGTCCTGGTCGCCGACTCACCGACCGCGCTCGCGCAGGGTGACGGCGCAAGCATGGTCCTGGGGCCCGGTGGCTTGCTTAACGGGTAAATGATATAGTAGCGCATCACAGTACCAAAGTCCTTCACTTTCCACCAAGCCCGCGTGCGTCCAGTACGTAGTGCATGCCTCCGTGCGCCTGGCAGCGCGCGAGCCCGACCTGCTCAAACCGTACCAGGTGAAGCAGGCCATGGGCGGAGCAGGCAGGTTTGCATGCCGCCTGCTCTTGGCCTCAGCACAGGCGCGCTTGCAATGCGGCCGACCTCTTGGGGTGTGTGCTGCCGCAGACGACGACGCGTACGACGACTCCTCCGCCTGTTCGGCGTGCGACAGCGAGCTGCAGGATGAGATTTTGGCGGACCAGCGCGGCGGCTGCGCGGCGAGCGGCCCCGCCGCCGCGGGCCCCGCGCCCGGCGCGGCGGACGCCGCCGCCGGCAAGCCGGGCCGCGGCCGCGGCCTGGCGCGGCGCCTGGGCGCGCACGTGGCGTGCATCGACGAGGTCAAGCTGCTGCTGGCGCGCTGCCCGTGCGCTTCCAGCGCGCGCCTGCCTGCCCAGCTCTGTTCAGCCATCCGATGCAGCTTCTTGGCTGCTGAGTGTGCGCTGTGAAGAGTGCTGGTGAGCCTCTTGTGAGCGCGCATGCTTGCGGCACTGGAGGAGCCTGCGCGCGCGAGTGTTGGCTGCCCAGGCGCGCACGTGCGCACGAGGGAGCTAGCCCTGCTTGGGGTCCGTGTGCTTGGGGTCCGTGTGCCAGCAGCCGACCTCGCGCTAGGGGGGGACTGCGTGTGTTGCCTGATCAGGGCCTGATGCGCGCACTGGTGACCCCGGAGCCCGATTTTCGTGGCTGGGGGTGTAGAGTGTGCACAGAGTACTCAACCAAGGCCATGCGCGCGCGCAGGTGAACCTCGTCCTGGTGCTGGTGCTGGAGGCGCTGCACGTCAGCGACCGCCTGGCCGCGCGCGGGCAGCCGCTGCCGCTGCTGCCGCCGCCGCCGGCCAGCCTCAACTACGCCTGCGCCTGCCTGCTGCCGCTTGTGTTCCTGCGCCGGCCGCCGCGCCGGTGCCGCCCCCACCCTCCTCAGGATGGCCGCGACAAGGGCTCATGAGTGCTTTTACTGATCAGGGAGCTTCACAGCTAAACGCATCACGGTGTCGCCATGGCCGCCTGGCGCCCGCTGGTCACCTGTGGTGTCCTGCTGTTCTGACACTGGCCGCCGCGCCGGTGCAGCCTGTCAGGCCGCGGCCGCTGTGCGCCCAAGCAGCGCTGCACACAGCCGGCTTGCCGTCCTCAGCCAACGCGCCTTCTGACGGTCGCGCCGCGCGACCCAGGGTGCTGGGCGTGGGCGCCGCGGCGGCGGTGCTGTGCCTGTGCGCGGCGCGGCTGCCGGCGACGGGCGCGCTGCTGGCGCTGGCGGTCTCGCTGCCGCCCGTGCGGCGCGCGCTGCCGGCGGCCGCGGCGGCCGTCGCCGCGGCGGTGCTGCCGGCCGCGCGCCTCGGCGTTCCGCGCGCGTGCCGCCTGCTGCTCCTGCTGAACTGCTGAGGCGGCGGCGCCGCGCGCAACCCGGCAGCCCCGGCGCGCGCTCCTGGGGACGCGCCCCGCAGTTGCCGGCAGGTATGCTGGGGAAAGGGCGTGGGAAGGGAGGCGCCCCCAGGGTGCTGAGCGGGGAGTATGATGGGGGTGCTGCGCGGCATGCGCGCAGCTGCCTGGGGGAAGGCGCATCTGGCCTGGGAAGGCGCGTCTGGCCTGGGAAGGCGCGTCTGGCCTGAGCATGCCCTGAACTTGCGGCTGAGCTGGCCGGGCCTGCAGACAGCCTGCGGTAGCGCCTGGCACGCAGCCAAAGTGTGCCTGTACGTGTGCGAGGGCGGGGAGCAGGGTGCGCAATAGGGCACCATCTCCGTGTGTCGTGTTTACTCGCGCAGCCAGGTCTGGCTGATGCAGCCCTCTCTGACTAGGGTGGTGGTGGCGCGGCTGCCCATCATGGGACGTGGCCCGCAGCTTTGCTAGACGCGGGGTCTGCCCCTGAAACTGATCGGAGAGCCTTCTGGCACAGGGCAACCCGCGGGGCTTTTGCACAGGAGCGGTGCGGTCTCGACTAGCCAGCACGCTGCCCTCACTTCTGTATGAGGCACACAGCCCCGCCCAGGCCGATGCCAGCTGTTTGCGGGCGCACGGCGAGCCTGTTGAGCCGAATCTTTGGCTTTCGGCCGGAGGGTCCAGAGCAAGCGTGTCTGTCTTGGGGAACGCTATGTACGCTGAAGCACTGATATGGCATGTCACCTGTTCGGAGGGAGAGGCACTCTGCTCTGGCCACGCGCAATTTCACTATAACGGGCGCGCGAGGCGAGCGGGCCAAGTAGAGTGACCGGCCATGGGCTGGATGCTCCGGGCATGCATGTCTCCATCACAATTACTTGCACTGAGTAGGCTCTGATCGGCCAGCATGCTGCGCTCGGAGCAGCACACAGCTCTGCTGTTCAGGCGCGGCCTTATGTATCCCAAGCGCAAGGCGAGTCTGTTGTGATCTGGCCCACCCCAGGCCCAATACTCAGGAGCGTGCATGCCGTGTCCTTCCAGCCTCTTACTAGCAGGGTCTGACTGGCCAGCGTGCTCCGCTTGATTTGATGAGGCACACAGCTCTGCACAGACGCGACACATTGTTGTGGGCGCATTTCGAGCGTGCCGAATTCTCATGGTTGGCCCAAAGCCGAAGACCAACAAGCGGGCGTGTGTGTGTGTGTGCTGGTGGGGCAATGCCCAGCTCTACTTGGGGCCTGACCTTTACACGCCTCATACGCTTTACACGCCTCATACTGGCTCGGTGTACAGACCAGACGTGGGACGGCTGTGCCGTGCTGGGGACTGACCAGGGTCTGCTCCTAGCTATGTCTCTCTAGGTTCACTCATCGGGGTAACGTGGGAATCGGGTTTTTGGCTTTTGGCTTCAGAGCAAGGTTCGGAACAAAGGCGCAAACCTTGCGCTGCAAATTTTTGGCATCAAAGCGCTTAGGATAGGCTTGGTCGCAGGAGCACAAAGTGCTGATAGCGGCAACATGAACGTCTTGGTCGCGCCTGCGGCCAACGAATGGCAGGGGCTCCAAGAGATGCTGGACATTCTTCTAGCTGACAAGGGGCTGCAGTAGACAAGGGTTTTGTGTAATCTTCTGTTTCAACATCGTGCAGACAACAAGGTGTCAGTTGTGCTCATCATTGCGGCACAGTCACACAGCTTGCTCATCCTCTGCAGCCCCGGCATGGCGGCTGCCCCCATGCTCCCCATCCGCATGGCATTGTCGAGGCGGCTCCATGCGCCGCAGCAGCGTGTACTGCACCCAGTGGTTGCGGCTGCGCGAGAGCCGCGGGAGGTACAGAGCGCGCGCGAGCATCGAGCGCGAGCGCGCCGCATCCACAAACGGCCGCGCCGCGACCTCTTCCCACACCGCCGGGTCTGCGCGAGACATGGAGTGGAGCTTCAGAAGCGCGCAGCAGCCGGCCGGGCGCGAGCGCGCCACGTCAACGAGCACCCTCGCCGCAAGCAGCTCCCAGTCCGCCGGGTCTGCATGAGCGCGGCCCAGCGCGCAGCACATGGCCAAGCGTATGCCGCCACAACACACAGGTCAGGCAACGCACGTGCGGTACACCAGTTGCGTCTTGCATGCGGGCTGGCCCGGACAGAGTCCGCCAAAAGTACGGCCTGGGCCCAGACACAATTTGCCAAAGTGCTGTCCGGAGCAGGCGCATGTGCTCTGTGTGCGATTGCGGCTGCATCAGTCTGCAGCGGGCTCGCAGCTGCATCATGGCCTTCGCGCCAGCCCTGCTGCGCGGGCGGCACGCAGGCTGGCTGGGCCATACCCTGCAGCGGCGGCTCGCCGGCGCCCCGCAGCCCGACGAAGAAGTCGCAGCGCGCGGCGTCGGGCCACACGTTGGCAGGCTCCCAGCGGTTGCGGTCGTTGAGCTCGGGCGGCGCCGCCGCCGTGCCCCCCTGGGCGCGCGCGACAGAGAGGGGATAGCCACACGGGCTCCAGAACAGGCTCGAAGTTGATCTCGGTCCCCGCCCCTGGCATGCTGCTCAGCGCCCGCGCTGCCTCAGTCTGTCGGGCATGCGCGCGTGTGTCGCACCCTGGCACGCTGAGCGGCGCTCCACAAAGCAGAGGATTCCCTCCTGGACCCATGCTTGTGGCGACAGCCAGGTCCCTGTGCTGCAGGGAGCCGCCACATCAGCCCCAGCGCATCCCCTGCTGCCCCCACTGCGCTTGTGTCGTCACCGTCATGCGAGCAAGTCCGCCACCGTCGTGCGAGCAGCTCTGCTGGGCCCGGGCGAGTCCGCCGCCGTCATGCGAGCAGCTCTGCTGGGCCCGGGCGAGTGCGACGCCTGCGCGCCTGCGCGAGGTCGAACGCGCGCGGCAGGAGCCCGCGGAAGCCAGACGCGACGAAGGCCTGCCGGTAGGCGGGCCCCGGCAGGAAGTACGCGGACGGGTGGCGGTGCCACTCGTCGCCGACGCACACGAAGGTCGCGTTGGCGCCCGCCGGCAGCTGCATACGCCGCTGGCAGTGTCAGCCGCGGCCAGTACGAGGCCAGTACGGGCGTGCGACAGAGAAACACTGCCGCCTTCTGCAGCAGGTCGGGCAGGCCATGTCGCATGTATTATGCTGTGTACCGAATGAACACCCCGGCCAACATCGTGTGACGCGCATGCGCAGATGCGCGCGCCCCGCGCCGGCGCACCTCTGGCAGGCGGCGGTACACGGCCATGGGCGCGCCGTAGTGCGCCACCAGCGCCGCAGCGCGCAGCAGCGACAGCGCCGCCGCGGCCGCCAGCGCGCCGCGCGGCGCCGCCCACGCCGCCCACAGCACCGCGGCGCGTGGCAGGCCGCGCGCGCCCAGCAGCCGCACCGCGGCCGGCGCCGCCGCCAGCGCCACCGCCGCACCCAGGCACACCTGCGCGGCGGGGGCCTTCCCAGGGTCGGAAACTAACGAGTGAGATAATGGGCAGCGGAGCATGCCACGAGCTCGTCGCCTGCACAATGTCGCCCAGACTAGCACAGGCTCACGCGGCACGGCAACCTGCGCACAGCGCGGGCGCAGCGGCTGGCGCGGCCGCCCGTGTCATCGCAGCGCCCGGGCGCGCTCGCCCGGCGCAGCAGTGCCGGCGAGGGCGCTGGGCAGGGGGCAGGCATGCGCGCCCCAGCAGTGCGAGGGCGCAGGGCAGGGGGCAGGCGCGCGCGCCCCGCGGGGGCGCGGCGAGCGCACCAGCGGATAGACCACGTACAGGAAGCGCTCCTCCTTGTGCGGCAGCGCGCTGATGGCCGCCAGCCACAGCGGCACAGGCGCGAGCGCCACAGCCATGCGCGCGCGGCCGCCTGCGCAGGTGCCCGCTCCCACTGGCAGCATGCCCACACAACCTGAGAAGCATGGCGGCAGGCAGGACAGCCGGTGCAAGCAGTGTCGGATGACGCCTGCTCTCTTCAAGCGCGCTGCAGTGACCCGGATGCTGTCAGCGGCCTACGACGCGCGAGCCTGGCCGAGCGGCACAGGCTGGCAAGCGTCAGCCGCCCTTGCAGGCGTGCCGGCCGGGGCCGCACCGGGCCGGCCGTGGCCGCGGCGGAGCAGCAGCGCCAGCGGCGCGGCCGCCGCGAGCGGCAGCGCGAGGTTGAGCGCGAGCGCGCCGCTGCGCAGGTAGAAGCCCGCGCCCTCGGTGCCGTACAGCGCACTGTCGCCGCCGCCGCCGACGTTGTAGCGCAGGAAGTTCAGCAGCGACACCTGCAGGGCATAGGGTGAGCAGGGCCGGCGGCCGCCTCAGGGCCCGGCCAGAAGTACAAACAAAATTCAAACAGGAACAGCAGCTGCAGTCACGCTGAAGCGCCGCAGCGGCATCATAGACGGGCCTCCGCATGAGCGACACGCCAGCAGTGAGGGACACATGTCACGCATGCACGACAGCCTGATAACGTGGTTGCAAGCAACATGGGCATGTGGCAGCTGAGGCTACAGATACTGAAAACATCCACTCACATGCCATGTGCGCAGGCCGGCGGGCCAGAGCTGCAGTGCCAGGCTGGCCACACTCCCCCGCACCGTCCAACGGCCGTAGAAAGCGCGGTCAACAAGTACAAGCGGCCCCAGCGTGAGCGCCAGGGCGGCCAGAGCGGTGCCGAAGGCGCGACCCAGCGGCGCGGCCGCCAGCACATAGACGGCGTACGGCAAGAACGCCACGCCTGCGAAAGCCACGCGCACCGTCACGGAGGTCAGTGGCGACAGGCACGCGCGCCCTGCAGCTCATGCGCGGCGGCTGCCGTGACGGCCGCGGCCGTGGTGATTAGCAGCGGCGGAGAACACCTCCGCATGGGTGTTGACCCAACCAGCGTCGAGGACAGAGGTCGCGAGCATGCGCACCCGCGACTGGCCAGCCCCAGACGATGCCGGCGGCGGCGGCCGCGACGACGCGCGCGGGGCGGCCCTGCAGCACGGCCGCGGCGGCCGCGGTGAGGCAGGCCATCGCGAAGCTGCTCGGCAGCAGGCCGGTGGCCGCGACAAACATTCCCGCGCTCGGCACCAGGAGCGCCAGCAGCAGGTGCGCCGTCCAGCCGCCCACGGCCTCCCGCGTGGCCCTGGGGCGGCACACATGCCATGTGACGGCCCACAGCAGCGACCTGCGTCACACCACTATTGGCCTGGCGGGTATGAGCATGGGGCTGCGAGTGAGCTGTCTGGCCGTACTCGTGTGCACATGCTGCTGATGCCGGGTGAAGCGCATAAGCACGTGAAGGGCAAGGAGGTACCTTGCAGTGGTTTGCTACGCAGACAGCGTCCTATGAGCCTGGCGTGCTGGGCATGAGCAGCACAGGCAGCGGGTGTGCCAAGTGCGGAGCAGCAGGGCCGGTAACATGTGCAGCTGCAGTGCACATTTGTGTGCTTGCAGCAATGTTGATGTTGAGATGCACTTAAGACATATACGGTGCATACCACTAAATAAAGCACTTATCCTGCAGCGCAGCGCATCTCGCACGCAGCTTGACTACGCAGAGAGTCACGTCACACGGGGGGCGCACTGGTAGAGCGCGGTCTCGCACAGGGCAGACAGCGTCGCCAGGCCCGCCTTGGTCAGGTAGAACACCCACACCTTGCCTGCGGCACCCCGCCTCATGCCTCAGAGACTTGCAGCTCGCCAGTCCAATGAACGCACATTCTGATCCAGTCACATGCACAGCAAGGCGTTGCGGGAAACAGGCATGGAGTAGGCCCATGTGTCTGTCCAGCTGCAGCACGGACTTTGACAATGTGCAAAACATCGCAAGCCTGCTTTCACGACTTGTATAGCGCGGCTGCAGTCATGCTCGGAGTGCTGCCCCCTTGTCGCCTGTAGCGCACACTCGGCAAGTGGCACGTGGAACACAGTGTGGCGTGTATGCAGGGCAGCACCAGCGCCCGTGCCAAATAGCAGCGCCGCAGGCCCGGCCACCGCCGCATGCAGCAGCAGGTACAGGTAGGAGCGCAGCGCATACTTCGAGCTGCGCGCGGCAGGCGTGTGGTCGCAGGCCATCCGAACACAGCATGGCCATGCTTGGCCTAGTACGACCGCAAGCGAGGGCAGGCTGGGCAGGCTGTCGTGGCCCAGCAAACAAGCAGTGCGGACAGCATCACCGGCCCTGCAGATGCCAGTACAAGCAGGGCGCCCTTGTAAAGAGGAAGGTGAAGGGCGGCGCCGCGGCACCTGTACTCCCAGGTCTGCATCCCGGAGCCATACAGCAGGAAGTGCAGCGGCTCCCAGTAGTTGTACACTTCGTCGCAGTCGTGCACCAGGTTGAGCCGCGCGCTGACCAGGCGCGCCGCCAGCAGCAGCAGGAACGCCCAGCGCGCGCTCAGGCCCCGCACCGGCCTCTCCGCCCTGCACAGGATGCAAGCCATTGATCGCCTGCCTGGAGCCTTGGTGGAGCTCTGCCGAAGCAGGTGAGCAGAGCGGTGCAGACACCGCGGTAGGCAGCGCGGCAACTCAACCTACATATCACGATGCAGGGCTCCGAGCGACTTGTCTCCAAAGATAGCGCGCTATAAGCTGCGCCACCGTGCTGGCACTCGCATAAGGGAGGGGCCCGAAGCGACAGGGCCAAGGCGTGCGCATGCCTTGGCTGTTGATGTCCCCGGCCATGGCGCTCTGGAGGCTTTGCGGCCGGCCCTGTGTGCCCGCTCCGCAGGCTAAACATTTTGAGCGCGCGCTCCGCCTTCAAGCGTGCCTACGCTGTGCGCACTTGATTGCCCCATCACGCGCGACTTACATCACTTCATGCAGGCAGTGCAAGCAGTGCCGTCAAGGAGCAACCTAAGCAGCTCCACGTGCGTGCAGTGACACCAGTATGCAGGCACTGCCTCGAAGCTCTGACTTCTAGACCCCTCTCGGGTGCTGTGTGCATCAGGCTCTAGTAACCAGGACAGACCAGATGCCGTTCTAGGTCCAGCACTGGCTGCAGGCTGCAGCCATGAGAAAGTTTTCCCACAGATTATGCATTATCTTCTGCCCGCCAGTGTGCACGTGCGTTGTACTCGGACTCACTGGTGAAGCCCAGCCTTCCGCGCTCAAGCACACGCGCAGAGCAGCCAAAGAGCCTTGGATAGACATATCAGGGCACTGCTGGGAGGTGGTACATGCGCGGGTCAAAGCAGTTGGGCACTGTGCCAGTCTGGCTGCTGTTTGCGGGCCGGGAGCCTACGCACAATTTTGCAGCTCCAGCGGCGCAGCTGCTCGAGGGCCAACGAGCTTTGACGAAGCATGCTGTGCCTTGCACAAGCAGCGGGTGTGCTTACAGCTCCTTGCACTCTGTAAAGCGCTCACTCCCAAGGTCGTATGACACCAAGACGTGCTGAAGCAATACAGACATGCTGTGCCAGGGGCAGGGATGCCGACGTGCGGGCCCATGCAGCTTGGCTTCTTCCGCCCGCCGGGGCCAAACTGGCCGCCCTGCACACGGCAACAAAGCACCAGCGCTTTAGCATCGCTCTCAAGCCGCAGCGCGAAATGGAGCTGCGGTGCGCTTTGTTTGCTGTGGAGCACGCAGGCACTTGAGGTTCCCCTGTCACTCCCACACTCGTCGGCGAGGAAGGTGTCACGTGGGCCCCAAGCAGGTCGTTCTGGCGCGAGCGCAGCGTCGGGAGCCCAGCGCACATGCAGCGCCTGGTGAACTTTGCACGCATGTACGCGCGCTACCGCGACCTGCCCTACCTCGCCACCTACCTGGCGCGGTGGGACCAAGCAATCCTGGCCCTGCTGCCCCACAGCAGGTGCTCCTGCACACCTGGCTGGTCTCCCCAGCACAAGCGTACACGCCGTGCTGAACAGCGCGTCCAACCACGCGCTCAACCCCCCTGCTGTGAAGCCCGCCTTGCTTGTGAGGTCCCTGCAAAATTCGAACTTTTCACACGGCAGGACCTCATACCGTGCAAATACTGCAGGAGCCTCAACAGCAAGGCGGGCATGGCAGCAGGGGCCCAGCGCGGTACTCTGGCGCGCTGTTTAGCAAAGTATCATGCCCTGGGCATGTACACTGCTCCCAAGGGATGAGGTGCTCCAGCACAACACCTTTCAAGGGCTTGCTGGAGTACCACGATTGAGCGCGGCGTTTGGCAACGGCAGGGGGCCGGCGCCAGCGAACGAGCTGGCCAGGCGGCACCCCCACGTGCTCAACAACCGCGTTGAGCCGCTGCGCTGGGCGAAGGGCGCGGCAGCCGCCGGCCTGCCCGCCCACGCATGGGCTGCCGTGCTGGCGGACGTGCAACGCGCTGCGGGGCCGCCGGCGCCTGGCGCTGGCCAGGTGCCTGGGCCGGGGCCCATGCATGGCGGGGGTGGCCTTGCTGCCATGCAGTGCGCTCATGCTGAGGGCTCAGGGCCTCCGGCTGCTGTGGCTGGGGTATCGGGGCCCGCTCGCGGGGAGCGGCCAGCAGTTGGCGCAGCGTCCAGCGAAGCTGGGGCAGCGGGCTCGGAAGCCTGTGTAGCGGATGTCCGTTCTGGGGATGCTGCTATGGCTGCCTTTGGGGCCAAGCATGGTACCAGGGAACGTAGCTGTTTACGCGAGCAGGACATCCCCGTCGTGCGTGGCCGTCGGCTGCGCTTTCCAGGCGCCCCACGGCGCCGGAAGCTGTTTGATGCGCGTGGGCGCGCTTTGGCAAGGGGCAGGAAAGGAGGCGCCGGTGCTGCGGTGCAAGAAAGGACACCCCACCCCATGCGCATGCCCTGACGCAGCAATGGGGATGCGTGATGGTGTGCATTTGGCTTGCAATGTAGGTGCTCACCAGACTGGCTGTCTGGTCAGTCTGCATGCATGTCAAAATGCAACAACAGTGTCCTTGCAATGTAAGCAGTCAGACGTTCTCATTACTCTCGCGTCACTCATTACCTACCATGATTGTTGATATGCGTTCACAACTGATGTTGCTACAAGAACAGATGTGCCAGCTCGCTAGGGAGGTCATGCATTGTGCACACAGGGACAGGCTGACAATCCCCCGCCGTACATCAGCTCTGCGTGCAGCAAATAAATATTTGTAGGCACTTTGCGGGTATGCCCTCCAGCGCAAGAGCAGCACCCGGACGCGTGCGCACAGCTGCTCGTGTTCAAGCCCACAAAACCTCTACACAGTGCAATGCAGCGCTGCTGTACCGTGTGCCCCTAAAGGTCCAGCACCTTCCCAACTGTCGCCGTCCCAGTCCCACAGGTGGGGCAGTGCGCGCCGCAGCTCAGCTTCAGTGAGCGCGGACACTGCAGCGTCAACGCAGGCCTCAGCGCACGCGTCCTTGCCGGTACCCTGGCAGGGTCTGCATGCCCCACCTGCCGCAGCATCACCGGCTCCCACGCCCGTCTCGCCCAGGCCGCGCACGTCGCCGGCGACCCCGCCCAAGCCCTGGCAGGGCTTGCGCCCGAGCGCCGCCGGGGCGCCCGCCTCCTCGGCCGCCGTCGCGCTGCCGACCAGCAGCGTGGTGAGGCCCAGCGCTTTGGCGGTGCGCAGGTTCTTGAGGCTGTCCTCAAACATGGCGATGTGGGGCCCGGGGGCTTCGCCCGCGGCCGCCAGCGCGACCCGGAACGCGTCGTGGCTGGGCTTGGCCGAGTCGCCCATCGCGTCCGCGCCAATGATGCCCTGGAAGCAGCCCTGGCCAGGCGGCGGGCCCGTCAGCGCCGCGGCCCGCTGCTGGGCAGAGCTGTAGGGTCAGATTGAGGCTGCGTGCTCTGCAAGTGTGTGAGTCTGCGTGCACTGTTGGTGTACTTTGGTGGAGTTTGTTAATGTTTGCTCATGTGCTCCCATGCGCTGCCTGCCACCCACAAACAGACAGGCACAGGTGCAGAATGAATGAGGTACAACCGTGTATCAGCAAACGTTGGCTGCTTACGGGCACTCGACTTGGCGGACGCAGGCGCAGGCGCCAGCACGCACCTGGAGGCCCAGGAGGTTGAGCGCGGCTCGGCAGTGCGCCTCGCTGCAGTTGGTGAAGACCCACTTGCGCTGTGGCAGGGAGAGCAGCAGCGCGCGCAGCTGCGCGCAGCACAACACCGGGTCGGCGAGCCGGGCGCACGCCTT
>JAABUX010008625.1_pt1 | contig 11714 bp, 11 predicted proteins | sample 5561851 | NCBI WGS metagenome assembly JAABUX01 (sample SAMN10711883, study PRJNA513361) | rock metagenome | isolation source: Antarctica rocks | place: Antarctica: Victoria Land, Richard Nunatak red sandstone | collected 2016-01-03 | reverse complement strand
CCGACGGCGATCTTGTCCATGTAGATGTCGGGGGCGTGGAGGAAGTTGCCGGCTTCGGCGAGGGCGACGACGGCGAGCGCGTTGGGGCCGCCTTTGGCGGTGATGGTGGTGCCTTCGAGGGGGTCGACGGCGATGTCCATGGCCGGGCCGCCGGCGCCGACTTTTTCGCCGATGTAGAGCATGGGGGCTTCGTCCATCTCGCCCTCGCCGATGACGACGGTGCCGGCGATGGCGACGGTGTCGAAGGCGCGGCGCATGGCTTCGACGGCGGCGCCGTCGGCTTCGTTCTTGCGGCCTTTGCCCATCCAGCGGGAGGCGGCGAGGGCGGCGGCTTCGGTGACACGGACCAGTTCGAGCGCGAGGTTGCGGTCGTAAGCGATTTCCGGAACGATTTTTGGGACGACTTTTGCGCGATCAGTCATAGCGGGTCTGGGGTCCTCAAGCTGGTTCGATGCGGATCAGGGCCGGCTTTTCCAGCACGGCGTCGCTTTGCTCGATCTGGGCGAGCGCTTGGCGGACGGCGGCTTCGTTGGTTTCGTGCGTGACGAGGACGACGGGGACGGCTTCGCCGGGGGCGCGGCCGCGTTGGATCATGCTTTCGAGGCTGACGCCGGCGTCGCGCAGGGCGGCGGTGACGTCGGCGATGACGCCGGCGCGGTCGACGACCATCAGGCGGAGATAGTAGGCGCCGTTGTAGGAGGTCATGGGGACGGTGGGCAGGGCTGCGAGGCGGTCGCCGGCCATGCCCCAGACCGGGGTCGAGCGGCCGCGGGCGAGGTCGATCAGGTCGGCGACGACGGCGCTGGCGGTGGGGCCGGCGCCGGCGCCACGGCCTTCGAGCATGATGCGGCCGACGGCGTCGCCTTCGGCCACGACGGCGTTGAACACGCCGTCGACGTGGGCGAGCGGGTTGGCGTGCGGGACCATGCAGGGGTGGACGCGGGTTTCGACGCCATCGACCCCTGCAAGATTGGCTCTGCGGGCGATGCCAAGGAGTTTGATGCGGTAGCCGAGGTCGCGGGCGAAGGCGATGTCGACGGCGGAGATGGCGCGGATGCCTTCGATGTGGACGGCGGCGAAATCGACCGGGCGGTTGAAGGCGATGGCGGCCAGGATGGCGAGCTTGTGGGCGGCGTCGATGCCGTCGACGTCGAAGGAGGGGTCGGTTTCGGCGTAGCCGAGGCGTTGGGCGTCGGCGAGGACGTCGGCGAACTCGCGGCCTTGCTCGCGCATGTTGGTCAGGATGTAGTTGCAGGTGCCGTTGAGGATGCCGGCGACGCGGTCGATGCGGTTGCCGGCGAGGCCTTCGCGGAGGGCCTTGATGACGGGGATGCCGCCGGCGACTGCGGCTTCGTAGGCGATCGAGCCGCCGCGGGCTTCGGCGAGGGCGGCGAGTTCGGCGCCGTGGACCGCGATGAGGGCCTTGTTGGCGGTGACGACCGGGCGGGCGGCGAGGATGGCGGCGTGGACGAGGTTGCGGGCGGGGCCTTCGCTGCCGCCGATGAGTTCGACGACGACGTCGATGGAGGGGTCGGCGGCGAGGGCGACCGGGTCGTCGAACCAGCGCAGGCCTTGGAGGGCAACGCCGCGGTCGCGGGTGCGGTCGCGGGCGGAGACGGCGGTGACGACGATGCCGCGTCCGGCGCGGGCGGAGACGAGTTCGGCGTTGTCGCGCAGCAGGCGGAGCACGCCCGCGCCGACGGTGCCGAGGCCGGCGATGCCTACCGAGAGGGGGCGGGTCATCCCCCGACTGCTTCGGTCATGACGTCTTCGAGTTGCGAAACGTTGCTTTCGGCGTTGAGGAACATGCGGATGTTGCGGACGGCCTGGCGCAGGCGGTGGGTGTTCTCGACGAGGGCGATGCGGACGTGGGTGTCGCCGTGCTCGCCGAAGCCGATGCCGGGGGCGACGGCGACCTTGGCGCGCGAGAGCAGCAGCTTGCTGAAGCCGACGCTGCCGAGGCTGGCGTATTTCTCGGGGATCGGGGCCCAGGCGAACATCGAGCCTTCCGGGCTGGGGACGTCCCAGCCGGCGGCGTTGAGGCCTTGGACGAGGACGTCGCGGCGCTCGCGATAGAGCTTGCGCATGTCGTCGACGCAGTCTTGCGGGCCGTTGAGTGCGGCGGTGGCCGCGACTTGGATGGGGGTGAAGGCGCCGTAGTCGAGGTAGGACTTCATCCGGGTGAGCGCGCTGATGAGGCGCTGGTTGCCGGCGGCGAAGCCCATGCGCCAGCCGGGCATGGAGTAGGTCTTGGACAGGCTGGTGAACTCGACGGCGATGTCTTTGGCGCCGGGGATTTCTAGTAGTGAGGGCGGGATGTGCTCGCCGAAGTAGATCTCGGCGTAGGCGAGGTCGGACAGAATAAAGATCTCGTGCTTGCGGCAGAAGGCGACGATTTCGCGGTAGAAATCGAGGTCGGCCAAGTAGGCGGTGGGATTGCTGGGGAAGTTGACGATGAGGGCGGTGGGTTTGGGGACGGAGTGGCGGACGGCGCGGTCGAGGGCTTGGAGCATGTCGTCGTCGGGGGTGGCGGGAATGCTGCGGACGGCCGCACCGGCGATGATGAAGCCGAATTGGTGGATCGGGTAGGACGGGTTGGGGACGAGGATGGTGTCGCCGGGGCTGGTGATCGCCGAGGCCAGGTTGGCCAGGCCCTCCTTCGAGCCGAGCGTGGCCACGACCTCGGTGTCGGGGTTGAGTTTTACCCCGAAGCGCCGGTCGTAGTAGGCGGCGAGCGCGCGGCGCAGGCCGGGGATGCCCTTGCTCGTGGAGTAGCGGTGGGTGCGCGGGTCCTGCACCGCCTCGACCAGCTTGGCCACGATATGCGCCGGGGTGCCGCTATCCGGATTGCCCATGCCGAGGTCGATGATGTCCTCGCCGGCGGCGCGGGCGCGGGCCTTGGCGTCGTTCACCTCGGCGAAGACGTAGGGCGGCATGCGGCGGATACGGTGGAACTCGTGCGACATCGATGGATCCGTTTCGGAGATGCAGTCTAGCAGCCGGACTTAGCAGACGGACTTAGTCTAGCAGGCGGGCGGATGCGTCGCGACCCTGCGCGGTCGCCTCCGCCCGGATCGAAGCGGCCGGCACCCCGGCGGCGATCAGCGCCGCGGTGATCGCCCCGGTGCGCCGCAACGCCAGCGGCAACGCCGCGCGCTGGGCGTCGAGGGCTGCCGAACGCGCCTCGCCGCCGGCCTGCACGCTTACCGTGCCCCCGGCGCGGCGCGCGACCAGGCTCCGCAGCGCGGCCTCGGCGGTGGCCGGCAGCGCCGCCGACCCCGGTGCGAACCGGACCGCCGCCGACGGCTTGGCCCGCACGACGACCGGCTCCGGCGTGCTGATCGGCAGCCCGGCCAGTTGCGGCAAGCTCGGCGCGGTCGTCGGCACCGCCGGGATCGGCCCGCTCGTCACCGGCGCTGCGGGCTGCAACGGGTTTGCGAAGGCGCGCGGCGGATGCGGATCGATCGGGGTCTTCGGCTCTGGGGCCGCGGCCGCGGCCGGCGTCGGCGCGCTCGCCGCGTCCAGCGTCATCGTCGACGTCTCGGCGTCGGCTGGCTTCGGAGTGGCCAGCTTCGGAGCGGGCAGCTTCGGAGCGGGGGGCTTGGCCGCGGCCGCGGTCGCGCTGACCGGAAAGGCGATCGGGTCCCGCGTGGCCTGGCGCGTCGCTTGGTCGCGCTGGGCGATCATGCGGGTCAGCAACGACTGCCGGGTCGCCGGGTCGATCGGGGTGGGCCTGGCCGGGATCGCGGCGAAATTCGGATAGGGGTCGGTGATGCCCGGCGGCGGCGGCCGATCGTGGGCGACCGGGCCGCCCTGCAGTTGGTGCCACCAGTCCACCGGCCGATCCAGCGTCAGCTTGCTGTCGTAGAATCGTTCGACTCCGGCCGTCGCGCCCTCGCACCCCGAGAGCAGCGCGACACAGGCCAGCGATGCCCCCGCTTGCCGCCAGCCCCACCGCCCACTAGGTATCGCGAAACGAGACGTTCCCATCGATAAGATCCACCCAACGCAGCGCCGCCTATACTCGGCCGACGCGTTTACGGAAAGGACACCGCCATGAGCGATCGCGCGAAATCGGATATGAGCGAACCCGCGAAATCGGAGAGCGCGAACCCGGCCGTCAAGCTCGCGGACCCGGCCGTCCTCAGCCGCTCGATGGCCGATATCGCCGAACGGTCCCAGCGCCTCGTCGCCGAGTGGCTCAATCGGCAATCGCACGAGGTTCCGACGCTCGACCCGATGAACGTCGGCAGCGCCTTCATGGAGATGACCGCGCAGCTGATGCGTGATCCGGCCAAGCTGGTCCAGGCGCAGATCGGCTTCTGGCAGGACTACATGACGCTGTGGCAGAACACGACGCGGCGCATGCTCGGCATCGAGGCCGAAAAGCCGGTCATCGAGGCCGACCCGAAGGACAAGCGGTTCAAGGACGAGTCCTGGAAGGAGAGCGAGGTCTTCGACTTCATCAAGCAATCGTATCTGCTCTCCGCCCGTTTCGTCCAAGACGTGGTCGGCCACGTCGACGGGCTCGAGCCCAAGACGGCCAAGAAAGTCGATTTCTACGCGCGGCAGTTCGTCGACGCGATGAGCCCGAGCAATTTCTTGCTCACCAACCCCGAAGTGTTGCGCAAGACGGCCGAGACCGGCGGCGAGAACTTGCTCCGCGGGCTGAACAACTTGCTCTCCGACCTCGAGCGCGGCCGCGGCAAGCTCAGCATCAAGATGACCGACGCCGACGCGTTCGACCTCGGCGAGAACATCGGCGTCTCGCCGGGCCAGGTGGTGTTCCAGAACCATGTCATGCAGCTCATCCAATACGCGCCGAGCACGCCGAACGCGCTCAAGCGCCCGCTGCTGATCACCCCGCCCTGGATCAACAAATTCTACATTCTCGACCTGCGGCCGCGGAACAGCTTCGTCCGCTGGGCGGTCAGCCAAGGCCACACGGTGTTCATGATCTCCTGGGTCAACCCCGACGAGCGGCTCTCCGAGCTCGCCTTCGACGACTATCTGACCGACGGCATCCTGGCCGCGCTCGACGCGATCGAACAGGCCACCGGCGAGCGCGAAATCAACGCGATCGGCTATTGCCTCGGCGGCACGCTGCTCGCCACCACCTTGGCCTACATGGCCGCCAGGGGCGACGATCGCGTCAAGACCGCGACCTTCTTCGTCACCATGATGGACTTCCAGGAGGCCGGCGAACTCGGCGTGTTCATCGACGAGGAGCAACTGCGTGCGCTCGAAGAGAAGATGGAGAAGCGCGGCTATCTCGAGGGCAGCGAGATGGCGACCACCTTCAACATGTTGCGCGCCAACGACCTGATCTGGTCCTTCGTCGTCAACAACTACCTGATGGGCAACGACGCGTTTCCGTTCGACCTGCTGTATTGGAACAGCGACAGCACCCGCATGCCGGCGGCCATGCACAGCTTCTATCTGCGCCGCATGTATCAACAGAACCTGCTGCGCGAGCCCGGCGGCATCTCGCTCGCCGGCCAAGAGATCGACCTGGGCCGGATCAAGGTGCCGGCGTACTTCCTGTCCACCCGCGAAGACCACATCGCGCCCTGGAAGAGCACCTTCCGCGGCACTCACCTGCTCGGCGGCGAGAATCGCTTCACCCTGGCCGCGAGCGGCCACATCGCCGGCGTCGTCAATCCGCCCGAAGGCGGCAAGTATAGCTTTTGGACCAACGACAAGCCGGCGCCGGATGCCGAGACGTGGCTCGCATCGGCGACCGAAATCGCCGGCAGCTGGTGGCCCGACTGGCAGCGCTGGATCCTCGCCCACGACAAGACCGAAACCCACGCCCGCGAACCCGGCGACGGCAAACTCGTTCCCCTCGAGCCCGCGCCTGGCAGCTATGTCAAGGTGAAGTCCACCGCTTCGTAGCGGAACGTTTCATGTTCTCTTAATCTTTCCGAGATATTGTTCTCTCATTGAACGAGAGGAGAGAACATGCGTCGTTTCCTGGCGGCCAGCGCCATCATTGCTTGCGTGTCCATTTTGCACAGCCCGGCCGCCCTCGCCGACTCCCAGGACTTCACCCTGGTCAACCGCACCGGCTACCAGATCGACGAGGTCTATGTGAGCCAGAGCTCGAGCCGCCATTGGGGCAACGATGTCATGGGCGCGGACGCGCTCGACAACGGCAACAAGATCAGCATCAGCTTCGATGCGCCGGCAAACGCCTGCCGGTGGGATATGATGGTCAAGTATAACGACGGCGACAAGGCGACCTGGAACAATCTCGATCTCTGCAGCATCGAGAAGGTAACGCTCTACTGGGACAAGAAAACCCAGGTCACGCGCGCGGTCACCGAATGAGCGAAATGCGGCCCCACTCGAAGAGTCAGGGCCGCCGACGTTCGTCAGCGCCAGTTCATGTCGCCCGGGCCGAACAACTCGTTAGCCGCTTGCATCGTCGAGACATTGGCCATCTGCAGATACGGCATGGCGTAAAGCCGCGCCAGGATCGCCGGCGGAGACGATGCGAACACGGGCGGGCCGAGGTCACGCAGGGCTTCGGCCTGGTCGTTGCGTTGCAGCGCGTCGGCCGCCGCGCTGAGCCGGTCGACCACGGCCTGCGATGGCGCTCCGGGTGCGACGCCCAAGGCCTGGCGCACTTCCTGCCGACCCTGCAGCAACTGCTCCCTGGTCAGGATCGAGATGTTGGCCCAGCGCGGGTTGGTGTTGAGCGACCCGGCCACGTATTCCATCGCCCCGGCCGCCCTCGCCGCATCGACCGGGCGATCGCGGATCCGAGACGGGCTCGCAAACGCCCATTGTGCCAAGTTGACCGAGGCCACGTCGCCGTTGATACCGATCCCCAACTCGCCGGGCTGCAATCGCGCCGTGTCCGGCACGCTGATCGGCACGGTGGCGCAACCGGTCACCGCGAGCGCCACGAGAACCCCTATCGATCGCCGTATCTTTGTCATATCCGATACATGGGCACGCCTGACGCGGGCGTCAGCCGCCGCTGCCCCTGCGCGCGAGAAGTTTCACTCGGCGTGCGCCAGCTCCCGCCCTGCTTGCGCGGCGAGCCCCAGCATCAGCCGGATATTCTGCACCGCCGCGCCCGACGCGCCCTTGCCGAGGTTGTCCAGCTGCGCCACCAGCACCGCGTGGCCGTAGCGCTCGTTGCCGAACACTCGCAGTTCCATGAGGTCGGTGTCGTTGAGCGCGGTGGCTTCGAGCTTGCCCTCGGCTTCGGCCGGACGGACCCTCACCTGCTCGGCGCCGGCGTAATAGGTGGCGAGCACCGAATGCAGCCGCTCGATGGTCGGCCGGCCTGGCAGCGCGTCCAAATGCAGCGGCACCGAGACTACCATGCCCTGCCGCATATGGGCGACCGAGGGGACGAAGATCGGCCGCCGGGTCAGGCCGGTGCAGCGCTGCAACTCGGGCACGTGCTTGTGCTCGAGGCCGAGCGCATAGAGCTCGAACGGCGGCCCGCCGGTCGCCTCGTGCGCCTCGATCGCCGCCCGGCCGCCGCCGGAATAGCCGCTGACGGCATTGACCGTCACCGGATAGTCCCGCGGCAGCAGCCCGGCTTCGACGAGCGGCCGAATCAGCGCGATGGCCCCGGTCGGGTAGCAGCCCGGATTGGCCACCTTCTCGGCCCGCGCGATCCGCTCCGCCTGACCCGGCGCCAGCTCCGCCCAGCCATAGACCCATTCCGGATCGCACCGGTGCACCGAGCTTGCGTCCAGCAGCCGCGGCGCCTTGGTTCCGAGGCTCGCCGCCAGCGCGACGCTCTCCTTGGCCGCCGCATCGGGCAGGCAAAGCACGACGAGGTCGACCGCCGCCATCATTTCACGCCGCGCTCCGGTCTCCTTGCGGCGGGAGGGCTCGACGCTGCGGATCGCCACGCCCGGCACCTCGGCGAGGCGCTCGCGGATGCCGAGCCCGGTGGTGCCAGCTTCGCCATCGATGAACACGGTCTTGTCGGTCATGCGGGCCTCCTGGTCGGATGGCGGATGGTCGGATGGCGGATGGTCGGATGGCGGATGGTCGGATAGCGGATGGTCGGATAGCGGGGGGGCAAAAAGCAAGGGGCGGCCCGATGCGGACCGCCCCCTGATGTGCCGCGATGCGGTTTTGGGGTTACCGCTTGCTGAACTGGAAGCTGCGGCGGGCTTTGGCCTTACCGTATTTCTTGCGCTCGACCACGCGCGAGTCGCGGGTGAGGAATCCGGCGAGCTTGAGCACCGGCCGCAGTTCCGGCTCGTAATACGTCAGCGCGCGGCTGATTCCGAGGCGGACCGCGCCGGCCTGGCCGGAGAGGCCGCCGCCGTTGCAGGTCGCGAAGACGTCGAACTGGTTGTAGCGGTCGGTGACCAGGAACGGCTGGGTGAGCAGCATGCGGAGCACGGGGCGCGCGAAATACTGGGTAACGCGCTTGCCGTTGACGATGATCTCGCCCTTGCCGGGCTTGACCCAGACGCGGGCGATCGCGTTTTTGCGGCGGCCGGTGGCGTAGGAGCGGCCGAGCGCGTCGCGCTTGGGCTCGTGCTTGGGCGCGTCGCTCGAGGTCGGCCCGGCTGGGACCGCGGCGGCGGTGGCGAGGTCGCGCAGGTCGGCGAGGGTACGGGTGGGTTGCGTTCCGGACATGCTCAGACCTTCGTATTCTTGCGGTTCATCGCGCCGACATCGAGCGAGACCGGCTGCTGACCCTCGTGCGGGTGCGCCGGGCCTTTGTAGACATGCAGATGCCGCATCTGTTCGCGCTGCAGGGGGCCGCGGGTGATCATCCGCTCGACCGCCTTTTCGATCACGCGCTCGGGGTGCTCGCTCTCGAGGCGCTGGCGGATCGAGCGGCCCTTGATGCCGCCAGGGTAGCCGGTGTGCCAGTAGAACACCGACTGGTCGGCCTTGTTGCCGGTCACGCGGACCTTCTCGGCGTTGACGACGACGATGTTGTCGCCGCAGTCGACGTGTGGGGTGAATTGCGGCTTGTGCTTGCCGCGCAGGCGGAGGGCGATGATGGAGGCGAGCCGGCCGAGCACGAGCCCTTCGGCGTCGATGACGGTCCAACCCCGTGTGACGTCGCGCGGCTTGAGCGAGGCGGTCGTTCTCAGCATGGCGGTGTTCCGAATTGCAAGTGCGGGGCGTATGCGGCATTTGCCAAGTGCGGTCAAGGGGTTCCGGCCTGTGGTAGGATAATACCACACACTTCCCGGTCTCGCTTTACGGGAATCTTGCGCTAGTTAAACAAAACCGGTATGGTTTTGTTATGGCCGCCAACACCCGACTCGCCACTGCCGTCCAGGTCCTCGGCGTCCTCGCCTATCGCGGCGACGCCGGTGCTACGGCCGAGATCGTCTCGCGCAGCCTGCGCACCAACCCGGTCGTCGTCCGCCGGCTGCTCAAATCCATGCAGGGCCACGGCCTCGTGGACATCCGGCCGGGCAAGAGCGGGGGCGTCCAGCTCCGCCGGTCGCCCGACGCCATCACGCTCGACCAGATCTACCGTGCGGTCGAGCCGCAGACCGGCGTCTTCGCGCTGCGCCCGGCGAGCAACCCGCTCTGCCCGGTGGACCGCCACCTGAAGACCCGGCTGCCCGCCATCTTCGACGACAGCGAGCGCGCGCTCCTGCAGACCCTGGCGCAAACGACGCTCGCCAGCCTTATGGACACGCTTCGATTGGAGACGGTGGGATGAGCGCCGCGATGAGTAATGGGCTCGCCGACCCGAAGCCGAGATCCCGTCAGGTGCTGGCGATCGTCTGCGTCGGTATCGTGCTGGCCAATCTCGACCTGTTCATCGTCAATGTCGGCCTGCCGAGCATCGCCCACGACATGAACGACGCCTCGCTCGAGGACCTGTCCTGGGTGCTGAACGCCTACGCGATCGCCTACGCCGCGCTGCTGGTGTTCTGCGGCCGGCTCGCCGAGCGATATCGGCGCGACCGCAGCTTCGTCGTCGGGGTGGTGGTGTTCACGCTCGCTTCCGCCGCGTGCGCGGCTGCCGGCAGCGTGCCGATGCTGGTCGCCTGCCGCGTGGTCCAGGCGGCGGGAGCGGCACTGATGACGCCGACCTCGATCGGGCTGATCCTGGCCACCTTCCCGCCCGAGCGGCGCGGCGGGGCGGTGCGGGCGTGGGCCGCGATCGGGGGCCTGGCGGCCGCACTGGGCCCGGTGGTCGGCGGCGTGCTGATCATGGCGAGCTGGCGCTGGATTTTCCTCGTCAACCTGCCGATCGGCGCCGCGGCGGCCCTGATCGGCTGGTGGAAGCTGCCCGCGGTGCCCGGTCACGACGCGCCGCGCCCGGCGATGCTGGCCGCGGCCCTGATCACGATCGGCGTCGGCGCGCTCACCTTGGCGATCGTCAAGGGCCATGATTGGGGCTGGGTGTCGGCGGCCATCGGCGGCTTGCTCGTGGCAGCGGCGGCGTGCCTGGCGTTGTTCGTGCGGGATTGCCTTCGCTCGCCGAACCCGTTCATCGCGCCCGAGCTGTTCGTCAACCGGGCGTTCACCGGTGCGGTGCTGACCATCGCGCCGTATTCGGTCGGGTTCGGCGCGATGCTGTTCTCGATCGCGATCTGGGAGCAGTCGGTGTGGGGTTGGTCGCCGCTGCAGACGGGGCTGGCGATCGCGCCGGGGCCGTTGCTGGTGCCGGCGACGTCGTTCTTGGTGGCCGGTCGGCTGATCGCGCGGTTCGGCGCGGCGCCGGTGGTGGTTGCGGGCACGGTGTCGTTCGCGGCCGGGCTGGTGCTGTGGGCGGGGCTGATCGGGGCGACGCCGGCGATTGGGCTCGTGCTCGCCGGCATGGCGCTGACCGGGATCGGCTTCGGGCTGACGTTCCCGACCTTGATGGGCGTGGGCACGTCGGCGCTGCCGTCGTCGTCGTTCGCGACCGGGTCGGGCGTGATCAACATGGTGCGGCAGGCGGGGCTGGCGATCGGGGTGGCGATGTTCGTGGCGGTGATCGCCGGCCCGATGGCGTCGGGCTCGCGGGAGGCGACGATTGCGGCGTTTCACTGGGGATGGTGGATCATGGCGGCGATCACGGCGCTGAGCGTGGTGCCGACGCTGTGGCTGATCCGCCCGCGGCGGGCGAAAAGCTGACGAGGAGAGAGCGGTGCGGATTTTGATCGTCGGCGCCGGGGCTACCGGCGGCTATTTCGGCGGCAGGCTGGCGGAGGCGGGGCGCGACGTCACCTTTCTCGTGCGACCCGGCCGCGCCGTGCAGCTCGCGCGCGACGGGCTGCAGATCGTCAGCCCGCATGGGGATGTCACGCTCACGCCGCGGCTGCTGGTGACGGGGGCGGCCACCGCGCCGTTCGACGCGGTTGTTCTGGCGGTCAAGGCTTATGCGCTCGAGGCCGCGGTGGGTGATCTCGCGGCCGCCGTCGGCCAGGGCACGATGATCGTGCCGCTGCTCAATGGGATGCGCCACCTCGACGCGCTGATCGAGCGTTTTGGCGGCGAGAGGGTGCTGGGGGGCGTTTGCCGGGTGGCGACGACGCTCGATCCGGAGGGGCGCATCGTGCAGCTCGCCGATTTTCAGGAGCTGGCGTATGGCGAGCGGGACGGGACGGTGTCGGACCGGGTGCGGGCGCTCGATGCTGACATGCAGGGGGCGGGGTTCAGCGCGCGGGCGGTGACCGACGTGATGCAGCAGATGTGGGAGAAGTGGGTGCTGCTTGCGGCGGGGGGCGCGGTGACGTGTTTGCTGGGGGGCCATGTGGGCGAGATCGAGGCGG
>JAABUX010008623.1_pt1 | contig 11714 bp, 12 predicted proteins | sample 5561851 | NCBI WGS metagenome assembly JAABUX01 (sample SAMN10711883, study PRJNA513361) | rock metagenome | isolation source: Antarctica rocks | place: Antarctica: Victoria Land, Richard Nunatak red sandstone | collected 2016-01-03 | reverse complement strand
TCGGTCATCGCAAGCGACCTCTCGCTGGAGGGCCAGACTATGGACGACGATGTGAACGACCGGATTGTAGAACGCGAATGCGCGCCCAAGATCGGCGAGGAGAACCCACCAATCGTCGAAGCGTTGAGCCAGCAAAGCGCTCCGCGCCTCCCTGCGTGTAATTCGTTCCTTAGCCTAACGCGACGCGTGACGACGGAGCCATGTATCCCTGAATGGACCCATTCAACCTCCTTACTCTTGCCTCTGAGTTTCCAACGTCGCTTACTTGGGCGTATGAGGGCCCGTGCCGAATTCAACACAGTAACGAACATCTGGAGCGCGAGATCAACGCAACCTGGACGGATTCCGGCATCGGCATGCTAGACGATGCCGACCGCGCCATTTGGAACATCGGGATGCGAGCCGAGTACGGCGTTCGTATTCCAACCATTACTGTAGCGGGAAGCGACGGAACTTGGAATACGCCGTGGGTTCATCCCTTTACGCGTGATGAGCAAAGAGGGCACACAAAGCTGCTTTGGCGCGAGATGTGGCAACGATTGTCGACCGCGGATACTGCCGCAACGGTGATACTCTTCCGAGACCCTCCGAGCGTCGTCTTCCCGGATCATCTGCCAGTCGTGAAGGGTGTATTCGGCCGATCGACGGGGGAGAACGGCTTGCGATCCCGCTTGTTTGGGCGAGAAGCGTTGCTGCGACCCACGAAAATCGGTGACGAGCCGATGCTCGCAGTGGCGTACGCCGGCGCACCTTTCGGCGCAGAACAAAGCGTATCGATCCTCACGGTACTGAGCCTAGTATTCGGACGAGACGTCGAAGCCGTCACCGAGCTTGCCGTAGACGTTGAAGGCAATTCGGTGTCACGGCACCTCTACGCCGCTCGCTGTACGTGCAAACGCGAACCTCGGCCAGCGCTAATGTGTGCCGATGCGCGAACCGTATCGGCACTAGGCGCCAACCTCGATAGGATGGTAGAAGCGGCCCGCCGCCTTCGATTCGATGATGACTGCCCTATTGATAGCGCCGTGATTACGTTGCTAACGTGCAACAGCGGGCGCCTAGACTTCGAGATACGTGATATTGTCTTGGCTCTCGATACGGTAGTGCAGTCGCGAAAATTTTCCCCTAACGAAGGACGGATCGTCGATAACTTCGCCCCAATCGCCGAGCATATGCAGGCCGCGATAAAGACGCTTCCGAGCGACATCCCGAAAGCCCTTAGACAACGCCTGCGCGAACGGATCGCGGAGGCAAATCAGACATATTTGAGTGCTCGACGAAAACGCTTTTGGGATGCCGTCGGCTTCACACCGACGGCAGACGAAGACAAAGCCCTGCTTCGCCGAAATCCGATGAGTCACAAGGGCTTCATCGATATTGCCGACCTCGCTACCGAGCGTGCTCTATTTCTCGATATACGTAGAGCCCGAACACTTGTAAACGAAGCGCTCCTCGCGCTCCTCGGATACGACGGTCCAGTTCCGGATTATGTGGAGGGACCGAGTCGCCCCATCCGGGCTGCTACTGAAAAAAAGTGCTCCGTTCCTTAAAAGACGTGCAAGTTTAACACATGCCGATACTCAGGAGCGAAAGGGAAACTTCAGCCTTTTCATCACAACGGCTTAACGGTCTCCCATTAGCGCGATACCAATCGCATTATTGAGCATCCACTTTGCCTCGGCGATCGCGGAAACGTGGTCTTGACAATCGGCACATTCGACGATGTCGCGATCGCACACCGCTCGATGCGCATCTCGCGCGGCACGCCGAATGGCAAGCATGTACGCGTTGCGCACGAAATCGGGCGGAAATAAATCATCAGAAAGGGGACGGCCCCGGCGATTCGCCGAGGCCGCTTGCTGCTTCACGCTGCCGCCGACTCGGCCGCTACGGCCGCGCCGTCGACGTCTTCTTACGCCCCATCATCGGCGTTAGTAGGCGCGCCGCGCAGTCCGAACTCCTCGCCGCAATCGACGCACGCGCCGCGCGTCGGCTCGTCCTCATACGGCTCGATCTCGGTGTGCAAGCACACCGCACCGTCTCCATCGGCCGTCGGGGCGGCGTTCTGCGCGCCGAGCGGATCGTCGACGATCTCGTAACCGGCGAGCAATGCGTCGTCCTGACCCTTCGGCCCAACGCCGCTCCCGTTCCAGCCGACAAAGTCCGCTTGCTGGATCGGCGCAAACAGCTCCAGCGCCCGCTCCGTCGCGAGATGCGCGCTAACCGCGCCGATCATCGTGCCGATCTGGTCGACGAACTTCGCGACCTTCGGCTCACCGCCGGTCGCATTGGCGCGCTGCTGCCGCGCCGCGATCGCAGCGAGTCGCGCTTGGGTGCGCTGCAAGTCGGCGAGGATGGAATGGTCGATGCGATCGGCGCGGCCGTATTCGGCCTCAAAGGCCCGGAAGCGCTCGTCGCGTTGCGTGCGTGCCGCGTGGTACAGTTCGAGCGCGCGCGCTTTGATGCGCGCGTTGGCTTCGGCGCGCGTCATCTGCATCGCCGGCAGTGCGGTCGTGACCGTCGCGAGCGCAGTGCTGCCGTTGGTCTTGGCTTTACGAGACATCGTGTAATCTCCATTAGTCAGCGATGGTGAAGCCATCATCAGGCGCAGTCACACTGCACGACGCCGGCGTTGCCGGCGTTGCCGGCGTTTCGGGCTACGCCGGCGAAGATCTCGGCGACGATCGCGTGCATCGTCGGATCGCACGCGTGCAGCCGCTCGCGCGTCGCGCACGGCACGGCGAGCGCGCATCGTTCAGCCTGTCGGCGTACGCCCGTACGCACTCCGCAAAATACTCGTCGAGACCGGACGCCGCGTAAGGCGTCACGAAGGCGCGCGCCGCGGCGAACGCGGAGCGTATCTGCGGATCAAAGCCGCTGCGATACACGCCGTCACCGAGCGCGCAGTCGATCGCGTGCGCGACCTCCTGTCCGATTGTCATCGGCGTGAGCGCGCGCAGGTACACCGTGCGCTCTTCAACGACAAAGAGCCCCGGCGACGGCACAGGCCACACATCGACATCGACGCCGAGACGGCGCAAAGCTGGCGAGGCGTCGCGATAGCGCTCGCCGTCGCGTAGCGGACGCACGTGACAGTCCGCCGCGACGAGCCGCTCGAGCAGCGGCGTCGGATATGCGTCGAGATGTGGCGCGATCGTCACGCGATCGCATTCGCTGGCATCGACGAGCAGCGCGGAAACAACGTCGTTCGGGCGCGACGAAATAGAGCTTCGCATCGAAGCCTCCGAAACAGAAGCGCGGCGCCCTTACGAGCGCCGCGCGAGTGCGTTAGTTCAGAACTGCGCCATTACGCGGCGCTGCGACGCCGGCGCGACCCGCGCCGCGCGCGTTCCTCGAAGGCCGAGGCATCGAAGATGTCCGACGGCACGTCGGCCCGGGCGTCTTCGAGCGGATGCGTCCCGAGCAGCCGCCGCACGGTGTAGCCGGCGCTCAACAAGCGCGACGCAGCGTCGTGCGTGAGCGTCGCGTAATCCGGCGCGTCGACGATCGGGTCGAAGTCCCACGCCTGTGCGCCGGTACCGTCGGCCGCCATCGCCAGCAGCGTCTCGAGCTGCGCCATGCTCGGGCGCGTCGCCCGATAGAGCTCGCACATCGCGTTCGCGTGGTCGCCGGAGTTGCGGAACATCCACGCCGTCGTCACCGGATTCCAGACCCCGTTATGGGCCTTCATCGCCTTGCGGCAGAATTTCGTACGGTCGTCGCTAATCGTGTAAAGCGTCGTCATTGGTCTGAACCCTTCTCCGCCCGAGGCGGTCGCTGTTGATGGGTCCGGCCAAGACGTAGCCGCGATGGAACGGCGCAGCGGACAAGGCCGGCGTAGCCGAGCGTGGACCGGAACGCAGTGAGGACCGGTAGCGCCCTTGCGTTTCGTCGTGGCCACGGCTTAGGATCCAAGGATCAACAGCGATTGACTCGGGTGGAGAAGGCACCATGACCTGACGCTTTACACGGTCTGCGGCCGCAAATCTCGCAACCCGTCTTTCCCGCGTTACTTCTCGTACGCTCCAGCGAACGGGACCGAGTCGATGCCGCGTTCCACGTGCTCATGTATGATAAAATTTCTGACTGTCGATGTGCATACGACCGTGAGATCCATAAACATATGCGCACCGCTCTGTTTAGAAACTACGAAGGCCTGCACAGCGACATCGTGACTGAGAACGGCGTGAAGATAGACATCCTCTCGTTCCGTCCTTGCCGGAACATCGAACGGTACAACATTGAGCAACGTCGCTGTGGGCTGGCCAAACCACACGTCGGCAACGATGCGGTCGACGCGTACATCAACGTTACTGAGGTTGACCATGCGCAGGTACACACTTAATTGGGCCGGATTGCCGCCGATTGAAACGGGCGTGTTCGCACGCAGTGAGACCCGAACTTCGCTGCGCAAGCGCTCTTCAGTAAATATGCGACGCGCAATAAAATATGGTAACACCTTTACCAGCAGTGACCCGCCTTCGCGACCAAGCGATACAATCTCGCCACCAACCATTTGCGCTCCAATTTTGTTAACGTTGTGAATGCGCCACGCGTTTATCCGCGCCCGTACTACGGGGGCCGTTGCCGATTACGCGTCGTCGCAACAATCTCACCGATGCGACGCTGGATATACGCGATCGGCGACTCGCACCCGCCAGTTTCCCCCCCAACCGCCCTTCCGCGATCATAGTCGATGCTGGTGCTCGGTTCCGCGCTACGCGCGGTTGGGACGTGCTCGTCATCATCGCCTACGGCGCTGACGACTGCGCGCGACCCGGGGAGCTGCAGTGTCAAGACGTCCCGAGGACAAGAGACCGGAGAATCAATCGGTGACGTCGGCGCGTCAGGAATCTTAGGCGACGGGACCTGGACGCCGTTAAAGTCTGATAGGCCGGGCGAACCCTGTACACGAGCTGCGAGCACCCGTTGGATCTCCGCTAGGGAACAGCGCAGCGTCGTCGCGATCGCGCGCAACGAGAGACCGGCACGCCGCATTTCCGTGGCCGCTGAGCGACGTTGGCGCGCTGGGGCGGTATATTCGTCCCGCGTCACACGCGAACGCTCTCTAGCGGCTTCCCGGACCCTCTGGCGGCCCTTCTCGCGCTCGCGTTGCGCCACGATCCGGGCTTCGCGCAGCAGCGGCGGGATGTCAGCGCCATAGCGCTCCCAGACCCAGCGCGCAACGCTCTTAACGATGTGACCGACCTCGTTCGCCTTGAGCGGCCCGCGCGGGCTCTCGGCGCCGACGTCGGCCGCAATCTGGCCGCCGCGATCGGCGACCGCACCGGACCACGCGTCGTACGTGCCGATCCGCCAGTCGGCCACGGCGACGTATGCCCAGCGGCGCAGACGATCGAACGTCTCGACGTTGCGGCCGATTCCGATTGGCGGGCTCTTCTTCAGCGCCGGTTCGTTGAGGTCGACGTAGCGCGCGAGCTCGTCGAGCGAATACGGTGCGTCGCGTCCGATCTTCGTGACGTACGCGTCAGAGAGGGGATTGTGCTGGAAACGGCCCGTGTAGGCCGGGTCGGCGCCAAGCGCCGCGGTGTACGCACGCTCGATCGCGGCCGCGTACCGGACGACTTTGAAGCGACGAGCGTCGCTGAAGTCGGTCTGCACCCAGGCGCCGAGCAGGTAGACCAGGTGCGCGTGACCGTTGCGAGGGTTGACGACGACGAGGTTCGGCGCCGGCAGCTCCGCCTCGATCCACGCCGCCCCGCCGCCCTGCGTGTCGATGTCGAAGCGCAGCGCCGTCAGCCAGCCCGGCGGATCCGGCGCGATCTCGGCCATCGAGCGCGCGACCTCGCGCCGCTCGCGATAGGCGCCGCGGCGGAAATCATCGGTTGCATGGACACGGAACGGGAGAGTCCGGGCGAACCGCTCGAGGGCAGGTTGAACCTGACCAGCGGCTGGCGAAAGCGCGGCCGTCGGAGTCTTTCCAACCGTGCTTGCCGACCAGGGCCGACGGCAATGCAGCGGCTAGGGTGGACAGGTCCGGGCCCATCCGCTACGATGAACACGGCTCGCCACCTATGGTGCGAAACCCGCCCCGGATCTCCCATCGCGCCAGTTTTCCAGGCCGGACGCGGATGAGAGGTGAGAGGGACGAGCCTCAGAGTGGCGCCGTCGGTTCCTAAGCCGGCGGCGTTTCTTGTTTCCAAGATTATAAATCAGCGCGGCGGCCTGTGCATGCGAGCCACAGGTGAAAGACGGGATTCCCCCACGTGAAAGACGGGGTGAGCCGAAATTCCCCCACCTGAAAGACGGGTTTGCTTAAATTCCCACAAGTGAAAGACGGGTTCCGGCAAAATCCCCCACTGAACGAGAAGCCACAGCTTAGGCGGAGAGCATCGTTCCAGGTAACGTCGATTGATTTCCAGGTGAAAATCGACCATACTAAGTCGTAGTCACCTAAACCCGGAAGTGCAGCTATGGCCGTCCTCGATCGCCCCCGCCCCATTGCGTTTAGCGTCATCAACAACGAAGGGCGTGTCGACGCCCGCCGTCTCGCCGACGCCATGGACATCACGATCACGCAACTCGCCGCAATCCTTGGGACAAAGCCGAAGAGCCTCAGCGAATCGCCGACGAGTCGTAAGATCCAAGAAGCGGCATCGAAGATCGTCGAGATGATGGACGATCTCGCGAACTTCCTTCAGGAGCGGCGCCTTGCCGTTTACTGGCTGCGCACAACGCGTGTCGAACTCGGCGATCAGTCGCCGCTCGACTGGCTGATGAAAGGCAAGCTCGAGGAGATTCGCGACGAGGTCACACGGACCGTTAGACTACAACCCGAGTAGATGCGGCGTGTCGACCGCTTCCGGGCGGTCTTTAAGACCCTCGGGCGACCTGCCCGGGGGTCTTCGTTTCGCGCGGTGCTGCTAAGGTTTCAGTCCTCGCCGATCAGCGCGATCGGCTCACGCATCGCGGGCGGACGCTACAACGCCAAGGCTATTTTCGAAGCCCTTTATACCGCTGAGAGCGCGGATACGGCTCTGCGTGAACTCAACGTCGTCGTGCAAGTACCGAACGGTTCTTGGATCACCGTCCCGGCCGCGCCGCACATACTGTTCACCGTCGACTACGATCTATCGTATGTCGTTGACCTGACCGAACCCGACGTCCTGACCCAGCTCAAAATCGAACCCGCAGACTTACTCAGCAATTGGAAGCTCGATGTGCTCAGCGGCCGCGTGCCTCTCACGCACGAGATCGGCATTGCAGCGCGTCTTGCCGGCGTTGAGGCGCTCCGCGTGCCCTCCGCGCAAAACAAGACCTCTAAGAACATCGTCGTAATCTACGATCAGATGCTGACAACAAGCCGCATCAGGATTCACGACCCACAGGGATTCGCCACCGGCACGGCTACGGAAGTCGTCGGGGGAAAGACCAGCCGATTCAAGCCTCGCCGATGACAAGAACGCCTGATGGCGTTCGCGATAATTCCCACACCTGAAAGACGGGTTGTGCTCCCCTTGTGGCTCCCGTGGTGGACAGTTCACGACTTCAGGCTGACTGCGACGCGATATTCGAGCCACGGCTCGAGCCATTTGTAACGCGGTAGCAAATCGACATCTTCCACATACGACCACGCCGCGATGATACCGTCGCGCCGCAACGTTTCGAGCGATTGCTCGATCCAATCACGCAATCGCTGAGGGTTCTTCCCTCGCTCGATCTCGCTGGCGGTTTCGATGAATAAGTTCCGCACTCGGCGCACGATTCTACCGCTCGCGTCGGCCTCTCGTCGTCGCTGAGTGAAGTAACGCGCCAACGTCTTGGCCGACGCGTCGCGCTTCGCATCGAGTTCGAGGATTCGACGCGGCGCTAGGACGTGGTCGTCCTTCCATCGGCCGAACCAGGTTCCCAACTCATACCTGATCGAGTGGATGCGATTTGTCGGTTCTTCGAGCGTGTAGCGCTGAACGTTCAATACGCGGTCCCAGTCACGAAGACGCTTCCGCTTCGTCTCCTGAGCAGGGGCCAGCGCTACGTACAATGTGTCGAGTTTCTTAATGGCATCAATGACGGCGTCTCGGGCCTCGACATGGTGGCCAGCAGCGTACGTTTTGCTGCCGATACCGCCCTTGCGCTTCTTCTCCAGTCCACGAGCCTCGAGAATCGCGTCGACATTGAGGGTGTGATAGCCCTCGGTATCCGTCGGATTTTCGATCGCGTTCGAGACCAACACATCAAGCACGTCTTCAACGACTGCGGACATACGTGCCGCGGCCGACCGGACTTCCGCTAGTTTCGCGCTTGTCGCCGGCGCGAACTCAACGCCGCCGTTACCGCCGAGCGGACGCATCTCCACTTCCGCGATGTGTGAGGCTTCTCGATGCATGATTGCCACTCCGCGTTCGGTGTCGTAAAGTGCATCGGTTCGCGCGTGCAAAACAAACGTCGATACGCCCCGACGCTCGATTCCCGCGATCGCCGCATACTCATCACCGACGATCGGCGGCGGTAGCGGCTGCGGACGTTTTGAGAGCGGCGGCTCATATCGAACCTCTACCGTTGCCGGCGGAGCTTCCCATTGCGAACTCGCGACAAGGTTGAAGCGCGTAAGCTCGCGTGCTCCAGTGTCGGTAGCAGCCTCCGCAAAAAGGTGCAGTTCTTGTGGCTGCTGCTCGAACCAGTCGCGAACGTGACTAAGATACACGTCTACGCCAGCGGCGGCGAAGGCCGTCAAAACAATCTCGCCGCCATAAGGCCGCGGAATCTTGAGCGTTCGGCGTTTCTTCAGCGCAGAGCCGGCGTCTGTGCCGCCACGCCGTTTTTTCATTAACGAATCATCACGCTGGTCGGCGCTGTTCCTCTTCGCCGACATACTACGGAACTCTTGACACGAACTTCGGCGTACTTAGTTCTTTCACTCGGCCTGCTCCGGACCAAGGGACGTTGTCGCGGCGATGCGTTTGATCCACTCCTCGGGGTCGCGATCGCCTAGCTCGTCAAGCAGACGCAGACCAGCGCGCACAAAGAGCGACGGATTGCCGCCCTTTCGGATGCGGAATCCATATTGTCGTGCTTGCGAATCTGAATGTTGCAAAATCGCAAGATCCCGCGGTTCGAGCGTGACATTCGCCTTCTCCCACTTTGGCGAACGCACCGGACGCTCGGGTGCGCGAAGGGAACGCTCTACAACGGCGATCTTCTGCGGAGCTATCACCGTGGGCGAAGCCAGCGGTGCAAGATGTTCGGGGAGAGCAGTCGCTGCTTCAGCCGCGCGATTCTCCTCGTGCGCCGGCGCTGACGGAATTGGCGCGGTCTTGAGTCTTGACTCTTGAGGATTCCCGCTTTCGCTGAGGCCGGCGCCAGTTACCGTCACGGGCGCGGCGTTTTCTGCGGCATCCGTGACGGTCGCTGCGATCATCGAGCGTAGGCGATCGGAGCGTTTCGCGGTCATTCGGCCTCTACTTTAACGAGCCGCTCGATACGATCCGCGAGCGCTTCAAGATCCTGGACGGCCAGGAGATGCGCCCTTGACTTGGCGATCGCTGCGAGTGGCTTCGATTCCGTATACGCATCTTTGAAGCCGACTGTCAGATAAATGGGCTGGATCCAGGGAAATCGACCGGTGCCTTCCAATCCGGCCTGCACGTCGCGGACGAGTACTTCTCTCGGGTCGGCCTTAGTTATGATGGCGCCTGCGACGGATGGTTCTCGCTGCAAGAGCTTCGTAAGGCCGCCCAAGTATCGAATGAGCTTGCCTAAACCATCGATCGACTCTTTCGACGGCTCAACGACGACGATCACGTGATCGGCGGCGTACATAGTGGCCGTCGTAAGTGACTTTAAAGCCGGTGGGCAGTCGAAGAGAACGAAGTCGTAACGGCCTTCTACCGCTTCGGCAAGCTCCACGAACCGTACCATGAGCATGGGGCTCAACGTAAGGGCGATTTCTTGGTGGTTGAGCCGATCGAAATCGGCCCCGATTACGTCAACGCCATAGGCGCCGGAGTGCCGAATTAGCTTGGAAATCCCGTCGACGACGTCGGCACCCGATCCGTACCCAAGCACTTCCGCGGTACCTTCTTCCGTTTGCCCCAGTAGCGCAGTCGTGGCGGTCCCCTGTGGGTCAACGTCGACCACTAGGACCCGTTTGCCGCGCTGCGCGAGAGTTGCGGCTAGATTGATTGTGGTCGTCGTCTTCCCAACGCCGCCCTTTTGATTAATGATCGCAAGCGACAGCGTGTGTTGGAAGGAACCAGCCTCCGCTAAGAATTCCGACGCTTGAGTCTCGATTGAGGACACAAGTATCTTCATTCAAGCGTCTTGACTCTTGACCTTTGAAAAAGACAGCTAAAGAGCAAAACTATGGCTGGCGCATGGTCTTGAGTGCAGACTGGACCAAGCACCACACAGCGCAGTTCCCCCACGAACCGACCGAGCTGCAATTGGGGCACGTCTCACATTGTAACGCTCGGTATTTGCACGAGTCACGAGTCAAGGGTCAAGACATTAGTCTACAATCGTTCGATTTAAGTCCGGAATGCCTCTAAGGCGCCAAAGGGCGTGGCATCATGCAGAGCGCCTCCACGCTTTAAAGGCGCGCACAAGGTTCATCACATACAGCGGAGCTTCGGGCGACAGCGTCCAGCCCGCAGGGCCTTGGGCAGCGAGCGCGTGGAGCTGCGCCCGCTCATTCGGCGGAAGAAGCTCGATCGCGGCAAGAACCTGCGTCCGTTCATCGGCCCAAGCTGCTCGTTCACAAGCTCTAACGAGCTCGGCTTGTTCGTCACGCTGCCGCTCTCGAGCCTCAGCTCGATCGCGTCGACAAACCCACACGACGTCCCGCCACCTCTGGGGATCCTCAACAACCCCCATGACGTCAGTCGTGCCACATATTTGGCACAGTCCTCGTAGCATCGTCCCACGCCGCAGTGCCATCGCAAGCTTCGCCCGCGCCGAGTCCGCCGCGCGGGTCGCCTCGTCTCGCAGAACGGACTCGTCGCGCCGGCGCGTTGCGAGCTGCTGAGCGTGCCGATCGCGGTAGCGCTGCACCGCTCGAGCGTGGCAGGCGAGGCAATGCCGGCCACCGGGTCGCGCCGTCCCGCGGCACGCCTTCGTGCTGCACACCCGCCGCAGCGAAAGCGGCTTGGGAAGCTCAATGTCTTCGAGGTCGTCGAGCTCGTCGAGCGGCCGGAACGGCATGATCGTGCTTACCGGGCGCAAGCGCGACCGTCCTGTCTCACACGTTAACATCACTCCCGTGCCTGAGAAGAACCCCTTCTCAGGCACGGGAACCCCGACGATTTCCGACGGAGAAGAAGGCGTGGAAACGCCCGCCGCGGACGGCCCCCAGGTCAGCCCGATCGCCGGAAACGGCCCTGGCGGCCACGCGCTGGCCCCGATCGAGCCGCTCGAAGGCGGCGGAGCCGTCCTCGCCGAGCTCGCACGAGCCGTCGAGCACGACCTCGCGACGCCGGACCACGCGCCGGCCACCGAGCGCGCCTACGCCCACGACTGGGCCGACTTCGCGGCGTTCTGCGGCCGCCACGGCCTCGCACCGCTCCCGCCGGCCCCGCAGACACTCGCGCTCTATCTCAAGGCCATGGAGACGCAGCGTAGCCGGTCGCCAGCCGGTCTCGCGGCCGGGACCGTCGGGCTCTCGCTGCCGACGCTACGCCGGCGACTCGCCGCGATCGCGAGCCGCCACGCGACGGCCGGGCTCGAGACGCCGACCGAGCACTCCCTCGTGCGGCGGC
>JAABUX010008563.1_pt1 | contig 11714 bp, 9 predicted proteins | sample 5561851 | NCBI WGS metagenome assembly JAABUX01 (sample SAMN10711883, study PRJNA513361) | rock metagenome | isolation source: Antarctica rocks | place: Antarctica: Victoria Land, Richard Nunatak red sandstone | collected 2016-01-03 | reverse complement strand
AAAAAATACGACATCTACCATCCCTTAATTAGATCGCAAAGCAAAAAAATTTGATATAAATTTTTATTTAAAATTATTGCCCGTAAAATTTACTAGCAATAATACAATTTCATTCATAATAGAGAAAAGTTGAAATTGTATTAGCCAGGAGAGAAACTTGAATTCTCATTTTTAATGCATGAAATTAATGTTCTACCAATTGAACTATCCGGGCTGGGTTTTAATATATCTTATTTTTCCGACTTTTATTTGTATAAAAACTAATAAAATAATAACTATGACTTAATATTTAATATACAATCTTAAAAAAAGCCCTTTTTATACTTTTTTATTTATTATTTATCTGTGTCAAATCTATTAAAAAAATTAAAGGAAATTTATTGCCAAATAATAGTCTTACAAATTATAAAGTGAAACTTTATTTTGTATTTAGAAACTATAAAATAATAACTGTTATTTTACTTTTTTTTTAGTTAAATTAAGTTAAGTTAAGTTAAAAAGACCTTTGTACACCAAAGGCTGATATCTAGGGAGGATACTCTGAATTGAACAGAGAACTTACTGTTCCACATACAGTGGTTCTACCTTTTGAACTACATCCACCTGTTTTATATCTTTTTATGTATAGTTTACCTTAGCGGATGTAAACTAAACTTAGCATCTCGTCTAGAATTTATGGCGTTCATTTTTGTTTAGTTATAAATTATTGTTTTACGTTAGAGTGATTCGAACACTCAATAATAAATACCAAAAATTTATGACTTACCTATTAGTCTACAACGTATTTTTTTTATATTAAAGTTGTAAAATATTACATATTATAGCACAATAACGACTTTAGTTATTATCTCTAAAAAAAAATAACACATATCTATTCAAAGTTTCCCCCGCCGCTTTTTAATCGCGAGGTAAGGCTGTGTAATATGTGCGGCCAAATTTAGCGGCTTTCTTTATGATTGTTTGAACAGATAAGATTTAGAGTGTATTTTAAATAAATATTTATTTTCTCATAATTTTCCATTATTATAATAATTATTTAAAGAAAATTACTAATATTTAAGCACCTAAATTCTGCACTTAGTCAGTTAAATTTAAAAATCAATTTTTATTTTTACCTAATACTTATAGAAATTTTCCTTTATATTATTAAAAGAGCCATTAATTTTTAATGTGTTTATAAGAAATTTTTATTTAAAATAGTAAGTATTTGCACCTAAAGATCGACTATTTGTATATTTACTTACACTGCTTAGATATAGATTGACAAAACAGGCGGCTTATTTAATAGTTTTAGTTTATTTAATGAATTATTTTTATGGAATATTTTAACTTTAACTCCTGTTGCATTTAATCTTAGTTTTGAAATGGTTTCGTGACTTATGTTACGTATAACTGATTTCTTTATTGTTTATCATTTAAATAACTTTTACCTCTATGCATATAACTAAATATTATTTTATTCATTAATTAAGAAAAGTTTGTTATTCACTAAAATTAATCTAATCTAATCTAATCTAATATAATCTTACAAATAATTATTTTCTAAAACATTACTATTGTAATATACAAAAAACGATTTTATTTTATTTTATAGAGATTTTGTAATTTTTAATCTTTTAATTTCTTACTACACAAAGAATTATTTTATAAATCAATACATTACTATTGTATTATACAAAAAACTATTTTTAGGTTGTAATGTGTAATCTTTTAAAACATTAAATATATTAAAATATTTTTAAAGTTAAAAGATTTTTAAAATTAAAAGATTTTTAAAAGTAAAGTTAAAATTAAAAGATTTTTAAAAGTAAACTTAGATGTAATATACTATATATAATCTAAATTAAAAAAAAATTACTAGTGTAAAAGGTATAAACCCATCTCTATAAAAATAAGGATCGAGTATATAAAGTAATTTATAAAAGCTAATGGGAATAAAGTCCTAGAGTAAAATTATATAACTTGTTTTTTATAAAAATCTCCATTGTAACTAGATGGTTTAGATTTGCAAGAAGCTGTTTATATTCACCTAAATTAGATGCAGTAACCCAAAATGAACCAAACAGCTCATTATAGATTTACTTAAATATTTCTAAATAGACATTTCTAGTGTATAGACCACCCAGATGCTTATTTGACATAGCGATCAATATAGCATAGAAAAGTAGTATGATTTTTAATAATTTAAAAACCAATAGAGATGGAGGCTTCGAACTTTCCCCACTACCGCTATCTGCTTCAGTAAAAGCTAACTAAACTTCTTTTATATGTTGTCTAAATCTTATAAGTATATTAAAAGCTGAACCTATATAATATATATTAGTGTTTTTAGATATTGGTATATATAAATATAAGTTTACTACTTAAGAATACTTATAAGTATTCTTAAGTGATAAGATAAATATTATTAATATTATTTTTAGCTTTTTGTGTACTAAGTAATTAATATAATCTCATATTACCGAGGTTTATGTGTATATTGTATTAAGTAAATTTATTCTTATGTATTATATTAGGGTTACATAGCCTTTTAGCTTGTGTTTTATGCATATATAATTTATGATTATAAAGGCTAGGTATAAAATAATTATCAAATTTACTAAGAAAACTCTTTAAATAATTAACCTCACCTGTTCACTTTTTAGCATAGGGTATTTATTTACAATAAAGCCTTTTTATTTAAAACTTTCCATTAAACTATTAATATCATATATAAAAAAAAACACCTTTGTTTATTAAATTATAATCTAGTAGTTTATCCCCTATAATTTATTTAGAACATAATTTGTCATTTAAGTTATATATACTGTTTAAAGAATTTTCTGCTAACTCTTCAGTAATTTGTTCTTTTGTATTTAAACACAAGATGAATTTAAGTATATCTCTTTTATATGCCAAGTTAATCCCTTCAGACATCTCAGGTATATCTAAAGTTCATAATAATAAATATAATATATTTAAAAAGCTATAACCGACTTTTATATTGGTATCTTGTGCGTTTGCTTTAATGTTCCCTATTCCATTTTCAACCGTGACGATTAATAACTGTTTTTCATGTAATTACTACATCTAAAAATAAAATTACTAAACACCTACAAAAAATAGAAATCTCTCTGTATATATATCTATATACTATCTATATAATTCTAATGATATGTAATATAGTTATATATCAAAGTGTTTTAGAATTTTTATAATAGATGCATTTTTACTATATATATATATTATTATTAGGTATCTTAGTGTGTTTTTTTACCATATAATAATAAATTATATACATTATAATTTATTAAGCATTTATCTATACATAATAAATCTTCATGCCATAATTCCTTTATCATATTCTTTCTATCATATAAAGATGATTGTAACTCATATATATAATTTTTAATCATACTTTCATGTCCAGCATAAAATTCCATTAAAGCTTAATATTTTTCTCTAAGAATTATTTACAAATATCAGATTATTCTTGTATTTTTAAAAGCTCATCTTTTTCTTTTAAATTATTTTCTAACTGTAATATTCTTTTTTCTAATTTTTTAATTCTATAGTATATCTTCCAAATGTTCCTCCTTTTTAATTATATTTAGATGGAACATTATAAGTATAAAAAAAATCTAAGCTACATGTAAACATCTTAGGGAAAAACGCTTATATTTTAAATAATGCAAAAATTTATTTTTTTTCTTTTCTAATTACACAATACTAGAAAACTTTTAAAAGCTCTAGATAAACTTTTTAATAATATGTATTATGAGGTAAAATTTTTTCTATTTATATGTTACAATTTCACGTATAACATATTTATTAAACAATAAATAATAAGCAAAATATACACTGCACATAGCATATAATATCAATACGTCCCAAATAAAAAAAAAATTCATACCTGATTTGATTTACTCGTGTAGTAAAACCTTTTATGATTAAATTATATAATTTAACCCCTACAAAAATTTTTATATATTGTGATTCTCACTTATTATTTACTACTTTATCCCCGATATAAATTATAGCTATGGCGAGTAATAAATACAATATTGCTAAACTTAATATATAATTTGCGAACAATAAAGAATGAACTGCATCTAAATTGGAAGTTGATTAACTATCTTCTAGAACATAACTCGCTGAAAAATAACCACCAGCTTTAGATATATTACTAAAATAATATATAGATTTATCTATTTTATTTTGACTAATCCTATTTCTTGCATTAACACTTACCAACATTGAGCCCGCTGCAGCACCACCTATTATTGTAGCACCTTATTTAGCACCTGCAGGTAAATCACTTCCTTTAACAACTTTAGCAACTGCGCTCATATCGCCACCTATCGCTGCACCAGTACCAGTACCATTCCCAGTACCTATATTAATAAGAGCTTTAGATACCGAACCAGGTATATTAATATAAGGGTTATTCATGTTTACAGTATTTCCCTTCACTTATGCTAACCACTTTTCTTCATTCTCACCCCTACAGTATAGTGTATGTTCTTCCCTAAAGATTTATAAGTTTGATACATTAAAAACAAAACAAAACAAAACCAAACCAAACCAAACCAAACCAAACCAAACAAAACCAAACAAAACAAAAAAACCAAACAAAACAAAATAAAACAAAACCAAACAAAACAAAAAGATACCGCAAACAGTAATAAACTCTAAATTTTCAAAGTTAAACCCCTTTATAAAGATTCTTTTGGGCACACTACCTAAATATCCCTGAGTTATACTAAACACTAGAATAGCTACGAATATGAGATATAATATATATAATTTTGTATACATTGTTAACTTTTAATTAATTAATAAATAAAAATACTAAGGAACTAGGAATACCTAAAAATAAATTTAAATATTCTATCCGAAAAATAATAAGCAATTACATAAAAAGAGAGTATATATTTAGGAAACCTTTAATAATATTAACTAAGATAAATAAAGATCGATATAAAGTAATGACATAGTGTTATAACATGCACTAGCTTATGTTTAGAAAACTTTTAACCGTTTTTCTAAACTATTATAGGTGACAAGACTTGAACTTGCACGGTAATAAACCTTTTCATCCTAAGTGAAACCTGTATACCAATTTCAGCACACCTATTTATTATAAATTATTCATGTCTACCCATTCCATCACTAGCTTTATTAAACAATAAAGGGCTAAATGAGATTTTTCCTTTCTTTTTTAGCGTTTTTATTAAAATAAACGTTAAAGGATTCCTTATAAATTGTAAAAACTACAATAATATATATATAATAAATCAAACCATCGCCTTTCTCGCGAAGGTTGAATTTATATTATTATACATCTAATTAAATTAAATTAAATTAAATTATACAAACCTCTTTAATTAAAGTTGCCCAAGATAAGATTCGAACTTATAACCTAAACATCTTCAGAGTTCCGCTCATCCAGTTGAGCTTCTTGAGCTAGATTAAATATTTATATTCGTATTTAAATATATATATAGTTATAGTTATTTTTAATTAAACCCATCGCGACAACAATATAAAGCTTATAATCTTTATTTATTTTTATAGGTATATTAGTAAGACACATTAAAAGGTGAAATTTTAAACTTGCCTTTCTAAACCTTATTTATAGCCATGGATTATTAATTAGCTCACATTCAAATATTTAGCCGCTTGAGTGTTAAAATTAAAAGTTTATACTATGCCTGTTCGATATCTATAATATCAAAAGCTAAAGCTTTTTTTGAGAATACGACAATTTTGCTTTTGAATTTTAAGTGTTACTTTCAAAAAAAAACAATTTTTTTGTTCATCTAATTTATTTAGATTAATTTGTATTATGTTGCCTTTTATTTTATTTTATTTTTTTTTTATGTGCACCATATATTAAGCAGCAAACTTTAAAAGATTATATTTAGGAAACCTTTAATGTTTCTATATAGTATAGTTATTTAAAAGTAGTTTTATCTTCGGTACAAAATTAAAAATTTTTCAATTTAAATACTCCATATGTATTTTCAATAAAGCAGAATAAATAATAGATTTACTCCTTGAGCCGTTGGCTCAATCATTAGGCTTAAAATAAGATAGTCTTCTAGATAAAGAAATAGCCCTTCCAGCGTAGAACTCGCTTTTATAAAATAGCTTTAACCATTTAAAACCTACTTTTACTTATGGAGCTTTAACTTAGTATAGATGGTTAGGGGGTTTTTAGATCTTTTTATATTAGGACGCTTTATTGCTTTTCAAAGCATTTAAGAGATATAATATTTTACGTTTTGACTATAAAATATTTAAATTAAAAAAATATGAAAGAAAAGGTTTCCTGGAGATACCAGGACTCGATCCTGAAATAACGATATGCAAAATCGCAGTTTTACCCATTAAACTATATCCCCTTTTACATTAATTAGACTTTTTTTATAAAATATATTAATTAACTTCTCTATCCAAAAAACGAGTTGAAGGTTTACGATATTACATAAATACATCTAGACTATAAAAACAGGTATTATAGTAAAAAGATTAATACTACTATATATCAGAGAGTAATGAATTACAACGTAGGTTATACTAATATAAATATTCCTAGAGCTATTACACTTTTATCTCAATAATCTCAAAAACATAATTAAATCTCTATAAATTTAGGGATAAAGACTAAGCCATTAAAGGTTAATATGTTAGATAAATAGAAGTTATAATATTCTATTTATTCTAATTATAGTACTCTGTAGTTAATTAAAATACTATTTACTTTTTGATTTTTATTATAATTATGCTTAATATATTAGTAAATATATATATTGGGAAAAATTATGATGACTTAATATTCCACAATTTTATATAAATATGTCTTTTTTTGGAACTTAGTACCAATAAATTATTAGAGGATTTAAGCTTTGGATATTAAAAGTTTTCTAAACAGCCAAGGACTAATTCAATATATAGGTAATATAGAATTACAGGCTATCTTAAATCTTTACAATGTGATAAATAAATAAATTAAATAAAAAAGATAAATATCAGATCAAAGTAATATGTGTCACTATATATTATATTTCTTTGATTTAACCTAAGAGGAAAATATATCTTTTTCTTTTCTATATTACTAAAAAATGATGCAGAATATAAGATAATTATAAAAGTATTTTACTATACAATTACAACTATTTATTACAATAATCTGTCTTTAAACTTTTATAAGAATATTTATACCATTTTATATTACTTGTAGAGTAATATCTAACCGTTGCAAGATTAATATGTATATTTTCAAATGAAAAAGTTGATCTAGTAATAATATTAACTTTTCGTTTTGAGAAATTGTGTCTTTTATGCTAAAATAAACTATTCCTGTAATCAATATCTAAGTGACTTAACAGGTTACTTAGTGAATAAACTTCAGCTCTTTTTTATGGAGGAGCTTTATTAATACTTATTTTAAATTAAGTAGCTTAAAAAGTAAACTTTTTAAAGATATTCTATAGCCTATTCATCAAGATTCTCACTATCTCCTTTAAACCTATTGAGATCTTTTAAAATACTATACATAAATTCATAATATTTAGAGCTATAAACAAGATTAATTAAATTAACTGTTTAATCTACCCCAGTATAATAATTTAATTTTAAGAGATAAATATATATATCTATAATTTAACCATTGTTTATTGTAGAAGATAAATATATAACAGGGGGGGGGTATTGGATTAAAACCTATACCCTTAATATAATTTAAATGTGCATATAACTTTTTTAAGCTACTATCCATTAAAAATAAATAATTATGCAATTTTTGTTTGGTTTTTTTAAAGATTTATTTTAAGATATCTCGCGAATATATAATAGACTCTATAAAAACAAATTATTATAAAAGATATAGCTATAAATAAAGAGATATATTCTAATTTTTAATTTTATAACGTAAATACCTTTAGGATGTTTACAAAGAGCCGGCAATTCAAATACCCATTTTATATTTGTAAAAGGTTTTTCTTTTTCTTTTTCTTTTTCCAATTATTTTTCTTTTTCTTTTTCTTTTTCTTTTTCTTTTTCTTTTTCCAATTCAGGTGAAATTAAATAGGTTCTAGGATTTGGTACATTATAATCTTTCATAACTTTAATATAATCATTTAAAAAGGGTGTTATGATACTAGATAATGCTCTAGATAAACAATTAGGAGATAAAATAATGGACGTTTTTACGAAAAAATTTTTAGATAAAAAAAAATTAAATAAAAGCTGGATACATAAGAACTCGAACCTGAAAGAACAATATGAAAATTCGCACTTTTACCCCACCGGTTAATCTACACCCTTTTTTTTATTTTATTTTTATTTTTTTTTATTTTCAGGTTCTATCCCTTTTATTCATAATGAAATAAAATATTTATTTTATTATGATTGCATTTGTTTAAGGAGTTTTTATAAATAGTAGGGGGGGGGGGGAAGCCAGATAGAGATAAAATCTTTCTAAAAACATAAAACAAAGAGTAAAAATAAAATATATAAATATATAATATATAAATATATAATCTGTTTTCATAATTGTTTTTAGATTTATTTAACTTATTTATTACTTTCAGCATTCTGTGTTATATTTTTAGCTAGATCTTTAGAATAAGATTGTAATTTGGATTTCTCCCTAATTTTAACCTCTTCAAGAGGAGATTTAATAGATTATCTACCCTTTTTAGAAAAAGACTTTTCATCACTCCAATCTCATTGTTCAGCCAATTTTCTTAATTAATCGAACCTATACTTAGTATGTTTTATATTTCTAACTTCAATGTATATTTCAGCCAATAAATTATACCCTTGTTTACCTCTAATTCACAATTTAACTCCTTTACCTAGTAGAGGCGTAAATACTTTTTCTTGTTCTCCAGCCTCCAATAAAGTATCTGCAATAACAGATGCACCGGCTAGACTAATACCATGGGAAGCTACATAACACCCTACTTTTCAGCAATATAATAAATTACCCGTTAGACTAACAAAACTATCTAAAGGTGAATTACTCATATTTAAGTCACCTTTCCATAATCTATAAATACCATAAAATACTTTTATAAGGTTAATTATAACAAAGTAAGAAATATGTATAAAAGCTACAAGTAATACTAAATATTGTAAAGTCAACCGCAATAGTAAGTGTTTTTTTAATAATGCAGTAAGTACAGATAAACCACCAATAACTCTAAATATTATAACTAAAGGATAACTATGCAATTTAATAAGGGATTCAGGCAACATAGGAGTATTTCATACTTTTTTCACACCAATTATTAAACGTTGAAATAAAGTGTTTCTCATATACATATGCAATTTATAAAAATAATACAATACTAGAATCTTGTAGAAGAATCTATATAAACCTCAAAAATAAACTACTTAGATAATTAAATACAACTTGTGAAAACATTATCTCATCACTGTTCTACTAAAGGTTCCCTTATTAATTATACATAGATCTACTTTTTTACCCTTTGAAGTTTTACCATATATTATCAACAAACTAAATAAATCAAAAAAAAAACCTTAAAAGTATAATTTTAGATTTTCCTTAAGAAAACCTGCTACTAAAAAACAAAAAGGCCTTTTATTTAAATTAAGTCTAGAAAATAAAAATTATTAAAAGAAAAGAAAAGAAAAGAAAAGAAAATAAAATAAAACAAAAGGAAAGAAAAGAAAAGAAAAGAAAAGAAAATATACCCTTAAAAAGGTATAAGGTATTACTTTTTGAATATGGTATAATTTTTCCCTAGAGAGATATTCTGTTTTTGCAACCACTTAGCAATATAAGAATAATGTAATCCAACCTATTTGGCAACTTTTCTAATAGATGTTAACTTTTTAGTTTCGCCGGGTTTATTCTCTGTAATAACCCCAGATTGAGCCTTTGCATTACCAACCGCTATTTTTAATTTAGACTGTTCAGTACGATTACGACCTAAATGAAAAGCCCTTCTAAGCAATCTTTAATAGAAGTTTCTGTATGTTTTAATCGTCTAACAGATCCTGCAAAATTTAAAATATTATATTCAGGTATCAAGAGATCAAGATAGGATTTATCCCTCTCAATAAGAATAATAGGTTCACAGTACTCAAGAATATCTCATTCCTTGGTTGAATGGGCGTATTTTAGTAATTATTTATATATTCTGCAATTATTTTTATTAATTTTTCTCTCTAAGTAAAATAAAATATATTATATTAATTTTTTAATCTACGAAATAGATCTCTTGCACTTCCGACATAGTTTTACCAGACTTTACGCGAATTCATCTGTAAACACCCGTTTTTATTTATTTTCCTTTAAGATGTCTATTTTATAAATATAAGCATTAGAGCAAGTAATAAAATTAATAACGGCTAATTTGTTGTCATTATTGTTATTTATCATCTTTTAAAGGTTTAATTCTAGGTATACAATATATTAAAAAAAAATAATAGATTATAATACTTATCCGAGAAACGACTTGAACGTTTACGATATTGCCTCAGCGAAGCTTAAGATCGCCCTGTCTACCAATTCCAGCACTCGGATTAAAAGAATTTTTTATATCAAAGTAATATAATGTAAAAAATATTATCTCTCTTTTAAGGCCAGAATGAATCGAACACTCATCTGAGCTATCATGAGCAGCTTGCTTTACCAATTAAGCTATAGCCTTAATATAGTTTAAAGTGCGGACAGAGGAATTGAACCCCTATATGCTGGTCATGAGCCAATTATGTTACTATTACATCAATCCGCATGTATGTTATATATATATATTATTTCTTTGGAGACAAACGCGAAGATTTATAAAAAGGAAAAATTAATTTTATTTCTAAACTTTAGCCAAAAGGGTATGCACCAATGTATTATATTGACTTAACTTAATATATTTAAGTTACAAATTGAATGTTTAATCTGGGTTTTAATTTTTTTTTCCATTATTATAATATGACCTCATGTTTTTAAGGTCTATGCATAATTATATTTGGATATCCCTTTTGCAGTAATATTTTTACTACATAAATGCCTTAAGCCCAGTGCAAGTATCGCACTTACTTCTACCGATTACAAAACGGTTGCATTACTTTTATGCTAATCGGGCCTTTATTTTTTTTGTTTTGTTTTAAATTTACTTGCATAGTTTAAACAAACTAAAAAAAAAATATGAGATATATAATTTTTTTTATTTAATTGCAAGATTAAATAGTATTGCGATATGCGTGTTAATTAGTTTATAATAAAATTAGTACTTTATCCCTAAAAACATCAAAATTCTTTTAGCTAAAGCCTATTCATTTTTATCGTAATATAGATACGATAAAAAAATCGTGGTATTAAACCACGTATATTTAAGAGTATCTTAAGGTAAGTTTCGTGCCTATATGCATTCAGCACTTATCTTTAACTAACATAGCCTTCCTGCCGTGCCTATGCTATAAATTTGCTTAAGTGAAAGTAACATCCCATAAAAAAAATTTTTTTTCTCATCTATTTAGTTTATTGTATTCTATTTTCTTTTTCTAAAAAGCAATCCTTTTATTTTCTTCACCTAAAAACAATCATTTTATTTTTAACAAAAAAAATAAATCGAAAACTTTTTATTATTTTATAGCTTTTTAGTTAATATAGGGCACATAAACAACAGGTAGACCAGGGGTTAGCATACCCAACTCCTTTCGTACGAAGGGGCTATCCTTATTTTACTCTAATTTCCTCTAGA
>JAABUX010008622.1_pt1 | contig 11715 bp, 12 predicted proteins | sample 5561851 | NCBI WGS metagenome assembly JAABUX01 (sample SAMN10711883, study PRJNA513361) | rock metagenome | isolation source: Antarctica rocks | place: Antarctica: Victoria Land, Richard Nunatak red sandstone | collected 2016-01-03 | reverse complement strand
TTCGCGCAACGCAAGAAGCGCCTAAACGCACGGAGAAATGGCCAATCTTCTCGTGACCGGCGGTGCCGGGTTCATCGGCGCGAATTTCGTCCGCCATCGCCGCGCTGTGTATCCGGGGGACGCAATAACGGTGCTTGACGCGCTGACCTATGCGGGCAACGCGCATAGCCTCGATGGGGTTGACGGGGTCGAGTTCATTCACGGCGACATCCGTGACGAGGCGCTGGTGGAGCGGCTGCTAGGCGAGCGCGCGATCGACGTCATCGTGCATCTCGCCGCCGAGAGCCATGTCGATCGCTCGATCCACGCGCCCGACGCGTTCATCGGGACGAACGTGCTCGGCACGCACAGCCTGCTCAAGGCGGCGCGGCGCGTGTGGCTCGATATGGGGACTGGGCATCCGCACCGTTTCCACCATGTGTCGACCGACGAGGTTTATGGTTCGCTGGGGCCGGACGATGCGGCGTTCAACGAAGGGACGGCGTACGCGCCCAACTCGCCCTACTCGGCGAGTAAGGCCGCGAGCGATCATCTGGTGCGCGCTTACCACCACACCTACGGGTTGGCGGTGACGACGTCCAATTGCTCGAACAACTACGGCCAGTACCAGTTTCCCGAGAAGCTGATCCCGCTGTTCCTGCTCAACGCGCTGCACGGCCGCGCGCTGCCGATCTACGGCGACGGGATGCAGCGGCGCGACTGGCTGCATGTCGAGGACCATTGCCGCGCCATCTCGCTGGTTCTCGAGTGCGGACGGGTGGGCGAGGTCTATAATGTCGGCGGCGGGGCGGAGCTACCCAACCTGACCGTGATCGACACGTTGTGCGCGGCGGTGGACAGCGCGTTCGTCGCCGATTCGGGGCTGTGCGCCCGCTTTCCCGCCGCGCCCGCCGCGTGCGGCCGCGCGACCGCCTCGCTCAAGACGACGGTGGCCGACCGGCCCGGGCACGACCGACGTTACGCGATCGACTGCGCCAAGATCGCCGGCGAACTCGGCTACGCGCCCGCGCACGGCTTCGACGAATGGTTCGCCGCCACGCTCGCCTGGTATCTGGACAACGAGGGCTGGTGGCGCGGCGTGCTCGACGGCAGCTACCGTGACTGGATCGAGACCAACTACGCGCGGCGAGCCCAACCCCGCGGATGACGATCCGTGTGCTGATGCTGACCAAATACGCGCGCGCGGGGGCGAGCAGCCGCGTGCGGATGATGGACTGGATCGCGCCGTTGGAGCCGCACGGTTTCGCCTTCGACGTGCGACCGCTGCTCTCCGACGTCTATGTGCGAAGGCTTTACGACGGCGGGCGAACCGATTGGGCGGATATCGCGCGCGGCTATGCGCGGCGGCTGGCGGACGCGGCGGCGATGCGGCGCTTCGATCTGGTGTGGGTGGAAAAAGAGCTGTTGCCCTATGTGCCCTGGCTCGAACGACTGTTGTTGGCGGCGGCGCGGCGACCGCTTGTGATCGATATCGATGACGCGGTGTTCCACTACTACGACCGAAGCCGACATGCCGCGGTGCGCGCGCTGCTGGGGCGCAAGATCGATCATGTGTTCGCGCGCTCGGCGCTGGTGCTCGCGGGAAACAGCTATCTCGCCGCGCGCGCGGTGGCGGCGGGCGCGCGTCGTGTGGAGATTCTGCCCACCGTGGTCGAAGCGGCGCGCTACACGTCACGCCCGTGGCCTGAGGTGAATGCCGGGCCGATGCGGATCGGCTGGATCGGCTCGCCCGCGACGCAGGCGTATCTGGGCCTGATCGCCGGGCCGCTGACGGACGTGCGCGCCGCGACGGGCGCGACGCTGACCCTGATCGGCGCGCGGCCCGAGGCGGCGGCGGCGCTGGACGCGCAAGTGCTCGCGTGGTCGGTCGAGAGCGAGGTGCGCGATCTCCAGACCTTCGATGTCGGCATCATGCCGTTGCCGGACGAGCCGTTCGAGCGCGGCAAGTGCGGCTTCAAGCTGGTGCAGTATATGGCGTGCGGGCTACCGACGGTCGCCTCGCCGGTGGGGGTCAATGTGGATATCGTCGAGCACGGGGTGACGGGGTTTCTGGCCGACACGGCGGAGGAGTGGCGCGCGGCGCTGCTGAGGCTGGCGGGCGATCCGGCGCTGCGAGCGACGATGGGCCGGGCGGGGCGCGGGCGCTTCGAGGCGGGCTACAGCCGCGAGGGACAGACGGCGCGGGTGGCGGGATTGCTGCGCATGGCGGCAAAAGGACGCGAGAATGACCCACGCCGGTCGAGCGCGAACGCCTGAACGCGCTAAGCTTCGAGCAACGGCCCGAACGCGGCGAGGAACACCTCGTCGCCGAAGACATCCCTTATGCGCTTGGCCCCTGCGATCCCCATGCGCCGCGCGAGGTCGGGATCGCGCAGCAATTTCGTGATTGCTTCAGCGACGGCAGGCACGTCGCCGACTGGCACAAGAAAGCCGGTACGCCCGTCGTCGATGATTTCCTCGGGCCCACCGCAACGCGTCGCTATCACCGGCAAACCGGCGGCGCTCGCCTCGAGGCAGGTGTTAGAAAGTCCCTCCGATTTTGAGCAATTCAGCGCCAGACGACTTGCCGCGTACAACGTGGCCACATCGCTTCGGAAGCCATCGAAGAGGACGCGCGGAGCCATGCCCAGCACTTCGGCTCTTCGCTCAAGTTCACGTCGAAAGACCCGGTTCTTTTCAAGTCCGAAGTCTCCGCCAACGAAGTGTAGCCTGGTATCGGGGAACGACGACGCGACGTTCGCGAACGCTTCGAGTGCGATGTCTTGGCCCTTTCCACGCGTAAAGTTCGCGACATAAAGTATTCGCATCGACTCCGCCGGATTGCCAATCGGAAAACCGCTAGCAGGGACTGCATCGAAAATCCGCCTTAGCTTGCGATGGGCTGGCAGTTTCGCCGCGATGTGGCTCGCTACGGCGACAAGCTTATCTCCGTAGCGAAGCGCGGCACCGACCCAAACGCGGCGAAGCGGACCAGGCATCTGATCCGGATCACTACGGACAAATGTGATGATCCGGCCACGAAATCCCATCAGACGAACCACGGCTCCGTGGAGAAGGTAAACATCATTGACGATCAACGTCCCGATCGCGTGATCGCGCAGCGCGCGTCTGAGCTTGAGAGAAGCGGAAATAAGTGCGGGAACGTAGCGGAGCAGGCTTGATGTCGAGCGCCGGATTTGCACTAACGGCAGGCGTATCACGGCCGTGAACGGCGCGTATTCATCGTCCGCAATCGCCGCGTTCTCAGGTACCGCGACCCAGACCGGCCTTGGCGCGAGCAGCGCCGCCGCGCGCGCGGCGGCACGAAACGCGCCGGTTATAGCAAGCGATGGATCGAGGATCAGGATGGGGCCGAGTGCGCGCGTCGGGCTTGGTGTGGACGTGCGGGTCACGATCGTCGCCGTCTTGCAAACCAGCCTGTGCGCAGCGACGCCAACACTCTCGTGCCGAACAAGCGCGGCAGCATCCATCGCAAGTGGGTCCACGATCGCGCGTCGCTAAGCGCGAGAAGCCGACGCCCGAGCTGCAAGTCCAGCCACCCGGCGCGCGCGCGCCAGTAGCGGATGTAAGCATTTAGGCGAGAAACATTGATCGGGACGGGTGTTCCGAACCGAGCGTCTATTCCGACGCCCGTCGTAACCGCGCTCTCGAAAACGCTCAGTGCATCGGCCATGGACGTCGCGAGTCGACGCGCGCGCTGTTCGCGGAGAGCAATGCCTTCGTAATCGAGAGCGTCGCTCTGGTTGGTGGTGGCTCCCGCGTGTTGTCGGTACAGCACGAGCGGTTCCGCAATCCGGACCAGCTTGAGCTTGCGCCAATTCAAGAAAAGGCACAGAAATTCATCTTCGTTCCAAATCGGAATGACGGGCTGCGCGATCCGCTGAAACACTTCTCGGGCGTAAGCCGTCGATGCGCCGTGAAGTACAAGCAGAGATTTGTCGCCGAAGACACGCCTTGCTTCCGCGCCCACCAGTGGGCTCACGAAGTCGTCTTGGAACACAGCGCCCGCTTCATCAATCAGACTGAAATGCGAGTCGAGCCCAACGGCACCGGTCCGAAGCCATTCCGCGACGAGGCGCGAGACACGGTGGGGCAAGGAGATATCGTCACCCGCACCGAGAACGATCAGGTCACCCCTTGACTTGGCGACCGCGTCATACACGTGAGCCAGTATGCCCTTTCCGCCTGCCGATCGATTGAGAGTGATTGAACGCGCTGCGCCGAACTCGCGCGCGATCTGTTCGAAGCGAGACCAAGTCCGGTCCGTCGAGTTGTCGTCGCTCAAGATAATTTCAAGATTGGGATAATCCTGCGCTAGCGCGGATTGTGCCGCTTCATCGACGAATTGTTCCTGATTATAAGCAACTATAATGAATGAAACGAGTGGCGTGTTCAACGTCGTCTTCCGCGCAGATACGCAGCCGCGCTGCGAACGGCGAACAAGCCGGTCGGCCCGAGCAGCCGTGGAAGCATCCAGCGAAGATGCGCCCATTCGCGAGTGCCCGCGATCACCCCCATGCGTCTGATGACCGAAAGATCAAGCCAGGAGACCCGCGCCGACCAGAAAGCTCGCAAGGCGCGCAGCCGTTTAGGGTCAAAGGAGATTTCAGTGCCCCAACCACGGTCGATACCGTCGCCATCCCGCACGACGCGCGCAAAAAGATCAAGGCAACGCAGGATCGACGCGGCGTTGAGCGCACCACGATGTTCCCGCTCCGTTAATGCGGCACGGCCCCAATCGCCTTCCTGATGCGAGATTTGCTGGTCATGTTGTCTATACTGCATCAGTGTTTCGGGAACGCGCACGATCTTCCCTCCACGCCAATATGTAAAAAGGGGGAAGAACACATCTTCAGTCATAATGCGTTCGGGTGGGCATCGCACGGCTGTCAACAGTGCGCGCGAATATGCGGCCGCACCTCCATGGGGACTGAGCAGATCACTGCGTGCAAAGAGATAGCGAAAAAATCCATCGGCATCGTTTGTGTGCTGACCTGCACTGATTATTCGTAAGTCTTCATCGACTACATCGACGAGACTGTCGAGTCCAATGGCGTCATTGGATAACCAGTGTCGGACTAGTGTCGAAACGCGATTTGAATAGCTGACGTCGTCACCTGCCATCATGACGAGCAACTCACCTGTAGAGCGCGCCGCCGCGTCGTAAATATGAGCGAGTACCCCAGCATTGGCAGGCGTACGATTGACAACCACCGAGTGTGGCCCGCGATACGCGTTCGCGAGTGTGCACATCGTCTCGAACGTGCCGTCCTTTGAGCCATCGTCGCTGAGCACGATTTCCAAATTGGAGTAATCCTGTTTGAAGCACGATCGCACCGCATCAATGATAAATTGTTGCTGGTTGTAAGCGATCAGCAGAATGGAAGCTCTTGGAGCCGAGGTGGCCGCCGAGTCCGGATTCACCGCCCGTCTCGCATGGGCCAGCGCGTGAACGAGGGCGGCAGAAGCGGGATGACGAAGCGCAGCGCGAGCAACATCGCACCTCCGACAATCACGGCCGACAGGACCACGGCGAGCATGGTGCTCCAAACGAAGGCCACCGCGAGTAGCAGCGAGGCGAGCGCGAGCCCGCCGCAAAGACGCATGTTCTCTGAGCTGAGCGTGATGGCGTGATGGCGAGCGCACAAGCCGAGCATCAGCACCACATACACAAGATAAGCGACCGCATAGCCAATGCCTGTCGCGCGTAGACCGATAATCGGAAGCAACAACGCCACAAGCGCAATGAAAACAACTGTGAAACTTGCCTCGGCGACCAAATAGGAACGCGTGTCGGACCGGACGATCAACACATAACCCAGCGCCCAACCAACGATTTTGAGTACGTCTCCGGCCAGTTGCCAGCGGAAAGTCTCGGCCGCACCAGTGAACGCGCCGCTGTAGAACAGCCGCAACACGAAGGGCGCGAGCGCGATCATCCCGGTCAACAAAGGGGCAGCCAATCGCAACGCAACCCCGAGTTGCTGGTTGACAAGCTCACCTGTCGCGGCGCGATCGCTGGCCATACGGCTCAATCGGGGATAATAGTCCGCCGCCATCGCCGTCAGTACCAGCCCGAGATTAATTGACGAGATGGCCCAAATCGCCTGGAATAGCCCTGCCGATGCAGCACCAAGCTGCCGCAAGACAAGCGCGCGTACGACGAGCTGTGTTAGCGTGCCGAGCAATGCGGTGAAGGTCAGCGTCGCGCCGAGCGTGACGAGCACGCGCCAACGACGCACATGATCGCGCGTCGGCGGTTTAGCTAAGATCGTTGTGGGTAGACCGGCCCGCGCGATTATCGCGATCGCGATTCCTGCACCGGGAACTGCTATTAGCGCCGGAACGATCCCCGCCGTCGCGAGCCGCACGACAGCGACAATCCCCAGCACGGCCGAGATCGAGGCTCCAAACACCTGCACGCGCGCGAGCGCGGCCAGCCGTCCGAGCGCCAGCAGCTCGGCATTGAGTGACGCTGCGATCACGCCTAGACCGACCGCCAGCGAAAGCCAGCGCAGGCCGTCTGTAAGGGTTGGGTCCACTCCAGCGATTGCCCCGATCGTGCGGGCACCCAGCGCCAACGTGCCCGTTGCAACAACCGCGAGCACGAAGGTCAGCGACCAGAAGGCGTGCCGCACGTCCGCCGTTCTCCACGGATCGTCGGCGTGGGTCCCGATCTCGCGCACGATACTCGAACTTATGCCCAACCCGCCCAGCATGGTCGCGCCTTGGACGACTGCGGACAACGTTCCAATGATGCCGACGCCCACCGGCCCGAGCAGCACCGCGAACGCTTTCATCCGCACAGCACCGATTGCCATTGCGGCCAGCGTCGATCCGCCAATCAGCGAGGACGACGACAAGATGCGTCTTAGTACCGACGCACGCGCGGTCGCAGGCTCGTTCACGCGTTAGCGGCTCGCTTGACCGCCTCCACCACGCGCGCGACGTCCGCCTCGCTTAGCTGCGGGCCGATGGGCAGGCTGAGCACGCTCGCTGCAAGCTGCTCGGCAATCGGCAGCGCGCCTTCGGGCAGTCCGGCGGTCGCGTAGGCACCCTGCCGATGCGGCGGGATGGGGTAGTGAATCAACGTCTGCACACCGTCTGCCTTCAGCGCGACTTGGAGCGCGGCACGATCGGGCACGGTGATCACGAACAGGTGCCACACCGGATCGGCCCAGTTGGGCACGTGAGGCAGACCAATGCCGGTTCCCGTGAGCGCATCGAGGTAGCGCGATGCGATCCGTGCGCGCCTTGCGTTCCACTCGTCGAGCCGGGTCAGCTTGGCCGCGAGCACGGCCGCCTGGAGCGGATCGAGGCGGCTGTTATAGCCCTGGATCTCATTAACGTACTTCGCGCGGCTGCCGTAATTGGCGAGGACGCGCACCCGGTCGGCGAGCGCGGCATCGTCTGTGGTCAGCGCGCCGCCGTCGCCGAGCGCGCCGAGGTTCTTGGACGGGTAGAAGCTCCACGCGACCGCGTCGCCGTGTGCGCCGATGCGACGGCCCTTGTAGCGCGTGCCGTGCGCCTGCGCGCCGTCCTCGAGAACGCGCAAACCGTGACGCCGCGCAATATCGATGATGGGGTCCATATCGGCGGGCTGGCCGTAGAGGTGCGTCGGCAGCAGCACGCGCGTCCGCACGGTGATCGCCGCCTCGATCCGCGCCGGATCGATGTTGTGCGTTGCGGGATCGGGTTCGACCGGCACCGGCGTCGCCCCGACCTGGCTCACCGCAAGCCACGTCGCGATGTAGGTGTTGGAGGCGACGATCACCTCGTCGCCCGGACCCACGTCCATCGCGCGCAGCGCGAGATGTAGCGCATCGAGGCCGTTCCCAACGCCGACGCAGTGCGCGGCTTGCGTGTAGGCCGCGTAGGCACGCTCGAACGCTTCGACTTCGGGGCCCTGGATGTACCAGCCCGACGCGATGACGCGTAGCGCGGCAATGTCGATCTCGGTTCCGAGTTCGCCGGTGGCCGCAGAAAGATCAAGAAAGGGAACCATCACGCGCCTGTTCCGATGATGCGCGCCGGGTTTCCCACGACGATGGCGCCTGCCGGCACGTCTCGGGTGACCACCGCGCCCGCGCCAACCATCGCGCCTGGGCCGACGACCAACCCCGGCAGCACGACCGCACCCGCGCCGATACTGGCCCCGCGCGCGATCGTCGTAACCGGCCAGTGTGCCGGGCGCTGGCCCGATCGCGGATGGCGATCGTTCGTAAAAGTCGCGTTCGGTCCCAGGAAAACATCGTCCTCGATCCGCAGACCGTCCCAGAGAAAGACGCCGCACTTCACCGTCACCCGGTCGCCCAACACCACATCGTTTTCCACGAAGCTATGCGCACAGATGTTGCAATCCCGACCGAGCACCGCGCCAGCAAGAATGACAGCAAACTGCCACACACGCGTACCGTCGCCGATATCGGACGACGCGACGTCAGCCAGTGGGTGGATGAACGTCGCGCTCACCGCGTGCGGATCGCCGAGAGGAATGCGTTGTAATCCCGAATATAGTCGGCTTCGCGATAATGCTCGCTCGCAAGAACCATCAGAACAGTTCCGGGAGCGAAATCGCGCATTTCATGCCATATCATACGGCCGACCGGAAGTGCGACATTGGCCTGACTCATCAGGACGTCTCGTCTGATGTGACCGTCGTCTAGCGTTACGATGCAATGCCCATTCACGCAGACCAACCACTGATCGAGCGTGTAATGGGCATGGAGGCCTCGAACTACACCGGGCGCGGTGTCGAAGATGTAATAGACGCGCGCGATCTCGAACGGGATGTCTCGTCCGCCCTCGATCGCGATCAGGCTGCCGCGATCATCACCACGGACGGTGAGCGGCACGAGCGCGGGACTTGTCGTAAGCGGCTCGGTCATGCTTGGATGAAAGCTATCATGGCGCATCCGGTGGGGCAATCGGGCTTGGCGGTGTCGGTCAGTTTTGCCGAAGACGCATGCGCAGTTGCCGCCAATCGACGAGCGACAGCAGGCTGCCGATCAGCATGCCACCCACAGCAGACCCCGCCATGATGACAAACGGCGACGTACTCGACGGTACCCGCGGCACGGGCGCGGGCTCGATAACCTGCGCGGCATAGGACAAACCATTGCTCGCGGTCATCGCCGAGCGCTCTTGATCGGACAGGATGCCCACAATCGCGGCACGCTGCTCGGCTTGGGTGACGAGCGCGAGTTTGATCTGCAGATAGCCGATGTAACTCCGCGCGCGCGCGAGGTCTTCCTGGCGCACCTTGCGATCGGCGGCGTCGTTCAGGCGATTGAGTAGCGCGGCGGCGAACGCGGGGTCGGGATCGGTGAAGCTGACCGTCGTGATCGGGCTTGTGCCGGTAGCCCGGCCGACCTTGATCGCGCGTTCGACATAGTCCTGCAACCGGGCGCCATCGGGCGCGCGCCACTCGACGCGCGGCAGGCCGAGTACCGAGCGGAGCCCCGCCAGCCTATCCGAAACCGGGTGCCACACACTTTTGGCGGCGTCCCACTCGTTCGCGAAAATGGTGTGCATGATGCGGGGATCGCGCGCGAGTTCGTTTGCGACAGCGCGCGAGGTGAGCGAGGTCGCGTAGAGATCGAAGGAGGTCGCCGTGCTCGATCCGGTGATCCCCGCGAGCGAGGCGAACCCGCCGAGCGCGCTGCCACCGCCGCTACGCGGCGAGTTGACCGCGGGGGTGACCTGCAGTGTGGCCGTGTATTGGACCGGCCGCCCCCGGGCAACCATCACACCCGCTATCGTCCCCAGTAAAGTGACTGCCAAGATCAGCCATTTGCCCCGCCAAAGCCGGAGAATTAAATCGCTCAAATTAATAGACTCGTCAATAACCGGTGCAAGGACCGGTGGATGAGGCAACTGTTCTTCGCCGTCGGGCCTTCCCGATCTACCGGCGCTACTTTCGGATCCGATCGTGTTCAAAGCGCCCACCTGTAGGGGATCCAGCAACACGCAGCGTAGAACGACGTCGTCAGCCATAAAGCAAGAGTGGCACCATAGAGTGTCAGAACACCCGTGTAGGCGGCGGCACGCCAGTGACCGCGCAACAACAAGGGTAGCCGCGCGTAGACGACGATCTGGAGCGGTGCGATGAAGAGATTTATGCGGTCCGCGGCGGTCGACGCGACCGCGAGCAGCGGCACACTCAAGATAGCGGCGATGGCGAGTGCGGTGCCGATCGCCACGTCATCGGGCCAACGCGCCTGGAACCGGGCTCGCCAGCCTAGAAAGATGATGGCTGGAACCACGTTCATCAGGACGCGCGTAAGCGCGCCCTCTGAACTCATGCCGCGCACCACATAGATGTCGAACTTGTCCGAGAACATCGTCGATGACAAGATGAAGACAATCGGGAGCACGGCGATGAAAAGCGGTACGGCTAGAATGCGAACGCGCGGGCTCGTACGAACTAGCATCAACGGTGCGGCGACTATCGCGCTCGTGTGGAACAGCGTGGCAGCCACGATCAACGCGAGATAGGTCCATACCCAGCCACGCCGCAATGCTACAAGCCCAAGGAAGACAAACCCCAACGCGGCCGACTGTCGTGTGTAGCCCATCGCCACAACGATACTGAGATACGGGATCGCCACCGCCAGAGCGAGCGCGGGAAGCGGCTGATCGCGGCAAAGCAGTACCAACCCCGTGACGTAGATCGTAGCGCAAACAAGATTGACGATGACAATCCCCCCGACGGGATCGGGCGCGAGCCGGTTTAGAAGCGCATAGGCCGGCTCGGACAAAGCGATCCACAAGGGTGTTGGCGCGGCGACGATGCCGTCATGAATGCTAACATAATTAAACCAGTCTGCGCCGACTTCGAAGCGTAGACCGATGATCATCGTGAGCGCGCCCGCGACGGCGATCAGCAACAACGCGCGCAAAGCTGGGCTAACGCGCACGGGTGACAGCGCGAACAACGCGGGTATCGCCCAGATCAGCACGTAAACGTACATACGTCAGACGTGCGCGATCAAACCGGTCGCGCCTTCAATGCCGCAGTCACCACGGGCAAGGTCAGGAGCAATCGCTCGATCGCGGCGCGGTCCAACCGATCCGTCGTTGCCGACGTGTACTCCGCCGCTTTGCCGATCGTTGGTTCGCCCGAACTCACGTAGCGGCTATAGTCCAAGTCGCGCGTGTCGGATGGAATGCGCAGATAGAGGCCTAGGTGCTCCGCTCGCGCCATCTCCTCGCGCGAGACCAGCGTCTCGTGCAATTTTTCCCCGTGGCGCGTGCCGATCGTCACAACAGCGTGGTTTCCAAACATTCTGGAAAGCGTTCCCGCCAAATCTCCGATCGTCGCGGCGGGCGTGCGCTGGACGAACACGTCCCCCGGAACGGCGTGCGCGAAGGCGTGCAAAACGAGATCGACCGAGTCGTCCAAGGTCATCAGAACGCGTCATTTCGGGGTCGGTCACGGTCATTGGTCGGTCCGCCGCGATTTGCGACAGGAACAGTGGTACGACCGAACCTCGGCTGGCGAGCACGTTGCCGTAGCGCGTCGCGGTCAGCACGCAGCCGCCCGGCGGGGCGAAGCGCGCCTTGGCGATCATCGTCTTCTCGGCGAGTGCCTTGGTCAGTCCCATCGCGTTCACCGGCGCGACCGCCTTGTCGGTCGACAACAGGATCGCACGCTCCACCCCTTGGTCGAGCGCGGCCTGCAGCACGTTGGCGGTGCCGCGGACGTTGGTCGCC
>JAABUX010008621.1_pt1 | contig 11716 bp, 19 predicted proteins | sample 5561851 | NCBI WGS metagenome assembly JAABUX01 (sample SAMN10711883, study PRJNA513361) | rock metagenome | isolation source: Antarctica rocks | place: Antarctica: Victoria Land, Richard Nunatak red sandstone | collected 2016-01-03 | reverse complement strand
CGCCGGAGCCGGCGGTGCCTCGCGTTCCTCGCCATCCGGGAGACGTGAGATGACCCTTCTAACAGGGCGACCGGCATACACCGGAGCGATCGCCACCGCGCGCCGTTGTCATCATGAGGCCGCTCTGCTGCGCGACACGGCGATCGACGCGGAACTGACGGACATGCAGCGTACCCTTCTGATGCGCGAAGCAGAAATGTCTGAGCGTCTGGCACATAGATGCGCCGTTCAGGCAGACAAAAAGAAACAACAGCGGCCGAATGTAGCTGCGCATTGAAGCGGCTATCCGTCCCGCATGCTGAGCCACGTCGAGATGCGGAAGGAGCCGCCTTCATTTGGAGTGAGCGCCCGCATTCGCGGGACGCGTTCCGCACGTGGATTACAGGATCATCAACGCCTCGACAGTTCGTAGTCGCATGGCACGCATGAAGTAAAGAAATGCCAAGGCGAGAAACGCACAAATAAACTTCCAGAAAGTGACAGTATTGCTTGTACGGCGCTCTAACAGGCGATACAGTCTTCCTCAAGGCATCCTGTTGTATTCACAAACTATTTAGGAGGCTTATCATGCCGGTCTTCCGGATCCAGCTCATCGAGAAAACCAGCGTCTCCTCGGAAGCCAGCTTCCAAGTGAAATCGATTTCGGTCGAGGCGGCGGCGGCCGAGGTCCTGCTCGCCTACCGTGAGGCAGAGAATAGCGGGAGGACTGTTATCCTGCTCAAGGATGGCCAGCGCGAGATGCTCGAGCCGGCGCAGATCGCTCAGGCCGAGGTGACCATGCTGCAGATCGGCGAGGACGGGGAGACGCTCGGCGTCATCACGACGACGAAACTGCGGCGTTCCTTGAGCTGATGCGAAATGCCTTCGCGATCAGCCCTTGGACACCTGGCTGCGCCAGAGCCAGTCATGCTCCGTAGAGCGGTCACGCGGAACCCACGGCACACCCCGTCGCGCGACATCGGCGGCACGCCAGGAACCCAGCGCCCATTGCACCCGCTCATGAGCATTGAGCAGGGCCCTGGCCGCCTGGAACGCAAGATGGTCTGCCTGATCTCCGAGCGCCCGATCCTCCAGTCCGTACACGGTCGCGATCTGGTAAAGATGTTGCTGCGCCTGTTCCGACAGCCGGCCAGCCGCGCTGGCAGCGTCGATCGCCCGTATCGCCTCATCCATCAGCGGCTGAAAAAGGTCATCGATGATCCGACGCCGCGCGACGGACGTCCTGGGCAGGTCGAACGACAGCAAGGTCTCGGCCATGACGCGGTCAGCACGGTCGTACAGCTGCGGATCCGGCTGCTCGAAGCCGAATGCCTCCGCGACGTTCGATACCTCCCGAGCGTCCGGTGCGATATCGAACAGCAGTTCGACCGAAGCGGCAACACGACGCTCGATCGGAAAGCGGACAACGTTGCTGGTCGATGGAACGAGTTCGAGGCGCATGGGGGTCCTTTTGTTCGGGCCAAACGATAACAGCTTCATAGCAGAGGTACTACAGCAATGCGTTCTTTCAAACTTATTTTAATGCTTAGTATTGCGGTCGCTTTGCCAACAGCTGCTTGCCGTGCCCAGACTATCTGTCCGCAGCAGGTTTTGGCGGGACAATATCCAGTCCTTGTGAACGAAAAGCTCGCGACGCGAACTACCCTCCTATGCAACGCGAGTTATACTGTCCTCGCCTCGGGTATTACCCACGGCCCGCTCTGGTCGGCCGAACATCCGACACGGGCCTCTCTGGAAGAGGCTGGACAGACGAAGCGCGACGGATATTTTCATGCGGACGACCGGCTGCCACCAGGAGATCAAGCCCAGCTCGACGATTTCCGTCGTTCAGGATTCGACCGTGGGCATATGACGCCATCCGGCGATATGCCAGGGCAGGCTGCGCAGCAGGAGAGTTTCATGCTGTCCAACGTGGTGCCGCAAACGGCGGCACTCAATCGCGGGATCTGGGAGGGCACGGAGGCCGCCGTGCGCCACCTGGCTGAACAGGAAGGCGAGCTGTTCGTCGTCACCGGCCCCGCCTTCCATGGCGAGACGCTGGAGACGATCGGTCCGAACAAGGTCTTCGTGCCTTCGTCTACCTGGAAGGCCGTCTATGATCCGGTGACCGGAGGAGCGGGTGTCTACGTCTGCAAGAACATCGAACAGCATCCGACATGTGCCCAGGTCACCGTGGCAACCTTGATCAGCGTGGTTGGCATCGACCCGTTCCCGTCCCTGTCAAACACGATCAAGACGGCACGCTTCGCGTTGCCGGAGCCGGAAGCCAGCCGATATGCTCATGAGCGCGAACCCTCCCGTCGACCACGCCCCGAACCATCCTGGCTCGACAGGCTCTTGAACTGAAAAGGACCAGCCGAATGCCGGATTTCAAACCATTCGCGAATGACAGCCACTCCACCAGCATCGGCGACATGATCGTCGAGAACGGCACCGACAGCATCGGCCTCTATGGGCAGATCGACCTTAGCCGCGACAAGGTCGGCCTAGCCCGCGCACGCGCCCTGAAAGCATTCTTCGACAGCGTCGTGGCCGCGCTGGAAGGCCAAGCGTCGCTGCCGGATGCACTGCCAGACCGCAAGCCCGGGACCATCAAGAACCCGTTCATCTGATGCCACGGAAGCACGACATGACTCCAGATACGGTGCCCATGGACGGTGCAACGGCATACCAGCGCATTGTCGAGGCCGAAGTCGCCATGGAGATGGTCAATCGGGCGCGCACCGAGGTGCAGCAGAGGATCTACGCGCTTGAGCGGCCTGATCCCACGGAGGCTGACCGGCTGCGCCAAGTGGCGATTAAGCTATACGACCAGCTGCGATCGATCGATCCGGACAGGCCAGCGCATAATGCCGCGATCATCGCCAGCTTTGGCGAACACCCCAGCCCCGTCTGCCCATCATCGGCCAATCCTGACTGTGGTCGCGTCGCCAACGACGCAATACGCAATTCAGTGGATGGTCGTGGCTGATCACGCTAAAATCTTGCGCGACAGGAGGACTCTCGATGCTCATGACGGAAGACGATATTGCTCGTCGCACCGAAGCTTTGCGCCTCGCGCGGGTGGACAGCCGGATTGAAGGGCTGCGTGCGCCCGCGGACGACGACGCGGTGTTTGATACCTGGGCGCGTGGCGAAATTGATGGGGACGAGGCCAGGCGTCGCCTGCGTGCCAATCTGGAGAAAGACGAAAAGGGACCGACAGTCGAAGCCGCGTGATAAACTTCGATGGCCGATCCCTATCTACAGGATGATGGACGGACGCTCCGCAACAAGCTCGGGATTGTCAATGATCCAGAGCGGCTTGAACGCCGGGAGATCGGGTTCGTTGTATTGCGGACGGCGGACTTACGGACGGACGGTCTGCCCAATGTCCAGGGGTTCGCGCTGCTCAAGGCCGTTCACCACCAGCTGTTCCAGGACGTCTATGATTGGGCCGGGCAAGCCCGGACGACGAGCCTCTCGAAGCTGAACGTTGAAGGCGAGGCGGCCCGAACTACATTCGCGGCACCTGATCGCATCCAGGCGGAGGTCGATGCCGTCTTTTCGAAGATCGCATCGCAGAACGGGCTTCGTGGTCTGTCTGCACCGGACTTTGCCGGGCGAGCGGCCCAGCACTTCTCCGACCTGAATGGAATTCACCCGTTTCGGGATGGCAACGGACGAACGCAACGGATCGTATGGGAGCACATCGCCAGACAGGCCGGGCATGACCTTAGCTTCGAGCCGATCTCCCGAGAGCGGATGATCTCGGTCTTGATCGCCGGAAGCCGGGGCGATCTCGGGCCTGCTAGACGCATGTTTGGCGAACTGCTGGATCCTGAGCGGCGGGAAGCCTTGTTGACCGCGACGCGGTTCCTGGAGGGCGAACATCACAAGGGCAGTCCGGTAAACTGGAACGATCGATACGTCGCGACGACGGCACCGGGTCAGACCTACAGCGGCATCTATGCCGGTGCGGGTGGCAAGAATTTCATGCTCGGAACTGGCGACAAGATTTACATCGGCAAGCTCGATGATCTGCCCGGCCGGGGTGCCGGTGTCAGGGTTGGCGAGCGGCCGCTCTTCACGGCCCAAGGGGCTCCGCCCGAAGTAGCAGGGGATCTCTGGGATAAGCCGGCAACTCCCATGATTGAACGACATCGGGCGTTCCGGGAGTCGATGGCCGCTGAACGCGCGAAGAAGCCGGCCGGAGTGAAACCCGCAGATAGCCCTGAACCGCAGCAGCCAGACGAGCGTGCGAGGCAGGAAGGTCGGCCTGCTTCAAGGGCAAGCCGATCCTCCGATCCGTCACCCTGAGGCCATCTTCTGATTTGATGTAGTTCCGGTCGCACCGAAGGTCCGCACGCTCGCGGACATGATTACCGACGCACCTATGGATGTTGCCTGCTCGACCCTCCCCCTCACGCCTGCGGCGCGGGGGGGAGGGCACGTTCCAGGCAGCTGGCCTCGCCGTCGTGGCGATCAGCATGACAGTCCCACGATGGCGGCGTCGAGACAGGCCCTGGCGGGCCTCCACGCCAGCGCGTGGCTCCAGCCCGCCCGCTGCAATACGCCAGGATCGCGTCCAGCGCAGGCTGAAGCCCGCGCCGCCCGCAACCCTGACGATCTGGCGCGCAGGCTTGCGGTCCCGACCCCGCCCTCGCGGGCCTGTCCAGGCATGCGCAGGACGGGACGAGAAAAACGCCAGCTGCCTTGCACTCTCACAGGCAACCGGGGCGCTCGCCGCCCCCGAAGCCCCAGGCAGGACGAACAAGAAAAACACTACTTGTTCTTAGTCGTGTCGACAGTATTAGCTTCCCTGTCGGTAATAATAATTGCTCGTGTCCTCAGGTATATATTGATCCCGCTCCGGATTATGCTATACTTGGGTTACAATAACCCTGTCGATTTCCCCTGAATATACAGGAGCGGAACCGTGACCTTTATTCGTAATCCACAGAATGACAGCGATGAGCTTGAACAGCTTCGCGCTGGAGTTGATTGTTCCACCGTGCTGGAACGGGCGGGCTTCCTGCTCGACAAGAGTGAGAGCACGCGCAACAGCCCGAAATACCGCAACGACGATGGCTGGGTCGTGATCGTCAATCACGGTGGCCGCGGCTGGTGGGACCCGCATGACAGCGTGGCCAAGGGCGACGTCTTCAAGCTGGTGCAATACCTCAACCCCGGCATGACGCTTGGCCGAGTTCGCCAGATGCTGCGTCCGATCGTCGGGATCAGCCCGACCGCCGCCGCGATGCCGACCCCGGAGCGTGCACCGCCTGTGCCCTGCACCGTGCGCTGGCGGGGACGTCCCAAGGTGCGGCCGGGCTCGGCCGTATGGACCTATCTGACCGGCACACGTGCCCTGCCCGCCGGCGTGGTGATCGAGGCCGGTCGCCAGGACGTGTTGCGCGAGGGATCACACGGGACTGCCTGGTTCGCCCACCGGGATCGTGCAGATCGGCTCACCGGCATCGAGATGCGCGGGCCGGACTACCGGGGCTTCTCGACAGGTGGCGACAAGGCACTGTTCCGCTTTCGGGCTGGCGGAAAAGCGACGACGCAACGTCTCGTGGTCTGCGAGGCGCCGATCGACGCGCTCTCCTTTGCAGCAGTCGACCCCTTCGGCACCCAGACGCTCTACGTCGCCACCGCCGGCGGCATGGGACCACGGACCATCGAGGAGCTGCAGGCGCTGTTCGCAGATCTGGCCGCCACGGGCGGACGGCTGCTGATCGCCACCGACAACGACAAACAGGGCGACCGCTATGCCGAGGTGCTGGAGGAGATGGCCCAGGCCGTCAGCCTGTCCAGCCGCCGTGCCCTGCCAACCGGCGATGCCAACGACTGGAACGCCGTTCTGCAACGACGAGGTGCAACATGACACTCAACGACGACTTCATCCACGCGCAGGTCGAACGCCTGCGGCTCATCGGCAGCATCACCGCCCGCTTCCACGCCACGCCCAAGGCCCGGATGGTCTGGGGCCGGCATTATCATCAGGTTGGCCCCTATCCCGACACCTTCGTCACCGCCTGCAACGGCGCCTCGACGATCGAGGGTCTGGTGATCGATGGCGACTGGGATCCGAAGGCTGGGTGGGACTTCGACAGCCGCTTCACCGTGTTCACTGAAGAAGGCGAGATCCTGCATTGCAACGGCTGGATGGCCGCAGAAATCGAGGTGCTCTGATGCTGCCTTCTCCGCCTGCCCATCTTCGGCCGATCCTGGACGGGATGACGCCGGAACAGATCACGGCCGCCCGTGCCTCGGGGCCGGTGCTGGTGCTCGCCGGCGCTGGCTCGGGCAAGACCAAGTCGCTCACCGCCGGCGTTGCCTGCCGCATCGGCGAGCGCAACATCCCAGCCGATCGCCTGCTGGTGGTGACCTTCACCAACAAGGCCGCCGGCGAGATGCGTGACAGGGTTCGGGCGGTTCTCGGGGTCGGTGCCGCTCCGTCCTGGCTGGGCACCTTCCACGGTCTCGGCGCCCGGCAGCTCCGCCTCGAGCCGGAGATCGCCGGGTTGCGGGCCAGCTTCGATATCCTCGATGCAGGCGACAGCGCGCGCATCGTCAAGCGGCTGCTGACCGGTATGCGGCCGGTGGAGCCCGGTGCGGAAGACGAGGACGGCCGGTCTACCGCCAAGCGGGTCAAGGCGCTGTGCGATCGTCTGTCGCGCTTCAAGGACAGCCTGGTGACGCCGGATCAGGCCGGCTTCCACGTCGAGGCGGCGATCGCCCGCGCCGTCGCCGGTCGCTTCTGGATCGATGCCGAGGAGCTGCGTCTGGCCGCCAGGCTCTACGTTGCCTACCAAGCCGAACTCCAAGACATGAACGCGGCCGACTTCGGTGACCTGCTGCTCTGGCCGGCGATCACCATGCAACGCGACGAGGCCTATCGCCTGCGCTGGAGCCGACGCTTCTCGTGCGTGCTGTGCGACGAGTTCCAGGACATTAACCGTGCTCAGTTCGTCTGGTTGCAGGCGCTCGCCAAGGACACCGGCGAGCTCTTCGCCGTGGGTGATGATGCGCAGTCGATCTACTCCTGGAGGGGTGCCGAAATTTCGTTCATCCGGCGCTTTCAGGTTGAGTTCCCGGGTGCGCAGATCGTCAAGCTGGAGCAGAATTTTCGCTCCACCGGCCACATCCTGTCCGCCGCCAATGCCATCATCGCCCATGACGAGAACCGGCTCAAGAAGACTCTGTTCACCCGACGCGGTGACGGCCTGCCGATCGAGATCGTCGGCTACGGGCACGGCAAGGACGAGGCAGCCGGCATCGCCGCCGAGATCGGCAGGCGTGTCGCCGAGGGCACGCCCTACGAACAGATTTCGATTCTCTACCGGGCAAATTTCTTATCGAGGGCGTTGGAAGAGAGTTTGCTTTCTGCGCACATCCCATATGCCATCGTCGGCGACGCCGGCTTCTACCAACGCGCGGCCGTGAAGGATGCGCTTGCCCTGCTGCGTCTTTCCGCCTTCCCGGACAGCCGCCAGTCCGACGAGGCCTTCCGTCGCGTCGCCAACAAGCCGGCTCGCGGTCTGGGCGCCAAAGCTCTGGGGTTGATCGAGGTCGAGGCGGGCTGGCGGGATATTTCCCTGTTCGCCGCGATCGAGGCAACACCGCTTCCGAAGGCGGTTTCGGTCAAGCTGATGGCCTTCGCCACCATAGTGCGTGAGATCGGCCAGAATGAGGACCTCACGCTGTCCGACCGCCTGCGCGCGCTGCTCGACTGCACCGGATACCTGGCCATGCTTCGGGAGGGCGGGGACGACGATGCCGAAACCCAGATCGAGAACGTCGCCGAGCTGCTCAACCTGGCTAACGGCTTCGGAACGGTCACGGCGTTGCTCCAGCATGCCGCTCTCGCCAGTGCGGCACCCGGCGAGCAGACCAGCGGACGCGTTCAGCTGATGACCTTGCATCGTGCCAAGGGGCTCGAGTTCCCGCACGTCTTCCTGCCTGCCTGGGAGTGCGGCCTGTTCCCGGGCGGGGGCGATCTGGACGAGGAAAGGCGGCTGGCCTACGTGGCGCTGACCCGCGGGATGCAGAGGGTTTCGATCACCTGGTGCACGTTCCGCCAGGGACGCCCGACCGCGCCCTCGTTGTTCATCGACCACATCCCGTCAGAGCATCGTGTCGAGGGTTGGTTGCGCTACGCCGACGCCCGCGCGTCCACACGCAGGAGCTTCCCCCAGGCAGCCCGCGAGATCGCGGCGCTGACAGGTCATTTGAAAGAGTGGAAGTGAACAGAAAGAAATTTGCATCAAACGACTCTAACTGTCAGTAACCTTCGGGCGGTGTGCGCACAAACTGGGGTTAGGCGGTCTCTCGTGACACGAGGTGTCGCAGCAGCGTAACGGCCGCTTCTACACGAGCAGCACGCTTCTCGGCCGGCCCCTTCAGTATCTCCGCAACCAGCGGCGCAACATGCACTTGTAGTTCGCCATTCTTCTCAAGCGCCCACTGCAATCTGCGGGTCTCCAGCTCAGCCTCATACTGCCGCCAAGATCGGTCGTAGTCTTCTTTCTCTATCTTTTTGCAAAGCACGTCCGCGAGTTCGGAGACACCGGCGATGTATTTATAAGTCATGGCGGAGATTCTCCGATGGGGGTCTGATGTCAGTCTGTGTAGGGGCCAGCAAACGCGGCGGATTGTCTCACCAGCGCAAGCGCTTTGCTGGAGGTATCCTCGCCAGCGACCCGGTTATCTGCCAGCACATCGAAGGACCATCCCTGCTTCAGTGTGACGATGACGCTGTTACCGCTCTTTCGCTCGTCGTCTACGTGTTCCACGCGCTTATCACCGCGCAGACGGTCAAGAACGCTGCGGCGTGGATGGTTTACCATTCGTCGTCTCCTGCCCCTGATCTGCGAGGCGCCATTAGCCGGGGGGGTTGTGTTTAGTCACTTGTTGCTGACACACGGATAATCCGCGTGCGGTATCAGATCATGTAGATGGGCCTTCTGTTCGGTGGCTGTCATCACCACTGCGAACACCAGCCTGTCGGTAGGTGATAGATAGCACTGCCTTCTTGAATGCGATACTACAAAGCGGTATCACTTGCTCATGAAGACGAAGCACCTCCGCACCCTCAAGGCGATCTTCGCCCGCCCGGTTCAAGGTGGTATCCGTTGGAGTGACATCGAGGCCATGCTTGAGGGCCTCGGTGCCGAGATCAGCGAGCGTGAAGGCTCTCGTGTTGCCGTTGTCCTGTTCGACCAGGTCCAGGTCTTTTATCGGCCGCATCCTTCTCCAGATGCCGACAAGGGTGCTGTCGCGGCGGTGCGCAGATGGTTGGAAGCAAATGGGGTGAAGCCGTGAATATCATGACGATCGGCGAGCATCGGGCCGTCATCCAGTTCAACCCGGAGACAGGGATGTTCCGTGGTGAGTTCCTTGGTCTCAACGGTGGTGCTGACTTCTACGCTGACAGCGTGGCTGGGCTCCAGCAGGAGGGTGAGGTATCGCTGCGGGCGTTCCTGGATGTCTGTCGGGAAAAGGGCATTGAGCCAATGCGGTTTTTCTCTGGAAAGTTCCAGGTGCGGCTGTCGGAGGCCATGCATGCGAGAGCGGTAGAACTGGCGGCAGCACAAGGGATCAGCCTTAACCAGTTGGTGCAGCAAGCCATCGAGATCAGAATAGCAGAAGGACAGGTGGCATGAACGCCGAGCAACCACAGATCACCATCACCAAGTACGTATGGAACCAGATTCCGAAGGAAGTTTGCTGGGGTTCGGCTACAGGATACGTTGCTTTTCTCGCCGGATGGTCATCTGCTTTCACATTCGCATGTCTCGCACTGGCATACGAAGTGGCGAAATGGTGGATCGAGCGAGACATGGAGCGGATGCGGCAAGGATTGGAGCGGGAGTATGGGATCGCCTTGGATCCTAAACCCGGACGGCGCCGTTTCAGGAGTGGCGAGCATGGATGAGACTGCAGTTCTATCGGAGACTCCTTCAAGGGCAGCGCATGATTGCAGAATATGCGGCCGCGGCGCTCCATTCGGCTTTACCACGCGAGCAGGTCCGCAATGGTTCTGCAGCGAGCACCGCGCCGAAGGCGAAAAAGTTCTTATGACACCGATGCAAGACCGTCGCTCCTGAGCTACGTAGGTCTTTAGAAAATGCGCACGCCGCGACCATCTCCGGAGCTACCAGGACTTTGACATTTCCACCCGTGACACCCGATAGTTTTGCCGATGCGTATTTTCAGGTTGAACGTAATCTCAGCGATCTCAAACGCGACATCGCGGCTGTCGAGATGCGTCTCGGTCTTATCGAAACCCAGCTGACGGCAAGTTCCCAGGCCATCGAACGTATCCGCAGTCGCTTTCCGGCAGCCGGAAGATAGCTACGGCGTCCGACGCCTGCCAGAAAACTGGATGACTTGGCCCGTCGCTTCTGCTGGGGCAGCCGGCGATTGCCAGCCGGCTATCATGCGGACACACCTGATCCCACTCGCGTCGTCGCGGATCAAAGGAAAATGCCGGCGTAGCTCGGCTACTGCCAGCCTCTCGCCGTCCTCAGCGTAGACGCGGCGGATGGCATCGGCAGTCGGCTCATCAACGCAGAACATGGCTCACCATATGGGAGGCGACGCCACGCCGGCAAATGGATTGAACGTGAATGAGCCGGGCCCCCGGCGATCGCCAGGCGCAAGAAACAGGGCCTCAGTCGAAATCAACCTCTACCCTTACAAATCTGGCCTTGATGGGGGGTGCGTCCGGTGTCTCCACATGATGAAACAGGCCGGGACCGGCTCGTGTGATGATCCTGCGACGCTGGTCCCGCCGCAGGTGATTATAGGCCTCGATGTGCGAGAAACCGAACACCCGCCGCATGTCCCTCAGGGTCCGTGGTGTCGCCATCCAGGCCAGGTAGCTCTCCTGCGAGAAGACGGCCACCATCACGGCACTTCGGGCCGCTCGTGTGCGCACGCGGAACATGCCTAACTCCGGGCTCGACAACAGGCCGGCCTCGTTCATCTCCTCCAGAAGGCGATGCGCTTTCTTCCGGCCGGCAGAGACAAACACCACCAGCTCGTCCATCCGGCGCGGGGTCTCCAGGAACACCCGCACCTGCTCCATCAGATTGGGCGCGATCACCGGACCTGCCAGCTTCGCCACGGCGCGGTTGCGCACCTCGGGGACGTCCGAACGCTCGATCCGGTCCGGGCCAGTGAACACGATCGCCCGACTGCGCTTCATCCCAAGCAGGAACTGACGAACCTCCTTCTGCGGGCGCTCGAGCCAGTAGCTCAGCTCTCCCACTGACCGGGGCTCCTTGAGCAGGGCCAGGATCGCCTCATCCAGGGGATAGGCCGGCTGCATTGGCTGTGCCTGCTGCCCAAGCGCCTCTACCCGGTCCGCACGAAGGTAGCGGCCCCAGTTCAGGTGGACCGCAGCGCCTGTCTCGACTAGCTGTGCCAGCTCCACCATCACCGCAGACGTGCGCCGCTTTAGATGCTGCGCCACATCGACAGCATGGCGAGGCTCGGCCAGGTAGGTGAGGGTCGTCTCCGGAAACCCTCTTTGGGCGGCTTCCTCGGGCTGTGCCGGGACCGATGCCGTGGTGCACTCGGCATCGGCTGTTGCAGGCTCGGGACGTGGCTGCGGTATGGCATCCAGGCCGCTTTCACCTCCAGACATACCCCCTCGCATGTGTGCTGTTTTCAGCATCGTAACTCCGCCAAGACAATCGCAATCCCCACACCCGCAAGGGATGGG
>JAABUX010008620.1_pt1 | contig 11717 bp, 13 predicted proteins | sample 5561851 | NCBI WGS metagenome assembly JAABUX01 (sample SAMN10711883, study PRJNA513361) | rock metagenome | isolation source: Antarctica rocks | place: Antarctica: Victoria Land, Richard Nunatak red sandstone | collected 2016-01-03 | reverse complement strand
ACGGTCTGCCCAGAGGCCGGCGCTGCCAGGATCACGAGCAGCGCCGCAGTCCCACCCCGCAAGCGGTTAGGGCGCATGGGCATCAGGCTGCGCGGCCCTCGGCGGCGGTGACGCCCTCGGCCACCACGTCCCGCAGCCGGGCGTGCATGTGCGGGTTGCCGCAGACGATGTCGTTGCCGGCGGACTCGTGCAGCACGCTTTCGGCGCCGGCCGGGTCGGTGACGAAGCCGCCGGCCTCGCGCACGATCAGCAGGCCCGCCGCCATGTCCCAGGGCTTCAGGCCCAGCTCCCAGTATCCGTCGTATCGCCCGGCCGCGACCCAGGCCATGTCCAGCGCCGCCGCGCCGAACCTGCGGATGCCTGCGACCTGCGGCATCAGCACGCCCAGCGTCCGCGCGAACGCCAGCCGCCGCGCGCCGCTGACGGCGGCGAACGGGATGCCGGTGGCGAACAGGGCGTCCTTGAACTCGCGCCGGGCGGAGACGCGCAGCCGCCGCTCGTTCAGGTAGGCGCCGCCGCCGCGCTCCGCCCAGAACATCTCGTCCACGACGGGGTTATAGATCATGCCCGCCGCGATCTCAGTGCCGCCATCCTGCAGCCGGCGCTCGAGCGCGATGCTGATGCACCAGTGCGGGATGCCGTGCAGGAAGTTGCTGGTGCCGTCCAGCGGATCGACCACCCAGCGCCAGGCCCAGTTGTCGCTGCCGGACTTGCCGCTCTCCTCCATCAGGAAGCTGTAGCCTGGCCGGGCCTTGGCCAGCTCCTCGCGCATGGTCTGCTCGGCGCGCAGGTCAGCCTGGCTCACGAAGTCGCCGGGGCCCTTCACGCTGACCTGCAACTGCTCGACCTCGGCGAAGTCGCGCAGCAGGCGCTTGGCGGCCTTCTGCGCCGCGTTCTGCATCACTGTCATGTGGGGCGACAGGCGGAGAGCCATGGATCAGCCCTTCGCGCGCTCGACGTAGCTGGCGTCCTCGGTGCGGACCACGATGCGCTCGCCGGCCTCGACGAAGGGCGGCACCAGGGTCTTCACGCCGTTGCTCAGCACGGCGGGCTTGTAGCTGCTGGCGGCGGTCTGGCCTTTTACCACGGGGTCGGCCTCGGTCACTTCCAGGATCACCGTGGAGGGCAGGCGGATGCCGGTCGGCTCGTTCTCAACCAGGTCCACGGTCACGGTCATGTTGTCCTGCAGGAACGGCGCCAGGTCGCCCAGCAAGTCCGTTGGCACCATCGTCTGCTCGAACGTCTCGGGGTCCATCAGCACGATGTTGCTGCCGTCGGTGTAGCTGTAGGTGAAGTCCTTTTCCGACGTTTGCAGCCGCTCCACGGTGTCGGCGGTGCGCCAGCGCTCGTTGGTCTTGTTGCCGGATTTGAGGTTGCGCATCTCGACCTGGATAAAGGCGCCGCCCTTGCCGGGCGTGATGATCTGCTGCTTCAGCACGGTCCAGCGGCTGCCGCCATGGTCCAGCACCTGACCGGCGCGAATGAGGTTGGCCTGTTGCTTCAAGGATCGGACCCCTAGAGGAAATCGGTAACGGAGTGGGGCTTACTACTCTGCGAGCGGGGGCCGGGCAAGGATATGGCGGTCGCCGCCGGGGTCGCGCACGGCGCCGTCGGGGTCGAGGTAGGTGGGGCCGATGGGCACCTTGCCGTGCCCGCCGGGGATGTCCAGCACGTAGGCCGGCCAGGCCAGGCCGGTGATGCGGCCACGCAGGGCGGCGAGGATGGCCTGGCCCTCGGCGATGGGCACATGGAAGCGGGCGGTGCCGGGGGCGGGGTCGAGCTGGTGCAGGTAGTACGGCTTGACCCGGTTGCGCAGCATGGCGCGGAACAGGGCTTCGAGGGCGTCGGGGCTGTCGTTCACGCCACGCAGCAGGACGGACTGGCCCAGCACCGGGACACCGGCGGCCTGGATGCGCCGCAACGCCGCAGCGGCGCCGGGCGTGAACTCCCGCGCGTGGTTGGCGTGGACGACCAGCCAGAGCGGCGTGTCCGTCTCCAGTGCGCCGGCCAGCGCCGGGGTAATGCGCGCCGGGTCGGCGACGGGGACGCGGGTGTGGATGCGCAGCAGCTCGATGTGCGGGATGGCGGACAGCGCGGCCAGGATGGCGGCCAGGCGGCGGGGCGACAGCATCAGCGGGTCGCCGCCGGTCAGGATGACCTCGCGGATGGTGGGGCGGGCGCGCAGCCAGGCGTAGGCGGCGTCCAGTTGCGCGTCGGTCAGCACGCCGCCGCCGGGGCCGACATGCTCGCGGCGGAAGCAGAAGCGGCAATAGACGGGGCAGACCAGCAGGGGCTTCAGCAACGCGCGGTCGGCATAGCGGTGGACGATGCCGGGGACCGGGGAGAGGGCGTCGTCGCCGATGGGGTCGGGGTCCTCGCCGGGCGCCAGCAGCAGCTCGTCCGGGTGCGGGATGAACTGCAGGCCGATGGGGTCGGCGGGGTCCTGGATCAACGCCTGCATCGCGGAGGGGATGGCGACGGCGTAACGCTGTCCCACCGCCTCCAGCACCGTCAGGTCCGCGAGGGGGGCCAGCCCGGCGGCGACCAGCCCGGCGGCGTCCCGGATCACGGCACGGCTCGCGTCAGATAGCGCACTGTCTTTGCGCCGCCGTGAATGGTTGCCTGCCCAACCTCCTGAAACCCGAGCGCCGCGTGCAGGGCATCCGATGCCGGGTTGGGCGGGTCAAGGTTGACCTCCGCCGCAACCATCGTGTGTCCGGCTGCCGCGGCGGCTTGCAGCAGGCCGGCATACAGCAGTTGGGCCAGGCCGCGCCCGCGTGCGGCCGGGGCGACGGCAATCCGGTCCACATAGACGAAGCGGCCGAACCGGTTGCGGAACCAGCCGAAGTTGGGACTGTCGTAATCAGCCGATTGGTCCAGCGTCAGCATGAAGGCATCGGCCTCAGCCACCCTGGCTGCCCAGAACGCCTGGCGCACCAGGTTGGCCAAGCGCGGGGCGTCGAGCAGGGACAGCTCCGCCGCGTGGTCGTTGTTCAGCGCCAGCACGCCATCCAGCCGGTCCAACGACAGCGGGATCATGCGCCGGCAAAGCTGCTGGCCGGGTAGCCCTGCATGAACAGCAGCGCGCGCAGGCCGGCGTGCTCGATCCGCACCGCCGCTTCTGCGGCCACGATGGGCTTGGCGTGGTAGGCGACGCCCAGCCCGGCGGCGCGGATCATCGCCAGGTCATTGGCGCCGTCGCCCACCGCCAGGGTGTCCGCCAAGGCGAGGCCGTCGGCGTCCGCGAACGCGTGCAGCGCCGCCAGCTTGGCGTTGCGGTCCAGGATGGGGGTGCCCACCGTGCCCAGCAGGGCCGTACCGTCGTCCAGCAGGGTGTTGGCCCGGTGGTGGTCGAAGCCGAGCAGCGCCGCCACCCGCCCGGTGAAGAACGTGAAGCCGCCGGATACCAGCGCCGTCGATGCGCCATGCGCCCGCATGGTGGCGACCAACTCCCGCGCGCCGGGCATCAGGTGAGTGGAGGCCCAGGTCTGCTCCAGCGCGGCTAGCGGCAGGCCGCGCAGCAGGGCGACCCGGTGGCGCAGGGCTTCGGCAAAGTCGATCTCGCCGTTCATGCTGCGGCGGGTAATGGCGGCGACCTCCTCGTGCAGCCCGGCGCGGCCCGCCAGCTCGTCCAGCGTCTCGGTGGTGACGATGGTGCTGTCCATGTCGGCGACCAGCAGGCGCTTGCGGCGGTTGGCGGCGGGGGTCAGCACGGCGTCCACTGGGGCGGCGTCCAGCGCGGCGTGGACCAGGTCGGTGTCGGGCAAAACGGGGCAGAGGATGTCGGCGGCCTCGCCCTCCGACAGGATGACGGCCGGGCCGCCCTGCGCGGCGTCGCGCACGCGGTCGATCAGCGCCGGGGTCAGCGTGCCGGTGCCTTGCGGGGCGATCAGGGTTAGCATGTGCTCCATGGTGGGGGCATGGCAGGGGTTGGACGGCGGGGCAAGGCTGCCTGGTGCGTTACCAGGGGCTTTGATCGTCGCGGGGCCGACATGCAGCGGCAAGTCGGCGCTGGCGTTGGAACTGGCGGAGCGGCTGGGCGGCGCGGTCATTAACGCGGACTCGATGCAGGTCTATAGGGATCTGTACATTTTAACGGCCCGCCCCAGCCCGGCCGATGAGGCGCGGGCGCCGCACGCCCTGTATGGCGTCCGCTCCGCCGCCAAGCCCGGCAGCGCCGCTTGGTGGCGCGGGGCCGCGCTGGATGCGATGGCGCAGGCGGCCGAAGCCGGGCGCGTGCCGATCCTGTGTGGCGGCACTGGCATGTACTTGGCCGCGCTGACGCAGGGCATTGCTGACATCCCCGGCCCGGGCGCCGGCGCCCGGGCCGAGGCGCGGGCGCTGCTTGCCAGTGAGGGTCCTGCCGCCCTGCATGCCCGCCTCGCCGCCGCCGACCCGGACACCGCGGCCATGTTGCGGCCCAACGACAGCCAGCGCCTGGCCCGCGCCTGGGAGGTCTGGCGCGGCACCGGGCAGGGTCTTGCCGCCTGGCGCCGGGCTGCGCCGGCCCCGGCGCCCTGGGTGTTCCGGATGATCCTGCTGGACCCGCCCCGCCCCGTCCTGCGATCCGCCATCGCCGCCAGGTTCGCCGTCATGCTGGAGGCCGGCGCCCTGGAGGAAGTGCGAGCGCTGCTGGCGCTCGGCCTCGACCCGGCAGTGCCGGCCATGCGCGCCCATGGTGTTCCGGAGCTGGCCGCCTATTTGTCGGGGGGAACGACCACCTTGCGTGAGGCAGCCCGGCTAGCCGAGTTGGCAACCGGCCAGTACACCAAGCGCCAGGCCACCTGGTTCCGTGGCCGCAGTCCCGTCGTCCCCAGCCTGACGCATACGATCCATGCGAGATTTGAGGGTTCCACGCAATTTTCAGAAAGAGAATGGTGTGGTTTAATACTGTTCGTTAAAGGCATGGTTGACGCCGCAGGTTGAAGCTGCGAAGCCGCCGCCCCAAGGAGACCACCATGACGGCAGTCCAGTCCCAATCCGGTGCAGAAGTGCTGCTCCGTGCCCTGCGCGACCAGGGTGTGGAAGTCATCTTCGGCTATCCCGGCGGCGCCGTGCTGCCGCTGTATGACGCCCTCTACCAGCAGAACAGCATCCGCCACATCCTGGTCCGGCACGAGCAGGCGGCGGTCCATGCGGCGGAGGGCTACGCCCGCAGCACCGGCAAGGTCGGCGTCGTGCTGGTCACCAGCGGCCCCGGCGCCACCAATGCCGTGACAGGCCTGGTCGATGCGCTGATGGACAGCATCCCTCTGGTGTGCCTGACGGGCCAGGTGCCCACCCACCTGATCGGCAACGACGCCTTCCAGGAGGCCGACACCACAGGGATCACCCGGCCTGCCACCAAGCACAACTACTTGGTGAAGCGTAGCGAGGACTTGGCGCGCGTGGTGCACGAGGCGTTCTACGTCGCTCGCAGCGGCCGGCCCGGCCCGGTGCTGATCGACTTGCCCAAGGACATCCTGATCGCCCGCGCGCCCTACGCCCCGGCCAGCACGGAGCCGCATCGCAGCTACCGGCCTGTCACCGAGCCTGACCCGGCGCAGATCGCGGCGGCCGTGCGCCTGCTGAAGGGGGCCAAGCGTCCGATCGTTTACTCCGGCGGCGGTGTCATCAACGCCGGGGACGCGGCGACGGCGGCGCTGATCGCCTTCGTGCGCGCGACGGGGATGCCCTGCACCAGCACCTTGATGGGCCTGGGCGCCTATCCCAGCCCTGATCCGCAGTTCCTGGGCATGCTGGGGATGCACGGGACGTACGAGGCCAACCTGGCCATGCACGGCTGCGACGTGATGCTGAACATCGGCGCCCGTTTCGATGATCGGGTGACGGGCCGGCTCAATGCCTTCAGCCCCGGCAGCAAGAAAATCCACTGCGACATCGACCCCAGCAGCATCAACAAGAATGTTGCCGTCGATGTGCCCGTCGTCGGCGACGCCGCGCGCATCCTGGAGGCGCTGCTCGCGGCTTGGCATACCGACGGCCAGACGCAGGACCGCGCCGCGCTGGCGGGGTGGTGGCGGCAGATCGACGGGTGGCGCGAGGTGGACAGCCTGGGCTTCAAGCAGGACATGACGCCGGGCAGCATCATTAAGCCGCAGTACGCCATCCAGCGCCTGTATGAGCTGACGCGGGAAACCGGCCGCGACACCTTCATCAGCACCGAGGTCGGCCAGCACCAGATGTGGGCCGCGCAGTATTTCCGCTTCGACAAGCCGAACCGCTGGATGACCTCGGGGGGGCTTGGCACAATGGGCTACGGCCTGCCCGCCGCCATGGGCACGCAAATTGCCCATCCGGATGCCCTGGTGATCGATGTCGCGGGGGAGGCCAGCATCCTGATGAACATCCAGGAGATGGCCACCCTGGCGCAGTACCGCCTGCCGGTGAAAGTGTTCATCCTGAACAACCAGTACATGGGCATGGTCCGCCAGTGGCAGGAGCTGCTGCATGGCGGCCGGTACTCCGAAAGCTACTCGGAGTCGCTGCCAGACTTCGTCAAGCTAGCTGAGGCGTTCCATGGTGTCGGGATGCGCGCGACCGGCGTCGATGACCTGGACCGGGTGATCCGCGAGATGCTCGCAACCGACAGGCCGGTGATCGCCGATATCTGCGTCGAGCAGAAGGAAAGCTGCTTCCCGATGATCCCGTCCGGGGCCGCACACAACGAGATGATTCTCGGTCCCGGCCAGCAGGCGCGCACCGCCAGCATCACCAACGAAGGCATGATGCTGGTATGACCACGACCCCAGGGGTGAGGGTGCTGGAGGCCGGCCAGCAGTCGGCGACGATCAGCGTGCTGGTCGAGAACGAGTCCGGCGTGCTGGCCCGCGTGATCGGCCTGTTCGCCGGGCGCGGCTACAACATCGACAGCCTGACCGTCGCCCCGGTGGACGCCGAGGGCGCCCGCAGCCGCATCAACGTCGTCACCTCCGGCACGCCCATGGTGATCGAGCAGATCAAGGCGCAGCTCGACCGTCTGGTGCCTGTCCACCGCGTGGCTGACCTGACGCGGGAAGGGCCGCACCTGGCGCGGGAGCTGGCGTTGGTGAAAGTCGTCAGCAGCGGCGCCGACCGGTCGGAGGCGCTGCGCATCGCCGAGGCGTTCCGCGCCCGCGTGATCGACGCGACCGTGGGCAGCTTCGTGTTCGAGCTGACCGGCGCCAGCGACAAGGTGGAGAGCTTCATCGCACTCATGGCCCCGATGGGCCTGGCCGAGGTGTCCCGCACTGGCATCGCCGCCATGGCGCGCGGGACACGGATGCTCTAGCCGGCACTAGCCACGCGCCAAGCAGCCGCTAGAACCCCGTCTATTCCACACAGCGAGAGAGAGTTACCCATGCGCGTCTATTACGACCGCGATGCCGACGTGAACCTGATCAAGGGCAAGCGGGTCGCCATCATCGGCTTCGGCAGCCAGGGCCACGCCCATGCCATCAACCTGAAGGACAGCGGCTGCACCGAGCTGGCGGTCGGCCTGCGCCCCGGGTCCGCCGGCGTCGCCAAGGCGGAGAACGCTGGGCTGCAGGTCATGGACCCCGCCGAATGCGCCAAGTGGGCCGACGTGGTCATGGTGCTGACCCCCGACGAGGGCCAGGGCGACCTGTACCGCGAGAAGCTCGCCCCCAACATGAAGCCCGGCGCCGCGCTGGCCTTCGCGCACGGCCTGAACGTGCACTTCAACCTGCTGGACCCGCGGCCGGACATCGACGTGTTCATGATCGCCCCCAAGGGCCCCGGCCACACCGTCCGCAGCGAGTACCAGCGCGGCGGCGGCGTGCCCTGCCTGGTCGCCGTGGCGCAGGACAGCAGCGGCAACGCGATGGAGACCGCGCTGAGCTACGCCAGCGCCATCGGCGGCGGGCGCGCGGGCATCATCGAGACCACGTTCAAGGAGGAGTGCGAGACCGACCTGTTCGGCGAGCAGGTGGTGCTGTGCGGCGGCCTGGTGGAGCTGATCAAGGCCGGCTACGAGACCCTGGTGGAGGCCGGGTATGCGCCGGAGATGGCGTACTTCGAGTGCCTGCATGAGGTAAAGCTGATCGTCGACCTGATCTACGAGGGCGGCATCGCCAACATGAACTACTCGATCAGCAACACTGCCGAGTATGGCGAGTATGTCACGGGTCCGCGCATCGTCACCGCCGAGACCAAGGCGGAGATGAAGCGCGTGCTGGAGGACATCCAGTCCGGCCGCTTCGCCCGCGACTGGATGCTGGAGAACCGCACCAACCAGGCCAGCTTCAAGGCCACACGGCGGCGCATGAGCGAGCACCCCATCGAACACGTCGGCGAGCGCCTGCGCGCGATGATGCCTTGGATCGCGCAGAACCGTCTGGTGGATCGGGCGAAGAACTAAGCTGAAGGCGGAACGTTGGGCATGGCGGACCTATGGAGGCCGCTATGCCCGATGTGAAGCTCGTCCGACGCCTGGCCTTCCTGAGTGTGCTGCTGCCGCTCGGCGGGTGCTACGTGGCGCCGGACCCCATCGCGCCGTTCGATGCGCCGGTCGGCACGGCTTATGCGCCGCCGCAGAACGGGGAGTATGCCGGTTCGACCTGCGCGGCCGGCTTCTATGTCTGCCAGGTGCCGCTGGGTCCGCTGGGCGCCCAGTGCAGTTGCCCCGGCTTGGGCGCCCCCTCGTTCGGCGTGATCCGGTGACCTGCCTGCTCCCTGTCCCGGAGAAAGCAGGCAGGCAGCGCAAATCTATTTCACCGTTACGAACCGCAGCGGGAACGTGTTGTCTGCCAGTTGCTGCAGTTCGATATTGCTCCGCGTCGCCCACACCACCGTCTGCTGGTGCAGGGGAATAGTCGGCACCTGGTCGCGCACCATTGCCGAAGCCTGCTCGATCATCGCCTGCCGCTTATCCTTGTCCGTCTCGACTGCCATCCTATCGAGCAGCGCGTCGAAGTCGGGATTGGACCAGCCGCCGTCGTTGATCACGCCACGCACGCCGTTGCGGGTGCCCAGCAGGTTGAAGAAGGCGTTGTGCGCGTCATACGTGTTCGGCGTCCAGCCAAGCAGGTAGAAGCTGGTGTGGTAGTTGGGGTTGTTGACCTCCGAGAAGTACTTCAGCCGGGTCTGCGCGTTCAGCGTCACCTTCACGCCCACCTGCGCCAGCATGGCGGTCACGGCCTGGCAGATTGCCTCGTCATTCACATAGCGGTCGTTCGGGCAGTCCATCGTCACGCCGAACCCTTGGGGATAGCCCGCCTCGGCCAGCAGCTTCTTTGCCGCCTCGGGATCATAGGGCAGGCGGGTGTCGGACGCCTCGGTGAAGCCGTTAATCCCCGGCCCATACATCAGCCCGGTCGGCCGCGACTGGCCACGCATCACGCGGGACTGGATCGCCTTCACGTCGATAGCCTCATAGAACGCCCGGCGCACCCGCATGTCCTGGAACGGGTTCTTGCCCTTAACGTCGGACTTCAGCAGCTCCGGACGCAGGGTGTCGAAGCTCAGGAAGATGGTCCGCAGCTCTGGTCCGACCAGCACCTTGATCCCCTCGGTGTGCTGCAGCCGGTCGATGTCCTGCGGCGGCACGCTGTAGATCATGTCCACGTCGCCCGACAGCAGGGCCGCCACGCGGGTGCTGGCGTTGCTGATGACGTTGAACTGCACGTCGGTGACGTTGCCGGGCGCCTTGTCCCACCAGCCGGGGTTGTTCTTCAGCGTGGTGCGGCGGTCCGGCTCGCGCACCTCTAGGATAAAGGGGCCGGTGCCGTTGGCGTTGCGGGTGGCGTAGTTCTCCTCCTTGAGGTTGGTCAGGTCCGCCGGCTGGGCGGCGTTGTGCGCCTCGCACCAGCTTCTGGACATCATGCCCCACGTCGTGAGGTTCTGGATAAGGATCGGGTCGGGCACCTTGGTGATGAAGTCAACGGTAAAGTCATCGACCTTCTTCACGTCCTGCACGGTGGCCACGACGGAGTTGAGCTGGCTGTTGGGGCCGATCACCCGCCGATAACTGAACAGCACGTCGTCAGCGGTGAACGGCTCGCCGCCTTGGAACTTGACGCCGTGCCGCAGGTGGAAGCGCCAGGTGGTGGCGTCCGGCTGCTCCCAGCTTTCCGCCAGCGCCGGCTCCACCTTCAGGGTGCGGTCCCGGCGCACCAGCGGGTCGTAAATGTTCTGCGTGAAGGTGAGCAGGAACGACTCGTTGCGGACGTAGGGGTCCATGCTGTTCGCATCGCCGTCATTGGCCCAGCGGAACGTGGCGGCCTGCAGCGGCGTCGCCAGCAGCCCCGCCGTCATCAGCCCGGCGGCAAGGAGGACGGCTGGTGCAATGCGGTGTCTGAGCATGAAGTCCCCTGGCGTGTGACGGGGAACGATAGGCATAGGGCGCGAAACCCCGCAAACGGAAAGGGCGGCCCGAGGACCGCCCTGCGCCGCACTGGCAGGCGTCAAGAGCCTTTAAGCGGCGCGCAGCGCAGCGGGCAGGCCCTGGATGGCGCGGTCGATCAGGTGGGCGTCCGTCTCGGCCGATAGGCCCGTGCGGATCACCTGCTCGGCGGCACGGGCGGCGATGTCGGCAGCGGCCAGGCGCACGTCGGTGACGGCGGCCTTCTCGGCGGCGGCGATGCGGTCCATGGCGAGCTGCTCACGCCGGGCTGCGGCGGTGGCGGCATCGGCCCGGGCGGCGTCGGCGACACGCTGCGCCTCGGCCCGGGCCTGGGTCAGCATGGCCTGGGCGTCCTGCAGGGCGGCCTCACGCCGGGCGGTGGCCTCGGCGAGCATGGCCTCGGCGTCGCGGCGCAGGCGGGAGGCTTCCTCCAACTCATTACGGATGGCGGCGCCCCGGCCATCGAGCATCTTGGTGATCGCGTTCCATGCCCGCCCGCCGAAGATCAGGAAGAAGATGGTGAAGGCGACGCCGACCCAAAGGCGGGGGTCGGCCAGCAGGCTGCCGTGCTCGTGCATTTCGAAGTCCTAGCCGCGGGCTGACATGACATGGCTGATGGCGGCGTCCACCGAGGCGGCGTTGGCCTCCTCCCCGGTCAGCCGGGTGACGACCATGCTGGCGGTCTCCGTGGCCACCTGGCGCAGCGCGCCCATCGCGGAGGCGCGGGCCTCGCCGATACGCTGCTCCGCCATGGCAAGCTGGGCGTTTAGCCGCTCCTCGGCGGCACGGGACTGCTCGGCGGCTTCGGCCTTGGCCTGTGCGACGGCTTGGCTGATGGCGGCCTGGCCGTCCGCGGCTGCCTTGCTGCTGGCTTCGGCGATCTCGGCCACTGCGGCGTCGGACTGCGCCTTGGCGGCCCGCGCACTGTCGAGGTCGCCGGCGATCCGGTGTGCCCGGCCCTCCACAACGCTCGCCACCTGCGGCAGGGCATAACGGGCGAGGATATAGTACAGCAGCCCGAAGATGACCGCCATCCAGACGACTTGCGACAGGGTGAGCGGGTTGGAGAAGTCAAGCTGCGGCATGGCGTGCTTCCTGGTGGCCTGCAGGCGAGGGGGGACCGGCGGCTCGGCCGGTCCCGGCAAGCCGTCTTAGGTGAACAGGATCAGGAACGCGATCAGCAGCGCGAACAGCGCCACGGCCTCCGTCAGCGCGAAGCCCAGGATGCCGATCGGGAACACGGCGTCACGCGCCGAGGGGTTGCGGGCGACGGACGTCACCATGGCGGCGAAGATGTTGCCGATGCCGATGCCCACGCCCGCAAGCGCGATCACGGCCAGGCCGGCCCCGAGGGCCTTTGCAGCGAGAACGTCCA
>JAABUX010008619.1_pt1 | contig 11718 bp, 10 predicted proteins | sample 5561851 | NCBI WGS metagenome assembly JAABUX01 (sample SAMN10711883, study PRJNA513361) | rock metagenome | isolation source: Antarctica rocks | place: Antarctica: Victoria Land, Richard Nunatak red sandstone | collected 2016-01-03 | reverse complement strand
CAAACCTCGAAACCCCAATCGCCCAGGGGGTATTACTGCTAGAATGCCCCCCCACCACTAGCCTAGGCTGCAGGCTAGCGGCCCTTAGCTGCAGGGGTCCGAATGCGCCAGCCGATATCCTAGACCCCAAAGTTTACGAATGAAGCCCCCGAATTATCGGGTTAGGTCACCTAACTAAGGTTCTATTCTCGACGTGGTTGACAGTGTGCTGCGGGCGCCCTAGGGTTGGCCACCTAGCTTGTTGATCCTTAGGGCCCTATCACTCGGGGCCTAGTCGGGACGGGGTAAACTTGGGCGATTGGGGTTTCGAGGTTTGGCAATTTGGTGTTTTGGGTTATCATAGAGTTGTACGGATAAATTGCCGTACCAGTGGCTTGGCAGCATCAAGCCTTTTTCCGCCCTGCATAAAGTAAAGTAAAGTAAGGTACTTAGTCAATCTTGCCAGATGCTCAATCTGTCTGTCATGCAACCACCATTGTCGTTCTGAACTTAATCCGTATAGTAAGATCTGCAAACCGCGCAAAGCCCCAAGTCATGAGATCATATGGAGTTGTGGCTTTGCCCCCAAAAGTAGGTCCTCTCCTCCACACAGCGGCGAAAGAGGCTTCAGGCAGGTCTACACGGCATTGCTGTCCTGGATGAGTGCTTGCTTATGCTGATCAAGGGCCATTATTTATCAAAAATTCGTCAAGCCGCAGAGTGGCACATTCGCGGCCCCTAGAACCCCCTATCTTAGATATATATCATCTCAGTACTTCGTACTCAAGCTGCTTCCGTGACATCAGAGACAAGGGCCATAGCAGCTTACTTTGTCAAATTATCATTGTGAATGACTTCTATATATACGATCGCCCTCAACAATACCAGCGTTTGACTGCTCGCTGCTCGCTTAGTAGTGGCGGAAGATGGGATGTACCCTCCTTCCTCTCTTGTCGAAGCTCCCCGACACTTACGAAAATAGGATGGAAACTAATCAGTCAAGACATTCAGTCAGTTCATCCATGTAGGTAGGCTAGGCCTACTTAGTTGTAGTCGAGCATTGTACCGCAGAGTATCCAGAGTATGCGCGTAAAATCAGGTACCTCCATATCGCCTACACATACGACTACTCTGGCAGCGATATTTCCAGCGACAATGAGACAAGCATGCAAATGCACGTATAGCTTCATGTCTGTAAAGGTAATTCTGCCCCGCAAATGTCGCAATCGTGGCTAAGGGGACTGTTCAGGGGGACTGTTCGAAATATCAGTCGTTCAAAAAAAGGTGTCTCGATAACGCCATCCAGTGGAACTTTTCCAGCCTCATCCACTCCTGCGCGGGTTGAAATCACAGTCAGTCAACTTGGCTACGATGAGAACGAAGCCGCAGTGACAACGCTTTGCCGCTTCGATCGGTCTGACGGAAGAGACGACGTATAGCTTAGCTTGACGTCCGCTGCCTCTTGACACCAAGATATTGGGAACCCAACTTTTCCCGCCTTGGAGCAGGCTTTCCTATCCTTGCCTGAGGTACTGGCTACGAAGCTTACTCGATCGTTTCGAGGCGATCGTGGTAAATCTCATCACCAAGTTGTACACACCGATACTTGAAATGCTCCGTAGCTGCCCTGGTACTCAGGTCTCTCTCGAATAATCTGATGAAAGTACCGGATTCGTGCCCCGATAAATCATATTGCCTAACGTTATCGATGTGTATTCCAATGAAAGTACGCACTTTCATACCAAGGCATTTACGATACGGACCAGCGCCTTTAGTAGCACAAATGTTTCTGATCTGAGTAACTTCGTCCAGCTTGTTGAAACATTGTTCGAAGATAGCTACGGGAGAGAGCTCTACCTTGAAACCATAAACACGCCGTGCCCGGATTGCATACTCGTTTGGCCCACCTTTGAAGCCACGAGGGGTTGAGTCACCCGCAGACACCCAAAGGGTTACGAAGGTGTGAAGATCTACCCCACATTCAATGAAGGCCAACGTGGTTTGCAAACAGGCCGTGCGAAATTCGGCGAGGTCACCTTCTGTGAGGGTGAAACGATGTCCTTGCGGATGGTAATGTAGGTAGTAAAGCATTGTCTCCAGGAAGATCGACCATACTGTGTAATTGCATGTGAGCATGGTATGCAATCTTACTTTCAGGTTCGGATCGGCACCTCGCCTTAGACATTCACCAGTAAGCAGTACACTTGCTATAATCCCTTTCGTTTCGTGCTTTCTACCTTCGTAGTGGGAGCAGCATAATATCCAATTTGCTACGCCCGGTACGATCAATACCTTCTGGGAAATAAGGACCTGCAGTAAATAGCGAAAGAGACCGTGCAAAGCTGCGTAGGCCATGAAAGCAGGCTCTTTACCCGGCATCCCACGACAGGGGCGAGCCCCAAGATGGCTTACGATAGAGTAAAAGTATTCCCTAGAACTTGACAGAACTGATTCTGATTCTGTAGGTGGGTCATTCGGATGCATGTCATACGATAGTGATCCCCAACGAGTGCACCAAGGAGAATCAGGATCCCAGTCTGGGTGTGTAAGGTCTATGTTGGACATGGCATCATTTATGAATTCACATAAGTATTCTTGCGCAACGCCAACTCGGTTTTCAGCATCCCACATTTGGCTCATGATCTCTATGACGTGCTTGTCGTACCTCCTTCCAAAGAGGCTTAATTTGGCCAACGAAACTTTGACATACGAGACTTGAGGATCGAATTCCGGAGGACTGCTAGCTTTCAAGAATGCCCCCCCCTGCCTTTGATCTTGCATGAAGTCGATAGCTGTACGATGAACAAATTCAACATCGACGTGGGAATCGAGATTGAAGATCTGGTATATGGTGTCTTCTCCTCCACGCTCCAGGGTTGGGTCATCCGCTTCGGGTTCACCACGAATCTCTAAGAGGCCAGCACACGTTATGCCAATTCTCTCCCTTACAGAGTGCGATATTGTAAGCAAATCCGGCTCTGGTATGCCACCGGGTGAAGCGATTATATCATTTAGCTGTCCGTGAGATGCAAGTGTAAGCCCTAGCAGAGTGCAGTCGACGTCGTGCTGTGCTGCGTGCAAAGCTACTTGAAGGAGCTTGGATGCCTCTCGCTGATAGCACTTCTCGATCTGACTCAACATATGTGCATAGACTCCCTCAATCTCGTTCGGCAAATTATCAAGTCTCTCCTCGAGCTGTGTAAGACTATCGCCGTTTCTAAGACCATGCATCTGATCTCTCGCAGCTAAAGCTACCCACAAGAAAATACCTTCTGCTCTCAATGAAATCCTCAATGTTACCTTCTCCGGCCACAGTGGGTCTTCCGAAACCGATGATGATGATGCTTGCTCCATACCTTGGAATGTATCAATCAAGAACTTCTTGATATCGTTGCGGGTCAAATCTTGAAGCCGAAGTTTTGCAGAAGATCGAAAGGCCTCTTTAAATGCTCTATAAGGTCGACTGGACAAGCAGACCTTGACGTCAGTACCTTGCATTGCCTGTCGAATAAAGGCGACCAGTTCGTCGTGGTCTGCGGCAAATTCATCCATTCCATCGATGAAGAAACATATTGTATGTGATTTCAGAGCCAGCTGAACCAGCTTCCGAAGAGTTGTCCGAAGCCTGCGTTCTGTCCACGCTGCGATCGGTTGGTCGAATCCGACGTCCAAATCTGGCAATTCATTCAGGATCTGCCAGATAAGTGACCTGAGTAGTCCCTCAATACTCTTCTGAAGAAGCGTACCGCCGCTCCAGAAGAAGAACCTCGGCATAAGAAGACTTCTTTTCCTCGACCAAACTCTCAATGATATTTTCGTTCGGGGATGATGACACAGAAAGCTCATCAGGGTGGATTTTCCTGAGCCGGCCTTACCATTGATCCAATAGACGTTCTGATCACTCTCAAGCCATTGAATGAAACTATCCCAAGGGCGTACATCTTGGCTAGACTCGTCGAATATCCACTCGAAGGTCTCTCGATGAGCATCAGCAATTCGTTCCTCGCGACTATTGATCTCGGTAAACCACAGGCTGGCGAGAAATTGCTCCCGACACCTCTCCTTCCTTTGCTGCGCTTGCTGCTGGTACAACGCCTCATTAATATGGTCTCTCGTTTGTTTTTGTGCATCTATTAGCACAATCCGGAGTCCTTCGAAATCCTTCATTCCTTGGGAAAGACTAGTGATCAAACTCTGAACCTGTTGGCTCAAGTTCTGAAACCCTTGGCTCTGTTTTACAGAGGTCATATCATAACGCTGTCTGGCGAAAGATGGGTCAGTTACCATGGGATGACAAGTCTCATCCATTCACCCACACACTTTTAGAGATAGAAAATCTTACAAACCTCAGATTAATCAGGATGTGGGTGTTTAGGGCATTCCGGTAGCTATCCAGTCGTTTCTGGATGTCTTGAATATCCTTCTTTTCCCGAAAATGTTTCACGGTCATTCTAAGAGCGTCCCTCTCTCTACGAGGACCATCAAGTCTCAAATCTCGAAGATTTGTTACAAGGTGGGTTGCGGTCGTCGAGCACTTCGTGGCTAAGTCTAGGAGGTCTATGTCCGAGGGTCGCTCTGTTTCCCTTGACCCTGGAAGATATAGATCTTTCTGAAGGTTGGTGAGGTGATTTGAGATCTCCTCGACGTCCTGGTATCCAGAAATAGCGCCATGGTCATATATTTCTTTGCACTTCGTCAAGGCTTTTGAGCTGAAATCTACGATCTGTATGACGCCGCAGGCAATACTGAATGCCGTGAGAGGATCCATCGTAGGATTTGAAGTTGTTTTTATTGTTTAACGAGAGGAGGTAGGGGAGCCTGTCCCATTTGATATACATGCCACCGAGGCTACAGTCCGTAGACCTGACATATCCTACCAATAGAACCGCCCTAAGAATATTCCATGGCCGCAGCCTCTTTCACTAAGGAACCACCCTTGAGAGTACTAACCCCATATACCCTCTCCTCGCTCCTGCTCATGAATATTTCGGCCTAAGGGTAACGACTGTAGCGGAGGTTACCGTAACCATTCCACCGTAGTTACAGCTCCCCTAGCCATCAGAACTCAGCGCTACATTAGTAACTCTTTAATCTCATAGCTAACCACAAGCTTAGTGCGTTCGAAATAGAGGGATACCGGTAATCGACTGGTGTTCTCGTCGTGTTATGGAGTTGCCCGCCTGACCCATAGTGACTCCTAGCCTCAGGGGAGTATATCGAGTGCGAGGTAGCTGGATGACTGGAATAGACCCGCGAGGTGTTGTTGTTGTGAAAGGTCCCCCAGAAGCCTAACACCTAGGTAGGACCTAACGTTGATGACCGGTATGCTGGATTAATCGGATCGGGAGGGAGGAGGATGATTTGGCTACTTTATACCGAAGTATAGAGCGTTCGTAGCCCCCAGCTCGTACAGCTAACATCCCACGGGGGCCTGAGAGGATCCATCGTAGGCCGGCACCCAGACTATATGATCGTCATCACACGCATAAAGCCATTACCTTCAACGATACAGCCATATGATTCGAAGTCTCATTAGTACTAAATAGGACGAGAGGATTGATGGAGATACGTCAAGGCTGTGCATATCGGGCGGTGTCAGCTCGGATGAGGTCAAACTTTTCTCCGATGGGCAAGACTCCTGGAAAGCTTGGCAAGGAACGCACTTTTCACTGGATGAAATGCTGCGCTGCAATCAATTCCACTAGCTGTATAGATAACCCATACCTTAACGAAGTCTTCCATTTCTCCAGCAACGGACATCAATGTTGAGAAGCTTGATTGTTGTGCGACTTGTGGTACAGAATTGGGGGTAATCATACACGTTCAATACCAAGTTTTCCTAAGAGTCTTGCATGAAGTACTTTATGCCCAATGTGGAGCACAGGCACATCATACCTGCTGACTTCCGTGCACGCCGATAAGAATCGTATGGATCTTATTGATGTCCTAGCATATGCAAGTCCTATTGCAAGAGATTAGACCTCGAGTGAAACCCTATATTTGGACGATCATGTGTAAAAATGGATGGGACTCTTGGTGATCGTCGTATTGGTACTGCTATAATTCAAGTCCGGGATAAGTCATACAATGTGTATCCCTATTTACAGTATCAAGACTTCAATGTTCATACGTGTTCGCAGGTCAAGAGAAGGATCCTCGGTCTCTATTGCCCCCGTGGGTTACTTCTATGATTCGTTGGATATCATATCTCGAATGTTTCCATATACTACTTCAAACTGCTGCCTGAGTCATCGTCACTCCTCAGCGCTCAAGTCCCTTAGTCCAAGAAAAGGTTCTCTATCTGCCCTTTGCATAAGTTCCCCGTCCTGCTTCTTCGAGATTTTGAATTGTCGCTCCGCTTCCCAAGTCCATATGCTGTCAGAGGCGAATACAAGGTCTATCTCTTCGAGCGTGCGCTGATTGGTTTCGGGGTAGAAAGCCCAGACCATGGGAATAGTGATGGCGTTGCAGGCGGCGAAGATGTAAAGAGTCTTTTCGCCAATAGCTTCGAACATCACTATACCCACGGGTTAGCAAAAGCATCAAAAGGAAACAGATACTTCTTTCGAGGTATTACCGGGGCAAAGAAGGGTCAACCATGCATTACCGATTGACCATCCAACTACTCCCCAGGCATTACCTTTTGCTCGTACCTCCAAGGGGAATATTTCCGCCGGATACAGCCAAGGTACTGTAAGCCAGGTGGCTCCGAAAGTAGCAGTGAAAAGGTAGATAGAGAATACAGCTGCGGTGCCATAGCGCTGTGCAGTGGTTCCCGAATCTTCTATACTAAGCTGCGAAAATGCACCAGCCAGGAACATTGCAATGCCTTGGACGAAAGAACCCCAGTACAGCGTCCAGCGACGACCAATGCGGTCCAGAGTGAAGACACATACAAGTGTAGCAAACTAGCAAATGTTAGCCAGGTCCCACGTAAAAGCAAATGTGACCGCACGATTTCATAGACTCAAAAAAGGTACCGACCATGTAGATGGTGTTATTCAAACCGGAAACCCAGCCGCTGTCAGAGTTACTGATACCGGCCATGCGGAATATTGTAGGTTGATATATGGTTACACCAGCTATACCAACCCATTCTTGCATTATTTGCAGCCAAACTACCAGTTGCACCCTCCGGCCAATGTGCAACGTATCATTACCAGACCCTAGCAGCATACGAAGATAAGTCTGAGGATGCGAGGTATTCTGTTCCAGCTGAACAATATTCCGAATGTCCTGGAACTCCGCTTCCGCCTTGCCTCTGTCTTCACCCTCCTCGCCGCGTAGCCTTCCCAGTATATATCTTGCCTCATCTTCTCTCCCCACCTTGGCCAGCCAACGTGGGCTTTCTGGGAAGAACCACACCATGGCAAAGAGCATAAGCAAAGGTAGAATCTGAAAAGCGATGGGGAACCGCCATATGAGTTGCGAAGTGCCGTCGCCGTAGAAAGAGCAGGCGTACTCAATCCAGTAGGCGAAGCCGACACCGAAGATGTTCAGTGTAAACTCGATGGCAATAAATTGGCCGCGTGAGGTATGTTCAGCCACTTCGGTGGCCCACACGGGTACAATAGCGTTGAGCATGCCGGTACCAAACCCATTGATTAGGCGAGCTATAAAATCTCTTTAGCGATAAGTCCTTGTGCTGGCTAAAGTAGATCCGAGTATCCGTATGCAAAGACCAGCGATCAATGAGATAGGAGGAACTTACCAAAGATCATCCAGTACTGGTTTTGGGCAGACGTTTGCAGCACTGCTCCAAATACAGCCCACGCAGCACCCAGTCCAATGGTCCGGATACGCCCATGGCGATCCCCAAAGGAGCCACCATAGAGGCAGCCCAAAAGAGTGCCAAGGTAGTAGATGGAAACCTTCACTCCGGTCAACGTTACTATAGCGAAATCTGTAGCACATAGCTATCTGGTGATACGTACAATTGCTCCTTGAAGTACGGCGTTGGTAACCATGACCGCCCCTGTTCTGGGATCCTTGTATCCAAAGTGCATAGCTGTATCGTAGTAGTCCTGGGCATTATTGACCCCGCCCATCATTCCCTGGTCATAGCCGAAGAAGAATATGGCCAGACCGGCGATGCAATTGATAGCGATGAGGAGTCTGCGCTTCTCCAGGTGGTGTACGACATTGTACCTAGAGATGCGAGATTTGCTAAGCCGAAGGCATGCCGCCTGATCTTGTTCATTGATCCCTGTATCAAGATGTTCATAGCTCGGCTCTATGGTTTGGGTCAGTCTCGAGTTGCTATTACACAGATGCAACGCAATTGGAAAGGCGATATTAAGGACAGCTTTTCGTCTATGAGCATTGACTTCTAGATCCAATAGTCACTGCGACTTTGGGCTATCCTCAGAAGAACTTGAAAAGCGACCATAATATCATCAGTACTGAAATCCTCGGGAGTTTTGTGATAATGAGGCTACGCTATGTAGCAAGTGCTGCGGCGCCCCCTAATAAATACAAAGGTTACAAATACAATTTACTGCTTACCCGTTGCTGAAAGCCCTCGCACATACCCATCTAGAAGCTTTGCCGCATGCCATACCGACTCGACGAATACCATGTCGATTCGGTAAATCATTGCTCAGGTAGGCGATCAAGCTAACCGTCATAATCTTGAGGATTCGCCATGACAAGTAATTTTCCTTCTAGCTGATGGTGAGTCACGACTGACGCAAGATATTGTAATACCTTGATTCATCAAATTTCATGATATTCCCTATGTTATGATATTGCTTTGTACGAATGATATGTCGTGATAGCAAGAACCACAGATAGAATAGGGGCAGCGCTACTCGCGGGCCGACGGGTCGGCACGCTACTGGTATCTTATACTTACAGCTAATGAAGGGCTTGTGGCAACAACGCTTCTCCAACTTCATCAAAGCAACGAGCTTCTGTTCGTTTCGACGAGGAGGACTATGCCGCAACATTTCACCTACTATGGCTTTGGGGAACAGTGGTCACTCCTTACTCTCCTTCTCGCGTGTGGCCGTGATCGAAGTTCAGGGAAGAGCGTTGATAAAGTATCGGGTGAGCTGGGGCTGCGGATCTGGCCTCTGGTTTCTTCGTCACCAGCGCATGTCTCGTTCCCTTAATCGCTGTTGACATCATCTTCCCGCCTTGTATCACGGTCCTGACATGCAATGAAGGACGGCGCCTCGTGGTCTCTACGTCGCCGCGTCCGCGGCAAATTTCTCACCTTTATGTTGCTGACCTTGTTCTCCCTTCGGAACGTTGCGTCCTTTCCAATGTCTCTACCAGCGTATATCGTCGATGAAACCCGATCCCCAATTTCCTAACTCTCCGGCGTAGCAAGTGGCCTGTAACATTAGCCTGAGTACTCATACCCTAAAGAGCGTTCTCTGCTTTATGGTGGCCAGATATAGCGTCGGCGGCAATCACATCCCAAAACAGTCCCGTAAGATTTGCTTCATATATGTCTTCGGTTCTGTATGAGGGGCTGCTATAAGTTATCGAGTACACACAGCCTATTGGAAGGTGTTCTCTGATTGTTCCACCACTGCTGAGTTTCACATTGGGCCACCTTCATTGACGGTCTGTCATGATAGAACGTGAAAGCGGAAGTAATGAGCATCATTAATGTAGCACAATTTCAGGCGATAAAAGATAGAATGTGATGGTTCCACCAACATTTAAGGATCGCATCTTAGTCACATAACGCCGCCGTAAGGAACGTCAGCTTACCAAGAAGCTCAAGGAGGAGTAGGACATGAAGGCGAATTTCCAATCGCCGGAGCTACAAGAATCGTTCGAAAAGCTCAAGTGCCGAAGAGAGTTCCATGTTCATCGCATGAGCCAGGAGTCAAGCTGGAAGGTGCTAATGTGCTAGTTTATGAGGGTCTTGTGGGAAGTCCGAGCTGCAGATTCGCCAGGATTGAGCGATGCGTGCTGTAATCGGGTCCCCCTATGTCGCTGAAGTTAGTATAAAATATTGACGAACAAGTCCTACTCGGCTTGCTTTTACAGGTTGTTGATGATGACCGAGGAGCTTGAGAAATCAATCTAGGATATCCTGAATGCATTGACTTTATCCAGAGATTCATTCTCTTGGCCCGTATTTCGTAGGTCAAATGCAGGCAATGAATCCTAGCTACATACATGGGTACGGCTCTGGACAGACCCCGCATGGCTAACGAGAGACCCCTCGGAAAGACCCCTTGAAATGATGTGCGCAATGCACACGCGATGTACATAGATCTACGTAGCAATAGAGGTGTCAACTAATGTATCTACTGTGCTTGTTCGGTATGTAATTGCTGTCGCTATCGCTGTCGCTGTCGCTGTTACGAGGAACAGGTTGGTCGTTGACTTGGCGCTCCATGTAGAACTATTCTATGTCGCCTTCTAGTACTATTGCCTACCACATTCATCACAGGTAGCTGTCACTAGTCTTCTAAGGTAGGCAGTTTTAACAGCGCCTCTTAATCGACGAGTCGACCTCCTTACTAGTTACCACCTTAGTCAGCTAAGGGGATATTTACTAATCATCATGACTAAGCACTATTCGTTGGTGGACCAATGATAGGAAGGGGTCTGTCGTTAAGAGATCTCTCGTTAGCCATGCGGGGTCTGTCCAGAGCCGTACCCACATAGATGGGCAGAAATACCGCTAGGACTATTGGGAATCATGAAGGAAAATATGTGAGGAATTTGTGAAGATAGCAGATGGAGACAATCATCCATTTACCCCGCCTATTCTACGTCCCATACGCAGACAACAAGCAGCAATCGTTAATTGTGTAAGGTCAAAATGTTCTGTCATATGCAATCTACCCTGAATCAAGTATCACACTCTAGACCTCAGGTGAAGCTCAAGCAGCCGGTCCACACTGGTTGGAGGCGCTCCTAATCCTCTACGCCCCACAGTACCTGCCAACCATGATTGAGCAGCGCTCAACGGCCATTCTACCAATTGCTTATGGCCCTCCGTGGCCTCAAGCCCGACGCTCCTACTCGACTCTCTCCGCTATCTACCGCTCTTATACCACCACAGCGTTCCGGCGCGCATCATCACAGTTCCGAAGATCGGATTTCACAGGTCAGCCATTCACGGGAAGCTATGAACCAGGTGGAAGAACAACAGGACCTCTTGGGGATGCTTCAGTACTGGGGGCCCCAACTTTGACGCCCAAGGTGCTCAAGCAACATCTCGATAACTTCGTTGTAGGCCAGGAAAGAGCCAAAAAGGTGCTGAGCGTTGCTGTATACAACCATTACAAGAGGATACAAGAGTCGCAACGGCGGGAAGATGAGGAACAAGAGTTTCTTCAGCAGCAGCTGCGGAGAGATATAGCAGAAGGTCATCCGTTAGGTGGTATATACATAGGTCCACCACATGGAGACCTTTAACTAAGTACTGCACAGACGAGTTTCCGGGTCACCAACAAGCAGTTCATCTGCACCCTCCACCATCTAGCTTAGGCGCTCCTCCAATAATCGATTCGTCACCTCTGACTCTTGAAAAGGCCAACATAATGCTGCTGGGGCCGTCCGGCGTTGGGAAGACACTTATGGCCAAGACCCTCGCCCGGGTCCTTGCGGTGCCATTCAGCATGTCAGACTGTACACCATTTACCCAAGCCGGCTACATCGGCGAAGATGCCGAGATATGCGTCCAACGACTTCTGGCTGCTGCGAACTACGATGTTGCCGCTGCAGAACGAGGTATTATCTGCTTAGACGAGATAGATAAGATTAGCA
>JAABUX010008618.1_pt1 | contig 11719 bp, 13 predicted proteins | sample 5561851 | NCBI WGS metagenome assembly JAABUX01 (sample SAMN10711883, study PRJNA513361) | rock metagenome | isolation source: Antarctica rocks | place: Antarctica: Victoria Land, Richard Nunatak red sandstone | collected 2016-01-03 | reverse complement strand
GAATGTCCTCCGTGCGTTCACGCAGCGGGGGAAGACGGATCGGTACCACGTTGAGGCGATAGAACAAGTCCTCGCGAAACTGCCCGCTGCGGATCGCCTGCCGAAGGTCGCGATGGGTGGCCGCCACGATCCGCACGTTCGCCTTGATCGGCTGCCGGCCGCCGACCGTGGTGAACTCGCCCTCCTGCAGAACGCGCAGCAGCCGGGTTTGCGCCTCCGGGGGCATGTCGCCGATCTCGTCCAGGAACAGCGTACCGCCGGCCGCCTGCTCGAAGCGTCCCTGGTTGCGGTTGGTGGCGCCGGTGAACGCGCCTCGCTCGTGGCCGAACAGCTCGCTCTCGATCAGCTCGCGCGGGATCGCCGCCATGTTGATCGCGACGAACGGCGCCGCCCGCCGCCGGCCGTAATCGTGCAGAGCGCGCGCGACCAGCTCCTTGCCCGTGCCCGACTCGCCGTTGACCATCACCGTGAGATCGGCGGTCGTCAGCCGGGCGATGGTGCGGTAGATCTCCTGCATCGCGACGGAACGTCCGATCAGCGGCAGGCGCTCCTCCGCGTCGCGAACCTCAGGCGGATGCAGCGGCAGCGGCGCCGGGGACGCCAGGGCGCGACCGACGACGGACAGTAATTCCTTCAAGTCGAACGGCTTAGGAAGGTATTCGAACGCGCCGCGGTGGGCCGCCTTCACCGCCGTCATCAGCGTGGATTGCGCGCTCATCACGATCACCCGCAGCTCCGGCCGGAGCCGTTTGATGCGCGGGATCAGGTCCAGCCCGTTCTCGTCCGGCATCACCACATCGGTGATGACGAGGTCGCCCTCGCCGTCCTCCACCCAGCGCCACAGCGTCGCGGCGTTGGAGGTCGAGCGCACCTGGTAGCCCGATCGGCCGAGCGCCTGCGTCAGCACCGTGCGGATCGAGCGGTCGTCGTCGGCGATGAGGATGGTGGGTGGGGTCATGCGGCCTTCAGGGCAGGTCGTCGCCGGACTCGTCGGCCAGGACGGGGAGGTGTAGGCGGAAATCGGTGCGGCCCGGGCGGCTGTCCATCTCGACCAGCCCGCCGTGGTCGCCGACGATCTTGGCGACCAACGCCAGGCCGAGGCCGCTGCCCGACGGCTTGGATGTCACGAACGGATCGAACAGATGCGGCTTGATGTCCTCGCCGATGCCGGGCCCGTTGTCGCGCACCGTGACGACCAGCGGCAGGTGCACACGCTGCGACGACCCCGGCACCGCCAGGCGTACGCCGTGCTGGTAGGCGCTCATCAACGTGATCTCGCCGCTTGCCGAAGGATTGCCGTCGGTGATCGCCTCGGCCGCGTTCTTGACCAGGTTCAGCAACACCTGCACCAGTTGGTCGCGGTTGCCCCATACCGGCGGCAGCGACGGATCGTAGGTTTCGATGAACCGCAGGTGCGGCGCGAATCCGGTCTGCGCCAGCCGCCGCACGTGCTCCAGCACGCGATGGATGTTCACCGCCCGGCGCTCGATCGGCTTCTCGCCGAACACCTCCATCCGGTCCACCAGCGCGCGAATGCGGTCGGCTTCCTCGCGAATGAGCACGGCCAGCTCGCGGTCGGCCTCGACTACGGTGCTCTCCAGCAATTGCGCGGCCCCCCGTATGCCCGAGAGCGGGTTTTTCACCTCGTGCGCCAGCAGCGCCGCCATACCGCTGACGCTGCGGGCGGCGCCGCGGAAATTCATCTGCCGGTCCAGCGCGCGGGCGGCCGACGAGTCCCACATCGAGATCAGCACGCTGCCGGGCTCCTCCGGCACGGTGGTGGCCTGGACGGCAACCGCCTGCTTGTGCAAGCGCGGGCTCTCCAAGGTCAGCTCGTGGTCGGAAATGGTCAGCTCGTGGGTGCGCACCTGGTCGATCAGGGCGAATAGCGGGTGGTCGCCGGGCAGCAGGTCGTGCAGGCTCATCTGGTTGAGCTGCAGCAGCGACAGGCCAAGAAATTGCTCGGCGGCGGAGTTGGCGTAGCGGAAGCGGTCGGCGGCGTCGAGCAGCACGATCGGCACCGGCACCGCCCCGATCATGGCGAGACCGTCGATCGGCTGCGGCCGCGGCGGGCCCCGTCCGACCACCTTCAGCACGCCTCGGGCCACCACGTTCTTCATGCGGCCAGGGCCTCCGGGGCGCGGTCCAGCAAAGGGTCGTAGAAGGCGTCGATCAGCCGCTCCACCGCCGGGACGTCGGTGCGTTGCATCACGGCGGCCCGGAATTCGGCCGAGCCGTGCAGGCCGCGCGAATACCAGGCGACGTGCTTCCGCGCGAGCCGCAATCCAGGCTCGGTGCCGAAATGCGCCAGGATTGCCCGGTAGTGCTCGAGCAGGATAGATTTTTGCATCGCAAGGTCGGGGTCGGGCAGGCGCTCGCCGGTGCGCAGGAAATGCGCGACCTGGGCCGGGAACCACGGCCGGCCGTAGCAGCCGCGCCCCACCATCACCCCGGCGGCGCCCGACCGCGCAAATGCCGCCGCCGCGTCGTCCAAGGTGGTGATGTCGCCGTTCGCGATGACCGGCAGCCGGGTCGCGGCCTTCACCTGGGCGATGAAATCCCAGTCGGCGACGCCGGTATAGAATTGCTGCCGGGTGCGGCCGTGCACCGACACCATGCAGATGCCGCTTTCCTCCGCGACCCGGGCCAGGCGCGGCGCATTCAGGCTGGAATGGTCCCAGCCCATCCGCATCTTGAGCGTGACGGGGACGGAAACCGCCTGCACGGTCGCCTCCAGGATGCGCGCGGCGGCGGCCTCGTCGCGCATCAGCGCGGACCCGGCCTGCTGGCCCACCGCGACCTTCTTCACCGGGCAGCCGAAGTTGATGTCGACGATGTCGGCGCCGCAGCCGACGGCAATGCGCGCCGCCTCCGCCATCGCGGCCGGCTCGCACCCGGCGAGCTGGATCGAGGTCGGTCCGGTCCGGTCCACCTCCGCCATCCGCAAGGTGACGCGGTTCTCCCGCACCATGGCCCACGACGCGATCATCTCCGACACGACCAGCCCGGTGCCGAGCCGCTTTGCCAGCCGGCGGAACGGCAGGTCGGTGACCCCCGACATCGGCGCCAGGATGACCGGCGTGTCGATCGTGACGCGGGCGTCAAGCCGGATCGGCGCGAGGGTTCGGAATGGTGTGGTACTGCCCATCATTTGGGCAAACTACCGCTCACAGGCACGATCCGCAATCGCTGCGGGAGCCTGGTGCGCGCGGGCTCGGGATTGACGCCGGACAGGCCGCCTCGCATTCCTGGCCGATGCGCATTGCAGCCCTTCTGGTCGCCGGCGGCTCTGGCAGCCGTTTCGGCGGCGATGTTTCCAAGCAGTACGCGCTCGTCGCCGGCCGTCCCGTCATCCGCCACGCGGCCGAGGCGCTGGCTCCCCACGTCGCGTTGCTCCAGCCGGTCGGCGACCCCACGGAGATCACGCGCGCCCTGGACGGCCTGGCCCACCTCTCGGTCGTGCCCGGCGGCGCGACCCGGCAGGCCAGCGTGCGCGCCGGGTTGGAGGCGCTGGCCGCCCACGCGCCCGAGATCGTCCTGGTGCATGACGCCGCCCGCCCCTTCGTGCCCGGTGGAACCATCGCCGCCGTGCTGGACGCGCTGCGGACCCATTCCGGCGCCATTCCGGCCGTCGCGGTGGCCGACACGCTGAAGCGCGTTCGGGCCGGACAAATCGAGGCGACCGTGCCGCGCGACGGATTGTTCCGCGCGCAAACGCCGCAGGGCTTCCACTTTCCCCTGCTGCTCGCCCTGCACCGCGCCTCGCCGGACAGCCTCACCGACGATGCCGGGCTGCTGGAGGCGGCAGGCGAGACGGTCGCCGTGGTCGCCGGGTCGGACGACAACGTGAAGCTCACCTTTCCGGAGGACCTCGTGCGGCTGGAACGCGCCTTGGCTGTTCCGATGGAGCCGCGAGTGGGCACAGGGTTCGACGTGCACGCCTTCGAAGCGGGGCGTCCGCTGGCGCTGTGCGGCGTCGTGGTTCCGCACGACCGCGGGCTGGCCGGTCACTCCGACGCCGATGTCGGGCTGCACGCGCTGTGCGACGCGATCTACGGCGCGCTGGCCGAGGGCGACATCGGCCGGCATTTCCCACCGAGCGAGGCCGCCTGGAAGGACGCTGACAGCGCACGTTTCGTGGTGCACGCGGCCGGGCGCATCGCGGCACGGGGCGGCCGGCTCGCCAACGTCGACGTGACCTTGATCTGCGAGCAGCCCAAAATCACCCCCCACGCCCCGGCGATGATCGCCCGCGTGGCCGCACTCCTCGGCGTCGACCCGGCGCGCGTGTCGGTCAAGGCGACCACGACGGAGCAGCTGGGCTTCACCGGTCGCGGCGAGGGGATTGCGGCGCAGGCGGTCGCGACCGTGCTGCTGCCCGTGGGATGAACGGGGTTTCGCGATACCGCTACTTCGCCGCCGTGCTGCTGTTCTGCGTGACCTGGAGCAGCGCCTTCCCCGGCGCCAAACTCGCCATCGCGACCTCCCCGCCCGCGCTGTTCCAAGGCGTGCGCTTCCTGGCGACGGCGGCGATCCTGCTCGGCTTCGCGCTGTGGCGCGGCGACCTCCGCGGACGCGTGCCGTGGGGACAGCTGGCGGTGCTCGGGCTGCTGAACCAGGCGGGCTACCAGGGCCTCGCCTGGCAAGGCATGAGCACGGTGTCGGCCGGCCTCGCGACCATCATCGCCAGCCTGAATCCGATTTTAATCGCGGTGGTCGCCGCCCCGCTGCTGGGCGAACGCCTGCACGCGCGCAAGATCGCCGGGCTGCTGATCGGGTTTGCCGGGGCGGCGTACGTGGTGCGCAACCGCATCGTGGCCAACGGCGAGGACCCGGCGGGCGTGCTGCTGATGGTCGGCGCACTGCTGTCAATGGTCGCCGGCACCTTAGCGTTCAAGCGCCTGAACCCGCAGACGACGCTGCCGGTCGCGGTCGGCGTGCAGGTCCTGAGCGCGGGCGCCGTGCTGCTGGTGCTGGGCCTGCTGTTCGAGGACCGGCGGGCGGCGGTCTATGGCCCGCAATACTGGCTGGTGATGACGTGGTTTGTGATCGTGGTGTCGATCGGCGCATTCCTGCTGTGGTTTTGGCTGTTGCGCACGGGGAGCGCGTCGAACGCGAGCGCGCTGCACTTTCTGATGCCGCCACTGGGCCTGGGGATGTCGTGGCTGGCGCTGGGGGAGCGGGTGAGCGCTTCGGATTGGCTGGGGATCATGCCGATCGGGCTGGGGATCTGGCTGGCGACCCGACCGGAGCCGGCTGGACGCACTGCGGCGCACGCTGAGAAGTCCCGAGTGTAAAACGGCTCGACCAGAATTTCGCGATGGGCCGATGGGTAGCGATATTCGGGCGAGACGTTGTCGGCATTGCGCGATGTCGTGCCAGCTGGTGGTGCAGCCTTGATCGGCGCTTTGGCTGCCTCGCTGTTGGCCGAACTTTGCTACCGCGGCATCGAGATGCCATCCATCACTCTCGCCACGTCCCTCAGGTCAGAAACGTCAACGCTGCGAATGCCGTCTGCGCGCCGACGTCGCACGCGGGCTGACCGACTGCGCCACATCCACGGTCCTGAAGCTTGGTCGGAGCGGCGGGATTCGAACCCACGACCCCCAGTCCCCCAGACTGATGCGCTACCAGGCTGCGCTACGCTCCGACATCAGCGGTTTCTAGCAGCGCATCCGAAGCGCCGCAACGCCCGGCTCTAGGGCAGCAGCGCCCGCAACGCCTCAAGCTCCGTGAGCGTTCGCAGCAGCACCGCACGCAGCTTCTCGATCGTGGCGCGGTGGTTCGCCTGTGTCTCGGCAGAAACCGGCGATGGCGATGACAGGGGTAGAACCTCAGGCATGGGAAGCGGCTCGTCCACTTGCTGCGCCCGCTCCGCCTCGGCGGCAGCGCGCTCGACGTCGGTTGCGGGGGGAATGTCATCGGAAAGGCGGCCCCCGCCTTCCCGCAGCAGACGCTGCACGCCCTTGATCGTATAGCCCTGGATATAAAGCAAGTCTGAAATTCGCCGCAGCAGCGCGATGTCGTCGGGGCGGTAGTAGCGCCGCCCGCCTCCCCGCTTCAGCGGTTTCACCTGGGGAAACTTGGTCTCCCAGAACCGCAAGACATGCTGCGGGATATGCAACTCGTCGGCGACCTCGCTGATGGTGCGAAACGCGTTGGGCGCCTTCTTCGGCTTGACCCGCGCCTGCTCCGGGTACGGCACGGGCCCCGACATTATTCGTCGTCCCCGCCAAGCTCGTCGCTGGTCGGGATCGCCGTGCCGTTCACGTGCGCCTTCAGCACCTGGCTGGGGCGGAACACCAGCACCCGGCGCGGCAAAATCGGCACCTCGACCCCGGTTTTTGGGTTCCGCCCGATCCGGCGACCCTTCTGCCGAACAGAGAACGTCCCGAAGCCACTGATTTTAACCGAGTCCCCTGTCTCAAGCGACTTAGACACTCGATCCAGCACGGTTTCCAGCAGGTCCGCCGATTCGTTCCTCGACAGGCCAACCTGCATGTAAATCCGCTCGGCTAGTTGCGCGCGCGTGACCGTGTTCATGTCCGCACGCTATGGGCGGCATCGCGGCCAGTCAAGCAAACGCGTTCAAACTAAACAATAATCGGGAAGTGTGGCGCTACAGCCGCACTACGGCAGAGCCCCAGGTGAGACCGCCGCCCAACGCTTCCAGCACGACCAGGTCGCCGCGCTGCAACCGTCCGTCCACGTCGGCGTCCGCCATCGCGAGCGGGATCGACGCCGCCGACGTGTTGGCGTGCCGGTCCACCGTCACCACCACCCGGCCGGGCGCCAACCCCAGCTTGCGGCCCATCGCATCGATGATGCGGATATTGGCCTGGTGCGGCACCAGCCAGTCGATGTCGGCCTGCCGCAGGTCGTTGGCCGCCAAGGCCTCGTCCACCGCGGCGGATAGCTTGGCCACCGCGTGCCGGAAAATCTCGCGGCCGTTCATCCGTAGCTGTCCCGTCCGCTCGGGCTGGCCGACCGCGCCGTCGACATACAGCAGGTCGCCCAGATCGCCCTGCGCGTGCAAATGGGTCGACAGCACCCCGCGATCGGCCCCGGTGCCCTCCCCCTCCCCGGCCCGCAGGAACACCGCGCCGGCGCCGTCGCCGAACAGCACGCAGGTCCCGCGATCGGACCAGTCCAGAATGCGCGAGAACACTTCGGACCCGATCACCAGCACGCCGTGCGCCTGCCGCGTCTGGATCAGGCTGTCGGCGATGCCGAGCGCGTAGACGAACCCGCTACACGCGGCCGACACGTCGAAGCCGAAGCCCCGCTTCACCCCCAACGCCGCCTGCACGCGCAGCGCCGTCGCGGGAAACGCCTCGTCCGGCGTGCTGGTCGCGAGCACGATGCAGTCCACGTCCCCGGCAGTGGCGCCCGCCTTCGCCAGCGCCGCCTGCGCCGCCCTGGCTCCCATGAACCCGGCCGTCTCATGCGGCCCGGCGATGTGGCGCTGCCGGATGCCCGTCCGCTCGACGATCCACGCATCGGTCGTGGCGACCCGGCGCGCCAGCTCGTCGTTGCCCATCACCCGTTCGGGCAGGTAGCCGCCGATGCCCTCCAGCACGGCCCGGATGCGCGTCATAGCGCCGCCGCGAGCTGCGGGCCGCCGTCGGACGCCTTACGACCCGGCTGCAGGTCGGCGATTTGCGCCAGGCCCTCGCGAATCCGGTCGTTGAACCGATACACGACCATGTCGATGGCGACGTCGAGCGCGTAGGCAAAGCCCTCGACGTCCGTGCCGCCGTGCGATTTCACGACCACCCCGTTGAGTCCGAGCATGATGGCTCCGTTGTAGCGCCGCGGGTCCAGCCACTCGCGCAGCCGCTCCAGGCCCGGGCGCGCGAGCACGTAGGCGGCCCGGCCGAGCATGCTACTGGAGAACACGTCCTTCAACAGGGTGAACACCAGCTTCAGCGCGCCCTCCCCGGTTTTCAGCGATACGTTCCCGGTGAAGCCGTCCGTGACCACCACGTCGGTCGTTCCCGCCATGATGTCGTCGCCCTCGACGAAGCCGTGGAATTGCGGGCCGATGTGGCTAACGCGCAGGATGTCAGCGGCCTGGCGCACCCGCTCGTCGCCTTTCAGCTCCTCCGATCCCACGTTCAGCAGGCCGATCGTGGGCGATGGCAGGCCCAACACCGCGCGGGCGAACACGTCGCCCATCACCGCGAATTCAAGCAGGTTGCGGGAGTCGCAGGTGATGTTGGCGCCGAGGTCGAGCATGACGACATCGCCGCGGGCCGAGGGCGTGATCGCCGCCAGCGCCGGGCGATCGATCCCCGGCAGGGTCTTGATGACGATCTTGGCCAGCGCCATCAGCGCCCCGGTGTTGCCCGCCGATACCACCCCGGCCGACTCCCCCGACGCCACCGAGTCGATCGCCACGCGCATGGACGCGTCGCGCACCCGCAACGCGGCCGTCGGCTTCATTTCGCTCGGGATGACGCCTTGCGTGTGCCGGATCGTGCACGCCTCGCGGGCCCGACGGCTGCGTGCCATCAGGGGTGCCAATTTCGCCTCGTCGCCCACCAGGAGGAAGCGCGCCGAGGGATGCCGTTCGGAGGCGATCGCGATGCCGTCCACCACGACCTGAGGCGCCCGGTCCCCGCCCATCGCATCGACGGCCAGGGTGTAGGTTTCGGTCAAGACACGCCCGTCGAACCGGCCCGCCGGGCCAATCGGCTCAGATCCGGACAGCGCCCTTCAGCGCCTTGCCCGCCGCCACGACTTCCCGCCCGTCATAATGCCCACAATGGGAGCAGACGTGGTGCGGGCGCTTCAGCTCTCCGCAGTTTTTACACTCGGCGTGGGCTTGCGCCGTCAGCGCATGATGCGACCGGCGCATGCCCTGGCGGGATTGCGAGGTTTTCTTCTTGGGAACGGCCATGGGACCTGTGCCCCTCCGGTCTGCGTGCCGGTCGCCATCGCTTGCCGGCGGGCGCTCACGTCACAGTGTCACAATGTGGCAAAACTCGAGCCGCGCCATCTAGCAGAGGCGTTCGGCCCCTGCAAGCGCCGGCCATAACTTAGCTTGGCCTGCGAAGCCTGGCCAGTGCCGCGAAAGGGCTGCTTTCCGCCTCGTCGTCGCCGTCGGCCAGCGTTGCGCCAGGCCGGCGCGGGTATGGATCAAGCGCCAGCGCCAATTGCTCCGCCGTCGCCTCGCCGAGGTCGATCGACACACCATCGTAGGTCAGCTCGTCGATGGCGTCGATGTCGAGCTCGTCGGTTTCGTCCAAGCGTTCCTCGAGCACAAAGCGCACGGCGAAGTCCTCGACCACCGATTGCTCAAACGGGTCGGCCGTGACGATGCAGGTCTGCGTGACCTGGGCGCGGAGTTGGCCTTGCGCGTCGACCGCGCCTCCGCCGGCGTTGCGCAGGGCCCAGCGGCAGGCCACGGCCGCGACGGCCGGCAGCAGCAGGCGTTGGGCCAGGGCGGCGCACTCGGCATCGGTGGCCTGCACCGAAACCTCGATGCCGCCAGCCCCGATGCGCTCAACCGAAAATGGTCGCACCAGCTCCATCATGCCGCTTGGGCCGCCAGCAGCGTGCCGGGGGAGAGAAAATTTACCCGTCCCACAACGAGGTCATCGGCTGGCTGCCGTTCGAGATGGGCGGCTTGATCCATCGCAATTTGCGCGATGGCGGCGGCGCCGGGATGGACCGCCTCGCGAAACACGTTGCGGACGATGGCGGCCTCGAGCGCGGCCAAGTCCCCCGCCGCGAGCGGCGCGTCGTAGGCGGTGGCCCGGCCGTGAAACGCCTCCCACATCGCCCTCACGCGCTTGGAGACGGCCATGTCGCCGACGCCGAGTTCGCGCAGATTGATGTCCATGTCGGAGAACATGGCGTCGAACACGGCCTGGGCCACGGCAACGCCGGGTGCTGGGACGGCGCGCAGCCGGCGAATGAGCAGGAAGGCGTGCAAGCCGACCAGGTCGAACCGCCCGTCCAGCGTGTCGGGCACGCCCAGCCTCTCGTAGAACACCGGGTCGCGGGCCGCCCCGACGGCGGCGGTGTAGAGCATGAAACCGGCGCGCTCATGCCGGCGGCCGAGGAGTCCAAACAGCGCCATGTGATTCCCAAACAGCCAGAGTCGTTGACATGATGCGTCCGTCTGTGGGACGCCACGCAGACTTGGAAATGGCGCGCGCGCTCCGCGGGTCAATGCGTGCGGCGCGCCGGCCAGCATTGAAGCAGCTTTGGAATGATCCGTTTGCGCCCTGTCACCGCCCTTGCCGTCGCCGCTCTCCTGCTCGCTGCGTGCAGCGTAATCGAGAGCCCGCAGCAGGTGCGCGGCAACAAGGTCGACCCCGAGCAATTGAAGGAACTGGTGATCGGCACCTCGACCCGGGCCGACGCGCAGAGCCTGCTCGGCTCGCCCACCACCAAGGTCACGTTCGACGACAATACCTGGCTTTACATCACCGAGACGACCCAGCCGCGGATCGGCCGCGTCGAGGGCATCACCCAGCAGGGCGTTGTCGTGCTCGGGTTCGACCAGGCGGGTGTGCTGCGGAGTGTGAAAAGCCTCAACGAGGGCGACTCGCAGCCGGTGACGGTGGTCGCTCGCGCGACTCCGTCCCCCGGTAGCGAGGCCTCGTTCCTTCGGCAACTGATCGGCAACGTCGGCAAGTTCAACGCGGCCGGCGCCGCCGGAGGAGCGCCGAACGTCGGCGGCAGCGGGGCGTCGCTGGGACCCCAGTAGCTACTCCGCGGCTGCGGCGAACGGCAGGCCGGTTTCGATCGGCAGCGATTCGTCGCGGCTCCACTCGTTCCACGATCCGAAGTACATCCGCACGTTGCGAATGCCGGCCTCGCGCAGGGCAACCAATGAATTGGACGCGCGGGCGCCCTTGAGGCAGTACAGGTATACGGGCGTCTCGGCCGTGATCCCGACCGTATGGCACTCGGCCATGATCTCGTCCTTGGACTTAAACATCGGCCCGGCGCTGGTCGGCTTCATCAGGCGATACCACTCCAGCCACTTGGCCCCTGGAATGCGGCCCTTGCGTGGGCAGAAATCTTTGCCGTACGGCGACGAGCTATCGCCGATCCACTCGTCCACGTCGCGCACGTCGAGCTTGACGATGCCCTCATCGCTGACTGCGGCCAGCATCGCGTCGCGGTCGATCATCATCTCCAGGCCGGCATCGTTCAGCGGGAAAGTCTTGGGCGTCGCGGTTGCCGGCTCGGTGGAGGTCGGCAGCGACGCCGCTTTCCAGGCCGCGAAACCGCCATGCAGCACCGCCGCTTTCTCGTATCCGAGGAAGCTCAGCAGGAAGTAGCCCCGGCAGGACTGGCCGAAGCCCGACGCCATCGATTCCTCGTAGAACACCGCGGTCTCGTCGCCACCCAGGCCCGCCGCGCCGAACTCGGCGGCGAATTTGTCGCGCAGAGCCGCCATGCCCTCCGGCGTGGAGGTGGCGAGATAGGTGAAGATGTCGTGCATGCTCACCGCGCCGGCGATGTGCCCGGCGGCGTAGTCGGCCGGGTTGCGGGTGTCGATCACCACGACGCCGCCCTTCTCGATCATGGCGTTCAGCTCGGTGGGGGTCACGAGGACTTGGTCGGTCATCGGGTAACTGGGGCAAAACCCGGGGTGGCGGTAGTTTTCGGGCTTGCCTCGGCTCGGGCGAGTACGATTCGCTCTTAGCATGTCGCCACCTGCCAAGCTCTCCGATCTGTCCCGTGCTGAGTTGGAAGC
>JAABUX010008615.1_pt1 | contig 11722 bp, 11 predicted proteins | sample 5561851 | NCBI WGS metagenome assembly JAABUX01 (sample SAMN10711883, study PRJNA513361) | rock metagenome | isolation source: Antarctica rocks | place: Antarctica: Victoria Land, Richard Nunatak red sandstone | collected 2016-01-03 | reverse complement strand
GCCCGTCGCGCCGATACTGCGCGCGGGTGGTTTCGGTCCAAGGCATGGTGGCTCCGTCGTGGCTCGCAATCCGACAGAATCACAACCTGCTGAAATCACCCAATTCTTTTTGGGCCGGGCTCTAAGGTGCGGGCACCGCCTGGCCGCCGGAGGTGGTCGGGTAGTAAACCAGCTTTGCGTCGACCGCGCGCGTGCGCAGCGCATCGCAAAGCTGATGCAGTGCCTCTGGGCCGCCGCTGATTGTCGCGGCGGGACATGGGATGATGACCTTCATGCCGCCACCGGCTCGTGCATCTGGGCAACATCGGTCAATTCGGATACGTCATTGCTCGCCACCTGCCCGTTCGCGCGTACGCGCGCAGCGCGCATCGCGGTGGTGGATACCCGCAAGCCATGCCGCCGCGCCACCAGGCTCAAGAAGCTTTCCGAATGCATTCCACCCAGCGTGACGCAGGCATCGACGAAGTCTTGGATGCGAGTTGCATAAATTTCGGCTGCGCGCACCGTGCAGAATGCGAAGCGATCGTTCAGCCCGCCCCAGCTCTGCCATGCTGGCACGATCAAGTCTGTGCGCCCGTCCAACAGCGGCGCCAACGCCATCGGGTCCAGGGCATCCCGATAGAATAGGTCGGGGCGCAGCAGCAGCACCAGATCGTCGTTGGCCGCCCCGAGAAGGCGCAGCATCGACCAAAGTCGGTCGAGGCTGTGCAACTGGTGGCAAAGGTTTTTCAGGCTGCGGTAGCCGTCTTTGAAGGCGTCGGGAAAGGCGCGCCCAACCTCGAATTCGATTGCAATCGCGGTGTCGGACTGCGGTTCCATCCAGCACAGATCGAGATCAAGCAGCCTGCTTTCATAACGGTCGATGGGAACTGCAACCTCGGCCGACCGCGGGTTGTCGATTGTCTCTGGCAAGTTGAAATGACCGGCGCGCAGGGTAGTGATCCCGGCGCGCCTCAATGGCTCATAGAACCCCGCGTTTATGAATGGCGCAGTATAGCGCAGCGATCGTGTGATCCCAAAAAAACCAATGAAGCAGCGCATGGCTCATAAGGCACATATGGCGGTTAAGATTTCGTGCATCCGACGCGTTACGGCCAGGTCGGCATCCAACTCGCGCCTGGGCTAGACCGGCAACGGGATGAACTCACGGTCATCGCCGGGGACGGCGCCGAAGCGGCCGGCGCGCCAATCCGCCTTCGCCGCCTCGATCCGGTCCTTTGAACTGTGCACGAAATTCCACCACAGATGCCGCGGCCCATCCATCGGCTCGCCGCCCAGCAAAATAACGCGGGACGGCAGCAGCGCGCGCAAGGTAATCCGGTCACCGGGTCGGAACACCAGCAGGCGATGCGCGTCGTAGGCCTCGCCCGCCACCTCGATCCGGCCGTCGACGATGTAGGCGCCGCGCTCGGCGTGCTCGTCCGGCAACGGCAAGGCACGCCCGGCGTCCAGCGCTGCGTCGGCGTACAGCATGCTCCAGTCGGTCGCGACCGGAGAGCGCACGCCGTAGCCGTGGCCGACGATCATGCGCAGGCGCACGCCGGCATCGTCCAGATGGGGCAGCGCCGCCGCGTCATGATGGTAGAAGCCCGGCGCGTCCTCCTCATGGGCTCGGGGCAGCGCGATCCAGCTCTGGATGCCCTGCATCCGCAAACCTCCGGCGCGAAGCTCGGGGGCGGTCCGCTCGGAATGCGCGATCCCGCGGCCGGCCGTCATCCAGTTCACGTCGCCCGGCGCGATGTCCGCCACGGTGCCCAGCGTGTCGCGGTGGCGGATGCCGCCCTCGACCAAGTAGGTCAGCGTGGCCAGGCCGATATGCGGATGTGGCCGGACGTCCATGCCCTGCCCCGGGTCGAACACGGCCGGTCCCATATGATCCAGGAAGATGAACGGCCCGACCATGCGCCGCAGCTCGCTGGGCAGCGCGCGGCGGACGCGGAAGCTGCCAAGATCCTTCACGCCGGGTTCGACGACGAGGTCCACTGCCCCGTGCGGCGCCGACACGTCCGGTTCGATGTCCGTCAGCCAGCTCATTGGCGTGCTCCGAAATTTACATCCTGTCGTATCCCGATGTTCGGTGAGCGGCCACCTTTGGCAAGCCGCCGGGTGACGGACAGAGTGGGCCCGCACGGGTCATCCTGCTGCAGTTCCTGCATTGTTCTCCGGCCAGCGCTTGTGTAGCTTTGTCCGATGATGGCCAAGTCCCATGTCGCCCTCGGCTTCGCGACTTGGGTCGTGCTGGCGCCGGCTTTGCACCTTCCGCCCCTCGATCCGCTTTATCTCGGCTTGGCGGTGACCGGATCGTTGTTGCCGGACATCGACCATCCTGGATCGTGGGTCGGCCGGCGAGCGCGGCCGGTTTCGAGCGCCCTCGCGGCGGCGCTCGGTCATCGCGGGGTCACCCATTCGGCAATTGCGGTGCTGGCCCTCGTGGCGCTGCTCGCCTGGGCGGGATATCGGCGGGGCACGGTGTCGGCCCTCGCCATCGGCTACCTATCGCATCTCGCGGCGGACATGCTGACGCCGCGAGGGCTGCGGCTGGCTTGGCCGCTTCGGCGAACCTGGGGGATGCCGCTTTGCCGCACCGGGTCGCCCATGGAGCCGGTCATCGTCGCCGTCGCCTGCGTCTCGGCATGCTGGCTGATCGTGCACAAGCTGAATTATCCGAGATGAAACGGCCAAGCTGGGCAGGTCATTTATGATTAGACACTTTTCGGCCCGGCAATCAGCTACACCTAACGGCGAGACACCGTCCACCGCCGTGCCGCGACCACACAAGAAGGGGTCCGCTGATGCTGACCGAGCTGGGCGAGCCACCCGTGACGGGCGCAAGCAAATCCAGGGACATACGCCTGCCGGTCGTCGGCATCGGCGCGTCGGCGGGCGGCATCGAAGCGTTCCGCGGGTTCTTCGAAAACATGGCAGCCGATAGCGGCATGGGGTTCGTCGTCATCCTGCACCTGCCGCCCGACCGGAAAAGCCTGTTGCCCGAAATCCTCGGACGCTGGACGCCGATGCGGGTCACCGAGATCGCTTCGGGCTGCGCGGTGGAGGCGAACTGCGTGTATGTGCCGCCGGCCGGCAGCATCGTGACCTTGCGGGATGGGCGGTTGCACCTGCATCGCCCAACTGCCGACGAGCGCCGAGAGCTCACGCCGATCGACCTGTTCTTCGACTCGCTCGCGACCGCGCTGCACGAGGACGCGACCGGCGTCATCCTGTCCGGGACCGGCAGCGATGGCGCCCTGGGCCTCAAGGCCATCAAGCTGCGGGGCGGCCTGACCTTGGCCCAGGGTGTCGATGGGACCTTCCCGCTGCACAACGGCATGCCCGCGAGCGCGATCGCAACCGGCGCCGTCGACATCGTGGCGGCCGTAAAGGCCATGCCAGCCCTGATCGTCAGCATTCAGCAGGAACGTCGGGGCCGCAGCAAAGCGGCCGAGGGGTCGATCGCCGAAACTGCCGCCGCCAGGCTTGCCATCTGTGCCGTGCTGCAACGCCAGGTCGGGCATGACTTCAAGGGATACAAGGAGAAAACGTTGTTTCGCCGGGTCACCCGGCGCATGCAGGTCACGCGCCTGATGACCCTTGCCCAGTATGTCACGCGGCTGGAGAACGACCACGCCGAGGTGGTCACGCTGTTCCGCGACCTGCTGATCGGTGTCACCAGCTTCTTCCGGGACGCGGAAACGTTCGAGCTGCTGCGAGCGACCGTCGTGCCGCGCCTGTTCGCGGGCAAGAGCGCCGCGGACATCGTCCGGGTCTGGGTGCCAGGATGCGCGACCGGCGAGGAAGCCTACTCGCTGGCAATGCTCCTGCGCGAATACGCCGACAGCTTCGGCGACGCCGCGCCGCGGGTCCAGGTGTTCGCCACCGACATCAACGAGCCCGCCATCGCGACGGCCCGTGCCGGACGCTACCCGTCCACCTTGCTGCAGGGAATGTCGCCTGAGCGCCTGTTGCGGTTTTTCGTGAAGGGCAGCGACGGAAGCTACACCGTGGCCAAGCAGGTGCGTGGGGTTTGCATGTTCTCCGAGCATAGCCTGACCCGCGACCCCCCGCTTAGCCGGATCGACCTCGTATCCTGTCGCAATTTGCTGATTTATTTGGACACGGAGTTGCAAGCGGGCGTCCTGCCTGCCTTCCACTACTCCCTCGTGCCAGACGGAATCCTTCTGCTCGGCAGCTCGGAAACCGTCTCCCGGCACGAAGGCCTGTTCGCAACCCTTGACCGGGAGCATCGGATTTTTCAACGGCGCAACGTGCCCAGCCCGGCGTTGCGGCTGTTTGGAAAGTTGGGCGCGCCGGCGTCGCCCTCACTGGGCGTGCTGCCCGCCAAAGCCGGTCGCGTCCGGGGTGGGCCTGAGGGAACGACCAATCGGGTGGCGGCCCTCATCCTCGACCGGTTTGCCCCCGCATTCGTCGTCGTCGCTGCGGACGGAGCGGTCGTCGAGTTTTCCAGCCGTGTCGGCCGCTACCTGGAACCGGCGCTTGGTTTGCCGAACCAGAATGTGCTGTCGATGGCCCGGCCTGGGCTAGGCGCGCATCTTCGGACGGCGCTGCAGCAGGCGGTCGAGACCGGCCGCTGCGTCGAAGAAAGCGGCATCCTGATCGCTGGGGAGGGCGTTCGGCGAATTACCTTGGCTGTCGAGCCGTTGCCCGAGCAGGGCGCGAACACGCTCTATCTCGTCGTGTTTGTCGAGGTTGGGCAGCATGCGGGAGAAATCAAAGCTGAGTCGGCTGCAAGCGCCGCCTCCGACAGCTATCTCGGCACTTCGATCGAAGTCGAGCTGCGCGACACGCGCGAACAGCTTCCTGCCATCACCAAGGAGCACCAGGCCGCGGTGGAGGAACTGCTTTCCGTCAACGAAGAACTGCAATCCACCAACGAGGAGTTGAAAGCCTCCAGGAGGAAACTCAGTCCATCAACGAGGAATTGGAGGCCGTCAACAGTCAACTCGCCAGAAAAGTCGACGAGTTGCATGGCAAGAACGTCGATCTCAAGAACCTGTTCGAGAGCACGCAGGTCGCGACGATATTCCTGGACACCTGTCTCGTGGTTCGCAGCTTCACGCCTGCTGCCGCGAATATCTATAACCTCATCCCAAGCGACGTAGGGCGTCCGATGACCGATATCGTCGGCCAGTTGCGATACACTGGATTGCAGGACGACGTCCGCCACGCTCTCGCCACGCTGGAGCCGTTGGAGCGCCGGATCACACGGGAAGACGGCACGGCGCACTACCTGATAAAAATCCTGCCCTACCGGACTCCAGACAGCACGGTCGACGGCGCGCTGGTCACGTTCGTCGACGTGACCAGCATCGTGCTAGCCGAGCAGCATCAACGCCTGCTGATCGATGAGCTCAACCATCGCGTCAAGAACATGTTGACTGTGGTGATATCGCTGGCAACGCAGACCATGCATGGCTCCAAGACAATGGATGAATTTTCCAGCAACTACATGGGGCGTATCTATGCTCTTACCGCAGTTTACTCTCTTTTAAGTGATAGAAATTGGCAAGCTGTGTCGTTACGGGATATCGTTTTAGAGGAACTCAGGCCGTTTCTGGCAAAGGACCGCACCAACTTCGTCGTGAGCGGGCCGCCAATTCCATTGGAGCCGCGGGCGGCCCTCGCATTCGGCATGGGCGTGCACGAACTCACGACCAACGCCGTTAGATATGGAGCATTGTCGATACCAGAAGGAAACGTTAATGTGACCTGGCGCATCGAACAGGATCCTGATGGTGACCAACTTGTGGTGGACTGGGTTGAGAAAGACGGCCCGCCGGTCGTTGCCCCGACGCATCGCGGCTTCGGCATGACCTTGATCGAACGCGGCCTCAAACAGGACATGGCGGCGCTCGTCCAGGTGAAATTCGCCGTCGAAGGGGTCCGAGCCACGTTGAAAGCGCCGATGCGCGCCGTCGAGGCGATCGAGGCAGCCGAAGCGTTCGGCGCTTAGGCCGTGGAGCATAGGACGACTCTCGCCGGGTTGCGGGTCCTCGTGGTCGAGGACGAGATGCTGGTGTCGTTGCTGATCGAGGACGTGCTTATCGATCAGCGATGCACGGTCGTGGGACCGTTCGAGCGCGTTCCAGGCGCGTTGGCGGCCGCGCAGACCGAAGCGTTGGACTTGGCGGTGCTCGACGTGAACATCGCCGGCGTCAAGGTTTATCCCGTGGCCGAAGCGCTCGCGGCACGGCACATTCCCTTCGTGTTCGTGTCAGGCTACGGCCAGAACGCCATCCCGATCGATCGTCCAAGCTGGCGGGTGTGCAGCAAGCCGTTCCGGCCCAGGGATCTCGTGACGATGCTGGAAGACCAACTCAAGTTGGCTTGACGCCGGCATGGCGCGTGCGCCTGCGGGCTGCCGCGTTGGCAGGGAACAGGGCGCGATACACGGTGTTGCGCGACACGCTGAGCTGGCGCGCAGTTTCTGCGACGTTGCCGTTCAGCTCGCGGTGCACCGCCTTCACCTGCTCGGCCAGCAGCGTCCGCAAGCTGTGCGGCCCGGCCTCGGCCCGCACGGTCCCGGATGGGTCCGCCGGAATGGCGTCGGCGCCGATGAGCGCCGCCGGATCGGCTAAGGTCAGCCGGGTGAGGACGCTGCGCAGTTCGCGGACGTTGCCGGGCCATGGCCGCCTGCCCAGGGCCGCCGCGGCGTCGGGCGACAGGCTCGCCTCCGGGGCGATACCGGCCAGCAGGCGCCGGGCGATCGCGGCAAAGTCGGTGCGGTCGCACAACGGCGGCAGGGTCACGTCGACCGTGTTGATGCGGTACAGCAGGTCGGCGCGGAACCGGCCGGCCGCGACCGCCGCGTCGAGGTCGACGTTGGTAGCCGCGACCAGCAGCACGTCCACCACCTGGCGACGGCCGCCGCCGACCGGGCGCACCGTCCAGTCGTCCAGCAACCGCAGCAGCACCGATTGCAGTCCGGGCTTCATGTCGCCGATCTCGTCCAGGAACAGCGTCCCGCCATCGCTCTCGACCACCAGGCCCGGCGCGCCGCCACGGCGCGCCCCGGTGAAGGCGCCGTCCACGTGGCCGAACAACTCCGCTTCGGCCAGCGTGTCCGTCAGGCTGGCGCAGTTCACCGGCACGAACGCGCCGCGCCGCCCGCTCGCCCCGTGCGCGTGCCGGGCCAACTGCTCCTTGCCGGTTCCGGTGGCGCCACGGATCAGGATCGGCAGCTTGCGGGACGCCGCCGCCTCGACCTGGCGCAGGATGGCGGTCACGGCCGCGTCCTCGGCGACGAAGCCGTCGGGCGGCGGCGGGGCGGCCACGGCGACGGCGCGCGGGCGCGGGAACGTTTCCAGCTTGGCGGCGAAGATGCTGCCGACCCGGTCCTCCAACGGTTGCCGCGCATCCTCGCGCCCGGCGTGCAGCAACGCGCCGAAACGGGTGCGGAACACCTCCTCGAACCGCCGCCCGCGCATCGCCGGCAAACCCTGCAGCAGGAAGCCGGCGCGGGCGTTCACCGCCAGGATCGTTCCATTCTGGTCCACCGCCAGCAATCCGGCGCTCAGCGTGTGCAAGAACTCCGCCCGGCTGTGGAACGCAATGATGACCTGCCCGCGGTAACACTCGCGAAACAGCCCGTTCTCGATCTGCGCTGCGGCCATCGAGACCAGCGCGTGCGTGTGCTGCTGGCGCGACCGGCAATCCGACGACGCGTCGAGCACGCCGGCCAGCGCGCCGTCCGGGCCGATCACCGGCACGGCAGTGCAGGTCAGCGCGCCGTACCGGGCAAAGAAATGCTCGCCGCCGTGCACGGTCACCGCATGCCCTGTCTGCGCCACGGTGCCCAGCGCGTTGGTGCCGCATTGCATCTCGTTCCACAGCGTGCCGGGCTGGATGCTGGCGACGCGTGCGGTGTCGCTGAACGTGCTGTCGCAGATGGTGTCGAGCAGCATGCCGTCGGGGGCAGCGAACGCGATCATGAAGTTGGTGCCGGCGATCTGGCGATACAAATTCTCCATCTCGCCCAGCGCCAACCGCCGCAGCAGCGCCGCCCGGTCACGGGCCCGGCGGACGGCGTGGGCATCGAGGGTGGCCAGCGACGGCGGACGCTGGGGATCGAGGCCGCTCGCCAGGCAGCGTCGCCAGCTCTCGGCGATAGGGCGCGGCAGCAGGTCCTCGGCGGCCAAGCCGCGGCGCTCCAACACGATCCGGGCCCGGCTGAGCCGGTCGTCGGCCGATAGCAGCATTGGCTCTCCCTTGGTGGTGCGCCTTGCACCTGGAACCGTAACGCGGCCGTTCCCGCCACGCCACCCCGGCGTCGGCGCAGACCGATGAATGTTCCGAAATGGCACAGCACTGCTTCGCCGGGCTGTTGAATAACGGAGCACTCCTGGCGCTACTCATAAAATAACCGTTCGATAACAACCATTTCGAAGCTGGCACGGCGGTTGCCCTACCAGCTGGGTGGAAAACACCACGACCAAGGGGGAGACAGGCCGTGAAGGCTGCTGTGCTGCACCAGTACGACGAAGCCCTCACCAGCGCCGAGTTCGTGCGCTACGGGGACGTGCCCGACCTGACCATCGACAAGCCGACCGACGTCATCGTGCGCATCGGCGGCGCCGGGGTGTGCCGGACCGATCTGCACATCGTCGAAGGCATCTGGCGGAGCAAGGTCGACGTGACGCTGCCCTACATCATGGGGCACGAGAACGCCGGTTGGGTCGAAGCTGTCGGCCGTGGCGTCGAGAGCGTGCGCGTCGGCGATGCGGTGATCTGCCATCCGCTGGTCACCAGCGGCCACTGCCTCGCCTGTCGCCGCGGTGACGACATGCACGCGACCGAGAGCCGCTTTCCAGGCGTCAACGCCGATGGCGGCTATGCCGAGTACCTGCTGAGCGGCGAGCGGGCGCTGATCAAGCTGCCACAGTCGCTCGCGCCGAAGGACGTGGCGCCATACACCGACGCCGGTCTGACCGCCTACCGGGCCGCCAAGAAGGCGTCGCGGCACCTGCTTCCCGGCGAGTTCGCCGCGGTGATCGGCGCCGGCGGGCTGGGGCATATCGGCATCCAGGTGCTGCGAGCCCTGTGCGCCGCCGAGATCATCGTCATCGACCGCTCGGCCACCGCGCTGGAGTTGGCCAAGGAGTGTGGGGCGCATCACACGGTGCTGGCCGACGACGGCATGGTGGACAGCGTGATGGCGCTGACCGGCGGGCATGGGGCAGAGGCGGTGATCGACTTCGTCGGCGAGGGCGAGGCGGTGGCCCGCGGCATCGCCATGACCCGCAACGCCGGAACCTACTACATCGTCGGCTACGGCGGAAAGATCGACCTGCCGACGCTGGACATGATCACCTCGGAGAAAAGCATCGTCGGCACGCTGGTCGGCACCTATCCGGAGCTGATTGAGTTGATGGCGCTGGCCGACCGCGGGCTGGTGAACCTGGCCACCCGCGAATATCGCCTCGCCGACGCCAACCAGGCGCTGCACGACTTGCATCACGGCCGGGTCAAGGGCCGCGCGGTGCTGATCCCGTGACCGCGATGCGTCCGGGGCTGCCGGCCCCCCTGATCGACCTGCTGGGCGCGCGCTGGGCGATGGGCCCGGCGGTGGCCGGCGCCGCCTGGTTCGGCACCGGCAACGCCGTCGCATTCGGCCTGGCGGACGGCACGGTGGCCATCGCCCGCGCGGGATGGGAAGGCGCTGCGACCCTGCAGCCGCGGGAGGGCGGCGGCGTGGAGCTGGTGCCGGCGACCGCGCCAGCGCCGCCGGTCATGCGGGCCGGGGTTCACGCCGGGCCATGCCTGGATCTCGTTGCCGCCGGAGACGGCACTGTGCTGTCCGGCGGGGTGGACGGCCAGCTTGCCTGCACCGGCGCAGACGGTGGGGTCGAAACCCTGGCCAGTTTCCCAGGCGCGCGGGTCGAACGCGTTGCCGCCGGCAAGGGTGGCGCACGGGCCTGCGCCGTAGGTCGACGGGTGCATCGCTTCGGGCCGAGCCCCGGTGTTCTCGACCTCCCCGGTCCGGCCGCGGCGCTTGCCTTCGACCCGGCCGGACGTCAGCTCGCCATCGCCAGCACGGACGGCGTGACGTTGTGGTCGGCGGAGGCCTCCCTGCTTGCCGCGGCCAGCACGCCGCGAGCGCTTGCCTGAAGCCCGGATGGGCGAGTTTTGGTAAGCGGCCTCGCCGACAATGCGGCGTGCGGCTGGCATCTGCCGGACGGCGACGCGATCGTCCTGGATGGGTATCCCGGACCACCGCTGTCCCTGTCGTTCTCGGAGCCGGGCGGCTTCCTGGCCACCAGCGGCAGCGCGCGGGTGGTGTGCTGGCAACTTGGCGGCGCACCCCGACGATCCGAGTGCGGAGTCGGCAGCACCGTCGCGGTGACGCAAGTGGCTTGCCATCCGCTGCGCCCGCTGATCGCCGCCGGCTACGAAAACGGCGCGGTGCTGCTGTGCCAGCCCGACAGCGCGGACATCCTGTTCGTCCGGGCGGCGGGGGGTGGCGCGGTCAGCACGCTCGCCTGGTCGCCGGACGGGGCTTTTCTCGCACTCGGGGCCGCCGGCGGCGAAATCGGCGTGGTCGCATTTCCCGAGCGCTTGTTCCGCCCCATCGCGGCGCGCTCGGCTGCACAGGGGGGAACAGGCTGGTGAACGAAGAAGACACCTCGAAGGACCGCATGTTCGAACGGCTTGGGCTGTTGGCGGAGGAGATGATCGCGGCGCACGGCAAGGATTTCGCAATGGGCACGCTGGTGTTGGCGGCACGCTTCATCGCCGAGGATAAGCCGCTGGTCCGGCGTTCCGATCGAAGCCGCGTGGAATGAGCTCGAACGCTGCGAATGTCTCGTTCTGCGACATCGCGACAGCCAATTGTCCTACAATACGACATGCTGCATTGCAGTATTCAGCGAGAGTGACGGTAGTTTCGTGGTTAACTGGCTTGATTTTAATTCCTCAGCACTGGCATGGTAGTTGCAGCAAGAGTAATTGGGTCAATACCGAGCTGTTTGCTAATACGATGCTGCGAGGCGTGGTTTGTCCGGGTATTTTGCCTTGAGCGGTCTTGTCAGGCGTGTGCTTCTGGTTTGCTTGCCAGACGCATCGGCCTGGACGTCGCCGCCGACCCTGATGCCCGTTTCAATCCACTGCATTGACCGCCGAAACGACGTTGCCCGGCTCCGCGCCGGCTCGTGGCGAAACGAAAAACCATCCAGCAGAAGGAACTCCAGATGGCTGACGGAATGAACCTCAACAAGATCACCGCGCAGAAAGGGATCAGCATCGGCGAAGCCACCCGCCGCATCGCCGATCTCGGCTGGACGCCGAGCTATGTCCAGGAAGCGATGACCTTCCCGACCGACTACAAGATCAAGAAGGCGCCGCGCGACCCGATGAAGCAGGTGCTCCGGTCGTACTTCCCGATGCAGGAGGAGAAAGACAACCGCGTCTACGGCGCGCTCGACGCGGCCCTGCGCGGCGACATGTTCCGCAACGTCCAGCCGCGCTGGGTCGAGTGGATGAAGCTGTTCCTGTCGATCATCCCGTTCCCGGAGATTTCCGCGGCCCGCTCGATGGCGATGGTCGGCCGGCTGGCGCCGGGCGAGGAGCTGCGCACCGGCTTCGCCATGCAGATGGTCGACGAGTTCCGGCACTCGACGATCCAGATGAACCTCAAGAAGTGGTACATGGAGAACTATATCGACCCGGCCGGGTTCGATATCACCGAGGCGGCGTTCGGCAAGTGCTACGC
>JAABUX010008614.1_pt1 | contig 11724 bp, 12 predicted proteins | sample 5561851 | NCBI WGS metagenome assembly JAABUX01 (sample SAMN10711883, study PRJNA513361) | rock metagenome | isolation source: Antarctica rocks | place: Antarctica: Victoria Land, Richard Nunatak red sandstone | collected 2016-01-03 | reverse complement strand
AGCTCGTGCGCGTCGAGGACGGGATCGCGTACGTGCGCATGGCGGGTAGCTGCGACGGCTGCCAATCGTCGGCGGCGACGCTCAAGAACGCGGTTGAAACCGCGATCTTCGAGCACGTCTCCGATATCTCCGAGGTGCGCGCCGAGGGCGTGGAGCCCGCCCCTGCACTGGCACACTCGTTGAAATTGCAAAGCGACTGGGTCGCCTTGGAAGACCTGCCGGCACTCGCGACGGCCGGCATCGCGCAGGTGGCATGTTCCGGAACGCCCGTGCTGCTGGTCCGTCACGATGAGACGCTCTACGCCTATCGCGATCGGTGTCCGTCGTGCACGCGCACGTTTGACGGCGCGCTGCTCGAATGGCCGTTCGTGCGTTGCGCTGCGTGTCGCGGCCGCTTCGACGTCGTTCGCGCCGGCCGCGCCGAGGACGATGAGAAACTCTTCGCCGAGCCGTTTCCGCTGGTCCGTGACGGCGAACGCGCGCGCGTCGGCATACCCGTAGGAGTCTGATTCTTTCCATGTCTCTCGAGGCTCGCCCTGATTTTTCCGCACTGCAAGGATTGCTACGCAAACCCATTGCGACGGCTCCCGGCGAACGCTGTGATTTCTGTGCGCTGCCGATCCAGCCCGGGCACTCGCATCTCATCGATCTCAAAGTGCGGCGCATCATGTGCGGATGCCGTCCGTGCGCGCTCACATTCGAGCCCAACGGTGCGGCTCGAGGGCGTTTCAAGCTCGTGCCCGAGCGTTTCGCGCGCATCGACGATCTTGGCATCGACGATGCGACCTGGGACGCGCTCCAGATCCCGATCGGCCTGGCCTTTTTCTTTCACAATTCCACGGACGGCACATTCGCGGCGTTCTATCCGGGTCCGGCCGGCGCGACCGAATCGCAGCTGCCGCTCGACGCGTGGCAGAGTATTGCGGAGCATCATCCCGTGCTCTGCACCTTGCAGGCGGACGTCGAAGCGATCTTACTGCGCCGGCTCGGCACGCGGTCGGACTGCTTCATCGTGCCGATCGACGCCGCGTACGAACTGGTCGGCTTGATCCGCACCACCTGGCGCGGCTTCGATGGCGGCGACGTCGCGAAGGCGCGCATCGAGGCGTTCTTCGACGGCATCGAACGGCGCGTATGAGCGCGCTCGCGTTTTCCATCACGGGCGCGGCCGCGCAACCGTATGCAGCTTCGCCCACGCTCGCGCTACGGCTGCGCGTCACGGAGTCGACGGGGCTGCGCGTGCATATGATCGCGCTGCGCGCGCAGGTTCAGATCGAACCGCAGAAACGCCGCTACGCGCCCGAAGAGAGCCTTCATTTGAACGATCTTTTCGGCACGGTGGAGCGGTACGGCGACACGCTCAAGCCGATTTTGTGGACGCACGTCTCGACGATGATTTTGGCCTTTACGAACGAGACGGAAGCGGATCTCGTCATCCCCTGCAGTTACGATTTCGAAGTCGCCGGGCACAAGTATCTCGCCGCACTGCAAGGTGGCGAGATTCCGATCGTGCTATATTTCAGCGGCACGGTCTTCGTCGAGGGCGAGCAAGGCGTCGCGGCGGAACTCGTTTCGTGGACGACCGAAGCGAAGTATCGTTTGCCGGTCGCGGTGTGGCGTGAAACGATGGACGCGCATTTCCCCAACACGGCGTGGGTGCGCGTGAGCTCGGAGGTCTTCGCGGAGCTCGACCGTTTTCGGATCGCGCGCGGCTTGCGCTCGTGGGACGCGACGATGAGCGTCCTCTGCGAAGAAGCGCGGGCGGAACGCTGATGGACTTCACGATCGCGCGCGGCGTCGCCGATGCCGTCTTTTACGAAGGATACCTGCTGTATCCGTATACGGCGACCTCGCACAAAAACAAGATGCGCTGGCAATTCGGCATCGTGATACCCAAGGCGCACGAAGCCGCCGCAACGGGCGAACACGGCCACCAGCAAACCGACATCCTCTTCGAAGCGACGGGTGACGCGCGCATCGAGGTGATCTTTCGTTTTCTGCACGTCGAATCGCGTTCGGTCGAAGCGATCGAGGGCGCGACGTTCGTGCCGGTTTCCTCACTGACCGTCGATGGAACACAACATCTCACGTTCGACGAAAGCATCGAGCGCGAAGTCGCGGCTTCCTATCGCCCGGCGGCGGAGGCACCCGTCGACGTCGCGATCCGGTTCGACGGCGCACGCAAGGTCGAAGAACTGCGCGACGCGGCGGGCGCACTTGCTGGCCGTATCGTGCGCGAGCGCTGGCCGGTTTCGGGCGTTCTCTCCATCGCCGCGATGCCGCTGGGTATGCCGGGACGTTCGCGTTTGCGCGTGCGCGTCGAAAACGATTCGGCGGTCGTCGCTGCGAGCGAACGCGGCGTCGTGATGCGCACGGCATTCGTTTCCGCGCATACCCTGATCGGCATGACGGGCGGGGCGTTTTTCTCGCCGATCGACCCACCCGAGCCGGAACTCGCGGCGAAGGAACTGGCGAACGAACACACGTGGCCGGTCCTCGTCGGCGATGCGAAGGCGGACGCGCAGCGCGCCGCGATCGTGCTCTCGTCGCCGATCGTGCTCGCCGATTTTCCCGAGATCGCGAAGAAGACCGATTCCGACGCCTTCGATGCGACGGAGATCGACGAATTGCTCACTCTGAGCGTCCTCTCGCTCTCCGATGCGGAGCGTGCCGAGGCGCGTGCGACCGATCCGCGCGCGCGTGCGATCGTCGAGCGCGCCGAAGCGTTCGGTGCGCCGGACATCGATCGTTTGCACGCGTCCTTCGAAACCGTCTCGAACTTCGACACGGTGCCCACGTTCGAAACCGTGCCAACGTTTGGATCGGTGAAATCGCTCGCCGAGTCCGTCGCGCCGACGAGCGTGACCGTGGGCGGTACGATCGTTTCCAAGGGCAGCAGCGTCCGCCTCGCTCCCAAACGCCGTGCCGATGCCTGGGACATGTTCTTGGTCGGCAAGATCGCGACGGTACAGGCGATTCATCAAGACTTCGAAGATAGAGTGTACGTCGCCGTCACGATCGACGACGATCCGGCCACCGAGTATCACCAGTGGTACGGTCGCGCGTTCTTCTTCGAACCCGACGAAGTCGAACCGCTCGGAGCTTCCGCATGAAGCCGCGCATCCTCGTTGCCGGGATCGGAAACATTTTTTTCGGCGACGACGCGTTCGGACCGGCGGTGCTGGCGCGCCTCGTGCGCGAGCCGATCGATAGCGTGCGGATGGAAGATTTCGGCATCCGTGGGATGCACCTCGCCTACGAACTTTTGGCGGGCTACGACGCGGCCGTCATCGTCGACGCGGTCGCGCACGGCGGCGCGCCGGGAACGCTCTTCGTCATCGAACCGAGCGAACCGATCGAAGCCTCCGAACCCGACGCGCATCGCATGGATTTAGGCAGCGTCTTCGGATTCTTGCGGCTGTTGGACGGCGAGCCGCCGCCGATCACGATCGTCGGGTGCGAACCGGAGTCGATCGACGAGGGTGCCGACCTGACCGCAACCGTTTCCCGCGCGGTCGACGCGGCGCTGCCGCTCGTACGGCGCGTCGTCAACGAACTACTCGCGAAGTTGGAGGAGCAGGCATGTTCAGAGGTTTGATGTTCGGGGGAATCGCGTTCGCCGTCGCGTTCGCAGCGGAACGGCAATTCCAATTCGTCAGCAAAGACATCGAGCGCTATAACCGGATTCGCGCGATGTCCGGCGACCCGTCGCTCGTGATGCAAGGCTTCGGGTTGCTGCGGGATGCGATCGTAAAATTCGGCAACTCGCGGCGGGGCCAAGCGCGCGGCGTCGTCGAGGCGCTACAGAGCGACGTGGTCCGCTACGCACGCATCTCCACCATGTAAGCAGCGCCGACCCTAAGCGAGCGTTCGTCCCCCCTCGTCGCGAAACCGGTTAGGAAACAACCATTCATGTGTCTGGCTATTCCCGGTCAAATCGTCGAAATGCACGCAGACCAGCCTGCCCTCGCGCGGGTCGACGTAGCGGGCGTGCGGCGCAACGTCAATATCGGGCTTCTCGAAGACGGTGCGATCGAGCCGGGGGATTGGATCCTCATTCACGTCGGCTTCGCGTTGAGCAAGATCGGCGAAGCGGAGGCGCACGAACAGCTGCGGATGCTGCGCGCGATGGGTGAGGACGAGCTCGCGATCGAAGAAGTTAGGGGGTATCGCTTCGCCGACGATCGCGAAGGAGCGCGATGAAATACGTAGACGAATTCCGCGATCCCGACCTGATCGGTGCGGTCGCGCGCGAACTCGGACGGCTCGTCGATCCCGCCCGCCACTACCGGATCATGGAAGTCTGCGGCGGCCACACGCACGCGATCTATCGTCACGGGCTGCGCGACGTCTTACCGCCAAACCTCGAACTCGTCCACGGTCCGGGGTGTCCCGTGTGCGTGTTGCCGACCGGCCGCGTGGACGACGGCCTCTCGATCGCGCGCCATCCCGACACGATCCTGACGTGCTTCGGCGACATGATGCGCGTGCCGGGCACGGCGGGCACGCCGCTCGAACTCAAAGCGATCGGCGCCGACATTCGCATGGTGTACTCGCCGCTCGATGCGCTGCGGCTCGCCCAAGAAAATCCAAAGAAGCACGTGTGTTTCTTCGCGATCGGTTTCGAGACGACGGCGCCCTCGACGGCGCTGACGGTCTTGCGCGCCGAGGCGCTCGGGCTGCGCAACTTTTCGATATTCTCCAATCACGTGACGATCGTGCCCGCGATGCGCGCGATTTTGGATTCGCCGGACATGCGGATCGACGGCTTCGTCGGGCCCGGGCACGTCGCGACGATCACGGGCTGCCGTCCGTACGAGTTCATCGCACGCGACTATCACAAACCGGTCGTCGTTTCGGGCTTCGAGCCGCTGGACATCCTCGAATCGCTCGTCATGATCGTGCGCCAGTTACAGGCGAGCGAAGCGCGCGTCGAAAATCAATATCGCCGCATCGTGCCGTGGGACGGCAACCGGCCCGCACTCGCGGCGCTCGGGCACGTCTTCGCGCTGCGGCCGTACTTCGAATGGCGCGGACTCGGCTTTATTTCCCAGTCCGCGCTCGCGCTGCGTCCGGAGTTTGCAACGTGGGATTCGGAAGTGCGCTTCGAAGTGCCGGGCGTGCGCGTCACCGATCCCAAAGCCGCTCAGTGCGGCGAAGTGCTCAAGGGCGTGCTCAAGCCCCCGCAGTGCAAACTCTTCGGCACCACGTGCAACCCGGAGCGTCCGGTCGGCGCGCTGATGGTGTCGAGCGAGGGCGCGTGCGCCGCGCACTACCGCTACGCGCTCCACGCGCAGACGGTCGGAGCCGGCGCGTGATCGCGCCCGAGCGTCCCAAAGCGCGCGTGCGCTTCGACGACGAGCGCATCGACATGTCGCACGGCGCCGGCGGCAAAGCATCACGCCGGCTCGTCGAGGGCCTGATCGCGCCAGCCTTCGCCAACCCGATCCTCGCGACGCTCTCCGATGCGGCCGTGATGCCTTTCGGTGGCGCGCGCGCCGCGATGACGGCCGACGGGTACGTCATCCATCCGCTGCAGTTTCCCGGAGGTTCGATCGGCGAACTCGCCGTCAACGGCACCGTGAACGATCTCGCCGTTTCGGGCGCGCGCGCGCGCGCGCTGCTCGCGACGTTCGTGCTGGAGGCTGGGCTGCCGGTTGCGACCTTGCGCCGAGAAGTCGCGGCGATGGCGGCCGCGGCCGAACGTGCGGGCGTGGCGATCGTCGGCGGCGATACCAAAGTCGTCGAGCACGGAAGCTGCGATGGGATGTTCGTAACCACGTTCGGATTCGGCGAAATCGACGAACGCGCGAACCTCGATCCGCGTTCGGTGCGCCCGGGCGATCGCGTGCTCTTGAGCGGTCCGATCGGCGACCACGGGATCACGATCCTGCTCGCGCGCGGCGAACTCGACATCGAAACGAACTTGCGTTCCGATACGCGCAGCGTGTGGCCGTTCGTCGAAGCGCTCTTCGCAACGTGTCCGCGCGGGATTCGCTGGATGCGCGACCCCACGCGCGGCGGTGTCGCGACGAGCCTCAACGAACTCGCACGCGACGCACGCGTCGCGATCGCGCTACACGAGCATACGATTCCGCTGCACGATCACGTCCGGGGTGCGTGCGAGATTCTCGGACTCGATCCGCTGCACATCGCAAACGAAGGACAGTTTTTGGCGATCGTCGCGCCCGAAGATGCGAATGCGGCGCTCGCGGCGCTGCGCGCGGTGCCGGGCGGCGAGGACGCCGCGTTGATCGGCGACGTGCGCGCGGAGCCGCTGTGCACGGTGCTCGGCGTGACCGGCTACGGCGGCACGCGAAATATCGACATGCTCGTCGGGGATCCGTTGCCGCGCATATGTTGATCGACGGCGATCGCACGACGTCGCTTGCGGCGTTCGTCGCCGATCGCGTTCGCGCGCGCAATCCGATCGTGCGCGCGTTCTTCGCCGAGGAAGCGCCGCGGCTCACCGACGCCTGCGCGCTGCTCGCGGCGCGGCTGGCGCGCGGCGGCCGGATCTTCGCGTTCGGCCGCGGCCCCTATGCGACCGATGCCGCGCACGTGTCGGTCGAATTCGTGCACCCGGTCATCGTCGGGAAACGCGCGTTGCCGGCGATCGATGCGAGCGCGTCGTTCGACGCGATGCTCGCAGCCCTCGCCACGCCGGAGGATATCGCAATCGGTTTCGGACCACCCGAAGGCGACGACGACGTCCTGGCCGCCCTCGCGCGCGCGCGGCGCCGCGGAGTGCTCACGTTCGCGTTTCCGGGACGCGGCGACGACGCGGAGTATTCCGTACGAGCGCCGACCGGCGACACGCACGTGCATCAGGAACTCTTCGAGATCCTCGGGCATACGATGTACGAAAGCGTGCACGTGTTTCTGGAGCACGACCGTCGCGGGGGCGACGCGGGTGCGGCGGGCTTTCTGTACCCGTTTCTCGGCGATGCCTTGCCGGACGACGGCGCCGATCGCGGCGCGGTCGCGCGGTCGATCGTATCGAAAGCGCACGACGGCGAAGTGCTGCGGGAGACGATCGCAGCGTCGAGCGCCGATGCTATCGCCCGCGCGGCTGCCGAGATCGCGCGGCGCGTCCGTTCCGGCGCGCGCATCCTCGCGTTCGGCAACGGCGGCTCCGCGACCGACGCCAACGACTTCGCGCTGGATTGCGTGCTGCCCGACGGCGGCATGCGTGCCATTCCCGCGCTGTCGCTCGCGACGGAGCCGGCGATGCTCACCGCGGTCGGCAACGACGTCGGCATGGAATTGACGTTCGTGCGGCCGCTCGTTGCGCATGCGCGGCCCGGCGATATCGCGTTCGCCTTTTCGACCAGCGGCGGGTCCAAAAACATCGTCGCCGCGCTCGAAGCTGCGCGCACGCGCGGGCTCGTGACCGTCGCCCTCCTGGGTTACGACGGCGGCGAGATCGTGCGCCGTGGGCTCGCCGATCACGCGATCGTCGTGGCGTGCGATTACATTCCGCGTATTCAAGAGACGCAAGCCGCCATCTACCACGTGATGCGCGAAGCCGTCGAACGGGTGCGCGATGTCGCTTGAACTCTTCGGCACGCGGAGTTGTCCCTTCACGACGGAGCTGCGCGAATCGCTCGACTGGGCGGGCCGCGACTTCGACGAGCACGATGTCGAGAACGATCCCGCGGCCCTCGCGCGGCTGCGCGAACTCTGCCCGGGCGCGACCGCCGTTCCGGTGCTCGTGGAAGACGGGCGGGTCGTGCAGGTCGGTGTCAACGGGCGCTCGTGTTACGTCGCGCACGTGTAATTCGCATTCGCGGCGTCGTGCAGGGCGTCGGTTTCCGCCCGTTTGCGTATCGCCTCGCGCATCGATACGGGCTCGTGGGTTGGGTGAAGAACGGCGACGACGGGGTCGTCATTCATGCGGAGGGACCGCCCGCCGCGCTCGATAGTTTTGCGTCGGCGCTCCGGGCCGAGGCGCCTCCCGCAGCGGCGATCGCATCGCTCGTCGCGAGCGACGCCGATCGGCACGATTACGCGGCCTTCGAAATTCGCGAGAGCGTCTCGCTCGGCCGGCCGACGGTGCGGATCGCGCCCGATCTCGCCGCGTGCGATGCATGTTTGCGCGAACTCTTCGATCCGCGCGACCGGCGCTATCGTTACCCGTATATCAATTGCACCGACTGCGGCCCGCGCTACAGCATCGTGCGCGAGTTGCCGTACGATCGTCCGCGGACCACGATGGCGGCGTGGCCGATGTGCGCGCCGTGCGCCGCCGAATACGACGATCCGTCCGACCGGCGCTTTCACGCGCAGCCGATCGCCTGCCATGCGTGCGGTCCGGCCTACGTCTTCGAGGACGGTACCGCGCCTCGGCGCGGCGACGCGGCGCTTGTGGCGACGGCCGCGGCGCTGCGCGCCGGCGCGATCGTTGCGATCAAGGGCATCGGCGGCTATCACTTGGCGTGCGATGCGCGCAACCCGGACGCCGTGGAATCGCTGCGCGCGCGCAAGTTCCGCAAAGAACGCCCGTTCGCGGTACTCGTGCCGGACCTCGCGCGAGCGCGCGAACTCGTCGAACTCGATGCCCGAGGCGAGGCGTTCCTCACGTCGATCGGCCGCCCGATCGTCTTGGGCGTCGCCCGCGTGAACTTCGCCGGCGTCGCACCGGGGAACCGCGAGCTCGGCGTGATGCTCGCGTACACGCCGCTGCACGCGCTGCTCTTCGCCGACGGCGCGCCGCAGACGCTTGTGCTCACGAGCGCGAACCGCTCGAGCGAACCGATCGCCTACGAGGACGCGGAAGCGCGCGAGACGCTAGCGGGAATCGCGGATGCGTTCCTGATCGGCGAACGTCCGATCGCGCGGCGCATCGACGATTCCGTCGTGCGCTCGCAGGCGGGCCGCGGCGCGATGCTGCGCCGTTCCCGCGGTTTCGCGCCGCAATGCGTCGCGCGGGTTCCGAGCACGCGACCGATCCTCGCACTCGGCGGCGATCTCAAGAACGCGATCGCCCTCGTCGTCGAGGGAAGCGTCGTTGCAAGCCAGCACATCGGCGATCTCGAACAGCATGCGGCGCGAAACGCGTGCCTCCAAACGGTGCACGATCTCTGCGCGATCTACGCCGTGGCCGCGGAGGATGCGCTGGTCGTTTGCGACGCGCATCCCGGGTATGCCTCGAGCGCGCTCGCGCGCGAACTCTCGCAAAATTGCCTCACCGTGCAGCACCATCGCTCGCACGTCGCGAGCGTGCTCGCCGAACGGGAAGCGTGGACGACGCGCTGCATCGGCGTGGCTTTCGACGGAACAGGCTACGGGGACGACGGAACGATCTGGGGCGGCGAATTCTTTACCGGCAGCGTGCGCGATGGATTCGAGCGCATCGGGCATCTTCGCACGGCGCAGTTACCCGGTGGCGACGCGGCCTCGCGCTTCCCGGTGCAAGCGGCTGCGGGATTTCTCACGGGAACGCAGGTACCCGACATGACGCGCGCACCGTTTTACTTTCCGCAGCGATTCGCGCACGCGCGCGAACTCGTGACCCGCGGCGTCCGCTGCTTTCCGACGACGTCCATCGGGCGGCTCTTTGATACGGTGGCCGCACTCGTGGGCTTCACGCGCGAAGCGACCTTCGAGGGTCAAGCGGCGATGTGGCTCGAGCATCTCGCGGCGTCGGCGCGCGTCGGATCGGACGAAGCGTATCCGTTCCCGGTCAACGCGGGCGAACTCGATTATCGGCCGCTGCTCGCGGCCGTCGTCGCGGACCGCGTCGCCGGTCGCGACGTCACGGCGATCGCGCGCGCGTTCCACGTCGCGGTTGCGGAGGCGATCGTCGCCGCGTGTGCTCGCGATATCGTTCTCCCGATCGTCGCTTCCGGCGGCGTCTTCCAAAACCGGTTGCTCGTAGAACTGCTGCGAGAGCGCTGCGGAAAGCGGCTATGGCTCAACGAAACGGTCCCGTGCAACGACGGCGGCTTGGCGCTGGGACAGGCCGCTCTTGCAGCGTTAGGGCCGATTGCGGCCGAGCCGCTCGTGGGCGTTCACCCATTCACCCGCGACGACGGCCGCGCCGAGCGATAATTCGCCGCACAACACTGTCGCCGCGACGATCTCCGCGAACTTGCGCGCTTTGCCCGTGCCGTAACACCCGAGCGTCTCCAAGCATTCGCGTTGCGTGGGCAGGCCGGTGCCGCCACCGTACGTCGCGACGATGAGCGAGGGTAACGTGATCGCGTAGTACAGATCGCCGGTCGGCGTGATGTCGGCGTACGCGACGGCGACGTGCGATTCGGCGACGTTCGCCGGGTCTTGGCCGCACGCGATGAACATCGCCGCGATGGCGTTCGCGGCATGCGATCCGTTATTCGTCGAGCCGGCCATCCACGCGCCGAGCGTCGAACGCAAGCGGCTGTTGAAGAGCACCTCGGCCGACACGTGCAGATGCTCGCGCAGCAGCGCGTCCGGCAACGTGATTTCGGCGACGACGCGTTTGCCGCGCGTGTGAAGCGCGTTGATATACGACGCCTTCTTATCGGTGTCCATGTTGCCGCTGAGCGTGAAGCTCACGATCTCGGCGATGTCGCGATACTGCTCGCGGATCCAGTGACACGCAACTTCGGTCGCTTTGCTCGACAAATTCTGTCCCGCCGCGTCTCCGGTCGTGAAATTGAATCGCAGGAACGTAAATCGCGCGGCGACGTAGCGCTCGATCGCGATCAGCTTGCCCGTGCGCGTCGAGGTCTCGGCGACCGCCGCGATCTCGCTCGTATGCGCGACGATCCACGTCGCAAACGCCTGCGCTTCGCGCGCGTTCGCAAAGCCGAAGACGGGCGCGCGCTGCATCGCGTCGCCGACGACCGTCGTCGTGATCCCGCCCGCCGCGCGCGTGATCCGCATGCCGCGACCGTAGCTCGCGAGCAGCGTCCCTTCGGTCGTCGCCATCGGTACGTAGAAATCGCCCGTCGCGTGCTCGCCGCGGACGCTGAGCGGCCCCGCGAACCCGAGCGGCACCTGCACCACGCCCGTGAGGTGCTCGATATTCCCCTTCGCCAGGTTCGTGTCGAACGAGACGTGCGACGCGTGCTCGAGCGTGGCGCCCGTCTTGCGCTCGATAAAGGCGCGCCGGAGCGCGATCGCCGCGGCGGAATAATCGTCGTTCGCGTCGCGCGGAACGCGTACGTCGTCGGTCGTGGTATCCATCGCGCTCGGGTAAGGCGGTCGGGCGCGCCGGCCCTGCCAGCGGCGTTTGCCCGAAACGGGAGTCTCAGGCGCCCAGCGACCTCGCCGCGGCGACCGCACGCGTGGATCGTTTGACGTTTTCCGTATGTGAAGTGCACCCTTGTTAATCGTCTTCAGGCATGCAACGATAGAAAACCATGCCTCGCGCGTGCGCTTCGCGCGGGTGGGATGGCACGAGCGGCGCGGATTTGAACGTCAAGATGGACTGGAGATAGCCTAATGTGCGCGACATGCGGATGTTCCGATGGCGCGGGTGCCGTGCTCCGTGGTACGACGGCCGGCCTCCACGTGCTCGCCGACGGAACGGTCCATGCCCACGATCATAGCGATGATTACGCGCACGCCGGGCATTCGCACGAACCCGCGCTCGACGCTAGCGGTGATTCGCGAACCGTCACCCTCGAACGCGCGGTCCTTGCGAAGAACGACGCGCTAGCCGCGACGAATCGCAGCTGGTTCGCACAGCGCCGCATTCTCGCGCTCAACCTGGTAAGTTCGCCTGGCTCCGGCAAG
>JAABUX010008613.1_pt1 | contig 11724 bp, 6 predicted proteins | sample 5561851 | NCBI WGS metagenome assembly JAABUX01 (sample SAMN10711883, study PRJNA513361) | rock metagenome | isolation source: Antarctica rocks | place: Antarctica: Victoria Land, Richard Nunatak red sandstone | collected 2016-01-03 | reverse complement strand
TCAGTTGGAGAGAGCTGAGCGATTCGGCAAGGGGGAGGCAGATCAGAACAACAGCCACCGCGATGCGGTTGAGCAGCCGGGTCTTCTTTTTGATTCTCTGCCCGTCGAACACCTTGTGCACGTGGGTTAGGGAGATGATGCTCATGCAAAGTAGTGAGACGCCGAAGCCGGCGCAGTAAAACCATCTCAGACCCTTGGGCGTCTCGATCTCGGACTTTGCCCCGTAAGCGGCCGTCAAGTCGTCGGGATTACTATCACGGCAGTCCCTAACGAGGACCAGCTTGGACAGAGAAGCCCCAGCGAGTACGTATGCCATGATGAATGGCAAGTGTGCGGTCAACCATACGGTCGAGGACACGATGTGACGGCGGATGGCGTGGGTATGGAGGTTCCACGAGTCGATTTCGAAATAGAGCCAGTTGAAGCTGAAAGCTTGGATGAGTCCGAGCACGGCTTTGCCGAAGAAGGCGTTGATGCCATAGGGAGCTCTGTTTTGGAATAGAAGAGCGACAACGGAGTAGCCGAAGACAAGGGTCACGAATGCGTTGGTCCTTTCCGTTTTGTGTTCGATGTTGATGGCAGGGATGAAGTCGAACCATTTGGCGGTTTTGGATATGAATTCTGGATGTCGATTCTCTACCCATCGCTTTATCGACATGATACCAATGGCGCCAAAGATATCGACGACGATCGCAACCCAGATCAAAGATAGCCGATCAGGGTATTCGAGTTGGATACTGGCAATCCAAAGAGCACAGGGGATGGCTACCATTGTGGCGTTCACTATCATATATCCCCGTACCATCGGTATGAGCCACGCGATCCAGAGATAGTGAACGGCGTTGAAGAGCATTGAGGTCAAATAGAAGGCAATCATCTGTATCCAAGTGCTATCAAAAGCCTGCGATATATTCAAGGTAAAGCCGAACAGACAGATCATGACGAACAAAACCAGTATGCGTTGGAAAATGTCATTCGTCTCGAACCAGCTAACAATCAGGGTCAAATCGCTCCACATCTTCCAGCCTAGGATAAAGGTGACAGAAAATCTCATGAGCCCGAAGCCTGTGGGATCCTCTGCCGCGGCGTCTCCGACTACGGCTATAATCCCAACGTAGAGGAGGTCCACAAACAGCTCAAACGATGCCACCTCTTCAACTTCCGAGGCTCGCCAGAGAAGACTTCTGTGCCAGTATTGTCTTATTATGGGCTTCCTCCAGAATTTCAGGGCTTGTCCTTGCCGACGCTCGGCATTCCAGTCCCGCTTCTCGTGCGTGGATGAGAAGTCTTCGCGGATTGAGCTTGAGCTGGAGGGTGTTCCGGTGTTTTTTGTCCTGATATGGGCGTCATAGCCAAATTTCGAGAAGTTCGCGTCCAATAACACGCCATGATCAGTCAAATGATGTAGCTCATCCGATAGTGTGTCCAGCTGCATCTTGACTTGCTCTATCTCATCGTATACTTTCCCATGCGCATGGCGTAGATGAAATTGCTGCTGTTCATGGTGCGCATGAATTTCTTGCACAGCTGCGAGATGTTCGTCTGTGCCGTGTATGTACAAGTCAAAGTTGTCGTCCGGCTCAGTCTTGGGCAGTGTGCGTGTCAGGTAAACATGCTCCTCTGGGTCAGCAGCGATATGGACCCGTCTCCCATTGGGTCTTAACAACTTCCTCAATCGGTGACCCGTATGGTAATGCCCTTTCGAGTGCTCGGCTGAACTCTCAACACCATGTACTGAAGCGTTGGCCAGTCCATGACTTGGGCTTTGTGTTGGTGTGATACCTGAGGCCTGTGTTGGTGTGGTTGCCATTACAGCCAGGGCTATCTCAAGTTCGATTCACTGAAGACAAACTCTTTACAGTAGCCCGCCTGACTCGTTCTTGTAGACATCCTTTCCATAGCTTTGATCACTAATCGTGGCAGAAAACCGAAGAGCCAAGAGGTGGAAGTGGGAGTGGGGTGTAGTAAAGCTCACGTTTTTTAGGGTTAGGGTTGAGATACAGATTGGTCGAACGGGCTAACGAGATCTGCTAAGCTCCATCACCATTTCCATATATTTGAACTTTGAGACCACTGCCACGAACGACCTGAGCACATATCCGTAACGAGACTTCGAGTCGTTGACGATCGCCTTTGACCATGCCTGACCAGTCCCATAGCATCGACCAATCTCGGGACCCTTGCCCTTGGTAATACTCCTACAAGCATATAAGAATATCAAGCACTAACGAAACTGATTATAGGGTAGTCCTGAGTGACTTCGGTGGGGCGTTTTGTATGGGTACGCTGGCACTGATAGACATCAAACCACCACCGCAGTCTCGTCCCCAACAGCTAACACCCTCTTCCTCTCACAGGCGGTGCAGGTGGCGCAATCTGGCACGGAGTCAAAGGCTTCCGCAACTCACCCTACGGCGAGCGACGAATCGGCGCCGTCACAGCGATCAAAACGCGAGCGCCGGTCCTAGGTGGTAATTTCGGCGTATGGGGTGGCTTGTTCTCGACGTTCGACTGTGCGGTGAAGGGGTTCCGGAAAAAGGAGGATCCGTATAATGCGATCATTGCTGGGTTTTTGACGGGGGGCGCTTTGGCGGTACGGGGGGGGAGGAGGGCGGCGACGACGTCAGCTATTGGGTGTGCGTGTTTGCTGGCGGTGATTGAAGGTGTGGGGATTGGGATTCAGAGGATGATGGCGGAGAATACGAGACTTGATGTAAGTTGTTCCAGTCGGAGTATATGGAGTAACAACTCACACCATGTCAACAGCTACCACCACCTCCAGCTGCTCCCTCGCCAGCTGGAGTTGATCCACAGTCGCCGATGGTTGCTTGACCATCTTTTACCGGATTTTCAGATACTCTACTCCCGCCGCATTTGGCACTTCAATTTGATTACGACTTGGGAACGGCGACGGCTCCTACGTCCTCTTGTTCAGAAGTTCTGCATAGCGGTTTATGGGATATGGATGTACAATATAGGCAAGGGAGTGATTACGACTTTAGAGACTCACAGTGGTCTCATTGTCAATCTCTACATCGGACAGCATGCAAATGCTGAGCCCTTTCCGTGATCCCATTTTCCATTCGTTTAGGCTAATGCCCACTCTCATTCCTCTCCACCAATTCACCCACCCCCAGTCCTCTCCCCAGCTTCACCTTCCTCTTCCTCTTCTCCTTCCCCCCCTCCTCCTCGCCCTTCTTCCCAACCTCACCCACCTCCCCACCTTCATCCGCATAGGCATCGTCCGCTTCCAGCATTTCTCGCATGGGATTCAGGTCCATCCGCATGCTATACGCATCCTCCCCATCCGCATAATACTTGGGCTCGATCTTCTCCATCTGAAACCCCAACGTGTCCCTGTACAAACGCAGCGCGGCAATGTTGGCCAAGCGAACGTGAAGCGAGACATATTGAGCACCGTAGGTTTCGGCCATTGCTCTTTCTGTGACATGAGGTATCATTAGCTACCTAGAGTCGCTCAACAGTGCATATTCATCATACGGCTCTGTCTCATAAGCTTCTCGGCCAATCCTAACCGCCTATGCGTTCTCATCACACTCAGACTCGTAATGTGACCATGCTGTATGCCGTTCACGGGCTCCTCCTCCATCTTGGCAAGGACATATCCGACGATTTTAGGGGGATCGTATGGGGTTTTCTTGGGGCGCGATGCATCGACGGCAACGTAGGATAATTGCGGCCATGTGAGGGCGTGGTAGAGGTAATATTTCAAGAAGTAATTTTCGGGTAGGTTGGTGATATTGGTGGCTTGGACGTGGGGGATGTCAGCGGCGGTGAGGACACGGATATCCATTTGTAGGGTAGGATGGGGAAAGGCGATGCGCCCCGAAGATTTTGCGTGAGCGCGAGTATTTGACAAAAGAATGCTTTGATACTCCGAACGCTTTAAGGCATTGGGCCGAGGCTAGAACTATTCTACGGCAAGGCCCTCGCAAGCGTCCGAAGCGAAAAAGCTGCGAACCGAATGCTATGCCCGCTGCTGCTAGAAGAGATATCCTACAACACCAACGCAACCTTCTACGTGCTCCGAATTTAACTTCCATCAGTATGAAAGCAAATCTACCCTCTGCTCTTCTGCACCGCAGATTATCCAAGACAGACAGCCCTGAATCCCATAGCGCTAACTACGAATACTCAATTTATGTATTCTTTAACACAGCACAATATCACCATCACCCCTGAGACAACACCAGACGAGCTCTCCGTTCGCCTTCTTACGAATACTTATTCATATTGAGATTTTGGCGGCCTTGACTGGTCTGTTTTGATGGCACATTCAAGTGCTACTATCTGTTCCAGCTTCTGGATTCACTGTTTTTGAGATACAGATGTTGGGATTCAAAGAAAGCTTTCGTGTACGATAGGTTCATGTTACGTTTGAGGGTGTGACTAGGTCACTCGAGGGAATCTCCTTATGGTTCTTTCTTGGAGAGCAAAGGGGAAGGATCAATTGGGGAGAGTTGCCCAGGGTCTGTATTTTGTATTTGAATTTCATACTACCACTATCTAGCTACTCAGAGCTAATGAGAGCGGTCTATATCTCTCTTGCCGAAGAGGAAACCGTGACCCACGGAAGAAAACCTTGTCCCGTACTCCATTTACCATCGCGTTTCTAGACCTCTAGACACTATATGCTGTCCTATCCCGTGCTCTCCATACGGTCTTATACGCATCTTTCGCTAGGGTTGCCTACCCCTCTGCCCTCCGGCTGAAGCCTGTCCACTCCTACGCAGCTCCAAAGAGTTGTTCCCTCGCCAGCGTGGACTGGCCGAGTATACCCCGTTGGATGACCCACTCGGTCGCCGCCTTCAGCCCCTTCGAAGTTGATACTATCCGGCGGAAGTCGTTTAACCCCGCCTTCTGAACCCAGGGTCTATTTCTCCATATAATCATCAATGGTCAGTGCAAGCAACGCATTCATCGAACCTGGAATCTTGACTGATGCTTGATTTTCTGTGTACCACGTAGCTATTTTAAATTGCTTTCCAATGTGAAGTTTATAAAGTATTTACATAAATGCTGGGCTGTTCAAAGATGCTCAGCACCATCCGTCGTCGTAAAACGGTTCCCTAAAACCCAACACCCATAGAATTCAAATGTTTTCGCTTTGTGAAAATGCAAATTCTCCATGCCATACGAGCTGGTTTTTCGCCTAGGCGCTCGATTCACCCAGTTGGTGGAGCACAACTGTCATGCAGAGGACGGAATGTGCGGCTCATATCAAGTATAGGACATCTAGCTGGTGAACCTCCACTCGATGTTGTGGAATCTGCCTGTACCCCCAGCGGTAGGAAAGACCTGCTCGAACAAAGCCTTTGAAAGGTCAAGAGATTGTCCTTGACAGTCCGCGCACTTGTCGGTGAGTACTCCTTCGTATTCCTGGCCATTGGCAGAGATTTTGAGAGTACGACCACAGTAAGGGTTCGTTTTACCATTGCCATTTGACTCGGTACCCATCATATCTTTAGCAAGCGCGACATAGTAAGGGCTGATAACCGGATCCACCCAGCCGCAGGAACCAGCTGCCCCGGCTCCCTCGAACGTGGTCACGTCGCTGGCCGTACACTTGCCATTAACGGTACCGCACGCACCGCCAGTAGCGCCCGAATCGGAAGTAGAGCTAGAAGGTGCAGGTGAGCTGGGTACGGGTGCTGCATACGACTGAACTGGGGCCACTGCCTTGACCTCGGGTTGCGCAATTACTGCAGGAGTGCTAGACGGGGTGACGGACGGTGCTGGGGCAGGTGTGGAAGTAGGGACCGGTGTGGACGTAGGAGCCTGTACTATGTCCGCGGCTAACTTATTTTGCTGTGGAACGTAGACTGAGGTCGAGCTCGTTTGTGCTGAGGTACTGGCTGTAGAAGCTGAGCTTGAGGAGGTTTGCAAAGTGGTTTGCGGGTTTTGTAGCAGACGAGGGTCACCTTCTTGGACGTAGACTGTGGTATAGACATCGACAGTCTCGGTGACCTCCTCGATGAAGGTGGCAGTGTAGCCTCTTTTCTCCAATGGGACAGCTGCGGCCACTGCGAGAAGGGCACTGAGAGCAATGGGGATGAAAGACTTCATATTGATGAGGGGTCTTCGTATATATTATATGTGGTTATGAGTACGTTCAGGTCGAGGATCAGTCCGTAAATGAGTGTGGTAAATGAATGTGAGTAATCGACTGGCGATCAAAGTGCTTCGGATGTGATTTCGAAGTTGTTACGAGCTGGCTGCTGCGTGTGGGATACTGTGGGAGTGTGGTGAGTTGCGGGCTTTTAACACTGGGCAAATGAGGGTAGATGCTAGCTCCCCGTAAAATGAAAGGCTGCTTGTCTCTAGGACAGCAAAGAAGAAAAGTGGTAAAAAAAGATATGGAGACAAAGACGGACTGATTGACGAGTGAGTGTGGTAAGATGGTAAAGAACAAAAAGAGAGAAAGGAGAGCAAAGGGAGGGAATTTTGTTGTCCGGCCTAGGGGGTCTCTCGCATCTAGCCGAAGATCTTCAGGCACACCAGTGTCCAGGCCCAGGGGTCAAATATTGGCGGCGACGCTAGTCTCCGTCCTCCGCCACCAAAAAAACCCCTGGCAGCCAATGGCTTTTGCGCATGCCACTTCTTCCACCTTCCTCTCCCTTTCATCCCCACTTATTCAGACTTGGTCGGAGGGGTGAGATCTTGCCTGTGCATTCTGGTTCGTCCAACACTTCTGGAACAATGCGCTGTCAGCCAGGATGACTTGACGCTCCACGTAATCCATGATCCTTTGATAGAGATAATCACAGATGCTGTCTCCATCTGTTGGTCATGCCTCCAACGCTCGGTGTCCTGATCATACGTAGCTGACGATGAAACATCGATGATGCGGGAGGCTGCAGGTGAAGGCCCGACTGTTTCTCGGCCATGCAGATGCAGCACTACACATCAGTCAAGATGGATGTACCTTGGCAGTAGCAAAACCCTCGCCTCCCAGATACGGGCACTTCCAGTCGAATGATTGTTTGACCAATGTGGATTCAACGTGGATTCAACTCTTCCTCATTCAGGGTACCTTCTTTATTCGTCCAAAGGTTATGGCGCATTCTGCTTGTTATTACAGATGCAACAAGGCTGCGATCGTGGCCACTATTGTCAAAGTCGCTTTCCACGGTAAACCGCTCCGCGACCCTTTTCCTATCGATGGGATTGTGTGTCCATTGCTAGGGTTACTACCAGGACCAGGTGTGGAGCTACTTGGGGGCGATGTCAACGCATTGTTAGCAGGGGGTCCGCCGGTCTGCAAGCCTCCTACGATCAAGCCGCCCAAGCTACCTTCCAAGCCTGCAGAGGTTATGCTCTCTGAGCCCACCATCAAATCGCTTGTCGATTTTGAGAACACCAGCACCCCCTCCACCGTTGCAACAGGTGCGCCTCGAGAGAGTGTGCGGTCTACCTGCATAGCGGTTGTGGTGGCTGGGATGGCTTGAAGAGTATTACTCTTCATGAGTTCAGTTTTGAGCCATTCTGGGGTGCCAGTACCTGTGAAAGTGGGTGACTCATGAATATCGGTATCACCGTCACCAACGACGAGGTAACTTGATGCGTCTAAGGACACTGAAGCTCGTACGATTGCAACGCCAACGGTCGTCGTGGCGGCGGAGGCTCGTTCTTGGGATGAGACAACGGCAGCCTCGTTGACTGGCGTAGTTTCCGAAGCAGGACTAGGGATGGAAAGTAGGTATGGCATGCCTCCAAATTGAATGCTATGAGCTGTAGCAATGGACATTGCGTCCTCCGATATCGCCATAGCCGCAGGTCCGACCATAATGGTATGGCCTTGGATCGATACTCCATCCGATACAGCTTCTATTGCATGTCCGCTACGTGATGTAGCAAGAACACTATCCAAGCCTGATAGATGCACGATCGGATCGCCGCCATTATTTCCATTGCTCTGCACAGTGTGTATAACCCTAGAAGCTGTTACCGCACTGTTACTCTTCCCAGGCCGATCGGAAGCATCCGTAACCATAGCGTTATCAGCCGGTATTATGTACACATCTGGGACAGGTGAAGCACTTGAAGACAAGGAGATTTGAGCTGGTAGCGCTGCGGCGCTCTCGGCAGACGGTGAACTTTCTGGCCTCTGTTGGCTCTCAAACGGTAGGCCAGTCTGAAGAATATCCGGTTGCTTATTTGGAGAAGCTGGCAGCTCGCTCTGGGGTTTGGGGGCAAGAGCGCTCTCCATCCGTGACATCTGATTAGGTGAAGCGCGGTCCGGACCCAGACGAGATATTGCCTCTTCCGTTGGCTTCGCGAGTTCTAACCTGCTTGATCGTGATGCCATCCCAGGGTCTTGAACAGTCCCGCTTTGCTTATTGGGATCATCCAACGTCTCTGCACTCATTCCTGGCTGTGTGGATCCAGGTTGCGGCTGGTGACTGTGCAGATCTTGCCCAAGTCCTGATCCCGGATCCGTTGTCTTACCACTCGGAGGTACGCTTTGACTCTGTACAGACACAGAACTTGGCTCCTTCATTTCCGCGGTCTTTGATGCGCCCATATCCACAACTGGACCTGGCGTGGGGACCATCGGAGACGCTGTGGCTTGGACGGTCGTCACGTCTGGAGCCATTGCGGTAGCCACCGCCAGGGTCTTTGGTGGATCGTACGCTGTGAAAAATGCATCTGAAACCAAGGAATACGCAGGATCTATTTCCATGAATTTCTTCGGTAGAGCAAGAAGCGGACGATAGGGTTCGCCAGGCGCTTGCATGTACCAATTCTCTTCCTGAATGACAAGGGCGCATCAGCAGATTTCGAGGGGCTTTTAGGACGTTCAGGCTCACCATCACACTTTGGGGTGGACAAGGTAGGTCGGCGAAGTTGAAACTTCTTGTTGCAAAGTTCTGATGAGATGAGCCCACAGGATTATAGAGAGGTCCTGCAATTGTTGACAAGTCTCCTGCAGCGAAGGTGAGCATCGTTTCTGTTATAGCTGCCTGTGACCCAACCGCTCCACACCAGTCAGCGGCGGATATGCTGTGGAAATTGGCATATATAGATGGTGAAGTACTCCTCGGTATTAGTGAATGAGAGGACGAGACAGCTCTGTAGCTGAGCACTCACAATGTGAAAGTCCCAGACACGATGGTACTGACTGGCGAGCCGTCATCTTGTGTTATTGAAGTTGGAATAACCAGTGAATGCCCTCTTGCGTGAACAGACTTCTGTGCAACGCTATTTTGGGTAGAGGTAACTGAGTCCGCCATGGCTGAAGTCACTTCGATGCAAGCTGGCGGCGACCACGGATTGACAAGAGGTATCTTGAACGTTAGGGAGTTGATCTCTGTGATTCGGGCTGTGGTGATTATGGACTGTATATTCGTTAACGTCGTCCAGATTTGTTCCGTTCCAGGGCTACCAAGGACGGAGATCATCATTGACGTTGTTGGAGCCCTAGCTGTGCAGCCCCAGTATGCCAGTCCTGAATCCGTTGTGGCGCCGTAATAGAGGGGGCTGACACTATGCCCAACGACTGATAGGCATGATGTATTCGCACCTGGTTCGGGCCAGTAGTAGATGTCGACGTTCTGAGCCTCGATGATGGCGTTCCCGCAGCAGGTTTCTCCAACAGCAGTAGCCTCGGCGGTAGTCGAAACAAGAGTAGTGCCGGCCTTGACGATGGTGGTAGTGGAAGAGTGGAGGCTCTTCATCAACGATATACACTGAGTGCCTCTCATCCAGTCCTTTATCTTGGTCATGGCTAATAACGTCTCTGGTGGCTCGTACAGAGTACATGAATAGGATGCGTTGTTACCCTGCTTCCAGCAGGGCTTCTCATCCATCATCCACATGTTCTCGAAGAAGTTTCGCGCTGCGGAATCTACATCACCAGTGCAGGAGCTGTCCCAAAGGACGCATTGATCGCTCAGAGATAGTGAAGGGCCATCCCAAGTCTTTGTCCCTGAGCAAGAGGGTCCTCCTACCAGACACTTGATGCCCGAAGAATTGGGAGCTTGCGCATATGCTACCGGAGCAGTGGTAATGGTACTGTTTTGTGCGCTGGGCCGATATCCAGATGGGCCAACATATGAAGTACCGCTAGAGCCCTTGAGCGCCTGCAACGTCGCTGTTGGAGGGTCTGGAAGCCTTCTGAACAGTGTGTGTGGGCTTGGCGTGACTAATCCAGAGGCGATGCCATCAAGAACGAGTACCAAAGTGAGTAGCACTGCATTGGACAAGTAGAGCATACCTTCTCCTTTGGTTCATAGGAAGCTATTACCCGGATGGGAAGGAAGGCTTTCCAAAAGAGGTAAGACTAATCACAGCAGATTCCAGCCTGTCGGAATATTGCACGTGAACGAAATATTTACATGGAAACACCGAAAAACAAAGACAGAAAGGTTTAGGAAGGAGAGAAGAAGGGCAGGAGAGGAATTTTAATCTGTGCTGCTGGGCCTCACTGAGAGAAGCACCTAGCTGGTACTAATCAAATTAGCCGGACTAATGTGGCACAGTTCCACTGTTGACAACATGTCCGATCTCGCTCTCGTATCACTTCATAGTATACGGAGCACAGGTTGACGTATTGAAAGTCATAGCACATCGGTATTCTGCCATCCTGCTCCAAGCCGAAGCTGGGAACTGCCTTTCTAGATCCTTGTATCAAGATCCATCTTGTTAGCTTGGTACTGAACAAGCTGAACATGATCTTGTCGTATCGTTACACAGTCTTTGCAGATTGGTCGCTGCAACCGCCCAGGAATGGCAAGCGTGAAACAAGTGTAAGCGCCCTGTATGCACGCTCCTTCGCTCAGCCTCCGGGAAGGATTCTAATAGCTTGCTCATCTTGTGGTATGATGGTGTTTGACCAATGATGTCGAAGGCAATAGCAAAGCAGGTTTTTGTGGTAAGGATGCGAAGAAAGGAAAGGAAAAGTTACCTAAGAAGCATTCGTAGAAATAAAGTGTCAGACAACTGTTGAGCTGTAACCGCGCGAGTAGTGGTTATAATGGCCATCGTTGTTATTTTGGTCAACTCTCCTTTGCGTGTTTTCTTTGATATTGGGAAAGAACGCAGTGTGTAGTCAAGACTTGTCCAGAAGACTGGTGCTGCCGTGATGGTATATTGTCTCAATATAGAAGAATTCACCTACTTCTGGTTCACGCCCTCCCCTTCCACAACGATCGATTTTGATGATTTGTTTTCGCTGCAGATATTGTAGAGAGTCTAAAACTGAATAGTCCCTGTAGCAGAATATTTCTCATTACTAGTCCGGCTACAGATCTATAAAGCGATCGCAATCTGGCCTAGAAGAACCCTGGAACAGGACCCCGGAGTCCGGAGATTGGAAGCTCCGGGACGCTAGCCCGTTAGGGCTGGACCAGAAGTAATGAATTCTTCTACCGGTACTTTGATCTTCAACTAGGAGTTCTCCACGAAGCGCTTAAAGTATGCGCCGCCTCGAGCTACCAGGGCGAAAACCACACTTCCTGACCAATGACTGCCCTTACCGCCCAGTCCAGTGACGCTGAAACAACAGTTCGTTTTTGGGACCTCGATATCGGTGTTGGCAGCAGAGCATGTACCACGGACCGTTGGATAGACCGTTGGACCCCGAGGACTGATCAGGAGTGCTTGGAAGGCGTTATGCCTTTATCATGCGATTTCTTCGTCAAGCTTACCGTGAGCATCAGTTCACTGGAAGTGTAAATGCTGGCGGGAAAATTATGCAATGAC
>JAABUX010008612.1_pt1 | contig 11725 bp, 11 predicted proteins | sample 5561851 | NCBI WGS metagenome assembly JAABUX01 (sample SAMN10711883, study PRJNA513361) | rock metagenome | isolation source: Antarctica rocks | place: Antarctica: Victoria Land, Richard Nunatak red sandstone | collected 2016-01-03 | reverse complement strand
GCCGACGGGCTGCGCGAGCGGCGACGATGTGGGCACGCCGGGCAACGCGGCCGGATGCGCACTGGCGGGGGCGCAGCAGGCGGCGGACGCGCAACGGGGCCAGGCGCTTTCGACATGCTGAAGAATTCGTCAGCGCGCATAAGTGCTGGGACGACGGGGAGCGAGGGCGTCTAACCTGGGACGGGCGAGACTAACGGGCGAGACTAACGGGCGAGACTATTGGTAGAGTAACCAGCGCAGCGGATGCCGCGGGTCCCACGACGGGGTGTAGACGAAGGTGGCGCCCGCCTCAAGGGGATGGTCGAAGCGTAGCGCGCGCTTGATAGTGACGCCCGGCGCGAGGCTGAGCGACCGCAGCGGGTTGACCACGTCCGGGTTGGGGCGGTACGTCCGCCCGTCGACCCGCAGCGAGACATCGCGCGGCGCGACCGGCCGCGCCGCCGTTCCCGTATTCCTGAGCGAGAAGTCAATTTGCGTGCGCGCCACTGTCGAGCCGACGGCAATGACCTCGGGGGCGGCCACGACCCCGGCGACGCCTCGCACCTGTACGGCTACCGGCCCGTGTCTGATGACCGTGGTAGACCCGGTCGTGTCCCTGGCCGTCCCCGCTCTCCCATTTAGATATGACCAGACCAGTCCGGTAGCGATCAGCGCGACCGCGACCAGCAGGCGTCGCGGGCGGAGTTGGCCCGGCCCGAACTCTGGTGACATCGCGGCAGGACGGGCGCGAACCGCCGGGTGGACCGGCGCTTGCGGTTGTGACTGGCGTGGTGGTTGCATACGGTGTAGTGTACCATTGGTATAGCGACCGAACCCTGACCAACGGCCAGGACAAAGACAAGCACACGGAATGGAGTGCGAGCAATGAGTGTCGAGGACAGATTGACCGCCGCGGGCTTCCCCTTGCCCGCCCCCACGGCCCCGGCCGGCGCCTATGTGCCCGCGGTCGCGGTACCTGTCGCGGCGGGCGTCGCGCTGGTGTACACCTCGGGCCAAATTCCAATGATTGAGGGCGCGCTGCCCTCGCGCTACCAGGGCAAGGTCGGGGCGGCGGTTGACCTGGAGACGGCGCGCCAGGCCGCGGCGCAGTGCGCCGTCAACGCCCTTGCCGCGATCAAAGGCCTCGTCGGCGACCTGGAGCGCGTGGAGCGCGTGGTCAAGGTGGTTGGATTCGTGGCCTCGACGCCGGAGTTTACGCAACAGCCCGAGGTGATGAACGCGGCCTCCGAGTTGCTGCACGCCGCGTTCGGCGCGGCTGGCCAGCACGCGCGCTCGGCCGTGGGCATGCCCGTGCTGCCGCGCGATACCTGCGTCGAGGTCGAGTTGATCGTCCAGGTGCGGGAACAGGACAGCCCGGCCTCATGAGGGTGGCGCTGGCCCACGACTACCTCAATCAGGAGGGCGGAGCGGAGCGCGTGGTACGGGAGTTCTGCCGCGCTTACCCAACCAGCCCGCTGTACACCTCGCTCTACGACCCCGGCGTTATGGACCCGTTCTGGCGCGGCGTGGACGTGCGCACCAGCTTTATGCAGCGGCTCCATCCGCCCCTGCGCGTGGCCAAGATGCTGCTCCCTCTCTATCCGATGGCCTTCGAGTCGTTTGACTTCTCGGGCTACGATGTCGTGCTGAGCAGTTGCAGCACCTTCGCCAAGGGCATCATCACCGGGCCCGACACGGTCCATATCTGCTATTGCCACAGCCCGGCGCGCTTCGCCTGGATGTATCACGACTACGTGGCCCAGATGCGGTTGGGCCGCGCGGCGCGCACCGTGCTTCCCCTGCTGACCGGGCGGATGCGCGTGTGGGACTACGCGGCGGCGCAGCGGCCCACGCTGTACCTGGCCAACTCGCGCATCACGGCGCGCCGCATCGCCCGCTTTTACCACCGCGAGGCGACCGTGCTGCACCCGCCCATCCCCGTCGACGAGTTCGCGCCATCCGCCTCCCAGGAGCCCTACTTCCTGGTGCTGGCCCGTCTGCTGTCCTACAAGCGCATCGACGTGGCCGTGGAGGCGTTCAACCGGCTGCGCTGGCCCCTCAAGATCGCGGGCAGCGGTCCCGACGAGGCCAGACTGCGGGCGCTGGCCGGGCCGACCGTGAGCTTCGCCGGCCAGGTGAGCGACGAGGAGCGCCGCTACCATCTGAGCCACTGCCAGGCGCTGATCTGGCCGGGCGAGGAAGACCTCGGGCTGGCGCCCCTGGAGGCGTTGGCCTCGGGCCGTCCCGTTGTCGCCTTTCGTGGCGGCGGGGTGCTGGACACGCTGGTCGAGGGCGTGACCGGGTGCTTCTTTCCCGCGCAGACGCCGGACGCGCTCGTCGCGGTGTTGCGGAGCTTCGACCCGGACGCCTACGATCCCGCCACGCTGCGCGCGCACGCCTTCGCGTTCGATGTCGGCGCCTTCCAGCAACGGCTGCGCGGGGTCGTGGAGACCTGCGCGACGGAGTGACGCCGCTGTCCATGAGCTTCAGCGTCGACCACATCCAACTCAACGTGAGCGACGTCGAGGCGACCGCCTGCTTCTGCCAGTGTGTCTTCGGGATGCGCCGCGTCCGCGCGTCGGAGGCCGACTGGCACAGCAGCAGAGCAGCCCGAGCAGCACGGTCACGAAGTGCTGATACCGCGGCTTGCTGACGCGCGCGGCGACGCTGCTGGCCCACTGGCGGACACGGGCGTCAAGGCATACAATCGGGATGGGCATGGCGTTTCTCCTGGCGACAAGGGCGTGTGAGCAATCTCTTGGGACCAGATCAAGCGCCATGTCTCAATCCCTCCTAAAAACCGCAAAGATAGAGGATGAAGAGAATGCCTGTGTCGTTTTCGTCTCAATCCGCGCCTATGCCCTCGATCCCACCGCTCAATGCCGCTGCCGCCGACGTCGCCTGGCGGCCCACGTCGGACTACATTGAGCGCAGCCGCCTGCTCCGCTTCATGCGGGCGGTGGGCGTCGGCGCGTACGACGAGTTGCTGGCCTGGGCCGCGGCCGACCCGGCGCGCTTCTGGGACGCGACGGTGCGCGACCTTGACCTCCAGTTCTACCAGCCCTACACCCGGACGCTCGACCTCTCGGACGGCCTGCCCTGGGCGCGCTGGTTCGTGGGCGGGCTCTACAACTATGCCCACGACGCCGTGGACAAGCGCGCCACCGGCCCCGACGCCGCGCGCGTCGCCGTGGACTGGGAGGGCGAGGAGGGCGCCACGCGCACGCTCACCTACGCCGAGCTCCACGCCGAGTCCAATCGCATGGCCCACCTGCTGCGGACCCAGGGCGTGGGGCCAGGCGACCGCGTCGGCATCTTCATGCCCATGATTCCCGAGACCGTGGTAGCCGTGCTGGCCGTGGCCAAGCTCGGCGCGGTCTACGTGCCCATCTTCTCGGGCTACGGCGCGCCCTCGGTCGCCGCGCGCCTGTCCGACTGCGACGCCAAGGTGCTGGTGACGGCCGATGGCTCCTACCGACGTGGCCGCCCCATCGACATGAAGCGCGTGGCCGATGAGGCCGTGGCCGCGGCGTCCAGCGTGGAGCGCGTGGTCGTGGCGCGTCGCACCGGGCAGGAGGTGGCCTGGACGCCGGGACGCGACCTGTGGTGGCACGAGGCGGTCGCCGGGCAGCCGGCGGAGTTCGAGACCCACCGCACCGCGCCCGAGGACCCCTACATGATCATCTACACCTCGGGTACCACCGGCCGGCCCAAGGGCGCGGTGCATGTCCACGCCGGCTTCCCGGTCAAGGGCGCGCAGGATCTGGCGCACTGCTTCGACGTGCAGGCGGACGACACGCTGCTGTGGTACACCGATCTGGGCTGGATGATGGGTCCCTGGGCCATCAGCGGCGCCCTGATGCTCGGCGCCACGCTGATGCTCTACGACGGCACGCCCGACTACCCTGGTCCCGACCGCCTGTGGGACGTGGCGGCGCGCCACGGCGTCACCGTGCTGGGCGTGGCCCCCACGGCGGTGCGCGCGCTCAAGGCCCACGGCGACGAACCGGCCCGCGGACACGACCTCTCGCGCCTGCGCGTCTTCGGCTCGACGGGAGAGCCGTGGGACCCCGAGACCTGGCGCTGGCTCTTCGCCACAGTGGGCGGCTCGCGCTGCCCCATTGTCAACTACTCCGGCGGCACCGAGATATCGGGCGGCATCGTCGGCTGCACCACTATCACTCCGCTCAAACCCTGCTGCTTTGCCGGTCCCGTGCCAGGCATGGCCGCCGACGTGGTCGACGACGAGGGCCATCCGCTGCGCGGGCAGGTTGGCGAGCTGGTCATTCGCGGTCCCTGGCCAGGCATGACGCGCGGCTTCTGGTGCGACCCCGAGCGCTACCTGGAGAGCTACTGGTCGCGCCTGCCGGATACCTGGGTCCACGGCGACTGGGCCGAGATCGACGCCGACGGCTTCTGGTACATCCGCGGCCGCTCCGACGACACCATCAAGGTGGCGGGCAAGCGCGTGGGGCCGGCCGAGGTGGAGTCGGCCCTGCTGGGCCACCCAGCGGCAGTGGCCGCGGCGGCGGTGGGCGTGCCGCACGAGGTCAAGGGCGAGACGGTGGTGGCTTTTGTCGTCGTGCGGCCGGGGACCGACGAGAGCGAGGAGTTGCGGGCCGAGTTGGTGAGCGCCGTGACGGCGGTGTTGGGCAAGTCCCTGCGGCCCAAGCGTATCCACTTCGTGGGCGACCTGCCCCGCACGCGCAACGGCAAAATCCTGCGCCGCGTCATCCGCGCCCGCTACCTTGACCGCCCCCTGGGCGACCTCAGCGCGTTGGAGAATCCCGCGGCCATCGACGGGATCGCCCACGCGCGTTAGGCGGTAGGGTCAGGCAACGGCTGCTCTATTGGATCGGCAGGCCTATGCCGAGAGGCCACCAAAGCGTCAAGCATGTGTCGCGTGGCAAGCCACGATATCCACGACCTTTCCGGGACAGTTTGTCGTTGCTGGACAACGGAGGTCATCGACGATAGAGGCGATCCGGATCGATCAGGACGATGCGGTTCTCCGCGACAGCGGCCTCTCCTACGAGGTCGGGATGGAAGCCGCCACGTGAGAAGCATAGTCGCCAGGGATTGAGGACAGGATTAAGGTCTTTCTGTGCCGTGGTAAGACCCAAGCGTAGCCCGCCAAGGTCGCGCATATCCATCGGCGCGTTCGTCCACTTGCACTCGCCAACAATAACCGCTTCTCTTTGGATGGAGAGGGCCACGACATCGATCTCGTCCTGATTGTCTTTGGCGCCTCCCCACCACGATCCAATCTCGGCGATGTCCTGGTCTATCGGCAGTTGCGCGCGGCCCACCGCGCGCCACAGCCATTCGCGACAGACTCCCTCGAACACGTACTGAGATATGAAGAGATCGATCTCTTGCTGGATGCGCGATAAAGCCGCATCGGCTTGTCCGCGCCGGATCATGTTGCGGTAGCTGTCTATGAACCGGTACCAGAACGCCAGAAAAGGGTCCGAGATGTAGTAATGCGCTGGGGACCGTGTGTCTGATCTCGACGTTAACGCATTCACGCGGGCAACAACGCCGATGTCGACAAGTCTACCGAGTTGGGCCGAGATGTCGGTTGCGCTGTTGCGGCCGACAGCTTTCGCAATGTCTCCGGGGGTGTGTTGTCCCATCGCGATGACGCGAACGAGCGACGTATACACCCGGTCGGCGCGCAAGTCGGTGAAGCGCAGCCAATCCGGCTCCACAAATAATCTGCCGTCGGGATCGAGGAGCGTTTGGCGGACGTTTTCCCATAAGTCCAGGGAGGGGTCTACGTCGCGTAAGTGGCGAGGTAGACCGCCCCAAATAGCAAAGGCTCTGACCTTATCGACAGCGGAGAAGTGGGGATAGAAGTCCGCCGCATGCACATAATCGAGGGGCGTAACTTCGATCTGCCGCGTGCGCCTATTTTGCAGCGGTCCGTGCTCGTCGAGGGTGTGCTCGTGCATCCATGACACATGCGATCCCGCAAGGAACACCTTCAGGTTGGGAGTCGATTGATGCGCTCTATCCCACCACTTCTGTAAAATCGTCTCCACGCCAGGGTCTGCCTGAGCGAGATAAGGAAACTCGTCGATGACGAAGACAAAAGGGTCGTCTTTGTCGCGGTGCGCCAGATCGACGACGGCAGCGAGCACGGCGGAGAAAGAGTCCAACTGGCCGATGATGGCGCGTCCACCCGCAACCCTGTTCAGTTCCTGTGTCAGGTCGCCCAGTTGCTGTTGCATCAGTTGGGCGGTCGCCTGATAGTAGAAGCCGCGCGGCGGGATAGCACGGACGAGCAGCTCACTCTTGCCAACGCCGCGCCGGCCATACATGACGACCAACTCCGCCCGATTCGAACGTAGCGCGTTGCGTATCGTGGTTAGTTCCGACGAGCGGTTGTAGAAATCGTTGCTACCCCTATCTCGCATGCTCCGCTATCCTTATAATCATGTACCTTATAATCACGATTATAAGGTACATGATTATAAGCTGCTCAGCAAAGGAACGACACCGTGCATATCCTGGCGATATCCGGGAGCCTCAAGGCCAGTTCGAGCAACGCGACCCTCGTGCGCGCCATCGCGGCGATGGCGCCCGACACCATGGAGTTCACGATCTACGATGAGCTGGCCGATCTCCCGCACTTCAACCCCGACCTCGACCTCGACGGCGAGGACGCGCCCACGCCGGTCGTCCGTCTGCGCGGCCTGCTCCAGGCTGCCGATGGCGTGCTCATCTGCACGCCGGAATATGCCTTCGGCGTGCCCGGCGCCCTGAAGAACGCCCTCGATTGGACCGTGTCGTCGGGCGAGTTCGCGGGCAAGCCGGTGGCCGCGATCAGCGCCTCCCCGTCCTACATGGGCGGAGACAAGGCGCACGCCTCGCTCCTGCTGACGCTGACCGCGGAGGCCGCGACGATCGTCGACGGGGGGACACTGATCATCCCGGCCATCGGCAAGAAATTGGCTGCCGACGGCGATGTGTCGGACCCCGCGACGGCGCAGGCGCTCAGGTCGGTTCTCGCCGCGCTGGCGCGGACTATCAACGCGCGCTGATACGACGCCGGCTCGTCGTATTGGCTTTTACGTTGGCGAACCTCTCGACAAAAAGGCAGAACAAGGTACGGTGAAAGGGACGGTGAACGGATACAATCTAGCTTTCACGTCACGACGACACAGGGCCGCGACGTGGTCGAGCAAAGTCTCAACCGCACGAGGAAAAGCAGGCAAACCGCACATAATAGACGGGAGAAAATAGATGAGCGATGACAATAGCTACGAGGTCTGGTCGCCGGGCGACTATACGCTGCAGAGCGGGCAGACGCTGCCCGACGCCCGCCTGGCCTATGTGACGCACGGCACGCTCAATGCCGCGCGGGACAACGCGATCGTCTTCCCCACCTGTTACGCCGGGCGGCACGGGGACAACGAGTGGCTGATCGGCCCCGGCAAGGCGTTGGATACGGAACGCTACTTCGTCGTCGTCCCCGACATGCTGGGCAACGGTATCTCCTCGTCGCCCAGCAACACCCCTGCCCCCCACGACCGCATGCGTTTCCCCCACGTGACGATCCTGGACAACGTGACGCTGCAGCAGCGGCTGCTGCGCGAGCGCCTTGGCGTTGCCAGGGTCCAGTTGGTGGTCGGCTTCTCCATGGGAGCGCAGCAGGCCTACCAGTGGGCGGTCAGCTACCCCGACGACGTTGCGCGCATCGTGGCCATCTGCGGCGCGGCCACCTGCTCCCCCCACAACTGGGTGTTCCTGGAGGGCGTCACCGCTGCGTTGCGCGCCGACGCGGGCTGGCAGGGCGGCGACTACGACCATCCGCCCGTCACCGGCCTCAAGGCGCTGGGGCGCGTCTGGGCTGGTTGGGGCCTCTCACAGGCCTTCTACCGCGCCCATGCGTACCAGCAACTGGGCTACGCCACGCTCGAGGACTTCCTGGCCGACGAGTGGGACAAGGGTTTCCTGGACTGGGACGCCAACGACCTGCTGGCCATGGCCTGGACATGGCAGCACGCTGCTGTCGGCGCCACGCCTGGCTTCGAGGGCGACGCGGCGCGGGCGCTGGGCTCGATCCGCGCGCGTACCCTGACCATGCCCTGCCAGACCGACCTCTACTTCCCGCCCGAGGACAGCGCTCTGGAGGTGGCTCAGATCCCCGGCGCCGAACTGCGCGTCATCCCCTCCATCTTCGGCCACCGGGCCGGCGGCGGCAGCGTCCCCGCCGACAGCGCCTTTATCGAGAGCGCCGTCCGCGAGTGGTTTGCCATTGACTAAACGGCGCAGTTTATAAGGCAATATGTCCTCCGATAGAGTAACATAATGGTCAAAGTGCGCGATGTCATCGAGGCCGTGGAAGAGATGGGCTGGGTGTATGATCACACCATGGGTGACCATCGTATCTACGTGCGCCCTGGCCAACCTGGCGTTGTCACTATAGCAGGCAAGCTTGGTTCGAACATGCCGGAGGTACACTGAATCAGGTGTGTCGCGTTGCAGGCGTTAGCAAGGCGAACTTGAAAAGGGGTGGGTCGTGAGTGAGCAGAACTACCATATTGTCTACGAGCAAGGGCCCACGAGCTGGGGAGCATACGTCGAGGACTTGCCCGGTTGTTTTGCCGTCGGCGACACCTACGACGAGTGCGCGCGCCTCATCGGTGAAGCTATCCCCTTGCATCTTGACGCATTGCGCCGACAGGAAGACGCATTGCGCTCTCAAGGACGGAGCGGTGATACAGACCGCAGCCAGGATATGCAACGGACCGGTACGGCCTAGCTCCGTAGGTCATCGACGATAGAGGCGACCCAGATCGACCAGGATGATGCGGTTGTCTGCCTTCGCGGCTTCCGCGACGAGGTCAGGATGGAAGCCGCCGCGTGAAAAGCAGATTCGCCACGGGTTGAGGATGGGATTGAAGTCTTTATAATCGTGTGCCTTATAATCATGATTATAAGGCACACGATTATAAGATGCGCACCAAGGGAACGAGACCGTGCATATCCTGGCTATAGCTGGTCGGAACGCCGACGAGCCTCTTGACCGTCGCTACGAACCCTTCCGATTCCCGTGCAGCGTCTGGTCGACGACCAGCACGAACATATCCCAGGAGAACGTGTCGCGCCAGGCCGGTTCGGCTCCATAGTCGGGCAGGGTCGGATTGGTCTCCAGGAACTCATGGAGCGTCACCTGCCGGCGGAACTCCAGCGCCAGGCGCGCCTGCAGCCTTGGCAGGGCGTCCGGTAGGCCGTGCAATCCGGCGGCGCCGATGGACAGGGCGTCGTAGAGCAACCACGACGCGCCATTCTGGTAGTAGCCGGGAGCGCCGAGCGCCGCCGTTTCCGGGAAGCTGCCGTCGCCCCCCGGCAGCGCGGCGACGTAGTAGCCGGCCCCAAACGGCTTGAGGTGGTTGAGCGTGTTCAGCACCATGGCGTCGGTCAGGATGGGGCGGTTGAAGATCCACAGCGAGAGGAACTCCCCCGTCAGGGCGCTGGCGTCGCTGGCCGCCAATGTCGTGCTGAGCTGGATGTAGCCGAGCCGGGGATTATACAGGCCGCGGTACGCCTCCTCCGCCGAGGCGATGCCGTGCAGCGGGATAGACGACAGGCCCAGCAGCTTGGCGCAGCGTATGGCGACTGCGTAGAGGCCCTGATTGTAGGCGATGGTTGTGGCCGTGGGCCAGTTATAGGCGTCCCACCAGCTGTGGAACATGCCGGGCGGGGTCACCAGGTAGCCGTTGCGCTGGCGACTTAGCAGGTAGGAGAGCGCCCGCTGCAGCGACGCGATGGGCGGCGTGACGCCATAGAGGACATGATTGCGCCAGGCCCAGATGAGCAGCAGCGCGGCCGACTCGTCGTCGCGGTAGACGGGGCCGCGGTAGGGCACGGTGAAGTCGGTCGGCGGGTCGCCGTCGGCACGCTCGGCGGCGGCAAAGGCGTCGAGGATCGGCGCCGAGAAGGCGCGCTGACCGTAGGCCTGCGCCGCCCAGAACGAGTCGCGCAGGTAGGGATTACTGTAGGCATTGCTCGGGTAGATGACCGGCGGCGAGTACCGCAGGTTGCGATGCAAGGTCGTCGCAATAGCGGTGAGCAGTTGACGTTCCGAGGGGGCCGTGAGGGCGGTTGGACCAGGGCCAGACCGGACGGCAATGGCCGCAATGGGAGCTGGTGTTACCGGCGTGACGCTTATCATGACGACGAACAGCGGAACGGTCAAGCCTGCAAGCAGGCGGCCTCTCTTCACCCTGATTGTCCCTCCATGCGTCGAGTTCGATCTTTCAGCATTCAGCATTGTTCTACCGCGTACATACGCACGGCGGTCACAAGGCATGGTAGCATGCCGCGCTGGTATAACGCATCATTTATCCAATCCGGAGGAGCAAACTTTGTCTATGCGTGACGGGATATGGCGTAGGGGCGTAGGATAGAGTCAGAGAGGAAACGATGACCATTTTAACCGTCTACTACGACTATACCGACCCCTGGTGTTACGTGGCCGTCCCGCGGGTCGATTGGCTGCGCGGCGAGGTTCCCGACCTGGAGGTGCGCTGGTGGCCCTTCGAGTTGCGTCCCGACCTGCCGCCGCGCGGCGCGCGGCCGCAGAATCCGGCTTTTTTGCGGCGCAAGATCCAGTACGATATCGACGAGATGACGCGCGAGCTCGGCGTGCGCATCCATGTACCGTACGACCGGGTCACGAACTCGCGTCTGGCCCTGGAAGGCGCCGTGTTTGCACGTGAGCGCGGCGACGCCGCCTTCGACGCCTATCACCGCGCCATCTTCGCCGCCTACTTCGAGCGCCAACAGGACATCGGCGCGCTCGCTACCGTCGTCGCCATCGGCGGGAAGGTCGGCCTCGACAGCGATGAGTTGCGGACGGCCCTCGCCGATCACCGCCATAGCGCGGAGGTCATCCGCCTGCACGAGGAGGCAGAGGAGTTCGGCGTCGTCGCCATCCCCACCTTCGTCGCCAACAACCAGGGCGCCGTCGGCATCGTGGCCAAGGACCGGTTGCTGCGCATCGTCACCACCGTCTCGCCCCCCGTCGTCCGGGAGTGACGAGTGACGAGTGACGAGTGGTTAGTGACGAGTGACGAGTGAGGTAGGAACGACCTGACGAGTGAGGTGGGACGCGCCGTGATGGGCGACGGATAAGACAGCAGCTTGTCTCTTGCGGTGCGAAGGGTAACGCTACGGTCCGTCCCACCCCACTCGTCACTAACCACTGACCACTGACCACTGACCACTGACCACTCGTCTCGTCACCGCCGACGCAGCGGCGCTAGCAGGGCCGATAGGTCGACGCCACCTTCGATCGCGGCGCCAATGTAGTAGCCCACCAACGTCGTGACCAGGACCAGCACCGCCGCTCCGACGCCCAGCACCGCCAGGACCACCCCGAACACAACGCCTAGCGCCGCGAACAAGACGCGCACCGGCATACTATCACCTCTTTATCACTGCACCGGCGACTTTTCGTTGGCGCGCGGACGTACGGGGAGCGCGGGCATCTCTCCCGCTAGGTCCGGGCGGGCAAGCAGCGCAGCGAGTGCCCGCGCTCCCCGTTGTCCCACACCTTTTGCGCGCCTACGACTTTTCACAGACCCTTGTAGGTAAGGGTTGCTTGTATTAGCGTAGCGGCCGCCGGCCGCCCGGTTTTGTCTCTTGCATCAACGCGCGGATACGGACATCGCGGACCGGGATACCCGTGAGCCCTTCCAGGCGCTCCGCGATGCGGCGCTCCAACTCTAACCCG